>FWPU01002903.1_pt1 | contig 45349 bp, 42 predicted proteins | sample 2228361 | NCBI WGS metagenome assembly FWPU01 (sample SAMEA103939777, study PRJEB20133) | metagenome
ATTCACGCCCTCTCGCTGGCACATTTCAAGATAGGAAATAATCTCGTTTGCCATTGCCCTTCACACATTCATCAACAGGCTGCCCAACTCAGTAAGAGATTTTGCGGCGCGTTAGCCGCCGCAAAGGCTCAGTTGGACTGAACCGCGGAGCGGAGAATGGGTTCCCCTTGGGGATTCAGAACAAGATGGCCGCGGGTCTTGAGGGGATCATAATACGTTTTGAGGACGAGATCAAGAATATAGCGGCTCGGGAGGCGGGTGGAATCAGGCGAAAAGGCGTGCGGCAAGCCCGGGGGGAGCGATCCCGGCATACGAGGAGGCCTCCGAACTTTGACACCCACAGAGAGCAAAAATTCGGCAGATCAGGGGGGTAGCCGAGGCTCAAGGGAGATTTTCGTACTACAAAGCCCCTTGGGAGAGGTCCTTCATTCTGGGGAAGGGCAGTTCAAGTTGTTCGCAAAGCTCCTTGTGGGGCCGGGTTTCCCGGTCCGCAGTTTCATATAGCGCCCTTTTCCTTCAACAGGGAAATTTCGGCCTCGGTGTAATGCAGCCCCGCAAGGATCTCCTCGGTGTGCTCGCCCCACATGGGCGGAGGCGTCTTCACCTCGAAAGTCGAATCGCTGAACTGGATCGGAAAGCCAAGCTGCTTGACCCGGCCCTCCACGGGATGCTCGATTTCAAGGATCATTCCTCTGGCCTGGACCTGCTCGTTCTGAATGCTCTCGTCAAGATCCAGCACCGGAGAGCAGCACGCATCCACTCCGGAAAGAAACTCGACCCACTCGTCCCGGGTCTTTTCCCGGAAGATCGCCTCCACGGCCCTGCGCACCTCCTCCAGCCTCGGCCCTGAAGGGAACTGATCCTTGATCAAGTCCGGCCGGCCCACCGCCGTACAAAAGGCTTTCCAGAATTTCGGCTCCAGCGCGCCCAGGGCCATGAAACGGCCGTCCCGGGTCTCGTACACGTCGTAGCAGGGCACGCCGCCCGTCAGAAGCCCCTCGCCTCTTCCGGGCGGTTCCCCGTATCCGATGAAATGGCCAAAGGCGATCACCAGAAGCGAAAGGACGCCGTCCATCATCGCAACGTCCACGTACCGGCCCTTGCCCGTCTTCTGCCGGCCGATCAGGGCCGCGAGGATGCCCATGGCGGCCATCAGGCTCCCGCCCGCCTCGTCCGCGACCTGCACGCCGGGCAAAACCGGCATGCCGCCTCTTCTGCCTGTCTGGCCCAGCAGGCCCGCATAGCCGATGTAGTTGATATCATGAGCCGCGCGGTCCCGGTAGGGGCCATATTGACCGAAACCCGTCAGGGAGCAGTACACGATCTCCGGCCGGATCGCCTTCATCGAGGCGTAGTCAATCCCGAGCTTCGCGACGACTCCGGGCCGGAACTGCTCCACGATCACGTCGGCTTCTCGAACGAGCCTGCGGAAGACTTCCTGGCCTTCAGGAACTTTCAGGTTCAGGCGCATGCTCTTCTTGTTGCGGTTCAGCAAAAGGAAATACGCCGACGTGTCCTTGACCTTGGGCGAATCCCAGCGCGTGTAGTCGCCCGACTCGGTGTCCTCGATCTTGATGACCTCCGCCCCCATGTCCGCCAGATACATGGTGCAGAGCGGGCCGGGGAGCAACCGGGTCAGGTCCAGGATGCGGATGCCCTGAAGCAAGTCGATCATGGGAAGGTCCCCTTCTCAAAACGCCGCCACAGCCGGTCGGGTCAGGATTTCGTCAGAAGCAGTCCGCCCCCATTTCGAGAAACCCCTGGACCTTGGAGTTCAGGCATTCCAGCTTGCCCGCGGCCGCGGGCAGCATGCGCTCCAGGTAGAACGCGCCCGCCTCGGTCTTTCCGACGTAAAAGGCCTCTTCGGCGTCGAGAGGCCCCTGCCGGAGGGTTTCCCGGTTCTTGCCTTTTTCTCTCAGCAGTCTCTCGAGACCTTCCTGGGCCACGTCCAGCTGCCACAGCCACAGCCATCCCAGCACGATGTCACCGAAAGCCTCCAGAAACGCGGTCGCCTTGGAGAGAGCCACCCCCGCTTCGCCGGAGCGCTGCTCTTCCAGGATTCGCGCCGCGCCCCGGCTCAGAAGCTCCTTGCAATGTTCCAGCCTCGAAGCGTGTGAGCTTGTGGCCGCGCAACCTTTCGCTTTCTCGATCGTCCTTTCCATCTGCCCGAGCAGCGCCTTCAAAAGCTGGCCCTGCTTCATCGCGATTTTTCGCGTGACCAGGTCGATGGCCTGGATCCCGTTGGTCCCCTCGTAGATGGCCGTGATCTTCACGTCCCTCAGGTACTGCTCGACCGGATACTCGCTGCAATACCCGTAGCCCCCCAGGGTCTGCACCGCCAGGGAACAGACATCCAGGCCCTTGTCGGTGCAGTAGGCTTTGCAGACAGGGGTCAGGAGCTCCACCATGCCCTGCCACTGGTTTCTCTCGGCCTCGGAGTCCGCCAGAGCGGCGCGGTCCATGCAGTGGGCATGGTAGTAGACCAGGGCCCGGCATCCTTCCACATAGGCCTTCATTTTCGTCAGCATGAATCTCACATCCGGGTGCTCGATGATCGGGACCCTGGGCGCATCCGGTTCCCGCGCCCTGGAGAAGTGAACGCCCTGCAGGCGCTCCTTGGCATAGGCGAGAGCCTGCAAGTACGCCGCGCTCCCGACGGCCAGGCCCTGAGATCCCACGCCGTGCCGGGCTTCGTTCATCATGTGGAACATGACCCGAATGCCCTCCTGCTCCTGTCCGACGAGATAGCCGATACATCCGTCGTTCTCGCCGAACTGGATCGAGCAGGTGCATGAGCCGTGGTTTCCCATTTTCTCCTCGATTCCTGTACAGGCGACGTCGTTGGGCGGCCCGATTCTACCGTTCTCGACCCTGAACTTGGGCACGAGAAAAACAGAAAGCCCCCGTGTCCCGGCCGGCGCGCCCTCGACCCGGGCCAGCACCATGTGGATGATGTTCTCGGTCAGGTCGTGTTCGGCCCCGGTGATAAAGATCTTGGTCCCCCGGATGGAATACGTGCCGTCCGGATTGCGGGTCGCCGTTGTCTTGATCGCGCCCAGGTCGGTCCCCGCCTCGGGCTCGGTCAGACACATCGTTCCGCTCCACGCGCCCTGGTACATCTTGCCCAGATAGGTCTCCTTCTGCTCCGGAGTGCCGAAGATCTCAATGAGCTTGGCGGCGCCGTGCGTCAAATTCATGTAGTTGCTGAACGCGATGTTGGCCGCTTCGAACATTTCGCGGCAGCAGGTGTCGATGGTCTGCGGCAGGCCCTGGCCGCCGACCTCCCGTGCGTCCGCCACGACGTTCCAGCCCCCCTCCGCGATCAGTGCGTAGGCCTTCTTGAACGAATCCGGCACCAGGACCTTTCCCTCCTGGAAACGGCAGCCGATCTTGTCCCCGTCCTTGTTTGTGGGGGCCAGGGCGGTCAGAGCGAGCTTGTACGCCTCCTGGATCACCATGCCCAGGGTCTCAATGTCGTAGTCCTGCCGCAGTTCCTCTGAGAGATATCGGTCCACCTGAAGCTGTTCGAACAGAACGAAGCGGACATCCCGCAGATCCACGAGCTCCTTTCCCATCGGTGCCTCCCTCTTCTGTGTGCAGGTGCGCAGGCGAGAACCGGGCACCCCGCGGCGATGGTTCGGCCCTGCTGGCCGTCCTAGGCTCTCAGAATGACCGCGTCCGCCTGAGCCAGGCCGCCGCAGATGGCTCCCATCGCGATTCCACCCCCCCGGCGCCTGAGTTCGTAGGCAAGATTCATGATGATGCGGGCGCCGCTTGCCGTGTTGGGATGGCCGATCGCAATGGCGCTTCCGTTCACATTCACCTTGCTTTGCAGAGCCTTTGCCTTGCTCTTGTCCCGGCCCACCAGCAGGGCCATGCTGACCAGGGGCACGGCGGCAAAAGCCTCATTGATCTCGATGACATGAATGTCGCCAAGATCCAGGCCTGCGAGGTCCAGGGCCTTTTTCATGGCATACGCAGGCCCCTCAGGCATGCGGTTCGGGGAAATCGCGATGGACGTCATGGCGACAATGGTGGCCAGCGGCTCCACGCCCAGGTCCCTGGCCTTTCGGCGGGTCATGAACAGGACCGCCGTGGCGCCGTCGTTCAGCCCCGGAGCGTTCCCCGCCGTGATGGCCCGCGTCCCGTAAATCGGCTTGAGCTTTGCCAGTCTTTCGAGGGACGCGTCAGGCCGATACTGTTCGTCTATGTCCAGCAGAACGGGTTCCTTCCCGGCCGGGGAAACCGAAAGGGGAAGAATCTCCTCCCGAAACTTGCCCGCCTTCCACGCGGCTCCATAGTTTTCATGGCTCCGCAGAGCCCACTCGTCCTGCTCCTCCCTCGTGATCCCGTACTCGAAGGCCACGTTGTCCGTGTCCACCGAGACCGGGTTGTAATCCTTGTAGCCCAGGGCGAACAGGGGATCTTCCATCTTCACGTCGCCCATGCGAAACCCCTGGTAGCGCAGGCCTCGAACGATCAGGGGGACCTGGCTGAACGACGTTGCGCCGCCTCCGATGGCGGCCTCGATCTCTCCCAGACGCATGGCCGTCACCCCCAGCTTGACGGCGGACATGGCCGACACGCAGGCCTTGTCGAGCGAGAGGGACGGCGTCTCCGGGGGCAGCCCGGCCTTGAGCAGGGTCTGCCGCGCAGCCACCGGCGTGTAAACGTCCTTGCAGACAGACGTGTCTCCCACGCCCCAAAACACCTCGTCCACGACAGAAGGCTCGAGAGAAACCCTTGCAAGGACTTCCCGCATGGGGATTGCGCCAAGTTCGAAGTAATCCAGGTCCCGCAGAGCCCCGCAATACCGCCCAAAAGGGGTCCGAACCGCACTGACGATCACAATCTCTTCCCGGTTCATTCTCTGTCCACCTCCTCCGCTCTTACCCACCCTTCCTCCCCCGGCCTTTACGAAGCAGGCTAGCCCCGGGGGTCTGTTGCGCCACAAGGGCCGCTCACCCAGAAGGAAGATTCCCAACCCGGCCGCAAGGGGAGACCGCCTTCACCGGCTCTGCCTGAACCCCCCGCCGCCTTCCCTGAACGCGGGTCCGCTTACTTCAACAACTGGTTGGCGATGATCATCCGCTGCACCTGGTTGGTGCCCTCATAGATCTGGGTGATTTTGGCGTCCCGCATCATCCGCTCCACCGGGTACTCCCTCGAATACCCGTATCCACCGAAGATCTGGACGGCGTCGGTCGTCACCTGCATGGCCGCATCCGAGGCGAACCACTTGGCCATGGAGGCCAACCGGGGAATGTCCGGCGAGTCGGGCTCGTGGTCGATCGTCGCGCAGGCCCGGTGCACGAGGGTCCGGCCGGCCTCGATCTTCAGGGCCATTTCGGCGATCATCCATTGCAAGCCCTGGAATTCCGCCAACGGCTTTCCAAACTGCACTCTCTCCTTCACGTGCCGGAGAACCGCGTCCAGGGCCCCCTGGGCGATTCCGATGGCCTGCGCCGCCACGCCGGGCCGCGTGTAGTTGAAGGTCTTCATGAGAATCTTGAACCCCTCGCCCGGGTTTCCCAGGAGCTGGTCCCGGGGGACGAAACAGTCCTCGAAGAGCAGCTCCCGCGTATCTGAGCCCCGGATGCCGAGCTTCTTTTCCTCCTTGCCCACCCGAAAGCCGGGTGTCTTCTTGTCGAGCAGGAACATGCTGATCCCCCGGTGTCCCTTGCTCTTGTCCGTGTATGCAACCACCGTGATGATGTCCGCAACACCGCCGTTGGTGATGAACAGTTTGGCGCCGTTGATCACATAGCCGCCGTCTCGAGCCGTCGCGAGGGTCTTGATGCCGGTCACATCCGAACCCGCCCCCGGCTCCGTGATGGCGCACGCGCCCAGGGACACGCCCTCGGCCATGGGCTTCAGCCACCTTCTTTTCTGTTCGTCGGTTCCGGCGATGACCAGCGGGTCCGTCGCCAGCGCCTGGGTGGTGAGAATCACCGACGTGGAAGCGCAGACCCGAGCGACCTCTTCGATCACGAGAGCCAGAGAGAGCATGCCCGCCCCGGCGCCCCCGTATTCGGGATCGATCTGTATGCCCAGGAGCCCGTTCTCCTGGAGGATTTTCTTGTGCTCCCAGGGGAATTCTTCGTTCTGGTCGATCTGCGCAGCCCTGGGAGCGAACTCCCGCTCGCTGATTTTCCTCGCCGTTTCCCGGAGCATCTGCTGCTCTTCCGTGAGCCGAACATCCATCGCTGTGCCCTTCCCGTCCAGTCGCTCGGGTCGTCCCGCTTCCGAACCTCTAGAAAAAACACCCCCTAGGCTAGCTTCCCCGTCCCCCCTGAGGGCTGCCGCTTCTTCGACGTTCTCTGGCCTCCTTGATCATCTCCATCACCTGCTCCGTCGCACGATACGGGTCCAGTTCAAGATCGCCCATGCGCCGGACCCATTCCTTGAGAGCGACATCCGCCTTCATCTCGGCCAGGAACTCCTCCCGGATTCTCCGGGTCAGGATGTCGAGAAACTGCTGTGTCCTTCTCTCGCGCCTCCTGCGGGTCAGCCGATCACCCTCCCGAACAAACTGGAAATGTCCGGCAATCGCCTCTTCCAGATCCTCGAATCCCTCGCCCGTCAAGGCCGAGGTCTTGACGATCGGGGGGACCCATCCGTCGAGCCTTTCCCGCGCACCTTCGAAATGCTGGATCGCCGAAAGCTCCGCCACCGTCTCGTCGGCTCCTGGTCTGTCCGATTTGTTCACGACCAGGATGTCCCCGATTTCCATCAGCCCGGCCTTCATGGCCTGCAGCGTGTCTCCGCACCCCGGCATCAGGACCAGAATGACCGTGTCGGCCAGCCTCGCAATCTCGATTTCCCCCTGTCCTGCCCCCACGGTCTCCACCAGAATCACTTCCTTGCCCGCCATGTCCAGTACGTCGACGGCGTCGTTCACGGCCGCAGACAGGCCTCCGGCGGCCCCCCGGGAGGCCAGGGAGCGAATGTAGACCCCGCTGTCCCCGCTCTGCTGGATCATGCGCACCCGGTCTCCCAGAAGTGCGCCTCCGGAGAACGGGCTGGAAGGGTCCACGGCCAGGACGCCGACGGATCGTCCCTGGCGGCGAAATCTGGGAATCAAGGCCGAAATGAGGCAGCTTTTTCCCATGCCCGGCGGGCCGGTCACGCCGACCACATGGGCTCTTCCGCAGTACGGGTAGATCTCCTTGAGAGAGTCGATCGCCCGGGGATCCCTCTTTTCCAGCAGCGTGATGAGCCGGGCAATGGCACGAACCTCGCCGGATCTCGCTCTCTCGGCCAGTCCGGTCATGTCTGCCCGCCTTTTTCCCTCGAGGCCGCAGCCTTGCGGATGAATTCCACGATGGACTGGATCGAGCTGCCGGCCGGAAACACCTCCATCACCTTCATGGCCTTCAGTTTCGGAATATCCTGCGGCGGGATGACGCCGCCCACCACAACCGGAATATCGTCGGCGCGTTTCTCGCGGAGGGCTTCCATGAGGATCGGTATCAGCACCAGGTGCGCGCCGGAAAGGATGCTCACCCCTATCACGTCGACGTCCTCCTGCACGGCGATGTCGGCGACCACCTCCGGCGTGTTTTTCAGGCCGGTGTAGATCACTTCCATGCCGGCTTCCTTCAGGCTCTGGGCAACAATCAAAGCGCCTCGATCATGACCGTCCAGCCCCAGTTTCGCTACCAGAACCCGGATGGTTTCGTCCATGCTCCATCCCCTTTCGCTTCACAAGCCGGTGACGTGCGCTTTCTCGTCAAAGCTTCCGTAGCGCTCCCGGTACACATCCCAGATCTCTCCCAGGGTGGCATACGTCTTGACGGCTTCCAGGGTCGGCTCCATGAGGTTCTCGTCCCGAAAGGCTGCCTCCCGTAGTCTGTCCAGCGCCTTCCTCACCGCCTCCGAGTCCCTTCTCTGCTTCAACTCCTGGATGCGCTGACACATGTACTGCTCGAAGCTCTCGTCAATCTCCAGAAGGCGGAGCTTGGGCTCTTCTTCCTCCACGAACGCGTTCACCCCCACGATGATCTCTTCGCCCCTTTCCACTTTTTTCTGGTACTCGTAGGCCGCCTTGGTCACCTCCTTTTGAACGTACCCGGTCTCGATGCATTCAATGATGCCGCCCAGCTCCTCGATTTTTTCGATGTAGGCCATGGCGGCCTCCTCGATGTCGCGGGTCAGGGATTCCACGTAGTAACTGCCTGCGAGCGGATCCACTGTCCGGGTCACGCCGGACTCGTGTGCGAGAATCTGCTGGGTCCGGACCGCCACTTTGACGGCTTCCTCGGTCGGCAGGGCCATCGCTTCATCGAGGGAGTTCGTGTGGAGAGACTGCGTCCCGCCCAGGACGGCCGCCAGAGCCTGAATGGCCACGCGCACCACGTTGTTCAGGGGCTGTTGTGCCGTCAGGGATACGCCGGAGGTCTGGGTGTGGAATCGGAGCTGCATGGACCTGGGGTTTTTTGCATGGAATTTCTCTTTCATGATTCGGGCCCAGATTCTTCGCCCCGCCCGATACTTGGCGATCTCTTCGAAGAAATCGTTGTGGGCGTTCCACATGAAGGACAATCGCGGTCCGAACGAGTCCACATCCATGCCCCGCTCGATGAAAGCTCGAACGAATTCGATCCCGTCCGACAGCGTGAAGGCCAGCTCCTGAGCTGCGGTGCACCCCTTCTCCCGGATCTGGTACCCCACGATGCTGATCGGGTACCACAGGGGCATATGCCGGGTCGCATACTCCACCACGTCCACGCAAAGCTTCAACTCGGCCCGCCTGGGAACCACCCGGACATTGGCCGCCACGTCCCTGCAAATGCTGTCGTTCTGGAAGGTCCCCCGCAGCTGGCTGGGCTTGAACCCTTGCTTCTCCGCCGTGGCGATATACATGCACGGGATCGGGGGATAGGCAATGACCAGGGACGTGCTGACCTCTCCGAGAGGAATCCCCTCGAAGAGCTGCTCCACGTCTTCCAGGGAATTGACGGGCACGCCGTCGCGGCCAATCTCGCCCCGCGCGAGAGGATGGTCCGAGCCCAGCCCGTTGATCGTGGGCAGATCAAAAGCCACGTTCAGCCCGGGCGCGCCGGAATTCATGAGATACTTCAACCGCTCGTTGCTCTTCCTCGGGTCCCCGAATCCCATGAACTGCCGGATGGTCCACAGGCGGCCCCGGTACATCGTGGGGTGAATGCCTCGGGTGTAAGGATAGGCGCCGGGGAAGGAGATGTCCCTGAGGTAGTCGATCCCCCGTCTGGCCAGGTCCTCCGGCGTGTACAGGGCCTGAACCGGAATCCCTCCCATCGTGGTGAAGGTTTTCTCCGGCTGCCCTGGAGTCGAAGCGCAAGTCTCCCGTTCCCACTGTTCACGGGCCTTTCGAATGGCCTCGATCACCCGTTCGTCAAACATGGGGGCTCTCCTTCCTGGCCTGGATCCGCCGAGTTGCCGCGCCGGCGCGGGAGACACCCTGCCGGGGAACGAAGAACAGAAGCGTCAGGCGGGAGTCCCGGGGAAGATTCTGGCGGCGGAAAACCTCCCGGGCGCCCCGAATCGTCCCTGGGTGTCCCGCGTCCTCGAAAACCCTCCGCCGGGGCCAGAGCACCCTCTCGTGCTCGAGCGCCCCCGAGCGGATTGCTGCCATGCTGACGGGCCGACTAGACAGACCTGCTTAAGGACTGACATCATAATCCATCCCGGGCTCCGAGGTCAAATCCTTTCGGCTGTGGGCCCGACTCCGGAGGCTCCGTGGGCCGGTCGCCTTTTCCTTTGGCGGCCCCTCGCCCTCCCGCCGGGCCGTGCCCGGCAGAACGAGGTCGGACAAGATGACGCCCGCAGATCTTCGTGCGTTCCGCCGGGTAGACTCCGGCGAAAGAGCCGCGTGCCTCCCGGACCGCCCTGCCGGGCGGGATTCCCTGAACGGGAAGGGGAAGGGCCCGGGTCAGGTCCGCAAGAGTCGCTCGCAGGGAAAGGATCGAGAGCCCCGGGCCGCTTTCCTTCAGGCCTTGACGCAGGTCATTCGAGGAGAGGGAAGTTTCGAAATCCGGTTGAGGACCGGATGAGGGATCCGTGCGGATCGGGTCAGATCTCCAGCCGTCTGGCGATGATCTCCTTCATGATCTCTGTCGTTCCGGCAAAAATGGTCTGAACCCGTGCGTCCTGGTAAGCCTTGGCGATCGGGTATTCCATCATGTAGCCGTAACCGCCGAAGAACTGAAGACACTGGTCCACGGTCTTCTTGAGCTCTTCGGTGCTCAGCCACTTTGCCATGCTGACCTCGGTGACGACATCCGAGCCCTTCATGTGCTCCACGATGAGCCGATCCATGAATGTCTGAAGCACCTCGGCCATGGTGTACATTTCCACCAGTTTGAATCGGGTGTTCTGGAACTTGATGATGGGTCTTCCAAAGGCCACACGCTCCTCGCAGTATTTCTTCGTCCACCCGAGAACGGCCCATATGCTGGCCACGGCGCCGATGGCGACGGCAAGCCGCTCCTGTTGAAGTTTGACCATCATCTGAACGAACCCCTGTCCTTCTTTCCCGCCCAAAAGGTTCTCCTTGGGGACCCTGCAGTCTTCGAAGAACAGCTCCGCCGTATCCTGGGCATGCATGCCGATCTTTTCCAGCTTCCGGACCTTGTGGTAGCCCGGAGTGCCGTATTCCACGCAAAGAAGGCTCATGCCCGTGTACCTGGGGTCGGCCTTGGGGTTCGTCATGCACGCCACGATAACCAAATCATTGATCATGCCGTTCGTGATAAAGGTCTTCTGGCCGTTGATCACGTACGAGTCGCCGTCCCGGACGGCCGTGGTCTTGATGGCCTGAAGGTCCGAGCCCGCATTCGGCTCGGTCATGGCGACGGCGGTAATCATGTCCCCGCTCACGCATTTCGGGAGCCAGCGCTCCTTCTGCTCCTCGGTTCCAAAACTCTCGATATAGGGCACGACGATGTCGCTGTGCAGATTCAGGGCAAACCCGCTCTCCCCGATCCGGGCGATCTCTTCCATCTCGACCACGCTGTACAGAAAGTCCGCCCCGAGCCCGCCGTATTTCTCCGGGACCCACGGACACAGAAACCCCTCGTCGCCGGCCTTTTTCCAGACCTCGCGGGAAACGATGCCGGCCTTTTCCCACTCCTGCTGATAGGGCACGACATTCTTTTCCAGAAACCTCCGAAAGGACTCCCGAAAGATCTCGTGCTCCTCCCTGAAGATCTCGCGCTTCATCTAGCCGTCCTCCAAGCTGTCGCATTCGCCGAGAAAGAAACACCGCCCTCACGAATCCGGCCGAAGGGGGGCCCGGTGCTCCCTTCCCTCGGCGTCCCGGAAGACAACGGACTCGTACGGATCAAACAACGATTCCGGAAAGGACCCGTAGAAAGCGACGATTTCCCCCGGGGGGATTGCATGTCCTCCCGGGGGATAAAGACAGTCCAGCCGCAGCCGCCCCGACGGCCCCACCAGCTCGCAGCTGCTCGAAAGCCGCACCGTATCCCTGCCCCGGTTCCGGATGAGAATCTCCAGGTTCTGGTCGAGCATGTGGCAGCACTTGAAATCGAGGATCTTCTCCACAGGCGAGTTCAAATTGACCCGGATCTCAAGCATCTCGCGCCCGCCGCCTCTTTTACCCGAACTGGACCTGGGCCACCCGCTCCTGCTCGCTCAGCCACTTGCGGATCTCTTCCCGCTCCGCCTCGTCCCGAACCGGCATGACCTCGCTGACGGCCTCCCCCGCCGGGCTTCTGCGGGTCTTCCATCCAACCACGTACCCGGCCACATGGACAAACCCGCAGCCGCCGCTGCCGCAGCACGAGCTGTCGACGACCATGCTTCCCCTGGCGACCAGAAGCTCCCGGCCCCGAAAGGAAACCCTCTTCTCCTCCTCCAGGACGTAATAGCCGGCAACCGAACGGACTTCCTCGCCAAGGGGTTTGTGGGTGTACAGAGCCGCCGGAGCAGCCTGTGCGGTCATTTCTCGTAGCGCCCCACGATCGCGATGCTGCAGACATTCATGAAGGGAAATCCGCCCAGGTTGTGGGTGAGCCCGTACCGCGGATCCTTGAGCTGCCGCTCTCCCGCCCGGCCGAGAAGCTGCAGGTACATTTCATACAGCATGCGCAGCCCCGAAGCGCCGATGGGGTGGCCGAAGCACTTGAGGCCCCCGTCGATCTGGCAGGGAATCTTGCCCGTGGCGTCGTAGAACCCGTCCATGATGTCCTTGATGGCGCCGCCCCGCGGGGAGATGTGGAGGTCCTCCATGGTCACGAGTTCCGTGATGGAGAAACAGTCGTGGACTTCCATCATGCTGATTTCTTCTCTGGGGTTCTTGATCCCCGCTTCCTCATACGCCCGTTTGCTCGCGATGCTCGTGGTGACAAAGTGATCCACCTCCCACTCGTTGTAGCCGAACTCGTACCCGTTGCTCAGGGCGATCTGCAACGCCTTGACCGAGACAAGGTCCTTCTTCCCCAGGCTCCGGGCAATCTCGGGCGTGGTCACGATCGCGCAGGCTGCGCCGTCGCTCACGCCGCAGCAGTCGAAAAGGCCCAGGGGGTGCGCGATCATGGGCGCGGCCATGATCTGCTCCTCGGTCACGGCCTTCCTCAGGTGCGCCTTGGGATTCTTCACGCCGTTTGCGTGGCTCTTGGCCGACACATGCGCCATGGCCCGCTTGAGGACATCGTCGGCGATCTTGTACTTGGCCGCGTAACCGCTGGCGAGCTGCGCGAACGTGCCAGGCGCGGTGATGCTCGGCTGGACAAGGAAATTGCGGGGCCCGGCGTTGGCTCCGAACTCCGGCAGCCCCCCGTACCCCGTATCCTTGAGCTTTTCCATTCCGGCCGCCAGGCAGATGTCATAAGCCCCGGACGCCACCGCGTAGACCGCGCCGCGGAACGACTCGGTGCCGCTCGCGCAGAAGTTCTCCACTCGGGTGACGGGGATGTTCGGCAGCCTCAACGAAACGGACAGCGGCAGAGCGCTCTGCCCCAGCCCGATTTCAGGAAAGCAGCTGCCGAACCAGGCTGCCTGGATTTCCTTCTTTTCGATCCCCGCGTCCTGGATGCACTCCTGGAAGGCCTCCACAAGGAGATCCTCCCCGCCGGCATCCCAGCGCTCGCCGAATCTTGTACAGCCCATGCCGAGAATAACAACTTTGTCGCGAATCCCTGTCGCCATTTTAATTTCCTCCTTCACGCCCTGCGGGCGATTAGACTCTGGGAACGGCCTTCCAGAAGTACCCGTGGAAATCCCTCTGCTCGTCGTAGTACTTGATCCGGAACGACATCTCGACCGGGTTGCCGACTTTCACCTCGGGCAGCGCGCAGTCGGTGAAATCCGCCATGGTGCGGCCTCCGCCGTCGAACTGGACCAGCCCGTAAATGGCAGGGGGATCGACGGACACAGCCAGCATGTCTCCCGTGAAGCTCTTGATCACGCCGGTCTTGTCCGCAAACTCGTGGTCCTCCTGGGTGTCGACGGCGCCGCAGGAGGGATTCACGCAGATCCGGGTCTTGGGGAATTGCGGGGTGCCGCAGGCCTTGCACTTGCCCCCCACCATGCCCAGAACCATTTTCCGGTGCCGCCAGAGGGCCGAAAGTGCGGTTTGCTTCTGTGCTTCAGCCCGAATGCCCATTTCCACCTGGAGGAGCTCCCGGAACTTGAGAAACTTCGCGTAATTGGTCTCCTCCTTCTTGTGGGCCAGCGACCCCAGAATCCCCTTGCGCGGGGGCAAATCCTGAATCGCGTCCGTGACCTGGAACAGCAGAGCATCGCAGCCCTGGCCGAAGCTGGCCACGACGATGCGGTCGCCGGGCTTGGCCTTTTCCAGGGCCGTCGAGAACATGGCCAGCGGATGGGCCGCGCCGGTGTCGCCGAGCACCTCGTAGAGGTTATCCACAAGCTGGTCCTTCCCGAGGCCCATCATCTTGGCGATCTCGGCATGGACACGCTTGCCCAGGTAGCAGGGGAAGGCCACTCTCGAGACGTCCTTCATGGCGAGGCCGCATTTCTTGAGAAGCCCGCCGATCGCCTGGGGCAGAATCTTGGTGAATCCCTCGTCCCGAATCCAGCGCTCCTCCCAGCCGTAGTCGAATTTGGCCTGGGCCCCGCGGTAGGTCGGCACAAAATCGCAGGAGACCGAGTGAGCACCCTTGAATTCCGCGATCACCTTGTCCCGGCCGAGGAGCAGAGCGGCAGCGCCGTCGCCGTACCACATCTCGAAGAACCAGGCGGCCTTTGTCGCCCGGGCGTCCGAGGCCGCGACCAGGACGCTGCGCTTTTCTCCGGCCTTGAGCGCATCCAGGGCAGCCAGGATGGCCGTGGTGCCGCTCTTGAGCGAGGACGTGAAATCCGCCGTGACGAGCCCGTCTTCGGGCAGGTTCAGGGCTGCGGCCAGGATGCCGCTGTTCTGGCGGCTGGCAAATGGGAGGCTCGTCGAGGCCAGGTACACGGCGTCGATCGCGTTCTTGTCCATCCCCTTCACGCAATCCCGCGCCGCGCCGACGGCCATAGTCATGGAGTCCTCGTCCCAGTTGCACATGCTTCGCTCTCCCTGGGCCGCAGAAAAGAGCCCGGGGGCGAACCAGCCCCAGTTCTGCATGATCGCCATTCGATTGAGGCGTAGCCGGGGAACATACCCCCCGAATGCTGTGATCCCGACCATCTTCGCACCTCCTGTCTCCGTCTGGTTGTTTGGCCTGTTCGCTCGATTGGGTTTGCCTCAAAGCCTGTCGCACCTATCCGCCTGCCGCTCGTTCCGTTCCGACGAGGGGCCTCCGGGCCGAAAGCTGCTTGGCGCCCCCGTGAATCATGGCCGCCACGGTGTCCACCCATCCCTCCAGATCCTTGCGGCCTTCGTGAGACGCATACAGCACCACCGAGAAAAACAGAATCACCGCAATTTGGGCCAGCGCCTCGGTGTTGTAGGGACGGACCGATCCGTTTTCGATGTAGGCCTCCAGTGCTTTCCGCATGGGCTGGGTGAATTCCTGAACAATCTTTCGGTAATAAGGGCCGAACTCCGAGCCCCGGGAGAACCCGTCGCGGCGCAGGATCTCGAACAGATCCCGGTCACGGATGGATTCATGGAAAACCCGGCTGATCGGCGCGTGCAGAAGATCCAGCGTCGGGGTTCCCTTGAAGGGGTGGCGGCTCGCCAGCAGAAACTCCTGGATGGCCTCCTCCATGAGCCCCCGCAGCTTCCGGGAAAGCTCTTCGAGGATCGCGATGTAGATTTCCTTCTTGTCCCGGAAGTTGTTGTAGAAGGCGCCCGTGGTCAAGCCCGCCTGGGCCGTGATCGACCGGAGGGAGGTTCCGGCGTACCCTTTTCGAGCGAACTCGCGGCGCGCCGCAGCCATGAGCCTGGCCCGGGTTTCGGCCTTGTTGTGTTCTCGCTTTCCTGCGGACCGGGCCATGCAGGGTGCTCACACGGCGGATGGGGGGTGGACCGGCGCCCCGGAAGGCAGAAGAGCTGTACCGCCGAGCCGGGCCTATCCTCTTTAGATAACAAGTGTTATTTATAATCGAGTTGGCTGCCCGGTGTCAAGGGGTTTCGAACGTCGAATCGTTCACAGCTTCTCCAAGGTGGCCTTGAGGACCTTGCCGTTGCACTCGACGCGGACATACCCGCCCGCGGGAAGCGGCCCCGGGTTCAGGACCAGGCATCCGCCCACCCGGTCGGTACCTACCGCCTCGTGGATGTGCCCGCATACGCACACATCGCAGGGGTGGGCCTCGAGGAATTCCCGAACCGAGCGGCTTCCCGCGTGCCGGCCGCCGCGGACCTGGTCCACGAGGGTCCCGTAAGGGGGCGTGTGCGATATCAGCACCCGGAAGGGAAGCCCTTCCACCTCGGCATAGGCCTGCCGAAGCCAGGCGGCGATCTGATCCTCGGGAAACTCGCTGGGCGTGTTGAACGGCGTCGGCGTGGATCCCCCGACGCCGAAGAGGCCCACATCCCCCAGCCGGACGCCTCTTCCGTGAAGATTGAGTCCCTTGTCGCTGAGCCAGTCGTGAGCCCTGCCCGTGTCCATGTTGCCGATCTGCGCGTAGACACGCGGCGAGAGAGCAAGGATCGGTTCCAGGGCCCTGCGAATCTCTTTTTCCCCACCCCGAAGGGTCAGGTCGCCGGTCACGACCACACAGTCGGCCCTCCGGATTTCCGGAATCTCCGCCGCCCGGTCGGGCTGCATATGGACATCGCCAAAGGCCAGAATGAGCATCCGCCGTCCTTTCTCGTTGCTTTTTCGCCCGGGGCTTTTACAATGCTCAATCCAGCAAGACTCTGTCAACCCGCATCCGGTTCCGTATCACGGTCCGGCAGAGGTTCCCCATGGCCCTGTTCGAGCGCCTCGAAAACGATCCCCTCGGCCGGCACCTGGGCGTTGAACTCCTTGAAGTGAGGGCCGGCTACGCAAGGGCGCGAATGGCCCTGGAGCCCTTCCACCGCAACGCCTTCGGCCTCGTGCACGGAGGAGCCATTTTCGGCCTCGCCGACTGCGTGTTCCAGGCCGCATCGAATTCGCACGGCGTCTTCTCGGTGGCGGTGCAGGCCAGCATCTCCTACTTCCGCGCTCCGGCTGGAGGCGTTCTTTTCGCCGAGGCAACCGAGGTGTCCAGAACCAAACGGCTCGCTCATTATTCCATCCGGGTCACGCAGGAAGGGGACGAGCTGATCGCCCTGTTTCAGGGGTTCGTGTACCGAATGCCGGACAAGAGCCCGCCGGAGGCGGCGCCTGCGGCCCGAGGAGGATCGCCGGCGTGAGCGCCTTTCGGATCCCCCGGGCTGGATCCGGCGCGTTCCGAAAGCGGAGGAGCCGCGCTCCACATGAGCACGGACAGGGCCCTTTGCCGAAAATCGCCCCCTCGGGGCATTGACAACTTTCCCGGGTTGGGAGTATTGTTGAGGAAGACGCAGTAATTTCTGTTTTGTTCGGTACCTGGAACCGCTCAGATTTACGAAGTCTGGGCGGTTCTTTTTTTGGGGGCCGAACCCACAACAGGCGCCTGCAAGAGCAGGCGCCGGAACGAGACGGAGGAAGGAAAAATGGCAAGAGAGACCGGCACCGTGAAATGGTTCAACGAACAAAAAGGCTACGGGTTCATCGTGCGCGAATCCGGCGAGAGGGACCTGTTTGTCCACCACTCCGCGATCATCGCGGAAGGGTTTCGAACCCTCGCGGAAGGAGACCGGGTCGAGTTCACGGTCACCCAGGGACAGAAGGGCCCGGCGGCGGATCAAGTCAGAAAGATCTAGGAGACAGACCATGGGAAAGAAATTGTACGTCGGGAACCTGGACTACGGAATTGACGAAGCGGCCCTCCGCCAGATGTTCACTCCTTTCGGTACGGTGGAGACCGCGAACGTGATCAATGACCGGTACACAGGCCAGAGCAAAGGCTTCGGTTTTGTCGAAATGAGCACGAACGAGGAAGCCCAGGCGGCGATCTCGGCGCTCGACGGCAAGGAACACACGGGCCGCACGCTCAAAGTGAACCCGGCCAAGCCGCAGGAAGACCGCAGGAAAGGCGGAGGCCGCGGCGGTTTCGGCGGGGGCGGCGATCGGCGGAGGTGGTAGAGGCCGGGCCCGGACCGTCGGCCTCCGGCGGTCCGGGATGGGCGTTCGTCTTTTTCGGTTCTCGCAACAGACGGGATCTCCGGCGGGGAGGGTGTCTCCATGGCCAGAAGAAATCGGCAAACCTTCAAGAAGCGAGAGCGGGAGATGGCCCGGAAACAGAAAAAGCAGGACAAGGCGCAGCGGATGGCGGATCGAAAGGCCCTCAGAAGCTTGACCCCGGCCGGAGATGCGCCTGCGACCGCAGATGACTCCGGCGATCTTTCCTCCTGCGAAGCCCCTGAGTCTCTTCCTGCACGAGCTGCGGAGAACGGATAGGGGGCCTCCTGCCCTCCGGGTCCTCCACAAATCTCCTTCGGCGGCTGCAAATCCCTTGATTCGCGGCGGCGAATTGTGCTTACCTGTCCTGGACCCGGGCAGGCTCCCGCACGAGTGCGCAGAGCTGCAGCTACGGAAAGGCAATACGCCGTGAACAGGGAGGAACGCAGATGGCGGATGTATACGTGCGACTTCGGGAATTCCTGGACAAGCTGCCGGCAGGATACCCCAGCACGCCCACGGGCGTGGAACTGAAAATCCTGAAGAGGCTTTTCACCCCGGAGGAAGCCGAGCTCGCGATGCAGCTTCGCAACGAGCCCGAGGAGGTCTCGGCCATCGCCAGGCGGACCGGCATGGACGAAAGCGAGCTCGCCGGAAAACTCGAACACATGGCGCAGAAGGGCATCATTTACAGGGTCCGTTCCGGGGACAGGCGCCTCTATCAGGCCTTTCAGTTCGTGGTCGGGGTCTATGAGTTTCAGCTCAAGAACATCGACAGGGAGTTTTGCGAGCTCTTCGAGGAATACCTCCCATACCTCGGGGCGAACATGATGTCCGTGCCGACCCGCCAGCTGCGGGTGGTCCCGGTCGAATCGGCCGTGAGGAGCGGCAAGGGCGTTTCCTCATACAATCAGGTCCGGGAGCTCGTGAACCAACAGAAGGTTTTCTCCGTCCAGGAGTGCATCTGCCGCAAGGAACAGGCCCTCCTGGGTCATGGCTGTAATTACCCGCGGGAAATATGCTTCGGTTTCGGGGACTTCGCCCAGTATTACATCGACAACCGGATGGCCAGACAAATCACAAAAGAGGAATGTCTCCAGCTCTTGGACAAGGCGGAGGCGGCCGGCCTGGTGGTTTCCCCGACAAACACGCAGGATCTCGCGTTCATCTGCTGCTGCTGTTCCTGCTGCTGCCCGGTGCTCAAGTTCGCCAAGATGGCGCCCCGGCCGGCCGACCTGGTGCTCTCCTACTACGAGTCCAGGATCGATCCTGACCTCTGTACGGGCTGCGGGGACTGCGTCCAGCGCTGTCCCATGGACGCCATCCGGGAAGGAGATCAGGTTTCCGAGGTCGTGGAAGGCAGGTGCATCGGGTGCGGCCTCTGCGTGTCTGTCTGCCCTGTGGAGGCCATCTCTCTGGTGGAAAAGCCCGGGATGGGCGCGCCTCCCAGGGACATGACGGACATGATGTCGCGCATTGCCGCGGAACGCGGCGTGGCGTGAATCCAGCCCGGCGCTGCCGGAATCAGGCCGTCTTGGCCACTTCCAGGCAGGTTTTCTTCCAGCTCAGGGTCTTTTCCCAGGCGGGAAACTTCTCGTCCGAAGGATCCGGGGCCTCGGCCTCCAGACGTTCGATCTCTCTCTGGAGGGCATCCCGGTCCAGTTCGTCCACGTAGACGGCATCATCCAGCAGAACCGTAACTTTCTCGGCCGTCACCTCCGCGAACCCTCCGGCAGCCGCCAGGGTCCTCTGGCCGCCCTCGGTCCTGTAACGGAGGCGGCCGGCCTTGAGCTCGGACAAGAGGTTGGCATGCCCCGGCAGCACGCCGAATTCCCCGAGAGCGCCCGGCGCGACCAGTTCCATGACCGGACCGCTGAACAGGGATCTCTCGGGGGTCACGAGGTCCAATAGAAACGTGTCTGCCATCGGTCAGGCCCTTTCTTCGGCTCCGGCAAGCCCGGCGGGACATCGAGCCGGACTCCGGTCAATCGTCCTCGCGGATTTTCGCATCCGGCCCTCAGGCCATGAGCTTCTTGCCTTTTTCCACGGCTTCCTCGATCGTGCCCACCATGTAGAAGGCCCGCTCCGGTAGCTCGTCGTGCTTTCCTTCGAGGATTTCCTTGAAACCCCTGACCGTGTCCTCGATCTTCACATAGCGCCCCTTGGTGCCGGTGAAGGCCTCGGCCACGAAGAAAGGCTGGCTCAGAAATCTCTGGATCTTCCGGGCCCGGGCCACGAGGAGCTTGTCTTCCTCCGAGAGCTCGTCCATGCCCAGGATCGCGATGATGTCCTGAAGGTCCTTGTATTTCTGCAAGACCCGCTGGACTTCCCGGGCGACCGTGTAGTGCTCGACCCCCACGACCGCAGGGTCCAGGATTCGCGACGTGGAGTCGAGGGGATCCACGGCCGGATAAATCCCGAGCTCGGCGATCTGCCGGGAAAGAACCGTCGTGGCGTCCAGGTGCGCGAAGGTGGTGGCCGGAGCCGGGTCGGTCAGGTCGTCGGCCGGGACGTAGATCGCTTGCACGGACGTGATCGAGCCTTTCTTTGTGGACGTGATCCTTTCCTGGAGTTCGCCCAGGTCCGTGGAAAGGGTGGGCTGGTATCCCACGGCGGAAGGCATCCGGCCGAGAAGAGCCGAAACCTCGGAGTTCGCCTGGGTGAACCGGAAGATGTTGTCGATAAAAAGAAGAACGTCCTGGCCTTCCTCATCCCGGAAGTATTCCGCCACCGTAAGGGCCGACAGGCCGACCCGCGCTCTGGCGCCCGGCGGCTCGTTCATCTGCCCGTATACGAGGGCCGCTTTTTCCAGAACCCCGGACTCCTTCATCTCCAGCCAGAGGTCGTTCCCTTCCCGGGTCCGCTCGCCCACGCCGCCAAAGACCGAGTAGCCGCCGTGATGGACTGCGATATTGTGAATGAGTTCCATGATGATGACGGTCTTGCCCACGCCCGCACCGCCGAAGAGGCCGATCTTGCCTCCCCGCGCGTAGGGTTCGAGCAGGTCGATCACCTTGATCCCCGTCTCGAAGGCGGCCACGCGGGTGTCCTGGTCCACGAACTCCGGCTTGGGCCTGTGGATCGGGTAGCGTTTCTTCGTGACCACCGGGCCGCCCTCATCCACGGGCTCGCCCACCACGTTCAGGATGCGGCCCAGCACCTCCTTGCCCACCGGGATGGAAATGACGTCTCCGGTATCCATGACGGGCATGCCGCGCACGAGACCGTCGGTGGAATCCATGGCCACGCACCGCACGGTGTTTTCCCCGAGATGCTGGGCGACCTCCAGGACCAGATTCCACTCCTGGTCGCTGATGGCGGGGTTGGTCAGCTTGAGAGCGTTGTGGATCGCGGGGAGCTTTCCGGGTTCGAACTCCACGTCCACGACCGCGCTAATCACCTGTGAAACTCTTCCCATGTTCATCTGGCAGACTCCTTTTCCATGCACACCGCACGAGGTTCCCTATGCCTGGAATTTCAGCGCCTCGGCGCCGTTCACGATGTCCATCAGTTCCTTGGTGATGGCCGCCTGTCTCGCCCGGTTGAAGGTGAGCGTCAGGCGGTCGATCATGTCCTTGGCGTTCGACGTGGCGTTGTCCATGGCCGTCATGCGCGCGGCGAACTCGCTCGTCTGGGCCTCGAGCATGATTCGATAGAGCTGGACCGCCACGTATCTCGGCAGCAGGCTCGCCAGAAGAGCCTCCCGGCCCGGTTCGTACAGGTAATTGCCCGCCGGGACCGCTTCCTCCTCCCGGCTTTTCTCTCCCGCGAGGGGCAGCAGCGGAAAGTAGGTCGGCCGCTGGGTCAGCATGCTGCGGAACTGGCTGTACAGCACGCCCACTTCGTCCACTTCGCCGGTCAGGAAAGCGTTCATGAGTTCGTCCGCCAGAGCCCGGGCCGCCTCGAAGCGCGGCGTGCCCGCAAAGAGGCCGGTCCGAGCCTTTCGGACCGTAACCTTGCGCCTCTTGAAGTACTCCCTGGCCTTGCGGCCGACGAGATCCAGGGAAATGGCTCTGTAAGACTCCTCGTTTTCCTTCAGAAACGTCTGGGCCCTGCGGAACAGGTTCGTGTTCAACCCGCCGCAAAGCCCCCGATCGGTGCTCACGATCACCAGGTCCAGGTGCCGCGGGCCTTCTCGCCGCGCCATCAGGGGATGGGCCTCCCCCTCGGCCTGCTCCAGGAGACTACGGATCACCCCCTGCATTTGTTCGGCATAGGGCCGGGCCCCCTCCAGCGCCTCCTGCACGCGGCGCAGCCTGGCGGCCGCCACCATCTGCATGGCCTTGGTGATCTGGGAAGTTTTCTTTACGCTTTGAATCCGCCTTCGGATGTCCCGCAAAGTCGCCATGGGGTCCTCCTGAACAGGATCGCTGAGCCTCTCGCCGCTCCCTTAGGAAACGCTGAAGACCCCCTGGAATTCGTCGAGCACCTTGTTGAGCTTCTCCCCGAAGGCGTCGTCGATCGTCTTCTTTTCGCGCAGTTCCGAGAAAATCTCCGGATGCCTGGATTCGACGAAGGCGTACAGCTCTTCTTCGTACTTCCCGATCGCCTCCACAGGGTAGGCGTCCACGTACCCGTTGGTGGCCGCATAGATCAGGACGATTTGCTTTTCCACCGGAAGGGGCTTGTACTGGGGCTGCTTGAGAGCCTCCACGAGGCGTTTGCCTCTCTCAAGCTGAGCCTGGGTGGCCTTGTCCAGGTCGCTGCCGAACTGCGCGAAGGCTTCGAGCTCCCGGTATTGGGCGAGATCCAGCCGCAGAGAGCCCGCCACCTGTTTCATGGCCTTGATCTGTGCGTTGCCGCCCACCCGGGAGACCGACAAGCCCACGCTGATGGCCGGCCGCACGCCGGAGTAGAACAGGTCGGTCTCGAGATAGATCTGCCCGTCCGTGATCGAGATCACGTTCGTGGGGATGTAGGCGGACACGTCGCCCGCCTGGGTCTCGATAATGGGAAGGGCCGTAAGGGAGCCCCCGCCCAGCTTGTCGCTCATCTTGGCCGCCCGCTCCAGGAGCCGGGAGTGGAGGTAGAAAACGTCTCCCGGGAAAGCTTCCCGTCCCGGGGGACGGCGCAGCAGGAGGGAGAGCTGCCGGTAGGCCACGGCGTGCTTGGAGAGATCGTCGTAGATGATGAGCGCATGCATGCCGTTGTCGCGGAAGTATTCGCCCATGGTGGCTCCCGAGTAGGGGGCGATGAACTGCAGCGTGGCCGGGTCCGATGCCGTGGCGCTGATGACCACGGTGTAATCCATGGCCCCGAAGCTCTCGAGCTTGTCGACCACCTGGGCGACGGTGGACTGCTTCTGGCCGATGGCCACATAGAAGCAGTAGACGGGCTTGTCCGTCTTGTGGGTGTCCTTCTGGTTGATGATCGTGTCGATCGCCAGGGCCGTCTTGCCGGTCTGGCGGTCTCCGATGATCAGTTCCCGCTGCCCCCTTCCAATGGGAATCATGGAATCGATGGCCTTCAGGCCCGTCTGCAGCGGCTCCTTCACCGGCTGGCGCACGACGATGCCCGGAGCCTTGACCTCGATTCGACGGGTCTCCTGCATGGGAATCGGCCCCTTGCCGTCCAGGGGCTGCCCCAGCGGGTTGACCACGCGGCCGATCACGGCCTTTCCGACCGGGACCTCGACGATCCTGCCGGTCCGCTTGACCGTGTCGCCTTCCTTGATGTGGGTCACCTCTCCGAGAACCGCGGCGCCCACATTGTCTTCCTCGAGGTTGAGGACCATGCCGTAGAGGCCGCCGGGGAATTCGATCAGCTCTCCCGCCATGGCCTTCTCGAGGCCGTGGATCCGGGCGATGCCGTCTCCCACGGAGAGCACAACGCCCGTCTCGCTGTACTCGACCTTTTTGTCGTAGTCGGAAATCTGCCGCTTGATAATCTCACTGATTTCCTCTGCACGGATTCCGATAGCCACGGCTACTCCCCTCTGATCGTTTCTCTGAGCTTTTCGAGTTGGGTCCTCACACTGCCATCAAACACCATACCGTCGATCTTGCAAACGATCCCTCCCAGGATCTCCGCATCTTCTGCCGTTTCCAGGACGATCTGCTTCTCCAGGCGCCGCGCAAGGGCATCCCGGATGGCCGCCACCTCCTCCTCCGTCAGGGCCCTGGCCGAAACCACCTTGGCCCGGAGCCTGCCCGCCATGGCGTCCTCCAGCCGCTGGTAGGCCGACCGGATGGCGGGCAAATACCGCATACGCTCCTTGTCCACAAGAAGCCTGAGGAAGTTCGCCGTCATCCTGTTCAGCCCCATCCGGCCGAGGATTTCGTCGAGGATGGCCTTGCGGCTCCTGCGATCGTGCACCGGATCGCACAAGACCCGCCTGAGCAGATCGTTCTCCAGGAACAGACTTGTAAACCGCTCGAGATCCTCTCCGATTTCGGCCCAAAGGTTCTGCTCCTGCCCGAGCCGGATCAAAGCCTTCGCGTAACGCTTACCGATGACTTCCTCTTTCAACTCAGATCTCCGATCTTCTGCGTATAAAGTTTGATCCAGTTCTTCTGATCTTCCGGCGTGAGCGCTTTCTTGAGAATCTCGGCGGCCATCTCCGCGGCCAGGTCAGCAGCCTCCCTCCGAAGGTCCCTCTTGGCCTGCTCGATCTCCTGGCGGGACGTGAACTCGGCCTGCTTCGAGAATTTCTCGGCCTGGAGCTTGGCTTCGGCAAGAATCGCCTCCCGTTCCCGGGCCGCGTCCTCGCGGGCTCTCTGCAGGATCCTGCTCACCTCCTCGTCGAGCCTGGCGATCTTGGCCTGGTATTCGCGGAACTTCTCCTCGGCCCTCCTTTTCTCCAGGGCCGCCTCTTCCATGGCCATCTGGACATCCAGGCTTCGCTTCTTGAATCCGCCGTCGCCTGCCGAGAATTTCCGGTACACGTAAAGAAGCAGCAAAACCAGCAGTGCGAAGTTGATGATCTGGAAGATCATCTCCTTGCCGAAAGGCTGAGCCCCGTGGGCCCCCTCTGCTCCTTCTGAAGCGATCAACAAATCCGGGCACAGGAGCACCCAGGCCCCGGCAAGAACCACACACAAGAGACCCGGCAGAACCTTCTCCGCACGCATCTTCCGCTCGCCTGTTCCGTATCTCACCTGAGAGTTCTCCCCAAGATCTTTTCCACCATGGCTCTGGACAGTTCCGAAGCCTCCTGTCTGAGCCTCTCCCTGGCGCCCGCGCTTTCCTGGCGGATTTCTTCCCGAATCTTCTGCAGGAACGCCTGAGCCTGCTGGCGCCCCTGTTCCAGGATCTCCCGCTCCATCGCGAGAGCCTCCTGGCGCCGCGAGTTGCGCTCCTCCTGGGCCCTGGCCCGGGCTTCGCGGATCTTCTGCCGGTATTCCGAGTCCAGGCTGGCGCTTTCCTGCTCCAGCCTCTGGGCTTCCCGTTCCGCGCCCTCGATCCGCTCGGTCCTGCCCTCGAGCACACCAGAAATCGGTCGGAGAATGAAGGACCGAATGACCACCAACGCAATCAGGAAAACCACTCCTTGAATCAGAATGGTTCCGTCCGGCATGATCTGTTCCATACCCTACCTCGCCTTGCGCCTGTTCCTCTCGTCTCGATTCGAGAATCCTGTCCTGCTCCAGTACGGACCGGGCCGGCTTTCAGCCGAGCAGCAGCGAACAAAGCCGGTCGAGCTGATCCAGGGAACCGTAGGAAATCAGCAGCCTGCCGCCTTTTCCCCGCTTCTGAATCGTCACTTTCATGCCGAGCCGCCTGGAGAGGTCGTCCTGAATCCTCTGGGTGTCCGGATCCAGAGCCGGACTCTTGGCCCTTCCCTTTCCCGCGCCCATCTTGCGCTGCTGCACATACCTCTCTGTGTCCCGAACGGTGAGTCCCTTTTCCTTGATCAGCGCAGCCGCCCGGATCTGCTCGACCTCTTGCGTCAGTGCAAGGAGGGCCCTGGCATGGCCCACCGAAATCGTCCCCGACGCCACCTCCTCCTGTATTTCCCTGGGCAGTTGAAGCAGACGAATAGAATTTGCCACAGAAGAACGATCTTTTCCGACCTTCCCCGCCAGATCCTCCTGGGTCAGGCCGAGTCTGTCCAGCAACTGCCGGTAAGCGCGGGCTTCCTCGATCGGATTGAGGCCCTCTCTCTGCAGGTTTTCCAGAAGAGAAATCTCGAGACTCTCGTCGTCTTCGGCCTCGCGCACAACAACGGGCACTTTGTCCAGGCCCGCAAGCCTTGCGGCCCGCCATCTTCGCTCGCCCGCGATGAGCTCGTACCGACCACCCTTTCTGCGCACGAGAAGGGGCTGCAGAATCCCTCTCTTGCGAATCGTTTCGGCCAGGCTCGCGAGCTTGTCCTCATCGAAATTCTTTCGGGGCTGCGCCGGGTTCGGGTCAATCTGGTCGATCTCACAGAACGTGGCGTTTTGGAGAGAGTCCTCCTTCCCCTCGTAGACCGGGATCAGTGCCCCCAGACCTTTTCCAAGGACAGGTTTTTTCGACATGGAATCGGGTATTCCCGCTGTGCCGATATGCCGGTCGGTCGTTTTCAGTGGAAAAGGATCTCCCGCGTGAGTTCCAGATAACTTTCCGCTCCTTTGCAGCCGATGTCGTATAGAAGCACGGGCTTTCCGTGACTCGGGCACTCACTCAGTTTGATATTGCGGGGAATGATCGTGCGGAAAACCTTGTCCGGAAAATGGGCCTTGACCTCCTGAGCGACCTGATGGGCCAGGTTGTTGCGGCCGTCGAACATCGTCAGCAAGATCCCTTCGATCTCCAGCTGGGCGTTCAGCCTTGATCTGACGAGCTGGATGGTTTGAAGAAGCTGTCCAAGCCCCTCCATCGCATAAAACTCGCACTGAATCGGGATCAGGACCGAGCCGGCGCAGGTGAGAGCATTGATGGTCAGAAGACCCAGAGAAGGCGGACAGTCCAGAAGGACATATTCATACTCGCCCAGGATACTCTCCAAGCGCCCTTTGAGAACGCTCTCTCGATCCGGAACCTCCACAAGCTCGACCTCGGCTCCGAAAAGACGCGTGTTGGATGGCGCCAGATCTAGGAAGTCGAGCTCCGTAGTCTGAATGACCTCCGGAAAGGCTGCCTGACCGATCAACACCTCATAAACGGTCAGTCCCAACCGCTGCTTGTCCACACCCAGTCCGCTCGTCGAATTCCCTTGCGGATCCAGATCCACAAGAAGGGTTCTTCGTTCAGCCGCAGCCAGGGAGGCCGCTAGATTGACGGCGGTGGTGGTCTTCCCGACTCCTCCTTTTTGGTTGGCTATAGCAACGACTTGCTTCATGCTCTCGCTGCGCCGGGATCTTCCCGTCTTCGGAAAGACGTAATCATTTATCACAAGCGCCGGGAAAAGACAAGACCCGCTGACCTGTTTTTTTCTGCCAGCGCGCCCTGACGGTCCCGTGAAGCGAGTCGCGCTCTTCTGGGGTCAAGACCCGAAAACCCTTGTGCGGATGTTTCACGTGAAACATTGCTGGTAGGGCCTGCGTTCGTTTCACGTGAAACACGGTTCAGAAAGCCTGCCCTCACTCGAACACGACGAGGTGTCTTTCGCCCGAAAGTCCCGGCAGCCTGTAGGCGTGAACAGCGGCTGTGCTTCTACCCCCCTCTTTCGCCCACCGGTCCCAGATCAGCCTCTGTTCGTCAGCAACGGCACCCTTCATCAGAACGATTCTGCCCCCTGCCCTGAGAAGTTCATCCGAAACCTTGAGAATCGCTTCTTCGGAGCCGCTCGCACGGGTCAGGACGCAATCGGCCCTCTCTGGGATCCGGCATCCGGGCCCGGCGCTCGCGCCCAGCCGGGCCCAAACAGCATCGATTCCTTCAAGCCCGAGCTTTGCAATCACATACTGAAGAAAAGAGGTCCGCTTCCGCCGGGCATCAAGCAGGTATACTCTAAGAGAGGGACGGACGATCTTGATCGGAATGCCTGGAAATCCGGCTCCGCTGCCCACATCTACCAGCACCTTTACGTCTTGCAAAAGAGGAACCGGAACCAGCGAATCGAGCACGTGCCGGACCAGAAGCTCTTCCGGTGAGGTCACGGAAATCAGATTGAATTTTTGATTCCACCTGAGAAGCTCGGAAAGGTATCCACGCAGGAGGCTCTCCTCCCTCTGGCCCAGACTCACGTGAAAGCGGCCTGCCTGCTCCTGGAGAAACCTGAACTCGAATTCTTCGGCCGCCTCTGGAGCAAGAGTCCGCCTCGGGGATCCCCTCCGGCCCTTCATGCCCCCTCCCGGCCCCAGAGCTCGGAGAACAGGGCACGTATGTGACCCTGGATGGTCTCAAAACATCGCTCGTACTGCCTCTTGGGCTGGCCATATGGATCGGCGATCTCCCTGACAATACCCCGCTCTCCGCCGAATTGCGCCAGAAGTTTGGTCTTGGCGAGCGCGTCAGGCAGGAGGTCCTCCACAGAGTGGAGGTGGTCCATTTCCATGACGACAACCAGATCACTGTCGAACAGCATTTCCCTGGCCAACCCGCGGGACCTGTGAGAGGAAAGATCCAGGCCCTTTTCTCGGCACACCTCCAGGGCGAGTGGCGCAGCTGGCTCTCCGTCCGCTGCCCAGGTTCCCGCAGAATGGACCCGGACGTCTCGAATACCCGCCTTTTCAAGCAATTCCTTCAGGAGATACTCGGCCATCGGGCTCCTGCAGAGATTCCCGGTGCACACGAAAAGAACGTTCTTCACTTGCAACAAATTCTCTCCATTTTCCTGCCCAGCCTGCTCAGGCGGCGTTCCAGCCGGGTCCGCGTCCCGGGGTCTACAAAAACGCCCCCCTTCAAGGCCTTCTCTGCGTAATACACGGCTTTGGCAAGATCCTTGCTGCGGTGTTCGTGATGCTTGGCAAGCTCCTCGCAGGCAGCGGCCGCCCAGACTTGCCCTTCCTCTGCCAGCACTTCCCACGCCTCAATAGCCTCGTTGAGACTTCCTTCCCGCTTCATTCTCTGAGCGAGAAGCAACAGGGCTCTCTCCTTCTCCTCCCGGGTCCGGCCATGCCGGGAGGCGATCCGGTAACACTTGATCCCATCTTCATGGCAGCCCGTGCGTTCCAGATACCGCCCGAGAGACAAGAGGTTGGCCTCTCTCGGGTCCATCTCTTCCCAGCACTTCTGGACCTGGACCGCGAGTACGGCGAGGGTGAGAAGATCCGCCGCATTGTGGTGCACGATCCTTCGAACAAACAAGGCGTCTCCAGAATGGACGAATCGCAGATATGCTTCAGGAATCCGTTCGCCCCGTATATCGTCCTCTTCTCTGCACACGCCGAGTCTCTGCCCCTCGACCGTATCGAGCCTGCAGTCGCCAAGCCTGCCTCTCCAGAGTCTTCGGACCGGATAGAGCAGATCCCAGTGAAGAAGTGAGGCGAAGGGGTTTTCCTGCCTGTGGAAGGCGTACCTGCCTTCCAGCAAAGGCAGATCGAACCTCTTGCCGTTGAAAGTAACGACTGACCGGAACCCTTCCATCAGTCGGCCAGCCCTGTGAAGAAAGGCGGGCTCCTCCTCGAAGTTCCGGAGGAAAAGCTGCACGGTCTGATATTTCCCGTTTCTGAAAAACCCGAATCCGGCCAGGAACACCCAGGTGCCCACACCCAGGCAGAGGCCGGTCGTCTCGAGATCCAGGAACAGGACCTCCTCGGGAAGCAGGCATTGGCCGGGACCTCCGCAGATTCGGTCGAGCCTGGCCAGATCCAGGCCGAGAAAATCGCACAATCTGTGCGTGCCGTGCCTGTATTCAAGCCGATAGGAGGCCCGGACCTCCAGACAGGGGCCCAGGGGAGTCTGCGTCTCTACCCCGCCGACGAGCTCTGCGATTCCGCAGGCAGGAACAGGCTCCTGTGGCCGGGAGCCCCTTTCCGGATAGAGAAATGGACGGCCAGAGCCCCTGATATCGCTCGGGCGCCTTCCCTCCCCGGCGGCATCCCGGCCATTCGGGCTCCGCACGGCATCCAGAATCCTGCTCAGCCTCCTTCGGAGATCATCCACGAGAGCACCTTTTTCGCGGCTTCCTTTGCTCCTTCCCCGATCTCCGTGTAGGGTCCCACGCAAGACGGGCATCCGTGCCTGCAGGCGCATCCATCGATCATGGAACGGGTCCCCCTGAGAAGCTCCTGCCGCAGACCGAACAGGGTCGTGCTCAGCCCCACGCCTCCAGGATACGCGTCGTAAAGGAACATCGTTGGCTGAAACCCCTCCAGATCCACGTCCAGGTCCGGAGTCCATCCGGCCTGGTTGCCCCCAGGCCCGCGCACGGAAGGCTCCCTGAGGAACCAGTTTACCCCCGGGTCACCAATGCACATACCCAGATCCCGCGATTCGCACATGAGCAGGAAGGAAGCCATGTGTCTCATGGCATAGCCGACCCCGGCCAAAGCCAGAAGCAAATCCTGGAGAGAGAGGCCGATAGCGGAAAAGCTCTCCTGAGGAACTCTTATCCAAAAAGCCGAGGTGTGCATTTCCTGGTCCGGAAGGCATATTTCGCCGTACCCGACATTTTCCAGCGTGTAGAACTTGAGTTTCTTGAACCCGGCCGCGTGGTCAACGACGTGGACCTCCCCTTCGAAGAACTCGGGGCCCGGCAGCCGGCCCTTCCCCCGCTCTGCTCCAGCAGAGGAAAAGACATCCAGGATCTTGAGCTGTGTGTAACATATGGCTTCCGTGTAATAATCCAATGCCCCGGGCCTCACATAAGCCCTCCGGCCCTTGAAATCCAGATCCTCCACGGTGTACGGCACACCCTCGACCATGTAAACCGCTCCTGGGTAGATGGTGCGGGGTGCACTCTCGAAGTCAACTTCCGCAATGACGCGGTTGCCGGCCGATCTGTCCAACACCAGGAAATTGTTTCCCTGGATGGTTCTCAGGGAAACTTGATCCGCCGGGTACGCCTCGTCAGCCCAGAACCAGCGGTCACCCGATCGGGTGAGAATCCTCCTTTCGACCAGATAGTCCAGGATCGCCTCCAGGTCCCTGCCTCCAAAAGCCTCTCCCTTGCGGAAGGGAAGTTCAAAGGCGGCACACTTGATGTGGCTTACTAAAATGGAGAGGTTTTCAGGGTTCAACCTGGCCCTTTCGGGAGAAAGGCCAAAGAAGTATTCCGGGTTTCGAACGATGAACTGGTCGAGGGGAGTGCTTCTGGCAACAAGGATTGCGGCCGAAAGGCCCACCCGCCGTCCGGCCCGGCCGGCCTGCTGCCAGGTGCTGGCGATCGATCCGGGGTAGCCGCAAAGGATGCTCACCTCGAGACTGCCGATGTCGACCCCGAGTTCCAGAGCGTTCGTGCTCACAACGCCTTTGATCTGACCATCCCTGAGGCCCTTTTCGATCTCACGCCTCAGAGCGGGAAGGTATCCTCCTCTGTATCCTCGAACCTTCTGTTCTGACTTTGGGTCGGTTTTTGCAACGCCTTCCTTGAGATATCGAGTCAGAACCTCTACGGCAAGTCTGCTCGTGGCGAAGACGATCGTTGAAATTCCTTTTCGAAGAAGAGGGATAGCAATCTTCTGAACCAGAGTCTGCGCGCTCTGGCGCAGGCCCAGCTCCGGTCGGATCACAGGGGGGTTCAGGAAATAGAACTTCTTTTCCCCTCTTGGAGCGCCATTTTGGCGTATCAGGCACACCGGCCTGCCGGAGAGTCTGGCTGCCAATTCTTCCGGGTTGGCTATGGTTGCGGAACTGAACAGGAACTGGGGACTTGCCCCGTAGTGGCCGCACACCCGTAACGTGCGGCCCAGAACATGCACCATGTGACTTCCGAACACCCCCCTGTACGAGTGCATTTCGTCCACCACAATGAAGGCCAGGCGCGCGAAGAACTGACTCCACTTTGTGTGGTGAGGCAGAATGCCCGTGTGAAGCATGTCCGGGTTGGTGATCACCACGTGGGCTCTCTTGCGGATGACTGCGCGGATGTCCCCCGGCGTGTCTCCGTCGTAGGTGTAGGCCAGGTGGCCTTTCCCCATGCCGTCGATCAGGCCCTGAATTTCGGCATACTGGTCCTGGGCCAGGGCCTTGGTGGGAAAGATATAGAGGGCCCGAAGAGAGGCGTCCTCCAGGAGCGCATTCAAGACAGGCAGGTTGTAGCAGAGGGTTTTGCCCGATGCAGTGGGCGTGAAAATTACCAGATTCTCACCGGCCCTGGCCCTGCGAAAGGCCTCTTCCTGATGGGAATAGAGTTTTGAAATGCCTCTGGATTCTAGAACTTGCCGGAGGGGTGGCGCCAATTCCGGGGGGAATTCCCGGAACTGTCCTGGTTCGGCCTGAAGGCTCCTGACCTGAGTGACGGCATGCTTGAAGAAGCGCGCGGATTCGAGCTGGACCAGAACCCGAGAGAGATCACTCTTCCTCATTCTCCTCATCTTCCGCGAGCTTGGCTACACTGACGACTTTCTCGCCCTGTTCCAGAACGATCAGGCGCACTCCCTTTGTGTTCCTTCCGATGACCGGTATGCTGGCGGCCTTCATGCGGATGATCTTGCCTGAGTTGGAAATGAGCATGAGTTCGTCCTTGTCCGTGATTTGCTTCATGCCCACCACCTGGCCGTTTCTGGCATCCGTCTTGATCGTGATGATGCCCTGGCCCCCTCTGGCCTGAACCCTGTATTCCTCGGTGCGGGTTCTTTTTCCATAACCGTTTTCCGTCACCGTGAGCAGCGTGGCGCCGGGATCCAGGACCTCCATTCCCACCACCTCGTCTCCCTTGCTAAGACGTATGCCGGTGACGCCCCGAGTGACCCGGCCCATATCGCGGACCTGCTTCTCCGAGAAGCGAATCAATTTTCCCTGCCGGCTTGCGAGCACGATATCCTTGTTGCCGTCGGTCAATTCCACTCCCACGAGCCGGTCGTCCGAATCCAGCCGAATGGCCAGAATGCCGTCGGAACGTGGGTGGCTGTATGCCGAAAGGGGGGTTTTTTTCACAATCCCCCTCCTCGTGGCCATCACGATGAACTTGTCCTCCGCAAAATCCCGAACGGGCAGGGACGCATGGATGGTCTCGTTTTCCTTGAGCTGCACGAGGTTTACGATGGGCCTTCCCTTTGACATGCGTCCCGCCTGGGGAATCTCGTGGACCTTGAGCCAGTAGACCCGACCCTGGGAGCTGAAAACAAGCAAATAGCTACGAGTGGAGGCAATGAACAAATTCGTTACAAAATCATCCTCCTTTGTGCTCATTCCGGTCTTGCCCTTGCCCCCCCTCTGCTGGGCCCTGTACAGGCTGATCGGATTCCTCTTGATGTAGCCGGTGTTTGAGATCGTGACCGCCATGTCCTCTTCCGGGATCAGATCCTCTTCGCCGATCTCCTCAACTTCGTCTCGGATTTCGGTCCTCCGTTCATCCGCATACTGGGCCCGTATAGATTCCAGCTCTTCCTGGATGGTCCGAAACAGAAGCCTCTCGTTGGACAGAATTTCCCGGAGCCTGGCGATCTCCTTGATCAGACCGGCATATTCCTCGACGATCTTCTCCCGCTCGAGCCCTGTGAGCCTCTGCAGGCGCATCTCCAGGATCGCCTGAGCCTGTGCGACAGACAGGGAGAAATTGTCCACCAGGCGGGCCCTTGCCTGCTCCGTCTTGTAGGACGAGCGGATGACCTTGATCACCTCGTCCAGATGATCCAGGGCAATCCGGAGTCCTTCCAGGATATGGGCCCTTTCCTCCGCCTTCCTGAGATCGAAGACGCAGCGGCGCGTCACCACGGTTTTGCGGAAGGCCAGGAAAAGCTCCAGCATGTCGCGAAGAGTCAAAATCCTGGGCTGCTGGTCCACCAAGGCGAGATTGATGACGCCAAAGGAAGTCTCGAGGGGGGTATGCCTGAAAAGCTGCCGAACCAGAACATCGGGTTGGGCGTCTTTCTTGAGTTCGAGGACGATCCGGATTCCATCCTTGTCGGATTCGTCTCTAAGATCGTGAATCCCCTCGATTTTCTTTTCGTGAACGAATTCTGCGATCCGCTCGATGAGCTTGGCTTTGTTCACCGTGTAGGGGATTTCCGTGATGACCACGCTTTCGCGCTCGGTCTTCGGATGCTTTTCCCTCAACAGGCGACCGCGAATCCTGATGACGCCCTTGCCCGTCAAATAGGCTTCTCGAATGCCCTCCCTGCCGACAATGATGCCGCGAGTCGGAAAATCCGGGCCCGGGATCATTTCGAGCAGCTCCTCCCCCGTGATGTCCGGATTCTGGATCATCGCTATCAGCCCATCGATCACCTCCTTCAGGTTGTGAGGCGGGATGTTCGTGGCCATGCCGACCGCGATCCCCGACGATCCGTTCAAGAGGAGCTGGGGGATCCTTGAAGGCAAAACAACAGATTCCTCGAGCGACTCGTCGTAGTTCGGCCTGAAATCCACGGTCTCCTTCTCGATGTCCTCCAGCATCTCCCCCGCGATCCTCGCCATGCGCACCTCTGTATACCGCATGGCTGCGGGCGGATCCCCATCGATGGAGCCGAAGTTCCCCTGGCCCTCGATCAGGGGATAACGCATCGAGAAATCCTGGGCCATCCTCACGATCGTGTCATAGACCGAAGCGTCTCCATGGGGGTGGTACTTTCCGATGACATCGCCTACGATCCTTGCGCTCTTCCGGTAAGGCCGGTTCCAGACGTTCTTCTGCTCGTACATGGAGTAAAGCACGCGCCTGTGAACCGGCTTGAGGCCATCTCGAACATCCGGCAGGGCTCTGCCCACGATGACGCTCATGGAATAGTCGAGATAGCTCCTCCGCATCTCGTCTTGGATGTCTACCTGAATCCTCTTTCCTTCCACGGATCCGCTCCACGATTCCAGAAGGTTTGGCCTCTCAAACTAAATGTCGAGGTTGCGCACGCTCAGGGCGTTTTCAGAGATGAACTGCCTGCGGGGCTCCACTTCATCTCCCATGAGAACGCTGAAAATCTGGTCCGCCCCCGCCGCGTCCTCGATGGTGACCTGAAGGAGCGTTCTGGTCTCTGGATCCATGGTGGTCTCCCAGAGCTGGGCCGGATTCATCTCCCCGAGTCCTTTGTATCTTTGAATGGAGAGTCCCTTTCTGCCGATGGTCATCAGCTTGTCTTTGAGCTGAAACACGTCTTCGGCCTCGGATTGCTCGTCTCCGTCCTTCATTCTGAACGGGGGCGAGCCTATCGCGCTGAACCCCTTTTCCAGGTTCCACAGCTCCTGAAAGGCAGGAGAAGAAACCAGGTCGGCATCTAGAAGCGTCTGCTGCCGCCATCCATTCCTTCGGGTGGTACAGCGAACCCGATAACAATTGTTCTCGGGATCCATCTCGATTTCGTACTCCCTCCTGGGCCCTTCGGCATCCTCGGATCCGCCCTGCCCGGCCGTCCATCCCGACACCAGGCTCTCAAGATCCTCCCTTCTGCCGAGACAGTCCGGCGAAAACCGGGGGTCCGACAGGACCAGTCTGAGAAAATCCCTGTCGAGGGACCCGGACCGCATGCGGGAAAAAATCTCCTCGAACCGCATCACTCTCCGGACAAGTTTCTTCAGGGCCTCGCCGCTTATCTCCCGTTTGTCTGCCGACTCTACCGTAACCTGGCCCACGGCTCGATCCACCAGGTATTCCAGGAAATGCTGGTCGTCCAGGATGTACTTTTCTGTCTTGCCGTCCTTGACCCGGTACAAGGGAGGCTGGGCGATGTAGAGGTGGCCCTTTTCGATAAGGGCCGCGAAATTGCGATAGAAGAACGTGAGGAGAAGCGTGCGGATATGAGCGCCGTCCACGTCCGCGTCGGTCATGATAATAATCTTGTGATATCTAAGATTCTCAATCCGGAAATCTTCCTCTCCTATCCCTGTACCCAGAGCGGTGATAACATTTCCAATCTCTTGATTTTTAAGCATTTTTTCAAGACGAGCCTTTTCCACGTTCAGGATCTTGCCCTTGAGCGGAAGGACCGCCTGGCAGCGGCGGTCCCGGCCCTGCTTTGCCGATCCGCCGGCGGAATCCCCCTCCACCAGGAAAAGTTCGCTCAGCGCTGGGTCCTTTTCCTGACAGTCGGCAAGCTTGCCGGGCAGGGAGCCGACCTCGAGGGCGCTCTTGCGTCTCGTGATATCCCGGGCTTTTCTCGCCGCTTCACGCGCTCGAGCCGCTTCGATGACTTTCTCAATGATCCGGCGGGCAACAGAAGGGTTTTCCTCAAAGAAGGTGGAGAGCCCCTCGTTGACGAAGTTTTCCACAATTCCCTTGATATTGCTGTTGCCGAGTTTCGCCTTTGTCTGTCCCTCGAATTGGGGGTTGGGAACCTTTACGCTGATCACGGCAACGAGGCCTTCCCTGACGTCGTCTCCGGTGATGGCCAACTTCTCGTTTTTCTTGAGCAGGCCATTCGAAATGGCGTAGTTGTTGACCGTCCTCGTCAAGGCCGCCCTGAACCCGGACAGGTGGGTACCGCCCTCCTTCGTGTTGATATTGTTGACGTAGGAAAAAACGACTTCAGAGTAACCGTCGTTGTACTGGAGGGCGATATCGATCTCCACGTCCTCACGCCTGCCCTCGAGACGAATCACCTTGTCGTGGAGAACCTTTCTTCCTTTGTTGAGAAAATCAATAAACGATTCAATTCCGCCTTTGTACTTGAATTCGTTCCTCTTGTTCGTTCTCTCGTCCTCGATGGTGATCTCAACGCCGGCATTCAGAAAAGAAAGCTCCCTCAATCGCTGGGAGAGAACCTCGAAGCTGAACTCGATGTCTTCGAAAATCGTCGGGTCAGGCCGGAATCGGACCCTCGTACCCGTCTTTTCTGTGGTTCCGACAACCTCCAGATCAGAAATGACTTTCCCCTTGTTGTAGCGCTGCTGATAGACCTTCCCGTCCCGCTTCACCCTGACCTCAAGGTATTCGGAAAGGGCGTTGACCACAGAGATTCCGACCCCGTGCAGCCCGCCCGAAACCTTGTACGCCTGCCTGTCGAACTTGCCTCCCGCATGCAAGGTGGTCATCACGACCTCCAGAGCGGGCTTCTTCAGCGTCTCGTGAAGGTCCACGGGTATGCCTCTCCCGTCATCCTCCACGGTTACGCTGTTGTCCGGGTGAATAACCACGCGAATCTGAGTGCAGAAACCGGCAAGAGCCTCGTCAATGCTGTTGTCCACAACCTCATAAACCAGATGGTGAAGCCCTTCCGGTCCTGTGGATCCGATGTACATGGCCGGCCTTGTTCGCACAGCCTCGATGCCGCCAAGCACCTTGATCCGCTTCGCGTCGTACTCGTTGCCGGAAACCGGTGTTGCCTCCACCTGCGTTCTCCCGTTCAAAGAAGTCCTGTAGGTATTTAAAACGTAGTATTAAATATGGAAAGAACCACGGGCTTCCGCACGCCCGGGCAGCCCATCCACATGGGCCGGACCCAGGCGGCGCGCCGCCCCTATTAATCTTTTAAAATAGCAGAAAAGCCAAGAAATTGTAAAGGAGAAATGGACCTATATGTGGGGGTGTCACGGAAGAAATCACAACATATAGAATTCCATTCAGAAAAAGAACAGAAAACCCCGGCCATGGGGCGGGCGAGAAGGCTTCCCGGCAAAGTTCTACAGTCTCAGGGGCATTACGACATACAGATACCGGGAGTCGTTCTTGTCGTGGATGAGACAGGGCTTGAGCCCCTTTCCGAATTTCATAACGATCGAGCCCGTGAGAATCTGAAGGACGTCCATAAGGTATTTCACATTGAAGGCCACTTCAAAAGGCTCTCCCGAATAGACCGCGTCGAGCTCCTCCTGGGCCTCTCCCAGTTCGGGGCTTGTGGAATACATGATCAGCTTTCCGGGCTCCACCGCCATGCGCACCCCCCGGCTCTTTTCGGTCGACAGGACAGCAACGCGGCGCAGAGCCTGCTCCAGAACAGGCGCCTCCAGCTCCAGGCAGGCCTCAACCTGCGAGGGGATAACAGACCGATAATCCGGAAACTTCCCTTGAACGAGCCGCATGAGCATGGAAAACGACTCGGTCCTGACAAAGGCGTTCTCCTGGTGGATCCCGAACAGGATCTCACGGTCCTGGCCTTCTTCTGACAGGCTCCCCATCTCGGCGATGCCCTTGCGCGGAAGGATGATGTGCCTGCCTTCCGCACCGGCCGAGGGACAAAGCTCCTCGAGCGCCTCCTTCTGATCGACAACGCGCTCGCAAAGGGAAAGACGGTGACTGTCGGTGCTGATCATCCGGAAGAGGGTCTCACCGTCTCTTTTTTCCATTTGAATGAGCACGCCCGTCAAAGTGTACCGAGCCTCCTCGGTCGCGATGGACGGAGAGACCCTCCGGATCATGTCGGACAGGAGGGATGCGGAGAGCCGGATTGAACGATCCGACTTGATGGCCGGAATCTTGGGGAATTCTTCGGGAGCAAGGCTTCTCAGACGGAATACGGTCCTGCCGCAGCGGATTTCCATCTGCCCCTGTTTCAGCGTCACATGGACATCCTGGTCCGGGAGCTCTCGAATGATTTCAAACAGTTTGCGGGCATGAACGGTCGCCGCTCCCTCTTTCAACACGGAAGCTTCACATGCCTGGACCACCCCGACCTCAAGATCCGTGGAGGATAACTCGAGGGTGCTGCCACGAGCTTCAATGAGAACGTTTGCGAGGATCGGCAGAGTGGTCTTTTTCTCGACGATGCTCTGGGTTCTCTGAAGGCTGTTCAGAAGGGGCGTGCGGGAGATGCGAAATTCCATGACGGCCTGGCTCCGATTTCGAGGGCGGTTTACCGGTTCTGTGTTTTGCAAAAAGATAAGAAAAAAGGCTTCTGAAAAAGACTTTCCGCTTCTTCTTTATCCGTTGCCCAATGTTCAAAAACGATCCAACCGATCGACAGACCGGCCTTTTTTCTTCACAGTCCGCGAAAAAGAAACAGGGGAAAACATCCCGGTCGGGTGTGCGAAATCGACAATATTGCGTTCCTCTTCAACCCAGGCTTCTCCGGATTGCTTGAAGATCTCTCTGTAGGGTCGTGTCGCTCGCCAGAAGAGTTTCGATTTTGTTGACCGCGTGAATGACGGTGGAATGGTCTTTGCCCCCGAAGTGGTTTCCGATCTCGGGAAACGACTCCGAGGTCATTTCCCTGCACAGGTACATGGCCACCTGGCGAGCCAGGGCGATGTTTTTCGCTCTCTTGGGAGACTTCATGTCGGTCGGCTTCACCTTGTAATGGCGGCAGACGGCTTTGATGATTTCGTCCGAGGAGAGAAAGGGCTGCTGGTCTTCCAGGATGTCCTTGAGGACCTGCTTGCACATGTCAATGGAAATATCTTGACGGCACATTTCGGAATACGCCTTGAGGCGCATGAGAGAGCCTTCGAGAATGCGGACATTGGAGTGCACGTGGGAAGCGATGAACAGAGCGACTTCTCCGGGGAGAACCACTCCCTCCAGCTCGGCCTTCTTCCGCAGGATGGCCACTCGGGTTTCCATGTCCGGGGGCTGAATGTCTGCGATGAGACCCCACTCGAATCTCGAGCGGAGCCTTTCCTCGAGATCTGGAATGTCCTTCGGTATCTTGTCGCTCGTTAGGACGATCTGTTTTTGCGTTTCGTAAAAGGCGTTGAAGATATGAAAGAACTCCTCTTGGGTCCTCTCCTTGCCGGCCATGAACTGGACATCGTCGACCAGCAGCACGTCCGTCGACCGGTACCGGGACTGAAACTCCGGAATCTTTTCGTAGCGGATCGCATTGATCAGTTCATTGATGAAGGCCTCGGCGCTGAGATACACTAGGACGAGGTCGGGCCAGTTGCGGTTGATCTGGGCCTGGACAGCGTGCAGGAGATGGGTCTTGCCGAGACCGACGCCGCCGTAGATGAACAGGGGGTTGTAAGTGGTGCCGGGCTGGTTGGCCACGGCCAGCGCGGCGGCGTGAGCAAACTGGTTGGAAGAACCTACCACAAAGTTCTCGAATGTATAACGTATATCTGCTGCTTGCATCTTTGGTGTTTTCCCGTCCCAGGAACGTGCCGCAAGCCTTTGTGCAAGGCCGGGCTTCTTTCATGGCTCAATTGGGTTTCGTGGGCCCCGTGACCTCAAGACCCGTCTGCCCGCCGGGACGACCCCTGTGGCCCGGCGGCGTGGCCCTCGCATTTATCCACAGGTTTGTCAACAGATGTGGATAACTCAAAAGATCTTTTGGGAATAGTAAATTAGCAGATTTTTCCAAAGGATTTTCTCGCAGGATTTAGACATCCCATTGGAAGCGAGATCTTTCCTTTTGGCCGCCGATCCGCCTCGAACGAAGAGGCCCTTTAGGAGCGGGATTTTCCGTGACCGCGGAAAATCCGGGAAGTCAGGAGCAAGAATCAGACTGAAAAAGGCGGCTTGTTTCCTGCGAAGGACGCCGGTCCCCCACTCCTCCCAAAGCGGGCTTCATTGGTAACAGATTCGCCCGTGCTTTTCAAGAATTTTTTTGGCGGTGGAAATTCTGTGAGAAGATTGCCCTCGGGCTCTGTTCGTTTACAAGAGAGCCTGAACGTGCTAGCTTTTATTCTTTGGTGCGGAAGATCCGCGAAGACTTACGCATTGTACCTTGTGGCGTCGACTCGGCCCGGAAAGGGGGAGGGGTTCTTGAGGGGACAGATACGCATTCGCTCGGTGCTGTGCAAGAGTTGCGGGCTTTGTATCGAGGCCTGCCCGAAGGGGTCGATCCGGATATCGAAGCAGATGAACCCCAACAGCTACTTTCCGGCCGAGTTCCGGGAGGGGATGGAGTGTACGGGGTGCGGTCTGTGCGCCATCGTTTGTCCGGAGGCCATCATCGAGGTGTACCGTGAAAAGTGAGGAGAAAGTTCTCCTTCGAGGGAGCGAGGCGATTGGAGAGGCGGCTCTCAGGGCGGGCTGCCGTTGTTATTTCGGCTATCCCATCACGCCTCAGAATGAGCTGCCAGAATACATGGCCAGAAGGATGGCCGAGATACCGAATGCGGTCTTTCTTCAGAGCGAGAGCGAGCTGGCCGGGATCAACATGGTCTTCGGGGCTTCGGTGACCGGAACGCGGGTCATGACGTCTTCCTCGAGCCCGGGCATCAGCCTCATGCAGGAGGGGATCTCCTATCTGGCCGCCTGCGAGCTGCCCGCAGTTATCGTGAACATCATCCGGGGCGGACCGGGTCTCGGAAACATCGCGCCGGCCCAGTCAGACTACTTTCAGGCTACCCGAGGCGGCGGGCACGGGGACTACCGGTGCATCGTTCTGGCTCCTGCCTATCTTCAGGAAGCCGTGGACCTGACCTATCGGGCTTTCGATCTGGCCGACGAGTATCGCATGCCGGTCGTGATCGTGGGAGACGGAATGATGGGCCAGATGATGGAGCCCGTCGTGCTTCCGCCGTTCCGTGAGCAGTTTGTCGAAAAAGAATGGGCCATCCGTGGGGCCGGAGGCGGGCCGAGCCGCTTCTTGAGAAGTCTCCTGTTGGATGTCCATGTGCTGGAAGCGCACAACTGGAAGCTCCATCGAAAGTACGAGCGGATCCGCCGCCGGGAAGTTCGTTTTGAGGAATATGAGACCCTGGATGCCGAGCTTGTGATTGTGGCCTACGGTACGGCGGCTCGGATCGCCCGGGGCGCCGTGAAGAGGCTGCGGGAGAAAGGCATGAAGGTCGGGTTGTTCCGGCCGGTCACGCTCTGGCCTTTTCCGGAGGAGGCAATCAGGAACCTTGCAGGAAGGGTCGAGAGGTTCTTTGTATTCGAATTCTCCATGGGCCAGATGCTGGAAGACGTGCGCCTGGCGCTCGAAGGAAGGAGGCACATCGATTTCTACGGGAGGCCCGGGGGCGTTGTGATCACGCCCATAGAGCTTTCCCGGATCGTGGCTAGGAAGTATTACGCCCTGCATCAGGAGGCCAGGACATGAAGCAGGTCATCGGGCGGCCTCGGTTGTTGAAGGATGCGCCTTTTCACTACTGTCCGGGATGCGGCCACAGCGTGATCCACAGGCTCGTGGCCGAGGTGATCGAGGAACTCGGGATTCGGGACAGGGCCATCGGGATTCCTCCGTGCGGCTGTGCCGTTTTGGCCTACTATTATCTCGATGTCGACATGGTGGAGGCCGCCCACGGGAGGGGCACGGCCGTGGCCACCGGCATGAAACGGTGCCTTCCGGATCGGGTCATCTTCACATACCAGGGAGACGGCGATCTGGCTGCGATCGGCACCGCCGAGTTGATTCATTGTGCCAACCGGGGCGAACAGATCACGACGATCTTCGTGAACAACGGGGTCTACGGCATGACCGGAGGCCAGATGGCGCCCACTACCCTTGTCGGCCAGAAGACCACAACGTCCCCGCGGGGTCGGCACGAAGCCAACGACGGTCCGCCCATCAAGCTCGTCGAGTTCCTGTCCTTCCTGGATCGAACGGCCTACCTGGCCCGCGGAAGCGTCCACAACGCCCGGGAAATCCAGCGCACCAAGAAGTACATCCGGGAGGCTTTTCAGACCCAGATGGAGAACAGAGGCTTTTCCATGGTGGAAATCCTCTCCCCGTGTCCGTCGAACTGGAAGCTTTCCCCGGTCGAGAGCTGCAAGTGGATCGACCAGGTCATGAAGCAGCATTTCCCTCTCGGTGTGGTCAAGGATTCCCGCAGGGAGCCATCATGATTACCAAGGCCCTTTTCGCTGGGTTCGGCGGCCAGGGGATCCTCATGATGGGGCAGGCCCTGGCCCACGCCGCCATGAAAGAGAATCTCCACGTGACCTACTTGCCTGCATACGGCGCGGAGGTGCGCGGTGGAACTGCCAACTGCACCGTTTCGGTGGGAGACGAAGAGATCGCCTCGCCGGTCGCGTCCACGCCCGACTATCTGGTCGTCATGAATGCGCCGGCCTTTGAGCGCTTCCAGAACGTGCTGCGCAAGGGAGGCAGCTGTCTGCTGAACACGTCTCTCATCCAGGCCAGGCCGAGCCGCCGGGACATCAAGACCTACGAACTGGCGGCGAGCGAGATGGCCGAGGAGCTCGGGGACATCCGGGCCGCGAACATGGTCATGCTGGGCGCCTTCCTGAAAGTGGCGGGCCTGGTCAGGCCTGATACGCTGTTGTCGGTTGTCGAGGACGTTTTCCGGAAAAAGCCTTCGGTGCTGAAGCTCAACCGAGAGGCTGTCTGGAAAGGCTACCAGGCAGTGGCCTGAAAAAGGGGGAAGGCATGGCGGTGAAACAGGTCTGCGTGCGGATGGCGAACCGGCCTGGAGCGCTTCACGAGGTGACGGAAGTCCTCAAATTTGCGGGAGTCAACATCCGGGCGATCGAAGTGGTGGACGAGGGCGGGGGAACCGCAGTGGTGAGGATGATGGTGGACGACCCGGAGATGGCCGTCAATGCCTTTCGGAGCAGGGGGTTCGACTTTTCCGTCTCCGAGGTGATCCCGATCGAGGTGCCGGATCACCCCGGCGGTCTCCATGCGGTTCTGGGAGCGCTGAAAGAAGCCGACATCAACGTTCTTCAGCTCTACAGTTACCTGGGGAGGTCCGGCCCGCACGCCATCCTCATTCTTGCCGCGGACAAGCCCGAGCAGGCGGTTTCGGTGCTGAAAAAGAACTGGGTCCATGTCTTTGGAGAAGAGATCTACGGCCTTTGAGGAGCTTTGCAGCCCGCCTGGCCTGCTGTCGGCAGCCCCAGAGCCCGCGGGGCGGGCCGAGCAGCAGACGCCTCCAGGTTTTCCCTGCCGTGGATTCTGACGCATGGGAGTTTCCGCGCCCGAGCACGCCGATGTCCTGATCGTTGGTGCAGGACCGGCCGGATCGGCCCTGGGCATGCTCCTGGCCAGGGCAGGCTACAAGACTTTGATCCTGGAACGCCGGCCCAGGGGCCATCACAAAGTCTGCGGCGACCTGCTCGGGCCCAGGTCGCTTCAGCTTCTCGATTCCCTGCACATTGGGTGGCGGGATGAGGGCCCCGACAGGCACGGCATCCGGGGCATCCTGATCTACGACGACAAAGGGCTCAGAAGCTCAGCCTGGCTTGGGGGAGACGCGCCCTGGGCCTTCACGGTGCGGCGCGACCTTCTTGATTCCTTTCTGCAGGAAAAAAGCGAGGCCGCCGGGTGCCGCATCGAGTACGAGACCCGTTTCAGGGGAATCCGGCTCAGAAACGCAGACAGGATTGTCTGTGAGGCCAGCACCAGAGAGGGGCCTCGCCTGTTTCAGGCAAGGCTCCTGGTCGGGGCAGACGGCTTTCCCTCTCTTGTGGCCAGGACGGCCGGAATCGATGACCACGACCCCTCGGCCGGGGTTGTGGCGATCCGGGGATATTTTCGGGGCGTCCGGGCCTTGAGGGACGCCGTGGAACTGTATTTTGCGCCCCGCATTTTCCCAGGATACGCCTGGGTGATACCCCTCGGGGCGGACCTGGCAAACATTGGAGTCGGCCTGCGTTCCGACGCGTGCCTCCGGTACCGGGTTCGTCTGGCAGCCGAGCTGAGGTGGCTCCTGCGGGAGCATCCGTGTTTGTCCAGGCGGGCCAGGGATGCGGAACCGCTTGGCGGCCTCGAGGGGGCCCGCATCGGAACCTATGCGCGGCGGGTGACGCGGTGCGGGCCTGGCGTTTTGCTGGTGGGAGATGCCGGCCGCTGCGCGGATCCCCTGTCCGGGGAGGGGGTCTTTGGCGCTCTCATGAGTGCGAGGCTTGCGGCGACCGCGATCGACGAGATGCTGGGCCAGGCGACCCGAGCTCGAAGCGCGCTCGCCGCCTATGGCAGAAGAAGCGAGCGGATTTTCGGCAGGGCCTACCGCTATGGAAATTTCTTGACGGGACTGCCCATGCGGGAAGGCCTTGGCCGCTCCATCGTGAGCTGGGGGCTCAGGCGGATCCAGGCCAATTGTGTGCTGGATTCTCAATATGCCAGAATGGTTGCTGGGTTTTTCACCGGAGCGATGCCCAAGGGCCGCATCTGGGGAAACGGGTGGCTCTGGAGGACTTTGTTCAAATGAAAACCGCCCATCTTGGCCGGAAACAAAGACGGCGGGCGCTGCTGGCCCTGGAGGACGGGAGGGTCTTTTGGGGCTGGTCCTTTGGATCGGAGCGAGACGCGCTTGGCGAGGCGGTCTTCAACACCAGCATGACGGGCTATCAGGAGGTCCTTACTGACCCTTCCTATACGGGGCAGCTGGTCACGATGACCTATCCCCTGATCGGCAATTACGGAGTGAACGATCACGATTTGGAGTCTCGGGCGCCGCAGGTGGAGGCGTTTGTCGTGCGCGAGCTTTGCAGGTATCCCAGCAACTGGAGGGCCACCTCGTCGCTGGACGGGTACCTCAGGAGGAACGACATTCCGGGGATCGAGGGCATCGACACGCGCGCCTTGACGCGGCACATCCGGACCGCGGGAGCGATGCGGGCGGCCCTGTCTTCGACCGTGCTGGACCCGGCGGAACTCGTGCGCAGGGCTCGGGAGTGGCCCGGAATGAACGGCCTTGACCTGGTCTGCCGGGTGACCCGCAAGGTCTGCCGGCGCTGGCCGGAAGGCGAGCAGCTTTGCTCTTCCTGGCAGAGGAGAAACCCTGCGGCCTCCGGGCCCCCGGCCGAACGGTTCCGAGTGGTGGCCATTGACTACGGGGTCAAGTTCAATATTCTTCGCATCCTGCAGACCCTCGGCTGCGACCTCCATCTGGTTCCAGCTTCGTTTTCGGCCCGGAAGATTCTCCAGCTTAATCCTGACGGGGTCTTCCTGTCGAACGGGCCGGGCGATCCCGCGGCCGTGACCTATGCCATCGACACGGTCCGGGACTTGCTCGGCAGAGTGCCCGTCTTCGGGATCTGTCTGGGCCACCAGATTCTGGGGCTTGCGGCAGGG
>FWPU01002904.1_pt1 | contig 45339 bp, 35 predicted proteins | sample 2228361 | NCBI WGS metagenome assembly FWPU01 (sample SAMEA103939777, study PRJEB20133) | metagenome
GTAACTCCTTATTTTTTAAGAATATTTTTGGGCTCTGAGAGCATACTGAAAAGACAAAAATGTAAAAAGGTTTAAAAATACCCCGGTTAAGATTTAAAATTTTGAGTTATTCTTTGTTTTTCAGATGTATAAGAATACTATGAAGGTAATAATTTACCCTATGTTTTACTCTATTACAGTCAAAAATTCTTCTAACCGTTTTTTGTCTTCTGGAGAGATTTTTGTGAATTTGATTCCCATACCGGGTTTAAAATCCTTTCCTGGAATTTTCGGAACTCTCGTCACTCGCACTACCGTTCCCTCTGCCACTACTGGCTTGGGAGAGCCAGGCAATTGAAATTCAAGGTGTAATTTTTCTCCTATGTCAAGCAAAAGGTCAGAGGTAATAAATATTCCGCCTGTGCTTACATCATGTGTCTCAAAATAGAGGTCTCCAAATCCCTCGCCATCATGGACTGTAATCTGAACCTTTATGTGTTTTCTATCGCTGAGCCGCTTTTCCGCAATCTTCTTGCCCATTTTTAAACTCATTTTAGATTTGCTTTAATAAAATCAAGTATTGCTTTCCTGCTATCTTCATCAAGGTTAATAAAACGTATCCCCATGCCTGGTGTTGAGAATGGCTGCTGTCCTGTATCTTCCTTAATCCATACCACTTCACTCTTTACTATTATTAACCTCTGATCGCTTGGAAGAACAAATTCAATATAAATCTTTGTCCCTTTCTCCAGAAGGATGTCAGATTCAAGGAAAACACCACCTGCGCTCAGGTTTTTAGAGAAAAAATATAACTGACCTGTTTCCTCGCCCTCGTATCTTGCAAGCATTCTGATTTTAACCGGAATTCTTAAAAATTTCCTTCTTTCTATTTTTTTCATTTTAACCTCCCTAAAATTGTCCTTACTTCAGATGCATATGGGCTATCAGGAGATATCTGCAAAAATCTCTGATAATAATTCACTGCCTTGTCTTTATCTCCCCTTGCATAATAAATATTTCCAAGCAGCAATAATGCCTGTGAATTTTTGGGATTTATAGTTATTGCCTGTGTCAATTTTAAGATAGCATCAATATCGTTCCCCATGTCAAAGAAAGCAGTGCCGAGTTCTACAAGCGCTGTATCATCCTGTGGTTTCAATCTATTTGCCAATTTAAATTGTTCAATTGCCTTCTCTACCTCTCCCTTTTTATAGAATTCTCTTCCTTTTTTCATTGCTGCCTCATACTGAGTATCTGACGGTGCTTTCTTAGGTTGTTTCTGCACTACCGGTGGAGGCGGTTTTACTGCTTTTTCAATCTCATTAAGCCGCAATCTGGTATCCCTGTAGTCACCTGCCTTTGATAGAACTTTTTTATATATTTCAATTGCCTCCGCCTTTTTATTCAATCCCTCCGCTGCTCTGCCAAGGAGATAGGCTATTTCAATTGCAACACTTTCAGTAACTCCTTCGGTGCGCACTCCTGAAAGGACTTCTTCAACCGTCTGAAATTCATTCCTTTCAAGCGAAAGTTTTGCAACCTTTAACCGAACATCAATATTATCACTCTCCAATCCTATAACTTCCCGGTATGTTGATATCGCATCCGAAAGTTTATTCTGACTCTCCTGAATGCTCGCAAGCATCATCAGCGCCTCTTTATTTTTCCTGAGCCCTGGCTCATCGCTCAACAGGCGCTCCGCATCGGAAAATCTCCCTGCCTCCTTAAACAGACCAGCAAGTTCAACTCTATACTTTATTTCTGTCGGTCTCAACCGGATTGCGGTATTCAACGCATCTATTGCAAGGTCACTTTTCCCTGGAATCCCAAGATTTGCAATGGCATAAAGGTAATAGGCACGAGCGTTGTTTTGCTCCTTTTTAATCACATTCGCAATGATACTGGCTGCCTCCTCAAATTTTGAAACATTGATAAGGGACTCTGCCTTCGCAAGCAATGACTGAACATCCTCTCCTTTTGCTTCAACCACTGCCCTGGATGAAAATAGTTTATTTTTCAATCCAGGAACCCCATAGAAGATGGCAGGGAGTGTTATCACCACTACTCCTATTGCAAGATATGCTATTTTACTTAAAGTCCATTTTCTCTGTGCACCTGCACTTATTGCGACAACCTGTCTCTCAATTTTTTGTGGCTTGGCTATATCAGAAAGGGAAACATTCTGAGGGACGAGCGGTGTAGATGACGGTGGTTTAAGTTTCTGCTCCTGCACTGACTTAAGGTATATAACATTTTCAGATGGTCTGGGCTTTTCTACCTCAATAGATGCTGGAGGTCCTTCTTCGGTCTGCGGTTCAGTCAATTGGGATTTTAATTCCTCCTCAACAGGTGGCTGGAGGAAAGTGGTATCTTCGCCAGCACCACTTGATTGTGATAAAAATTCCTCTGCTTCAGAAGCCCATGTCTTTGTTTCCTCTGTCTTAGAATGTGCTTCTACATTCTGGGCGAACTTTGTAGGGTAATAATATGTAATCTTTTTTTCCTGCGAAGGTCTTGATGACTCAACAAGGAATCCCTGAAAATACAATTGGGAAATAATTTTAAGGGCTTCAATCTCATCAAAATCAAGCGATTCCACTACATCAATTATTGATTTTTTTCCATCGAATTCTGCGAGAATATTCTCTACTTTGGAAGGAAACTGTTCAGGATGCTCATTGAGGATTGCCTGTGAATCAATTACAAGAACTGTATCAAGAGGCGGAATGATTTCCTGCAATTGCTTCCACTCATCAATCCTTCTCAACCCCTCCATAAGCAACCCTTGATTACTTGTGGTTATTGTCTCTATAACATTATGTTCTGTAAATTCTATATGGAATGTGCCCTCTGTCCAGTTTAGAATAAGATAAAATGCCTTCTCTCCCTTTAACTTACCTACCTCTGCATGGACAATCCTGCCCTTCTTAAAATAAACTACACCCTCATGGGTTTTATATTTTAAGCGTATTATTGCTGTTTTATTTCCTAATTCAAGCACCTGAATCAGTTCAACAACACCCATGTTAGTAAGGTCTCCGGAAAAGCCCTTGTCCACACCAATCTCAACTTTCTCCCTCTCAACCCTCTCTAAAAGAATCTTTACTCTTGTTATAATCTCCTTCAGGTAAATCGGCTTTGTCAGATAGTCATTCGCACCAAGTTTTAAGCCTTTTATTTTGTCATCAATGTTTTTATTCTTTGTAAGGATGACAAATGGAATATCCTTTAAACTTGATGTCCTCCTGATGAACTGCAGAAGGGTAAAGCCATCTGTACTGCCAAGGTCTATCTCAGAAATAACAATGTCAGGCTTGAGCGTTTCCACCTTTGAGATTGCATCATTCCCATCTGTTGAAACAGTTACATTCAGGTCCGCCTTCTTTAAACTGATTGCAAGAATCCTGAGATTCTTCTCATCAGGGTCAACAATGAGGATCTTAGGTTTAGCCATAATTAAATATTATTATGCTATTTTAGTATATCCAAATGAAAAAAATAAGTCAACTTAGAAACGCATTAAGTAGCAAAATCTTTGTGGTGGGTATACTGTAACTACCTATGTGATCCGCTTTTTCCCCATATCATTACATACCATTGCAGAAGGGGGTCAATAGTTTTTAAAACAATATTACTAACAAAAGATTTGCAACTTCCGGAAAACGCATTTTATTACACCATGTGTTTAATTTGTGTTATAGTTAAATGAGGAGCCCATTATGGCTGAATTAACAGAAGAGAGAGTAATTGAAGAATTAAAAAAGGTCCAGGACCCGGAATTAAAGAGGGACATTGTCTCACTTGGAATGGTTAAGGAGATTGTAATAAATAACAATAATGTCTCTCTTAACATAGAACTCACAACGCCGGCATGTCCACTTAGAAATGAGATTGAATCATCCGTGAGAAGGGCAATCAACAATATAGATGGAGTAAAGAAGGTTGATATAAAAATTACTGCAAATGTCAGAAGATTAACCAATCCATTTCAAGAGCAGAAACCAATTGAAGGGGTTCAAAATATCATTGCTATCGCCAGCGGTAAAGGTGGCGTGGGAAAATCCACTGTTGCAGCAAACCTTGCGGTTGCCCTTCAGATAAATGGAGCGGCGGTTGGCCTCCTTGATGCAGATATCTATGGACCGAGCGTTCCGATAATGTTGGGCATAAATGGAAAGCCTGTGGTAACAGCAGAAGGGAGAATCATCCCCCTTGAAAAATATGGCCTGAAACTCATGTCCATCGGATTCCTCCTTGAAGAGGACAACCCTGTTATATGGCGAGGTCCCCTTGTAGCACAACTTATTCAGCAATTTTTGAGAAATGTTGAATGGGGGGAACTGGATTACCTTGTCATTGACCTCCCACCAGGAACTGGCGATACCCAGCTCACTCTTGTCCAGACAATACCTCTCGCCGGCGCAGTAATTGTCACAACGCCACAAGACATTGCATTAATAGATGCAAGCCGGGGTCTTCAGATGTTCAATAAGGTAAATGTGCCGGTCCTTGGCATCGTGGAAAATATGAGTTACTTCTCCTGTCCAAATTGCGGATACAGGACAGACATATTCAGCCACGGTGGGGGGGAAAGAACTGCGAAACGATTAAATGTTCCCTTCCTTGGGGAGATTCCAATTGATGCGAATATAAGGGAGGCATCGGATGCAGGCAGACCAATTGTAATTGCAAATCCCGATTCCCCCCGGAGCAGGGCTTTCATAGAAATATCACGGCGAATCGCCGCGGAAATCAGCATACGAGCAATCGCTACCTCTCAATAATTTCATACATCTCAATATGATATTCTGGATCTCTTGAGATAACTATCTTTATATTGTATTTTTTTTCAATATCGTCAATATACTGCCTCTCCTCTTCCAGAATCAAATCTGACACTGATGAGTGGGCAATTATCTCAAAGACCCTTTTATGATCACTTTTTGCCTTCGTAATACGACCTGCCCTTTCCTCAACGCTCCGGAAAATCTCGTAAGCGATTGTATTTCTACTTTTTAAAAATCCCCTCCCTTCACAATAAAAGCACGGTTCAGATAACGCTTTTACCATTGACCTGGAGCTCCTCTTCCTCGTCAGCTCAACAAGACCTATCTCTGACATTCCCAGAACAGTAGCAGGTACTCTGTCTTTCCTTAATGCTTCAATAAGAGAGTCAACGACTTTGCGCTTATTCTTCTCGTTTTCCATGTCAATGAAATCAATTACAACTATCCCCCCGATGTTGCGCAGTCGCAATTGATATGCAATCTCCTTGACGGATTCCATGTTCGTCTTAAAAATTGTATCTTCCAAACTGTGTTTCCCGATATATTTGCCAGTATTAACATCAATAGATGTCAGTGCCTCCATTTCGTCTATTTGAATGAATCCGCCAGATTTCAGCCATACAACCTTTCTGAAAATCTCATCAAAGATATGCTCAATTCCATAATGTTGAAAAATCGGTGCCCTCTCGCTATAATAAGAAATCTCACGCTCTCTCCCTGGCATAAATTTTGACACGAATGACTTAATTTCATAAAATTCTTTCTCCGAGTCAATAACAACTTCCATTACATCGTCAGCCATCTGGTCCCGTATTACCTTTAGATAAAGGGGCAATTCTCTATGAATCATGGAAATACCCTTTGTAGAATTGAATTTACCAATAATATCTTCCCATAATCTCCCAAGAAACTTCATATCGTTTATAATTTCTGTCTGCGTAGCATTCATACTTGCTGTCCTTGCAATAAAACCATAGTCACCCACTCTAAAATCATCAATAAATTTCCTGAGCCGCGACCTTAACTGGGGATTTTCTATCTTTCTGGAAACGCCAATATGCTCATTAAAGGGCATCATAACAAGATACTTCCCTGGCAGCGTAATCCATGATGTAACCCTTGGACCCTTTGTGCCTATCCCTGAGCGCACAATCTGCACCATTATCTCCTGCCCTTCCTTCAGAATATCCTCAATATAAAGACGCCCCTTCTTCTGCTTTTTATTTCGTTCAAGTTCAAATGGAATCTCGTCCGGAAACATATCGTAATATTCATCCCCTTGCATCGCATCCGAGACATACAGAAAGGCAGTTCTCTCAAGACCAATGTCAACAAAGGCGGACTGCATTCCAGGAAGAACTCTGACGACCTTTCCCTTGTAAATATTTCCCACATTACTGCGATCCTTTTCCCTTTCCACAAATATGTCCACCACAGTCCCCTCTTCTATTACCACAACTCTCGTCTCATAACTTCTATGATTTATCAGTATAGTTTTCAATTGTTTATCTCCATATTTTCTAATTCGTATTTTATCTTCTTAATCTCTCTCCTTGAAATTCTGTATGGTTGTCCTCGTAATCCGGTCAATCCTCCGTTCAGGAAGATAATCCTCCTTAACAGCCACTGTGCTGCATAAATATACCCTGCATCCTCATAACTTTCTGCCAGCATATACATACACAAAAAGGAAAAGGGCTGTTTTAAAAAGGCATGCTCTAATACCTCTATAGCGTCATCAATCCTCCCCTGTCGTTTTAACAGTATACCAGTTGCAAGATTTGCCATAAAGGAATCAGAAACATTTCTGGACTTATTAAGTTCATTTAATAAATGACCTGAGCTTCTTACTGGAATCGCCATTGTCTCATAAATTATATCAGAAGGGTCGCCAAGTTCAATTGTCGGAAGAGCCGGCGGTAGCATATCCTTTCTCAGCAATATCATAGCGCTATCATCCCAGTAAACCATTTTCCATTTCTCAGGATTGAATATCCCCCTCTTGATATATCCGCGATCTGACTCAACAATAATAATACCTATATTATATTCCTCTGCTAATTTTTCAAATTTTTCTCCATCCTCCGTTGCCTCTACATATTCTTCAAGAAACTCCTGTGCAATACCGCTTGACAGGCCGTCAATAAAAATCATTCTCTCCGGATAAAGTTCAAAAGCCAGGGCTCCACCGAAATTAAAAGAATTAAAAATGTTCCCTTTTATATTTATTTTTTTGAAATAGTTAATTGCCCCTGAAGGATATTTCCTCGGGTCTATACCGTGCCCAATGAGTGAATAATAGTCGCCCAACTTAAAATCGAATAGAAATATGCTGACTAAAATCAACGGAGCGGCTTCAATCAAAGGTTTTGTCTTAAATTTTTCGGCAAATTTAAAGACCTTCAAAAATTCATATAGTCCTGAGATAGCGGAGGGGGTGATAACTATTAGCAATTCGTAGGTATTCCTAAAGGCCCAGAAGCCAGCTGGTGCAAAAATACACAGAACGAGCCAGTCCTTGATTGTATTTTTCCGCCAGTTTACCAGAGTAAGTAGAATAGATACAATTACTATTACTGTTAAAAATATGTAGTGGGACTCAATAAGGGAACGCCATTCAAGAACCTCTGCAGTTGATTTCAGTTTAACAAGTCCTGTAGAAAATCTGTATCCAGCAAAGGGAACAGGAGTAATTGCACTACCTCCTATAGCGCTCAAAAGATTAAAAAGGGGTTTTAAACTCTTCTTTATTATTCCATCAGCGGCCGAGCAGGTAAGCATAATTATTCCATATATAAAACCGGCATGAAGATTTGCCCAGAGCAGAAAGAGTAAGAAAAACAAAAAGTATCGCCTCTTAGATAAATTTATTGATGTGAGATAAACTGTAATTGAGAGAAACAAAAGGGAAAATATATGGGGCCTCAGAATAAATCTTTCTTTTGAGGCATAACTTACAGTTAACAAAAAAATAATACCTAAAAATCTGGATAATCCCATCAATCTGGAGACAATAAAGAGTATAGTATAAGTTATGCCCACAAGTGTTGCATTGAATATTATTAATCCATGAATACCTGTGTGTTTGTATATGAGATAATAAATAATCTGCGATAACCAGGCACTGTTATTATATTGACTACCTGTATATGTATATACAAATGGGTCGCGGTCAGGAATTGTGAGATTCTGGATAGCGTATTCACCAAGTTTGATATGTATGAATGCATCAGGGTCCCTTATCTTGATATTCGCAAGAATAAAAGAAAAGGCAAAAATTAGCGAAAGATAAAAAATATTATTAACTTTTTCTGATTGCTTTTCTACCAATGTCCTTCCTGAAATGAACCCCTTCCCATGTTAACATATTTACTGCCTTGTAGGTTACATCAATTGCTGAACTTATGTCATTCCCGACTCCTGTAACACTAAGGACTCTTCCTCCAGCGGTAACAATCCTGCCATCCTTTAACGCTGTCCCGGCATGGAACACAACTACGTCATTCAACTCTCTTACCTTATCCAGTCCATTAATCTCAAGTCCCTTTTTGTATTCACCCGGATAACCGCGGGAAGCCATCACAACGCAAATGGCTGGTTTATCATCACACTTAATCGCTATTCTGGAGAGCTTACCTTCTAGCGCAGAGAGCATAATGTCAACAATGTCAGAGTTCACTCTCATCATAATCGGCTGGGTCTCAGGGTCTCCAAATCTACAATTGAATTCAAGAACATAGGGATTCTCCTTTTTGATCATTAATCCAGCATAGAGTACACCTGTATATTTTATTCCCTCTCTCACAAGTGCATTTATAATTGGCTTTATTATTCTATTTATAACTTTTTCCCTCAGGGACTCATTAAAAAAAGGAACCGGCGAATATGCACCCATTCCCCCTGTATTTGGTCCCTTATCATTATCGTAAAGGCGCTTGTGGTCCTGCGCCGATGGCAGGAGGACAAAGTCATCACCATCTGTTATACAAATTACACTGACTTCTTCACCATCAAGGTATTCCTCAATAATAATGTTTTCTCCTGCAGCGCCAAAAATTCTTTTTATCATTATATCGTCAATTGCCTTTCTCGCTGAGTTCATGGATTTCGCAATTATAACACCCTTGCCCTGAGCAAGTCCATCTGCCTTTATCACAACAGGCGTCCCCTTCTCAAGGACATAATCAAGTGCTTCATCCCTGTTATTAAATCTTCTAAATTCAGCAGTAGGAATTCCATATTGGCGCATTAACTCCTTTGCAAAGACCTTACTTCCTTCTATTCTTGCTCCATCCTTTGTGGGACCGAAGATCTTAATCCCCTGCTTCATAAACTCATCAACTATACCTAAAGTCAATGGTAGTTCAGGACCCACGACGGTAAGGTCTATCTTATTTCGAAAAGCGAAGGCAAGCAAACCTGGGATATCATCTGCCCTGATATTTATGCATTCTGCCTGTTCCGCAATCCCCGCATTCCCGGGCGCACAGTAAACCTTCTTCACAAGGGGACTCTGTGATATCTTCCATACGAGGGCATGCTCACGTCCCCCTGAACCAATTACAAGAACCTTCATAATTTACTTATCCGTATATTATAATAAAATAATATCACTTTCTCAATGTCTGAAATGCCTCACCCCGGTAAATAGCATTGCAATTTGATGCTCGTTCGCTGCCTTGATTACCTCGTCATCCCTCACTGATCCACCTGGCTGGACAACTGCTGTGGCACCCGCCTTTGCTATTTCATCAATGCTATCTCTGAACGGGAAAAAGGCATCTGAAGCAACCACTGAACCCTTCAGTGGATGCTGTGCCTTCATAATAGCAAGCCGGACAGAATCCACCCTGCTCATCTGTCCTGCACCTATACCAAGAGCCATATCCTCCCGAGCAAAAACAATTGCATTCGACTTCACATGTTTTGCCACTTTCCAGGCGAAATCAAGAGCTTTCATTTCTGATTCAGTCGGCTTTCTTTCACTAACAATCCTGGCATTTCTGACCTCTCCCCTGCATGTATCGTCATAGGACTGAATGACTATACCACCATCAATACCTCTTATGCTATAACCCGATGCATAGGAAGGCTGGGGTAATTGTATCAAACGGAGATTCTTCTTTTTTCCAAATATCTCCAGCGCTTCTTTTGAAAACTCCGGGGAAACAATAACCTCAACAAAGAGTTTTGCCATCTCCTCAGCAGAAGGGCCATCAATTGTTCTGTTTGTAGCAATTATGCCTCCAAAAGCAGAAACCGGGTCAACTGATAGGGCTTTTTTATATGCCTCAAGTATATTCTCTCCCGTAGCCACTCCACAGGGATTTGTATGTTTGATGATTGCAACTGCCGGCTCATCAAATTCAAAGACAAGGGCCCTTGCTGATTCAGCATCAACTATATTGTTATACGAAATCTCTTTCCCTTGTAATGGTGATACAGAAGCCAGTGATGTTCTGTTTTCATACATGTCCACATAAAGTGCAGCATTCTGATGGGGGTTTTCACCATATCTTAAATCCTTAACTTTTTGTAGAGATAAAATTAGTTTGTCATGGAAGCCCTTCTTATTGAGGTAGTGCAAAAAATATGAATTAATGATGCTATCGTATGATGCAGTTCTCTCAAAAACCTTCTGGGCAAGATAAATTCGCGTTTCATTGCTCAATTGACCCTTACCTCTCTTCATTTCATTAAGAATACCGTCATAATCATTCGGATCCACCACCACTGCAACATCATTATAATTTTTGGCAGCCGCACGGAGCATCGTTGGTCCTCCGATGTCAATATTCTCAATTATATCTGCATGTGGTGCCCCCTTTTTCAACATTTCTTCAAATGGATAGAGGTTTACAACAACCATGTCAATAAGTCCAATATTATGCTCCTTCAATAATTTCATATGCTCTTCATTGTCACGAATGGCAAGGATTCCGGCATGCACAACCGGGTGTAATGTCTTTACCCTTCCATCAAGAATTTCCGGAAAGCCAGTAATTTCAGAAATATCCCTTACTTTTATACCTGTCTTTCTTAACATTTTCGCAGTCCCGCCAGTTGAAATTAACTCAACATTGAGTGACTCAAGCCCTCTGGCAAAATCAACGATTCCTGTCTTGTCATAAACACTTATTATTGCACGCTTTATTGACTTCATCTCTCCTCCTCTGGAAAGTTCATATGTTTTATAAATTCTCTCTCAAATATTTCTTCTTTTGATAATTCAAAATACCTGGTTCTGTCAAGTATTTCTTTTAACTCTTTTTCTCCATTATTCTGAAGAATAAATTTCTTTGCCCCCCCGAGGGCAGTATCCCCTGCCTGGATAAGTTTATTTTTAAATCCCTGAGGAAGCATCCCTATCCTGAAGATCGCCTCCTCATCAATAGCCACACCGAAAGCGCCTGCCATGTAAACGTTTTTTATCTCTTCACCTGTGGTTTTGGTTTTCTCCAGTAAAACTTCAATTCCTGCCCTTATTGCTGACTTCCCAAGCTGCAACTGTCTGATATCATTCTGAGTAATATATAAAGATAATTTTGTATCCCTGTGGATAATAAACATATTGCCTCTATCTCCTGGATGAACTCTCAAAGAAAGATTGTTTGTAATCTCATTTCTATCCCTGATACGCCCTGTTCGGTCAATAACGCCTGACTTTAAAAGCTCTGAAACAAGAGAGATTAATCCCGAACCACAGATTCCTTTTGGCTTACCACCGCCCTTAACTCTACACCGGATTACACAGTCATGTATCTCAACTGATTCTATAGCTCCCACCTCCGCCCGCATCCCGAATGTTATTTCACCTCCCTCAAAGGCAGGTCCAGCCGGCGAAGATGTTACGTAAAGAGCGCCATCTACAGCAAGCACCATTTCAACATTTGTGCCAATATCAATTAAGATTGATGGCTCAGTCGTAGCAATCATATCAAGATAATAAATTCCCGCAACTGTATCGCCCCCAACATTTGCCCCGACCATGGGGAAAACCATGACATTTGCATTTTTAAAGTCCCTGAATCCTGATTCCTCCGCACTGATTACTTTTGGTATCCGTTCCTGAAGGTTAAAAGGTGCAACGGTGAGCGGAACCGGAGAATATCCAAGAAAAATATGTTCCATAATAGAATTGCCTGAAATTGAGAGCTTTATGATATCTTCCTCTAAAACCCTGCATTCCTTTAATAACTTTCTGAATGCATATGTCATTGTTTCAAGGACGATTCTTCTTAAAATATTTAATGCCCCCGGCTCCTCCATAATAAGCGTTGCTCTTGTGATTACGTCCGCACCATAGGCAGTCTGAGGGTTTAGAACTGAAAGGGAGCCAATTTCAATGCCTTCATCAATATTTACAAGGGAAATAGCAATTGTCGTTGTTCCGAGGTCCACAGAAAATCCATATTTTCCTCTTATCCTTTCAGGAATGGCTTTTAGATTGACCTGCTTTTTATTCAGCGGAATATCAATCGTTATATCGCTTTTAAACTCTCTTGGTCTGCATGCAAGACGATACCCATCCTTAAGTAATTCCACTGGAATTAAATCACGGTCAGCATCAACAAGTTCTATTTCTCCATCGATAATTTTTACAATACAACCGCCACACAAGCCATGACCACCGCAGGGGGTTTCAAAGGCAATCCCCTGAGACCTGAGAGCCTCTGCTATTGAACTTCCTGGATATACTGATAGTTTTCTGTCATGTGATGGTAGATAAATAATAACATACTTTCTGTTATGCTTTGAACTCATCATTCAGGATTACTTAGATGCTGCACCAACATAGGCAGCAGAACCGGCAATACCAAGAATTGACTTTAAGTCCTCATCCCTGAACGAGATTCCTCCCCCGAGAAAATATGTTGGTCCAAATTTATAATTTATAAAATCATTGAGCCCACCTGCGACGAAAAAGTATCTCAAAAAGTTCATAGAAAGCCAGGCTTTCAGATAGGGATTAGACTCTTTTGAAAAATCAAAGGCCTCCAGAGAGACCGTCCCGAGTTCATGGGGAAAATGAAAATCTACTCCAACTCCACCGGTGGACTCAATTACACCGCCGCGGAAGGTAACGAAGGAGATGCGCTTTGCAATCTCCGCATTAAATTTAAGTTTATCTTCAATTATTTCTTGGTGAATTCTCTCTTCAACCCCATCAGTTGTGATAATGTCTTTACTCGTAATAACTCTCTCTGGGTCACTCACAATTCCAAGGAGATAATATTTATCCGGACGCGGATGAAGACGTAAATTGAGGTAACTTTTAAGCCCAATTCCCTCTAATTTACCGAGGGTGCCATTCTCATAACGCTTACCCGCTTCATATTCGCCCCTATAGTCAATGTAAAACTCAAGCTTCTTCGCTGTGGTAATATATTCCTGAATCCCGGTTATAGTATCATTCAAACGATTCACTGTCTCCTCATCATTGACAAGTTTACCTATGGTGCCCTTCCCTTCTTCAATCCTTGCTACTATGTTTGAGATGCTTTCCATTGACCTGTCAAGTTTCTCCATTACACGGTCAATTCTGAAAATTGTATCATCAATCATTTCACGGTTTGAGACCACAGATTCACTAATGCCCTCCATGCTCAGGCGGATGTCCCTCATTATTGATGGCATCTCCTTACTCAAACTCTCTGTAACAGAGAGGAGATTCTCAATGGCTACATCAATCTTTTTATCATTCCTTTCTAACATAGCAAGAAGGCGGGACGATATGTCCTTTAAATTATCCGCTACAAGACCGAGGTCAGTGACCAATTCCTCATAATCCGGAGGCGACTCTGTTCTCAGAATTTCTCCCCCGGATTCTAAATATGGACCGCCAGGCGTTCCCGGCTTAATTTCAATAAATTTTTCTCCAAGTAAACCCCTCTGTCTGATAATCGCTACTGCATCATGCTCTATTTTATACTGGGGGAAAATTTTAAATGTAAGCCGTGCCATACCATGAGAGAGTTGAATATCTCCAACCTCTCCCACCTTAATACCTGCTATGTAAACGGATGTTTCTTTATTTACGCCAAGGGCTGTCCTGAAAGTGGCATATAGTGGATAGCCGGCAACCTTCCCCCATCGTTCCAGTTGAAATGTCATCCACAAGAGAATACTGATGGCAAGAACTACAAATATTCCAACCATGACATTTGTGCCGAATTTACTTCCGGTCATAATAATTCACCACTATGCCCTTCTCTCAAGAAACTGCCGCACGATAGGATTTCGCGACATTCTGAATTCATCGGGTGTTCCTTCCTCAATTATCCTTCCACTATACATCATTGCAATCTTATGTGCAATCTTAAAAGTTCCTGGAATGTCATGGCTGATGACAATGTTTGTGATATTAAATCTTCTGTTAAACTCAATTATCAGGTTATCTATCTGGTCGCTTGTAATCGGGTCAAGTCCTGTGGTGGGCTCATCAAAAATAAGAATTTCGGGTTCCATCACTATTGCACGCGCCATTGCTGCCCGCTTTCTCATTCCACCACTCAATTCTGAAGGGTATTTTTTCTCAGTCCCGCTCAAGCCAACCAGGAATAAACTCTCCTTAACCTTTTGAGTGATTTCACTTCGTAATACCTTTCTGTGCTCATATAGAGGAAAGGCGACATTTTCCTCAATCGTCATAGAGTCAAAGAGCGCTCCACCCTGAAAGAGAACACCCATGTTTTTCAGAATATTATTCATCCCTTTCGCATCAAGTTTAGTAATATCTTCACCATTAATAAATATAGAGCCAGAATCTGGAAGAAGCAACCTTAATATATGTTTGATCAAGACACTTTTTCCGCAGCCACTCGGTCCCAGAATAACTGTTGTCTTTCCTTTCTCTATCTCAAGGTTTATACCCTTTAAAACCTCCTGTCCGTTAAATGACTTATATAAATTGACTATTTTTATCATAAAGTTATATTAAAACATCAACGCGGTCAGAAAATAATCACTCACAAGCACTGACACTGATGCAATAACAACTGACTGTGTAGCTGCTCTTCCCACCCCCTCTGCACCTCCGGATGTATAAAAGCCCTTATAGCATGATACTACTGCTATTATCGCGCCAAAGCACATTGATTTTACAAGCCCCATGTAGAGGTCTTCAAAATCAACAAGATAAATCACTCGATCTAAAAATTCCTGTGGATTAAGATTTAGAATGTAAACCCCCAATAAATATGCCCCAATTATACCTAAAAAGTTAAAAATCCCTACAAGGAGGGGTAACATTAAAACAGCAGCAATAAGACGCGGAACAACAAGATACTGGAGTGGATTTATTCCCATTGCATATAGCGCATCAATCTGCTCAGTCACCCTCATGGTGCCAAGTTCCGCTGCCATCGCTGAACCAGCCCTCCCGGTGACCATCAAAGCAGTGAGAACAGGACCAAGTTCGCGCGCGAGAGAGAGCGCAACTGAAGGTCCTATAAGATTCTCTGCACCAAAGAGTTTAAAAGCGTGGGAACTCTGGAGAGCAAAGACCATGCCGGTAAATAGTCCCGTTAAGGAGATAATAAATGTTGACTGGACTCCAATAAATTCCATCTGCTTCAAAAGAACAGAAAAGCGATAGGGTGGAATCAAAGCAAAATAAATCGTCTTTAAAAACATAATAAAAATACCGCCAAATTCAGAAAGAACTGAACCAACCTTCTCTCCTATAGAATCAAAAAAATAGATAAATTTTGAATTCACATCACCCTCTCTCAATAAGTGTACCTCCTTAGAACCCTTGAACTAATGCCTGAGAGCACCTCGTAAGTAATTGTACCAATTTTATCAGCAATTTCAAGGGCAGTGATGGAGTCCCTGCCTTGCCTTCCGATTATCACCACCTCATCTCCCACCTTAACCCTGTCAATCTCTGTCACATCAATCATTGTGAGGTCCATGCAAACCCTTCCGATAACCGGTGCTCTTTTCCCCTTTATGAGTACCTCGCCTTTGTTGCTAAGAAGACGGTTCATCCCATCAGCATACCCAATGGGTATTGTAGCAATTAATGATTCCCTCTTCGTGTAAAATGTCCTTCCATAACTTATAGAATAACCTGGTGGCACTCGCTTCAAATAGATAATCCCTGTCTTTAATTCCATGACTGGCTTAAGGGATTCGTTACATCCGTCAAAGGGGGGATAGCCATACAATGCAATACCGGGTCTGACAAGATTGAACCTTGCCTGAGGGAGGAGGAAGATCGCTGCACTATTTGCTATGTGAATCCATTTAAAGATGAAACCATGCCTGATTCCCACAGCAATAACATTGTTGAAAATTCTCAACTGTTCCCTTGCAAATTCTCTATCACTGCCAGCAAGATCTGAAAAATGTGATGCAATACCAGTAACTTTAACATTTTTTATTTTTTTTAATCTTTTAAAAAAAACATCTGCCTGCCAGGGCAAAAAGCCGAGCCGGCCCATCCCTGTATCTATCTTTAGATGCACCTCTGATAACTTATTCATCTTCCCTGCAACCTTTGAAAATCGCTCTGCTGTCTCAATATCAGAAATAAGCGGGATAAACCCAAAATTTACTATTTCCCTTTCCTGCCCCTTTATAATCCCGCTCAGAATATAGATATTCTCCTTTATTCCTTTCTCTCTTAACCTTATACCCTCCTCAACCAGTGCCACTCCAAAGTGTCTCACACCTTCTTCTTTTAATACCTTCGTAACCTCAATATCACCATGGCCGTAAGCATTCGCCTTGACAATAGCCATAATTTCAGAATCACCTGCTGCATTTTTTATAACTCTGTAATTATGACGCAGTGCATTAAGATGGATAATTGCCTTTGTCGGCCTCTCCACAAGTTCCATCTGATTAAAATAACAGGTAATTCCTGCATAGTCAAGGAAAGCAATATATATGTAAGTAGCAGAACGTTAGGTGGGTCATACTGTAACTACCCCTTTCTGTTTCCAATAAGCCTCCCACTCTCCATTCAGTTTTAAAAGCCTTAATGCTAATAAGGGATTCGCTTTATGAACATACCAGCTCATGCATCTCTTTTTGAACCTTCTACAAATAGTAACATCAACAGCCTTCTCTACAGGACCAGAACCATAAAAGTCTACCTTTGAAGGTAGCCGCAGGCTTTAGCCTGCGCAAATAACTCTACCTTCACCCTCCCCTTTATCCCCTCCCATCAAGGGAGGTGAGATTAGAAAAGTGGAGGGAGATTACATCAAGTAAGTGGAGCGGATTGGTAGAGAAGGGCAAGAGTTGTAATTCCCCATCCCCCATGATGGTGAAAGGAAAGAATATAGTTTTCGTAGGGGTGAGAATATGATGTAGCAATTGATTTAAGATTGTGTTAAAATGTCTCATGGCTTAGATATTTTTGTTTTTATTTGTTTGGTGGTTCAAACCCTTTCTGGACTTTGGTAACAAACCAAATTTTTTAAGAGGAAAAGAGGGGCAGGAAATAATCTTCTATTCAAAAGAGGAGTTATATAAAGACATCCTGAATCAAAAAATATCCGGGGAAGCATCATTCATGGGAGATGAACACGGCGGCAAGTGGTGGTTGAGTAATATTAAAATTATCAAATAACGGGGACTTTATGAAACCAAAAATTTTGAGTTTTATTCTGCTTTCTTTACTAATTATATTCAGTTCATCTTTTGCTATGCCTGTGTTAAAAAGAGAGTCAAGACTCCAACAATCAGATGGTAGCACATTTGTTGCAATTCCCTATGGAGACGAATGGAACAATGGATATGAGACATTGGATGGGTATACCATCATTTATGATAACATAATAAATAACTGGGTATATGCTGACCGCTCCCCTGAAGGAACCCTGATTCCATCCAAACAGATAGTAGGTAAACATAAACCATGGGTTAAGAAGCATCTTCGTGCTGAGCCCTCTTTATCTCTAAGCGCGCCCGATGTCTTGCAGAAGACCCCTTCTACTGCCGGGCCACCTGTTCCTGCGACTGGCAGTCACAGGATACTTGTAATCCTGACGCAATTTTCAGACAGGGCACTAATCACCACAGAGGCAGAATGGAATTCAAAATTTTTTGGTGGTGGCTTCTCAACAGTAAATGATTACTATGATGAAGTTTCCTATGGGGGTTTAACCATGCTACCTGCCCAGGAGAACTGCGGAACAGTAAATGACGGCATTGCAATTGCATCGCTTGGCTATGCGCATCCAAATACCGGCGGTTCTACTGGAGATACTAATCGTCAATTAACAAAGAACGCACTCATTGCAGTTGATAGTTGTGTCAATTTTGCATCTTTTGATACAAATTCTGATGGGTATATCTCCACTAATGAACTGCATATTGTAATAATTGTTGCTGGTTATGAGACATCTTATGGTTCTTGTACGCCAGCTGTCTGGGGACACAGATGGTCACTTGGTTGGGGTAGTGTTACAGCACCAGTTCTTGATGGTAAAAGTGTAGGAGACTACTCAGGAAAGGGTGGATATATACAACTTGGCGAAATACATTGTGCCTATACTGGAGACCCTAATCAACACACAGCAACCATAGGAATTATAGTTCACGAACTCGGTCATGATTTATGGCTTCCGGATGAATATGATACTGACGGGTCTTCAAGTGGGATTGGGACCTGGGGTGTAATGGGGTCTGGCGCATGGAACTATTGCGCCGGCGGTGATTATGGAAATTGCCCTTCTCATCCAAATGCCTGGGATAAATGGTATCTTGGCTGGTTAATCCCAACACAGGTTACCTCTTTACAATCAGTCAATATTCCGGACATAACTATAAATCAGACCGCTTTTTATATAGGAAATAATCCTGGTGGGGTTGACTGGTCTTTTGGTTCTAATTCAGGCACAGGTGAGTATTTTATTGTTGAGAACAGACGATTAAATAGTTATAATGCCGGCCTTCCTACAAGCGGATTACTAATCTGGCATATATGGGAGGGGGCTCCATATAATAATTCAGCGAATCAGAACGAAGCCGGAAGGAGGCTCATTGACTTAAGAGAGGCAGATGGATTGAATCAACTTGATGCTGGTGGCTTCAGTGATTCTGGAGATATTTTCCCTGGTTCCACGGGGAATACAAACTTTGACAATGAAACAAACCCTTCAAGCAAACTTTATTGCCCTTCAGGTACTGGTTTTTGTGACCCGAGTTGTGTAAGTGTAAAAAATATAAGTTCATCTCAGCCCATAATGACTGCAAATATCTCTGCCCAGGACTGTCCATCAGGAGGACCTGCAAATGACATTTGCTCAAATGCTACTATTATCACCAGTAATCCATACACTAATACAATATCAACTACAAATTCATCTACTGAATTCTCAGACCCTACCGTTACATGTGGAAATGGCTCCAAGTCAAGGAGCGTCTGGTATAAATATACACCTGCACAGAGCGGGCTGGTGACAGTAAACACCTTTGGAAGCAATTATAATACTATACTCTCTGTTTATAGTGGAACATGTTCGTCATTTACACCATTATATTGCAATGATGATTCCGGTGGAAGTCAATCACAATTAATATTTAGTGTTACTTCGGGAACGACTTATTTTTTTATGGTCACCTCATAGAATGGTGCAGAAGGAACATTGACATTCAATCTGTCTCTGACCCCTGCCCAGGAAGGGTACCACTCTGTCTCTCCAACAACTGGATTTGACTCATCCGGAAATAGCGGTGGTCCATTCTATCCCGCAAGCAAGACATATACTCTGACAAACACTGGCGACCTCCAGCTTAACTGGATTGCTACAAAGACAAGTTCATGGATAGACCTTTCATCAACAGGAGGAACGCTTGGCGATGGTGAGAGCGCCCAGGTAACTATAAAAATTAACAGCAGTGCAAACTCGCTCACCGCAGGTAATTATACAGATACAATTACTTTTACAAATACAACAAACGGAAATGGCGATACAACAAGACCTGTTACACTTACAGTCAACCAACAGAATAATCCACCAACAAAACCAGAGCTAATAGAGCCCCCGGATAAATCCACCGGTGTTCCGACCACTGTCACCTTCATATGGAATAAATCAACAGACCCTGATGGTGACCCTGTTAGTTATGAACTTTATGTATGCACAAATTCTGACCCTGGGAAATGCGCGCCGGTGCAGATATCTCTGAGAGAATATAAAATATATTATGCTGGAATTGCCTCAAGTTGGGGTGTCTGGATAATACCATTGATAATTTCAATTCTTGCTTGTCTTAACAAATGGGTAAGAACGGGTTTTCTGATTCTCTTCATTCTTGCAGGATTATATACTACATCCTGCAAAAAATTGTTAAATGGTGGTAGCTCCGAATACACTATCACAGGGTTGGCACCTTATACCACATACTACTGGAAGGTTCTCGCAATGGATAATAAAGGTGGTAAAACAAACAGCGACATCTGGAGTTTCACCACCGGAATAGAATAAAATTCAAAATCGCCCGCTTATATAGCCAAGGACCTTGGTCCCAATTGATTCCCCTAAAAATGTCTGTTCAGAATCTGGAATTAGGTCACCATCAGTATCCCTGAACCACGGTATGCCCGGAAACTCCCTGTAGCCACTTTCTCCTGGAACCCTGTAATTAAGGATATTAAATCCATAGACGCCTACCTCAACTGCCTCCTTAAGAAATCTATATCCGAGACGGGCATTTAGAATTGTGTATGGATAGACCTTAACAATTGTATTTGAAGGACTGAGGAGAATTCTTGTGGAATTCGGATCAACCATCTCTCTTTTATAGCATGGCTTTAGTGTTCCGAAAGAAGGACAGACAGAGTGAAGTGCTAAAAATCCATTAAATCCGTAGAAATTACCCCATTTGATTCCAGCATTTAACTTATTGTTAGGATATGCATCGTTAGGATTGATATGAAGTCCGCCCCTCTCCTTTGCCTTATCCTTTGCTCCAAAATAAGCATAATTGGCAAACAGATTAATACCCTTCATTAATACATAATCTACAGATATTTCTCCGCCAAAGGCATCCGCATCAGCTTCTACATTCTGGTAGCGTGTCGTTGCAGGATCAAACAGGATTTTGTTTCTAAATTGATTGTAGTAAAGGTCAAGATTGGCTTTGAGTGTGCTAATTGGTCTTGTAGCATAACCAAATTCAACTGAAGTAATTTCTTCATTATTAAGGTCTGGATTGGCAATAAGAATGCCCTCAGGATTTTCCGGAGATGGAACTCCGAAGGCATCTTCCAGGGACTTGACCCTCAGCCCATATTCAAGAAAGGCAGGTTTTCTGAATGCCCTACCCAAAGAAACCCTGAAGGTATGATTCTCAAAAGGTGAATATACAATACTTGCTCTGGGGCTGTACCCTGGCTTTGTCACTGTATTGTAATCATACCTGAAGCCAGTTGTAAAAATCATCTGCGCCAATGGATATAACTCGTTTTGTAAAAATAGACCAACGCGTTGTTCCTTAAAGGGCGACTCAGGCAGCACATTTGCCTCAACAATATTGCTCCTGTAGTTAGAGCCAACTATAAATCTCGTCCAATCAACGGGCGAATAATTGTATTGGACTTCCACATCTATCTGGTCTGCCCTGCCTCTCACCTTGGGGATCAGTTTTTCAAATGCAGGTGTAGGGGGAATTCCCGGTATGTCCAGATTCAGGTCTTCAATTGTAAGCCCCGCCCAGTAACTCTGAATTCTGAGGTTTTCCCATGTGGTGTTAAAACGAAAATAACTTATGTGGGCTGATGCATATATGTCTCCCAGTGTTGAAGGTATCTTTATATCTCCCTTTACAAATTTAATATTCAACAATGATTTTAAGTTTTCTAAGGGGACGAACTGTATAGTATTGTTTGCCTTTATACCCTTAATCAGATTTTTCCTCTCCTCCCAGGAATCGGCGCTCATATATTCCGCATTAATCTTGTAACCCCAATTCTTAGCGGAGGAAAATATGCCAGAGGTTATGGTGGTGGAGTGATAGTTTCCCGCCTTCAAATCATAATAAAATTCCTGTTTATCTTTGGGGTCTTTTGTAATAATATTTACAACTCCAGCAAAAGCATTAGCACCGTATAACGCAGAGCCAGGACCCCTAATGACCTCAATTCTTTTAATATCCTGAATCGTAACTGGCAGTGCAAGCCAGAAGGGTTCTCCAAAGAGTTCAACGTTTACCTCCATTCCATCAATGAGGACAAGCAAAAGGTTGTTCGCCTCCGTTGTGAATCCACGGGCACCTACAGTATAGAAAGATGCATTTATTATCTCCACATCCATACCCGGAACATACCTGAGTAATTCCGGAATTGACTCAGCACCAATTGCTCTTATGTCCTCTTCAGTGAGCACTGTAACTGCGGATGGTGCCTCTGATATTTTCTGTTCATGCTTTGCTGCACCGTAAACAACATCCTCTGCAATAAACAATGCAAACTCTGCTTCAAGACCTGTTACAACCTTTTCTTCTGCTACTTTCTCTTCTGTCACATTTATCCTCTGTGGTGCTTTAGCATCCCTGAATAACATGTGGGGGACGCCCCGAACATCCATAACAAAAATAAAATACTCTATTCCCGGGGTAAGCACATCCTCCCCGGGAATTGTCCCCTCAAAGAGATCACCGGAAATTCTATTCATAAACACCACCCTGTATGCCTTCTCCCCGGAGAGCCGATAATTCACAGCAGCATAGGCTACTTTTGCAGGATCTGAAATGTTCGCTCTTACAGTGATGGGCTCCATCATAACTGTTGATGTTACCGGCTTATGGATAATGTTAAAGGTGATTATCTCCTGCATCCTTTCCTGCCCATTAACTAATCTGTCGCTGACTAAAATTAGAAACACTAACAGCGACATTTTCCTTTTCGGATTCATAATTACCCCTCTTTTTTATAATTAAGTGACATTTTATAAAATCATCACACAAAACAACGAAAAAATCAAATCAGAATAATAACCCCTTGATTTCATCAACAATAAATGGTATAAAAAATAAAAATCATGAACATCAATGAGGCAAAGAGACGCATTCTTGAACTCAGGGAGCTAATTAATTACCATAACTACCGTTACTATGTACTTGATTCTCCGGAAATCACTGATGAAGAATACGATAAACTTTTTCGAAAACTCAAAGAACTTGAGGAAAAATTCCCGCAACTTATAACCCCGGATTCACCCACACAGCGCGTAGGGGGTGAACCACTCCCTGAATTCAAGCAGATAAAACACCGCATCCCCATGCTTAGCCTTGATAATGTATTTAACGAAGAGAATTTGAGAGACTTTGATGCCAGGGTAAAGAAAATCCTGAAGACGGAAAAGGATATAGAATATGTATGCGAACCAAAACTTGATGGGCTTGCTGTAGAATTGATTTATGAAAACGGAATTTTTATCGCTGGCGCCACGAGAGGTGACGGAAGGGTTGGTGAGGATGTCACCTCAAATCTCAAAACAATAAAATCAATTCCCCTGGCCTTATTTTCAAAAAAGCTCAAACCCCCAACAATCCTTGAGGTCCGCGGTGAAGTTATAATTAACAAAAAGGACTTTGAGAAACTCAATCGGGAACGGGAAAAATCCGGCGAGCCACTCTTTGCAAATCCGAGAAATGCATCAGCAGGGTCATTGAGACAGCTGGACCCTAAAGTCACTGCATCCAGGCCCCTTGATATCTTCTTATACGGAATGGGACACATAGAAGGAATGAGTTTCAAATCTCAGTGGGATTTTTTAAATTATCTTCCAGAATGGGGATTAAAAACAAACAAACTCAACAGATTATGTAAGGGTATTGAAGAGGTAATAAATTATTACAAAGAGATGGTATCAAAACGCCAGGAACTACCCTATGAGTGCGATGGAATAGTAGTAAAAGTAAACAGCATTGAGTTTCAGAAAAGACTCGGTGAATTATCCCATAGCCCGAGATGGGCTGTTGCCTTTAAATTTCCGCCACAACAGGCGATAACAAAAATTATAAATATTGAAGCACAGGTGGGAAGGACAGGCACTCTGACCCCTGTAGCAATTCTTGAACCTGTCCGGGTAGGTGGAGTAACTATAAGCAGAGCGACCCTCCATAACATGGATGAAATAGAGAGAAAGGATGTACGAATCGGTGATACCGTAATTGTTCAGCGCGCAGGAGATGTTATTCCTGAAATTGTTCAATCACTACCTGATAAGAGGACTGGTAATGAGAAGAAATTCTCTATGCCTGAAAAGTGTCCATCCTGTGGCTCAAAAATCCTTCGTGAGGAGGGCGAGGTTGCATACCGCTGTATAAACGTATCATGTCCGGCGCAGATCAAAGAACGTATCAGACACTTTTGCATACGGGAGGCAATGGATATTGAGGGGCTTGGTGAAAAATTTATTAGCCAGTTAGTGGATAGAGGACTTGTTAAGGATATAGCTGATCTCTATTATTTAAAAACAGAGGACTTTTTTCACCTTGACAGAATGGGAACTAAACTTGCTGAAAATTTATACAATGCAATCCAGAACTCAAAGAAAACGACATTAGATAGATTCCTTTTTGCCTTAGGTATTCTCCATGTCGGTGAGCACATTGCTCGGGTACTTGCCAGGGAATTAAAGGATCTGGAAAATTTAACAAAAGCCACAAGAGATGATTTACTAAAAATCAAAGAAATAGGCGATGAGATTGCTACAAGCATTACTAATTTCTTCATGAACAAAGACAATCTGAAACTTATAGAAAAGCTCCTAAAGGCAGGTGTAAGAATTAACCCGGTGGAAAAACCTAAAGGCGAATCCCCACTAAAGGACAAGGCCATTGTTTTCACAGGTGAATTAAAATCCATGAGCAGGGATGAGGCAAAACGGCTTGTTGAAGACCTTGGCGGGAGGGCAGTATCCTCAGTAAGCAAAAAGACGGACCTGGTGGTGGCAGGTCCTGGTGCAGGAAGCAAACTTGAAAATGCGAGGAACCTCGGAATAAAGATTATAGATGAGGAGGAATTTTTAAAGTTAATAAGAAAATAATTGACAAAATACTTTATTTCTCTGCGATACAAATTTAAGTCAAGTTTGGTTTAAATTTTAAAGATTAAAAAATCAAAAACATGTCACCACAGGATGAAAGTTACATGCACCAGGGGTGAAATTCGCTACCCTGTCATCCCAGAAACTTGAGTCAGTAACCAGATCATTTACCCACTGGTAAGCATATTTCCCGCTTATGGAAGATGTATAAAAGGGCGAACTGCTAAGCATAGTATGGCTTGTGCCACTGGGGAAAAAGCGCTTGAACCTTAATGGATGCATATTTCTCAGGTCATTTGTTGTGGGCATCAGCGCACAATCCCTGTACTGGATTCCGCTGCTGAACATCAAAAAACCTGTGCCTGTAAATGTGCCACCGCCCATAACCTCATCCTGAAGATAACTTATCATACCCCATTTAATTTTCGGATCCCTCTTAAGTATCCAGTTAATGATGTAAGCAATCTGGTCATTGGTAGAAGGATTTGGTGGATTTGGAGAATACTCCATGGTGTTAAAACAGCAATCAGTGTATTCACATTCGGAAGGAGGTGGTAAAAATTGAGTAAACAACCAGCCGTTTCTCAATTGACCCCTCATGATGTATCCTTCAGATAAAGTATTTGTCGTAACATTCTCCAGGAGCAATCCTGAATCTGAAATTACATACAAATTAGTATTATAACTTCCGCTGATAATATTTCCCTGCGGGTCCTGAATAACACTCTCCACATTGGAACAGTCAGGATACTGCGTGCGCGCAAGGAGTGCTCCAAAAAACGTTCCATAACCACCACAACTCTCCCCTGAGACCACAATTCTGGTTGCAGCGGGAAAGCTTGTCTTCAACTGTGTCATTGCAGAAGAAAGGTTCTTCAAACCACGGTGATAATATTGAATCCCTCCGTAAATCGGGTCATTATCTCCTGAAAATACACTTCCATCACAGCAGGGGGCGTATATCATGTTCCAATCTCTGAAAGGGTTACGTGCATCAGACAGGTCAAAAATACCATTATCCGTTGCCGGACAGGGTGCGCTACTGGCGGTTGAATTCACTGTTGGCGCCTCACATCCCTGATACCACTGGCTTCCTCCCTCATAGCAGGCACCACCTCCCGAAAGGAACAAAATTGCCTTCGAAGGGTCTGTCCCGGTTCTCACTGAAACTCTGTAGTCCGCACCCTTTAAACACTTTGCTTCCGCACCCGTATAGGTATACACTGTCCAGGCACCGTTACATATACTTGTGGATGAAGTAGGATAAATCGCGTCCATATATCTGTCAATATCCAGTGTTGTGCTAAGCATGTTCAGATAATCCCTGTAAGTTGTATTTATACTGACTGTGATATAAATCTCCCCGCCTGAATACCTTGTCACAGGAGTACATAATGCACCTACATCGCGCACAAAATTTGTAAGAGTAATCTCCGGGAAAGAAAAGTAACCGTCAGGGTCTGGTGCAACAAGATTACCATTACCAATTTCAGTTGAATTTGTCAGCAGTGCCCATACTCCAGAAGGAATTTCTGGATTAATAATCTTTCCTGTAGGAACACCTGCATACAATTTCCATAATGATCCTGAATATCCTGTTAGCGATTGCAAACATATTCGTCTCAACCCTGAGGTGGCAGAATTTTCTATTGTCTAAGGGGTTCCATCATCATCCTTCATCCACAGCGCCCATCCGCCATTCGCTGAGGGGTTTGGTGTTACTCCATCTGTTGTCCGCCACCCAGTCCCTGAACCATCATACCCGCTGTTGTTCCCTCCTGTTCTGCCCACTGAGGGGCTTCCACTCAATGCCTGCCAGCCAATCAAGACCACCCCACTTATGTCCGCTCCTGTGTTGTTTGTAATCTGCAAATCACAGCATGTCCTCCATAACCCACCTGTCTGAACTGCTGTGCAGGGTGAACCACCGGGGATGCCAACAATCGTGTAGGTTATGCCTGTGGTTACCTCAGTTGCCTCTGGATGAATGCTGTCCTGGGAATTGGGCGAGGAGACCTTGCCCCTACCAACAATCTCTATCCTGTCCATGCTCTGGAGGATTTCAATCTCATCAATCAGGGCTGGTCCAGAACCAGACCACCCATCATCAACAACACCCTTATCATTACCACATCTGATTACAACAAAGACACCTGACAAAATTGTAATTGAAAGGACAAGAAAATAATTAAACCTTCTGCCCACCATCCCTGCCTCCCTATTACACAATATACATTAAGAAATAAAAAGTCAAGAAAAAAATTTTATGAATCCCTCTTACTCCCCTGCCACCCAGATTCGTTCCTTCCCAACTGTCACCACTACATCCATGCCCTGCCTTATTTCAAGTTTTCTGTAGGCAGCGTGGGGCATTTCAATTTCAAAAGTGACTTCTGAGTTATTCAATTTCAAAATAAGTGTATGACTGAATCCCTTTTCAAAGACCTGTATGATTTTTCCGTTTAATGGATTATCCTTACGTTCATTCTGCATAGGCTTCCTAAGAATTCTCACCTCCTCCGGTCTGACCCCCCAGTAGATCTTATCTCCGGTCTTCAGATGCTCGTTTCTAAAGGTTCTCTCCACCTCCACTTCACCAATACCATTTGTATATACTGTAATAGAGGACTGCCTGACAGAGCGAACCTCGCCAATGAAAATATTTTTAAACCCCAAAAACTCCGCAACAGCCCTTGTTTTTGGATGGAAATAAATCTCATTTCTCTTTCCTGTCTGCTGAAGTCGCCCTTCAAGCAATACAGAGACCACATCACCAAGAAGGAATGCCTCCTCAAAATCGTGGGTAACATGTAATGCTGTAAATTTCATATCTTCGTGGATGGATTTGATGAAGTGCTGTAATTGATTCCTCTGCAGAGGCGGAAGCGAGGAAAAGGATTCATCAAGAAGCAGAAGTTCTGGCTTAACAACGAGTGCCCTCGCAAGAGCAATTCTACGTTTCTCTCCCTCGCTCAGTTCATCAGGATATCTTTTGAGGAGTCCGGATATCCCGAATATCTCAGAAAGTTCATGGACATTCAATAATGTGCTCTTTCTGTCCATTCTTTTCGCCCTTGCGCCAAATAATATATTTTCCTCAACATTAAGATGTGGGAAGAGTCCGAGCGTCTGGGGAACATAAGCAATATTACGCCCCTCAGGTGGGACTTTCGTCACATCAATACCATTTAAAATAATTCTGCCCCGCTTCAATTTATGAAATCCCGCGATTGTCTCAAGGAGGACCGTCTTCCCCACACCGGATGGACCAAGAAGGACATAATATTCCCCCGTTTTAATCTTCAGATAAAAGTCCTTCAGAATGAATTCCCCGAGGTTTAGTTCAAGAGCTTCTATCTCTATCATATAGTTGGTCCCTTCCTGATTATTACCCTTATTAATACCATATTTACAACTGAAATAAGAATTAATATAAAGATTAAAACAAAGGTCTTCTGAATATCAGCGGTTGATAAACTCATAAATATGCTTATGGGCAATGTTTGTGTTTTCATTGCAATAGCACCTGCAACAGTCACTGTAGCGCCGAATTCTCCCACTGCCTTTGCAAAACCTGTTAGCATGGCTGCGAGTAACGCATTCTTAGAAAGGGGGACTGTGACGTACAGAAATGATTTCATTTTTGAATAACCCAGACTTCTCGCCACAAGTTCGTATGACTCTGGAATTGTGTCAAAGTGGCTTTTTAAAATTCTGATGGAAAATGGAAGCACAATCGCTGTCTGAACGAGGATAATACCTGGCACTTCAAAGATAAACCTCACCAGGTGTTTTTCTATCCATATACCAGGCGGGGTATTCAAAAACATCAGCACCATTGCACCCATGGCAACGGGCGAAAGTGATAAAGGGACATCAAGGATTGTCTCAGTTAAATTTTTTAGTGGCAATTTCAATCTTGAAAGAGCATAGGCAGAAGGAAGTCCAAGGAGGATTGAAATAAAGGTCACCGCTGATGCAGTAAGGACACTCAGTTTCACTGCAAAGCGTATCTCGTGGTTACTTATTGCCTCTCTGATTCCTTTAACATCCATAATTGAGAATGACAGAATAAAGATAGAGATATAAAAAAGGGTAATTAAAAAAAGAATGGTAATTACTGTAATATTGAATCTATTTTCGCCCCTCATTTTACAGGACGGTATTTCTTCGGAATATACTCGCCACCAATCTTTGAAAATGGGGCCTTTATTTTAATCTCTTCCTCGCTTACAAAATATCCTTGTTTTTTAAAAATTTCTCGCGATGTCTCTGAATTAAGGAATTCAATGAACTCCAGAGCAAGCCCCTGATTGGCACTAAATTTTGATACAGCTACAGGGACATAAGCAATGCGAGGAATCTCTTCCGGCTTTAACTCAATGGATTCTATGGATTCAGGATACCACTTCTCAAAAATATTCCACCCAATAACAGCATCCACAACACCCATTGCGAGGGCGGAGGCAATTTTTTCACAACTCTCAAGATGCGCAACTATGTTCTTCTCTGTATCCTGCAGGAGTTTGTTGAATTCAAATATTTCAATGGCATAAAGCCCCAGGCATACACTCTCAGGATTTCCTATACCAATACGAATTTCTCGAGATGCCATGTCCTTCAACGAGTTAATCTCCTTCGGATTTCCTTCCCGGACATTGATAACAGGCAGGAGGTAGGCAATTTTTCGTTCTGTCCAGGGTAACACAACACCCTTTTCTTTCGCCCGCTCCATAAAATCATTGGACCCCGGGAGGTATATATCCCCGCGGCGGGAAAGCGCCATCTGGGACAGCACAAATCCAGAACCACCGTAAGAAACATTTATTGTAACAATTTCATTTTTTTTAAACTCCCTGATCACTTCATCAAGTGGTGGTTTTATTGCTGAGCCTGCAAAAATGAACAATTCATCAGCCAGAGTAATACTGGTAATGTAAAAAGAGAAAATCAACAGAAAAATTTTCATGAATAATGATAAATCTTATGCGCGAAGTTCTATCTTGGGCTTAATCTCATTATCTTCCAGGGTAATTACAACTCTACCGCTCTGATTTGTGCCGAATAACCGGAATGCGACATCTTCTAATACCTTGGCAATTGCAGAATCAAGACCCCTTGCGCCTGTCTCCCGCCTTAAGGCATCTTTCACAATGTAGTCGGAGACCGCCGGGTCAAATACAATTTCCAGTCCCTCTTCATTAAACTCTTTAATGTAATGGTTTAACTTTATATCAAGAATATCCTTTAGGGTTGATTCATCAAGTGGCTGGAATGGAATTACCCTCTGAAAGCGGGCGATCAATTCAGGCAGGAAACCATATGTATAAAATCTGCTTATGTCCTCAATCTCCTCTGTCTCCATTCTATAGGCAATTTTACTTTTACGAGTTGGTAAAATCTTCTTCATAAAGCCAATGTCGGTCTCTGATTTTACCTCTTTCAAACCCGAAAAGGCACCAATGGCAAAAAAAGTGATATCATGGGTGGAAATCAGCGTTCTTGGCCCTCTGTGGGAAAAGCCATAATCAAGTGGCACCTGGATGTCTGAACCCTCAAGCAATTTTAATAATTCCCGCTGAACCCCATAACCTGAGACATCCTTCGTTGTCCCCTGTCCGGCAAACCTCAAGTTACTGTTTGAACCTGCAATTTTATCAAATTCGTCAAGGGCAACCACACCGCATTCTGCAATCTCAAGGTAGCCCCTTGACGCATAAATCAACTGGACCAGGATGTTAATTACATCATCACCAACATAGCCGGTTTCTGAAAATTTCGTCATATCTACAATAACAAATGGAATTTTTAATATCTCTCCAAATAGCAATTCAATCAAATATGTCTTTCCGCATCCTGTAGGACCCACAAAGATATAATTATATCTTGAAGGCAATGATTCGCGACTGATTCTCTTCTCGTGCAGGAGTTTTAATTTTTTGACATGTCTGTATGCTCCCAGGCATGCTGCCTTCCTTGCATATTCCTGGCCTCTGTAACCGAGCGTTTCAAGCTCCTGATATAGTTTCGATGGTGAATACAATGGAATGGATGCCACAAAATCCTTGATCTGAATCCCCTTTGCAGGCCTGTTGCCCCTTTTATCATCGTCCCTGTAATCATAAAAATCTTTCATCATTTGCCTCCTGCTTTAAATTATAGACCTTTTCTCACAAAGTTTTCCCTGATATGTGTTTCTCTCTTTTATTATTTCCATTATCCTGTTGAGAACTCTCATCTTGTCCTTCACCCACTCCGGTGCTATCAGGAATTCATCGGGCGATTCTCCTGTCAAACGATGGATTACCACCTGTTTCGGAAGTCGCTCAAGCATATCCACAACATAAGTTGCATATTCATCCATAGTAAGGAGGTTGATCATTTTTTTATTATACCACTTCTCTGCAACCGTGTCCTTAACAATGTGAAAGTAATGAATTTTTATTCCATTTATCCCAATTTCTCTAAGAAATTCTGCTGTGCGGATGATGTTCTCCCGTTCCTCTCCGGGCAAGCCCACTATTACATGAGCAACGACCTCAATGCCATTTCTGTGTGTCCTTTGCACCGCATCGGCAAAGTCAGCAACTGTATGACATCTGTTGATTCTATTAAGCGTATCGTCAGAGGCGGACTGCAAGCCATACTCCATCCACAGGTACGTTTTTTTGGAAAACTCCCTTAGCATCTCAAGGGTTTCATCAGGAACGCAGTCGGGCCTTGTGCCTATGGCCAGTCCAACTACAGAGGAGAACGATATCGCCTCGGCGTATAATTCCCTGAGTTTGTCTGGAGAAGCGTAAGTATTTGTATTTGACTGAAAGTATATAATAAATTTATCTGCATTGTATTTTTTCCGCATCCTTTCAATCCCTGAGGATATCTGCTCTTTCAGATTTCCCAATTTATAAGCTGGATAGAGTGCTCTGTCATTGCAATAAATGCACCCACCCCTTCCCTTACTTCCATCCCTGTTTGGACATGTAAAGTCCATATGAACACAGACCTTTTGAACCCTTGTGCCAAACCTTCTCCTTAAATACCCGCTCAGGGAATTATAAAGATGCATTTAAGGATAATTATACCACAAATATTGTGATAAATCTATACTTTACTTCGCTGTTAGACCTTTTACGTAAAACCTCACACCCTCTTCAATAATTTTATCCACATCTGCGTCTATTTCTCCGTTTAAAAATCTTGCCAGTAGTTCCCTCACAATACCGGATGCCACATAGGAAATAATTTCAGGATTTACCTTTCTTATGATCCCCTTATTATAGCAATAATTCAGGAATTCTTTAGAAATCTCCATTAAACCATTGTGATAACTTTCGAGTTTCCTCTGGAACTTGCCTCCAATCATTCCTAATTCCTTTAGAAAGATTAACGCAAGGTCTTTATTTTGCAACACCAGATCCTTGAATCGCTGAGATACCTTGAGAATATGATTGTAGAAATCCTCCTGGGTGTTCAAGATATGATAGTCAATATCAGCAAAATTTTTTAACACCTGAGTCATCAATTCATCAAGCAATTTTTCAAATAGTTCGGATTTGCTTTTGTAATATAGGTAAAAGGTCCCCCTTGCAATCCCAGCTGTCCTGACAATATCTGATACCTTTGTGCGATGAAACCCCTTCTTCGCAAAAATCTTTGCTGCTGTCTTAATAATGGTCTTTTCTTTACGTCTTATCCTCATTTATAGAACCAAGTGTTTATTATTGACACTTTTATAAGAAATGTCAAGAAAAATTTGAAGCCCATTCACCTCCCTTTTTACTAATGGAGATTTGGGTATTGCAATTCGGGAACTAACAGTGAGTAAAGAGTATTGGTAAACTATCCTAACACTAATTCCGAGTTGCTTACACACCAAGAATAAGGGTTGCTTAAAGAAAAACATACATTATATAATGTATTAAAAGCAATGATAATAGATGCCCTTATAGAAAATAAGAATATAGATGACTCAGCAGAGGCAGTTGTGGTCGGTTCCGGTGCCGGCGGTTCTGTGGTAGCAAAGGAACTTGCCGAAGGTGGAATGCGGGTAATAATTGTTGAAGATGGCGGAAGTCATTCCGGTAAGGACTTCAACAGGAAGCCGCTGGATATGTTTAAATTGCTCTACAGGGATGCTGGGCTTACTACCGTGGGTTTGAATCCAGTGATATTCCTCCCCCTTGGGAGGTGCCTGGGAGGCACAACGACAATAAACTCCGGGACTTGTTATCGTGCGCCATCCTATATTCTGAAGAAATGGCGTGAGGAATACGGAATAACAGACCTTACAGATGATAACATGGGGAGATGGTATTCGAGGGTTGAGAAGATTATAAATGTGGAACCAGTACCGGAAGAACTCCTTGGCAAAATCGGAAAACTATTTAGAGAAGGTGCAAAAAAACTGGGCTATCGGGCAGGAAGCATTCCAAGGAATGCAAAAAATTGTAAGGGATGCGGGCATTGCGCATTCGGCTGCATTGAGGATGCAAAGCAATCAATGAACCTGTCATACATTCCCATAGCAGAAAAGCATGGGACAAAGGTTTACATATACTCAAAAGCAAGTAGAATCATAATTGAAAATGGATGTGCTAAGGGCATTGAGGCAGAGATTGTTGATAGCGCAGGCAGAGAGATGGGATTTAAACTTAAAGTTAAGGCAAAATATATCTTTATCGCCTGTGGTGCCATACATACGCCTGCATTGTTATTGAGAAACAAAATCGGCAACAAAAATACAGGTAGACACCTGAGAATTCATCCATCAATAAGGGTAAGCGCTATTTACGATGAGGTGATAAGGGGCTGGGAGGGGGTGCCCCAGAGTTTCCATATTCATGAATTTGAGAATGAGGGAATATTTCTCCAGGGACAATTTGTCCCGCCTGGTGTAGAGGCACCAATGCTTCCCGGGATTGGGCTTGAACACCGGACACTGATGGAGAATTACGAGCGCCTTGCATCATTTGGCGCTTTAATTTCGGACGACTCTGAAGGCAGGGTCAGAGCACTGCCTGATGGCAGGCCTTTTGCATCCTATACCCTGATTAAAAGAGACCTTCATAAACTGCTTCGTGCCTCCGCAATTACAGCTGATTTATTCTTTGCATCAGGCGCAAAAAGGGTCTTCTTCCCGATTTATTCCTTCAATGAGGTGACCTCACCCAAAGATTTGAATAAAATTTATGACAGGGTCAGAAAGCCGAATCAGATTGAAATGATGGCATTTCATCCGATGGGCACATGCAGGATGTCAGCAAATCCAAATAATGGCGTGGTTGACATCAATGGTGAGGTTTATGGCTGCAAAAATTTATATGTCTGCGATGCAAGCATCTTTCCCACATCAACACGCATCAATCCTCAGCTCACGATCATGGCAATGGCAACCAGAATTGCAGAGAGGATGCTGGGTAAGGCGAAATAGGAAGCATCCCTAATTCCGTCAATTAAATTTGACTCAATAACCTGATGTGTGGTAAATATAATAAATGGAGATTAAAATTGTTGAACATGCCAGAGAAAGAGCTACTGAAAGAGGGACTACGAGCGAAGAAATTATAAAGGTTCTCAAAGAAGGAAATGATTTCATCGCAAAGAAGGGCAGAAAAGGGAAAGAAATGATATTTGAATATGGTAAAGAATGGCTCGGTAAAATTTATCCTCAAAAGAAAGTTAAAGTAATTTTTATTGAGGAAGACAATGAAATTATCGTTATTACAGTAAAAGTATCATACGGAAAATGGAGGTGATTTATGAGAATTACATACGACCCGAAATACGACCTGCTTTACATAAAACTTGGTGAAGCAGAAAAGGTCACCTGCAAAGAGGTGGATGAAGATATCACTTTTGATGTGGATTCATCCGGAAAATTAGTGGGAATAGAAGTTCTCTCTGCTTCTGAACATATAAATCTTGCAACACTGCTGCCTGTGGAGATAAAAAAGGAGATAGCATAATAGTAAAATGGGCTAATATCTCACAATCATGGCAATGGCAACCAGAATTGCAGAGAGGATTCTGGGGTCAGACTCTGTTTAGCCATTTCAGAATCTCTTTAGAAAATTTTGGGAAATAACTCAAACACTCTATGAAATTTCTATGGAGTGTATCAATATTTACCTTGATATATTCATGAACAAGTATATTTCTGAATGAACCGAGCCCCTTCATCTGTTTATAAAGTCCATCAGAAATAACCTTTTTTTCGTTCAATAATCTCAGGGATTCTTCATAGGTCTCAGGATACACAGAAAAAAAAGATGCAAGAATATGATCAGCAATATCAAAAACAATATTTGACGCTGCTATGATACCTCGTTCAATAGTCCATCTGATGCTAAGGGATTTTTTCATTTCTGATACAGAAACTTCTTTATGTTTTTTGAGTTCTGCAAGGATGGTATCCAGTTCCTTCAGATTTGACTCAATAATCTCTTTTTTAAGAACCATACATTAATTTCTCCTCAAGGATTTTTTTCTGTTTCATCCTCAAAAACTCCGTATCCCTGTATTCTTTAAGAACACGACTTTCAAACTCATCTTCAATCTTTTCGTCCCTTCTGTAAATAAGTTTCCCATTTTTTATAATATTCATTTTCATAACAGGGGATACCTGCGAAAGGTCAACTATATCAATTCTATCGGTACATAGGACAATAGAAATATCTTCAATTAATGGAAGGAGATTCTTCTGCCCGGGGAGCACTGCTATATCTACATCATCGCCTATTTTATTTCTGACAAGAGAACCAAATAGATATGCAAGGATAACCCTATGCTTCTTAAATATTTTTTCAAGATTTTCTAAACGAGACCATATATCTTCTGGAATTTTTTTATATTTTTTCCAGCGTTCCTTTATGCCCATACAATAACCCCTGTTCCTGTCTATTAAAATTATATCAGAAGAGCACCTTTAAGCCAAAAAGGGAACTTTAAATCAAATTGCTTAACTTTCTACAAATTTCCATTGCCTCAGAAATTATTCTTTCAATTAATTCTTTAACTGTAGGTATATCCTCAATCAAACCCACTGCCTGGCCACAGGCAATTACACCCTTCTCAAGGTCGCCTGAAAGATATGCCTCCCTGCCAACCTTACCACTAATCAGCGGCAGTAAATCCTCAAGGGTTGAGCCCTTCCCTTCCAGTTCCAACACGGTCTCAGCATCCTTGTTTTTTCTCACCCTCTCTGTATTTCTTATTGAACGCAGAATTGTCATTGTATCTGTCTCATTTGCTGTTACCATCCAGTGTTTGAAATTATCGTGCACAGGGCATTCCTTCGTAGCAAGAAATCTTGTGCCCATGAGAATCGCCTCTGCTCCAAGTGCAAGCGCTGCTACAAGCCCCCTGCCATCTGCAAATCCGCCACCTGCAACCACTGGAATCTTCAACGACCTTACTGCTTTCGGAACAAGGACAAGAGATGTCACATCGTCCATGCCAGGATGTCCCCCGCATTCAAAACCAACGATTGTAACTGCATCAACACCCACTGACTCCGCCTTCTTTGCAAAACGCACTGCAGGAACTTTATGCAAAATCTTCACCCCTGCCTTTTTTAATTCCGGCACAATCCATTCTGGGTTTCTTCCTGATGTCTCCACAATTTTTACGCCCTCTTCTACTATTACATCAAAATACATTTTATAGAGGTCTTCATTACCAAGCACCGGCAGCATTGATACATTTGTTCCAAAGGGCTTATCCGTTAAATCACGCATCTTCCGAATTTCCTGTCTGAACTCCTCTGCAGTTGCAAACGAGAGTGCATTGATAATCCCGAGACCTCCTGCATTTGAAACCGCTGATGCAAGTTGTGATGTAGCAAGCCACTGCAACCCGCCCTGAATTATGGGGTATCTGATTCCGAACATCTCAGTTATTCTGGTTTTAAACATAAATGACTCCTCTTGAATTTTTTATAGTTTACATTTGTGCCGAAAAAAATGCAAGGGATTTTGTAGTCATTGCGAGCGATAGCGAAGCAATCCCATGAAAGCAAAATTATTGGCTGCATCCATAATAAAATTTTTATACTCCAGCACTTCAACCTTCATCTCTTCAGGACCCACTTTAATAATCCTCCGCTTTCAGCGCCCCCTTTAGCAAGGGGGTTGGGGGGATTGCTCCGGTCCCTGATTTAATCAGGGATTCACTCACCCGTAATGACAATTTTGAGACACCCTGCGTTTGAATCTTAATTTCTTCCAAAAAACTCTTATTCCAAGTATAATGAGGAACAAAACTTCACTGCTTTTGTTCCCGGTAAGCCCTGTATTGCAACCGCATCCTTCTTCTCCTGGAGTTACATCGCCATTACCTTGCACTGGATTTACTGTAATAGTAATTGACTCCGCGTCTGATGCTCCAGAGGAGTCAGAGACGCTGAATGTTATACCACTGTATGTCCCAACCTGCTCCGAAGAAGGTGTCCAAACGAAGGTCTGTGTCTGTACATCAAAGTTTGCACCCTGAGGTAAATTTGAAGCGGAAAATGTTAATGAATCGCCATCTGCATCACTTGCAGTAACAGTAAATTTCAATTCAGTATTTGCTTCAACTGTCTTGTCACCGATTGGGTCAAGGACCGGAGGCCGATTCGGTGAAGTATCAGATAATACTATATCTATATTTGCGGTCTCCTGAGGTGCAATTACAACAACAGGATTCTGTGCATAAATACCAAAGGGCTCACCTCTGTCCCAGAGAAGGTTTTCGTTTGTATCCATAAATGCTGCTACATACCATGGAGCACTCGGAATGCCATTTACTTTATAGTTTCCAGGTTCCTCAATAAAATTATATGCCAGTGGCAAAAAGGGCTCAAATTTATTATCATAAAAGACGCCAATTATAACATCTCCTACCTTTTTCCCACTATAAGTTATAACCCCAGATATTGAGCCACCATCTGATAGAGTAAAGTTTATATTCTGTGTTTCTTGGGGTGGCGCTACATTAACAGGCGTTGCTGATGAAAAATTGAGGGCTTCGCTCCTTCTGAAGACGAAACCATATGTTATGTGTATTTGGTGCTGTAATTGATACAGGCGTCGCTTGAGAGCGAACCGGGACATTATCATAGCACTGAGGGATATATTCTGTACCCTCCCACAGTTCTACACATACAATATAATCCCCGGTGTATAATCCGATTATATTATACATACCGTTTGAATCTGGATAAGCATAGTTCACCTCCTCTCCTGTATTTGCATCATAAGCAACTACACGACAATCATAGATTGCAACCCCAGTGTCCTTATCGCGAACATTGCCTGCAATTGTTCCTCCCCGGGATAATATAAAGTTTATACTGGATGTTGTATTCGGCTGGGTTACATTTACAGAAGTAGAGTCCTGTTTGCTAAACACGCCATCATAGCACTCTGGAATGTAATTTGATAGAGTTGGTCTTGCACAGACCCTGTAATTTCCACTGAAAAGCCGTTTTATCTGATATGTCCCGTCTGCGATAGTTGTGGCACCGCTTATATATTCACCGGATTTGTAATCGTATGCACCTAAAGAGATATTACTCAATGGAGCATTTGATTCGTCATTTACCTGACCAGTAATATAACCGCCTGCATCCAGTAAAAAATCTATATTCGGGGTATTATTGGGTTGCGTAACATCTACAGGAGTTGCCTCCCAGAAAGAATAGGCATTATCATACCATTCAGAGATATAATCTGAAAATGCTGTTCCCTGGGTATCAATCTGGACAAAATACTCGCCTGCGGATATGTTTGATATTGTATATGTTCCATCTGCCTGTGTCTGTCCAAAATACGCATCAGACCAGTCCCTTGTAGCAGCAGTTACCAATATGCCGGAGATTGGATTTGATGTACCTGCATCAATTACAACACCTGATATAGAATCTGCAAGAGATAAAAAGAAAGGATTTAATACAAAAAGAAACAAAAGGAGAAAATATCTGACCTTCATAAAAAATTCCTCCTGTATTTTTAGTTTCCTAAATTACTTTTTCGGTGTCAAGCCGTATGATTCAAGTATAAATTCAGCATCAGCAATCAGTATATCAGCACACTGCTCGTTTATGTGTTTTCCTCGCTGGGCAAGGACTTCATTGATAAATGCATTAAGAATATTCTCCATTGGCTTGAGTTGACCGCGTTCCTCTGCTGCTTTAGCAGCCCTTAGTTTTTGTTTCAAACTGTTCTCAATACCCCAATTATCAATCCAGCCCATTTCTGAACATTTATTAACATCTATCTCTGTACTTGATAAATCTGCAATAACATAGAATGTCCTTGTAAGTGTCCTCACAAGCCCCTTATTATCAGTGGCCTCCAGATTAACACTGTGCTCACCAAGGGAATAGTAAAAGAGGTCAATCATATCACCACTCTGAACTGGTAATCCATCAAGGTTGGCATTGAAAGAGGCAAGTCCAGATACAGGGTCATAGGCACCAAAATTAAGGGTAATGGTCTCTGTTTTGAGATAATTTTTTGTCTCTGGTGATGTAATCCAGATGATTGGAGGAGTGGTGTCTGTAACAGTAAAGGATAATTCTGTGAACGAGGCAGTATATCTCCTGCTACCCAAAAATTCAATCTTCAGGGTGTGCTCACCTTCTGGCTGGGCAATTGTTAAATGAGCAATTGCAATTCCATCCTCCCCTGTTAGGGCTGTGACCGGCTGCCCATTGAGAATGAAATTCAAGTGTTCGTTCGGCACACCTTTCCCGTTTATTGTCTCTTTGAGCAAAGCGATAAGTTTTACCTCTGTTGCACCTTCTCCTGTATTTACACCAATATATTCAATCTCAGTAGGTCTTGGAAGCACAGCAATTGTTGCTGTATCTATTCTCGGTCCATTTCCTGCTACATCATCCACTGTGAGTTCAACTGTGTATTCCCCTGGGAATTTATAACCATTTTCAATAAGTGCGCATCTTGATGTGTAATCTGTCCCTGGACCAAGAATTCTATCAATATTCCATGCATACCAGGCAATACCAAAGTTATCACTTGAGCCACTACCGTTAAGTAAAATTGGCTGGTCTACATAAACAGTTCTATCAGTGCCAGCATTTGCGTGTGGTCGCCCATGGTCCTGCACCAGAACAACATCTACTACTGTGGTATCCTCATCTGCTCTCCCTGTATCGTCTGTTACCTTCAAGGTAACTGTATATTGCCCAGTGAGAGGAAATGAATAAGAAACCTGCTGACCATAAAGTTTTACTTCCTGCCCACCAACAAGGAATCGCCACTCGTATTCAACAATTGGAGCATCTCCATAAGAGCAACTACCATCAAGGATGACAGGGATATTGCGATGAGTTCTCTGATATGATGGACCCGCATCAGCAATAAGTGTTACAGGCGCGACATTTAATACTTTAAATGCAGTGTTGTTGGTGTAAGCCATCTCTGTATATTCTCCGTATGGTGCAATTATCACAAAAATGTTATGCAAGCCATATTTTAAACGGGCCTTGATTGAGACATCTCTATAATTATTTCCCGGAATATCAGCTATCACACTGCCTATGGACTTCCCTCCATTTGCAGGGTCACCATCATAAAAGTTTATCTTTGCATTCTTTGCGATTGCATCCTTAAGATTAGTAACCCTTGCATAAATTTCTACTTCTTCATTATGCTTTGGACTGCTTGGACTGAAAGTTATGTCATCTGGCGAAATAGTCAAATCAGGAATCTTCTCAATGCTCACTGCTATCTGTGTGCTTCGTTCGTATCTTCTATTTGCCTTAACAAACTCTCCATTGACAAGAATAGTGTAAGGGCCTGAGATAGATGTCTTTGTATACCAGTTCGCAAAGAATCCGTCATTCTCATATCCATCTCCATGCTGACCGTCATCAAACAATTCAATCCGCTCCATCACTCCAGCAGGCGCACTAACAGTTGCATAAACCCGGCCCCAGGATGGTGTTGAATTATTGACCCTTGGTGTTGCAATGATTCGGATGGGCTCATTTGGTGAATAAACAGATTTGTCAGTTAGCATGGCTATATAAACATCTGTTCGTAAATAAGCCCCCACAGCAAATGTAATGTCAGATGGGAGAGGATTTTCTACAACAACTAACCAATCTCCAGTGTCAGGATTTGTAATGTTATACTCTATCATGTCATGTAGAGAGGTGTATTCTACTTTAGGTGAGGATGGCGGTATTAAATTCCCAGATGGATCAAATATACTCACAAGCGGTTCACCTCCGATAAAGTTAACATAAAATCTTACATCCAAAATACCTGTATCAATCTTGATTTTTTTGCTAATTTTTTCACCTGTTTTTAATACACCGGTATCAGGAATGATTGCCTGAACAAGTTCATCAATGGAGTTATCGTTACCACCAGAAACACCCGTGAAGGGAGGGTCATCAAGGAGAATCTCTACAATTTTGTCCAGTGTTTTATCAACATTTTTTATGTCAATATGCCCATCATACACAATCGTCCTTGAAACCCCGGAAAGTTGAACGCTTCTATTTGGAACCACCCAGTCACCTGACTCTATAAATGGAACAACAAAGTCAGGTGTGGTTGGTAAAGGATATATTGGGTCTTGAAAACCAAAAATGTTTCCAAGATGTTCATGGATTAATGTTGGACGGTCAGCACCCTGAATTATTTCATAATGTGTGTAATCATATAATACATCCTGTTCTTTTGTGTCAGGTCTATCATCGTTATGCGTATTAATAGCAAATATGTATGAACTATGTGGATACATCTGCTTTGCAGCGGGGCCCATTAAGAGGTCAACAAATTGGTCAAATGCCTGCGTGATTATTTCCCCTAAAAATGGACCAACATAAGGAATATCTTTTATAAAGGCATCTACAAGAAGTTCCACTATCCATTTTGCTAACTCTGGCAATGCAAAAAATACATCAGCACCATGATTCTCAGAACCAATAAGAATGATTTTACGAATATCTTTGTTTAAAGAATACTGAGAATACCATCTTCCGATTAACCCACCCATATCATGTCCGACTATATCCACTCTTTTAGCACCTGTTTCTTGTTTAATCTGCTGTATATAATTTTCTAAATCTTTCACATAATCCACAAGGTCTCCATTCGCAAGTGTTAAACTAAAACCACTCAGGGAAAAGAGAGGTGTTATCTCTATACTTAACTTATGATTAGGAATATCAACCTTACCTTTTATTTTTACGAATACACCAAACAACCCATCATCTTCATCAAAAGATATACTCAATATCTTCGTTATTGGAGTGCCTACAGGAAAAATAAATTGATAATCACCCCATATTTCTATGTGTACCTTACCTGCAAGGAGGTCAATATATGAATTCTTTGTCTCAAATGTAATATTTATAGGTATATTATCAATAACTTCATTTAGAGAAAAAATTGTTTTATTAATAGGTATGCCCTTTGAAACCCATGTCTCAAGAATCCATTTAGTTATGGGATCTGATGAAAATTCAAAGTCCATATTAAATTCATAAATTTTTGATTTGAGGAATTTTAGTGTAATTTCTTCCATAAGTTGTCCATATTCTACTGTGCCTGCAGGTAAATCAACACTACTTGTTAATCTTAAACTACCCCTTGTCTTTCTCCGTAAATCCAGAGATGAATATACATTAAATCCTTCTTCACTTAGTTTATTCTCTATTGCTTTCATACTCTTTGGTTTCCCCCAGTATCCATGCAATAAAATAACAGGGGGGCGCTGAATTCTTACTATTTGTGTCTTTTCACCGCTTCCCACTCCGTTATCAATGTGCAGGGTTATGTAGTGGTCTCCTATTCCACCCAGAACTGTGCAAAACTCCTTCTCTGTTGCTATCTGACCCTGCTGACTATCTGTCCATGTATAATTTATCTCTGCCGCGGGCCTATTATAACTAAATCCAGTTCCAAAAAAACAGACAGAACTACCTGGCTCTGCAACAGGAATCCCGTCCTCATCAACCCCATCCGATGCAATTGTAAAATATGCACGCGGTGGATAATAGAGACCCAAATCAGCCATTGTAACCCACATATACTTCCCATTTCCAAGATAACCCTCAGCAGGTGGCGAACAGCATGGTGTATTAATCATCCACGCTATGACCCGGTCATGGTCTGTTATGGCATCGTATAAAAGCGTTCTCACATTACAGGCATTCGGGTCGCCTGAACCAATAGGACCATTATATTCAGTAATGTATTTTACCCTCTCATATCCCTCAGAAATGCTCAGGAGTTCACTTAAAGTAACATTTCCCGGTCCACCAGAGACACTTCGTGACCAAGAAATTCGTTCCCCTCCACATGAAATCCCTTTAATAGAAAAAGTAAGAGAGCCACTTGCATTTCCGCATTCAAATGGCCATACACAGACATGATGAACTGCTACCCTTACGCGCCGCGGTCGGTATTGATCATAATTAAACTCACAATCCCCTGCCCAAGTATGCTCTATTCCATTCGAGTCCCAACAAATCGTATCTTCCCAGTGAATGTTCGCACGACCTCCAGAAACTTGTAAATCAATCTTCCAAATCCACTCGTCAGACGGTCTGTTTCTACCATCTAAATTATCTAAATTAATTTCCTCATAGTGAATATCAGGTGGGTTGTCAGTATACGAGAAATCTTTTACCTCTGGCTCCCTGTTGGGGTCTACTATCCATCTCATCTCATCACCACTTGCAGTAATAGTATAATTAAAAGTCTCCGCTTTTACCCATACAGAGATAATCGTTAGTAAAAAAATATTGAAATTTCCCTCTTCATATTCCTCCCTCCTATTGTGCCTCTATCTCTATAAAAAGAGAAGACTTATCAAAAGCAGGTGACCTTTCCGTATTTGTAGCGATTATGCTAATATTATAAAGACCTGGCTCTACATTTTTAAAGGTATAACTTATTAAACCACTTTGTTTAAAATACTCATCAAGATTTAAGGACGGAGATTGAATATTGAAATAATTCGCACCTGGGATATCATCCCATGTAAGAGTGAAACTTCCATTATTAAGTGCAACCTTTACAGGTAACTGAGATTTATCTGTGAGGGTATTTGAGTCAAATGGAGAAGTAATATGTACTGGTGCAAGAAATTTTACATTGCTCAAAGGAACATCTATGTTTAACTCTCCATAAGAAGATGTTGTAACCTTAAGAATATATGTATCCTGATTGGAGAAATCGCTTAGATTTATATAGGATAGTGTACAGTAAACTTTACTATATTCTTCTCCCTTAATAGGACTTGTGGTCTGGCCACATACTGGATTATACTTATCTATATTTTTACCCTCAATCGCAACCTTTGTGATATCTTTATAACCTTTGTCTAAATATGCATACGCTCCCCAACCCAAGCCAATACTCTCTCCAAAACTAAGTGTTCTCGAGGTCTTTTCAATAGACCTACTAAAATATGCATAAGGACTATATAAGCAGGCACTTCCACAATCCGGCGGTGGATAATATTTGGTACTTTCGTCATTCCCGGTATCCGACACACTTTTAGAACAACTTATACATCCATAGTTTAAAATAGTGATACTTAATAAAAAGATTACTCCCAAAAATTTCAAAATCTTCATACGCCCTCCTTCATAGGGATATTTTATACCCCCCCACGAATAATTTGTCAAGCAGGTTTTCGCAACTGGAACAATTTATAATAAATTTGATTCGGCATGCCGAAAGGTATAATGAAACCATTGCATTTAATGAAATGTCATTGCGAGGGAGTGAAACGACCGAAGCAATCCCCTTGTTGTATCCCTCCCTCTTGACGGGGGAGGGTCATGGTGGGGGGGCGTCCCGAATGCAGAGGGCAATGGGACCCAAATGATTGCTTCGGTTTCTCAAGCATCTATGCTCGTAGGCATTCCCATAATCTTGCTCTTCAACTTCTGAAGGTCTGGGTTGCTCTTAAGTGAGGGATGCCACTCTCACCCTCCCCTTTGTCCCCTCCCATCAAGGGAGAGGAAAATTAAGAATAGGGATTGCTTTGCCTCTGGCTCGCAATGACACGCCATTTATTTCGCCTGTATTAAAACATCACCCTGAACCCACCGAGAAGTTCTACACCATCAGTCAAACTGTTGTTCTTAAAAAGCAGACCGAATCCATTTGCCCTCGCTGTAAGGGTGAAGGAAAAATTAAATAATGAATTTGGTGATAAATTCAGGTCAAGGGAGGTGACTGGCAGGAGGAATGCCCTCTTTGGAGCATCTGCCTCATCATAAAAAAATACCCCTGCACCGAAACCAGGAGAGATTCCAAGCCAGGAAAAGGGAGAATAATTATAGTTCCCTGAAAGAGAGAAACGCATGAAACCGAATCCGTAACTTCCACTGATAGTATAATAATTCCCTTCTGTATAACCTAAATTACCCGATAAAGTGAGGTTCTTCCTTAGAACCCTCGTGTAATTTATCTCCATTAGAAAGGAGAATTCACCCCTCCTCACCTCTTCATTCAAGCCCTCGTTAAATCTGGTTCTATTTGTATGTCTATACACACCGAACATCAGTCCTGTCGCGTTTTTCCTTA
>FWPU01002905.1_pt1 | contig 45328 bp, 39 predicted proteins | sample 2228361 | NCBI WGS metagenome assembly FWPU01 (sample SAMEA103939777, study PRJEB20133) | metagenome
ACGTAAAAAACGCGGCTACGAGTGAGATTTCCGCTCGTAGCCGCCACGGGAGCGACGGGATTCGAACCCGCGATCTCCGGCTTGACAGGCCGGCATGTTAACCGCTACACTACGCCCCCGACGCGCACAAATGTACCATATGCTGGATACTTCGTCAAGAACTTGGGCTTGAGGGAGTAAATAAGTAACTGGGCAGAGGTAAAACGAGGGTCGGTACTGCGCCATTACCTCGCCCGTCTCGTGCGCCGTTGGCGCTGTTTCTCGCGCTGCCTGCGCACTCTCTGGACCGCCATCAAGCTCTTCGTCTTTGCCTGGAACCGCCGCCCAGTGTACAAGCGCCGCTACCCAACCTATCCTGCCCATGTCAAAGACTTCGTGTACCCGTGATGTTATCCACCCCCCATGAATGGGGTGATTGACGTGTGCGCTTGGCAGTGCTATACTCTGGGACGAATTTGAGTTCCTATGCGCCCTTGCTGTAAACTCAGACCAAGATTTGAGCGCCATACCTGGCGTGTGTGGCGTCCCGCAGCGTAGAGCTCCATCTTTGCGCATTGCTTTCGAGTTCACCTTCGCTGATTATCCCTGCCAGTTTTGCGTCTTGCGGGGTTCCTGACTCGCTATAGTCTCGCTGCTTCGGCAGCGGCATCTGGCAGTGTATCTGACTGGAGAGCTAAGAGGGTCTTGGACCGGGCTGTTTGCGGCGGAAATAGAAGAAATCGCCTGGCCAGATTCCCTTCCCACCCACTGATTCCGAACCGATGGAACACAACCCGCTTGGGCGCATACTGAGGCCGTTCCCTCTCCGTATGAGAGGAGTGTTTTGGGAGCAACATGACGGCAGGTGAACCTGTGGCGGTGCGAACATTCCGTCTGGGTCGGGAGGGACAGGAGATAGGGTCGCTTGGTATCGGTGCATGGGCTTGGGGTTCCCGTTTCGTATGGGGGTACGGCAGCGGGTATACTGACTCCGACCTCCGAACCGCCTTTGAGGCCAGTGTGAACCACGGCGTGAGATTCTTCGACACGGCTGAAGCTTATGGCATGGGACATTCCGAGCGTTTGCTTGGTGAATTCACGCGGGCCGCGAGAGCCGATGTGATGGTCGGCACTAAGTTCTTCCCCTTTCCCTGGCGTTTTGGCCGAGGCTCTATTACTCACGCCCTGCGCAAGAGCTTGGAACGTTTGGGGATGCAATCGGTAACTCTCTACCAGATTCACTGGCCGTCACCCTTGATGTCTGTGGAGACAATGATGCAGGGCCTGGCCGAGGCCGTGCAGGCTGGCCTCGCTGAGGCAGTTGGCGTGTCGAACTTTAACGCCAAGCAGATGGTGAAAGCTTACGGGGTTCTGGCAAAGCACGGGATACCACTTGCCTCCAATCAAGTCGAATACAGCCTTATCCAGCGTGGCCCGGAGCGAAGCGGCCTGCTCGACCTGTGTCGTGACCTGGGCGTGACCCTGATTGCCTACAGCCCGCTGGGGATGGGGATGCTGACCGGCAAGTACACGCCCGATCATCCGCCCTCAGGGGTACGGGGCCGCCGTTACACTCGAGACTTCCTGTTGAAGTTGCAGCCCCTGATCGATCTTATGCGCCGGATCGGTGAGGCGCACGGGAGCAGAACCCCTGCCCAGGTTGCCCTTAACTGGGTTATTGCCAAGGGTGCTTTCCCCATCCCAGGGGCCAAGAGTCCGCGCCAAGTCGATGACAACGCCGGGGTCCTGGGGTGGTCCTTGACCGAAGAGCAGGTCGCCGCGCTCGACGCGGCGAGTGATAGGCTTGCAAATATCAGTTGATTAATCAGTATTGAGACGTAGAAGATGAAAGACAATATGAACATCGCCGAACTGGAGGAGATGACGCTGTCTGAGCTGCGCGACCTGGCTCGCGAAGCCGGGATCGCAGGGTTCAGCCGTCTCAAAAAGCAGGACCTGATCTTGTCCCTGCTGCGCCATAAGGCCGAGCAGCAGGGCTTTGAGCTTCGCGGCGGCGTGCTGGAGGTGATAGAAGACGGGATCGGGTTCCTGCGTTCGGATCACCTTCTGCCCGGCCCAGATGACATCTACGTCAGCCAGACGCAGATCAAGCGCTTTAACCTGAGGACTGGCGACATGGTCATCGGGCAGGTGCGCCCGCCCAAGGAGAACGAGAAGTACTACGGGCTGCTGCGAGTCGAGGCTGTCAACGCGCTCGACCCCGAGATGGCCAAGTACCGGCCCAATTTCGAGAGCCTAACGCCTGTCTTCCCGGACAGACGCTTCAACCTCGAGACCAAGCCGCACATCCTCTCCACGCGCCTGCTCAACCTGATTGCACCCATTGGCCGGGGCCAGCGCGGCCTGATCGTCTCCCCGCCCAAAGCAGGCAAGACAACCGTCCTGAAAGAGATCGCCAACGCCATCAGCGAGAACTACCCCGAAGTTCACCTGATGGTCCTGCTGATCGGCGAGCGGCCGGAAGAAGTCACCGACATGGACCGCTCGGTAGAGGCTGAGGTTGTAGCCTCAACCTTTGATGAGACGTGGCAGAATCAGGTGCGTGTGAGCGAGATGGCGCTGGAGCGCGCCAAGCGGCTTGTCGAGAGTGGGCGGGATGTTGTGATCCTGATGGACAGCATCACCCGACTGGCACGCGCTTACAACCTGGTCGTTCCGCCCAGTGGCCGGACGCTGTCGGGCGGCCTTGACCCCAGCGCGCTCTACCCGCCCAAGCGGTTCTTCGGCGCGGCGCGCAACATCGAGGAAGGCGGCTCTTTGAGCATTGTCGCCACCTGCCTGGTAGATACCGGTTCGCGCATGGACGACGTGATCTACGAGGAATTCAAGGGAACCGGCAACATGGAGCTGCACCTGTCGCGCAAACTTCAGGAGCGGCGTGTCTTCCCCGCCTTCGACATCGAACGATCCAGCACGCGGCGTGAGGAGCTGCTGTTAGGGCCTGATGTCCTGCAGCGCGTCTGGCTTATGCGGCGGATGCTGGCTCAGCTTATGACACCGCCGCCCAGCGGCGCCGGCATGGACATTGTATCGGCCACCGAGGCGCTCATTGACCAGCTACGGCGTACCGAGACCAACGAAGAGTTCCTTGAGATGCTGACCAAAAGCTCGATGTAAGCTCCTGGATCGCCCTCCAACTGCTGCTTGACACAGGCTGAGGAGTTGGCTACAGTTCACCGCATTCTGGCTACGTAGGAGGCACGAAGGAGCACCGATGCGCGAGATCACCGTTGCGACTGTACAGATGAAACCCGCCCTCGGCGAGATCGAGGACAACCTGGTTAAGATATCGGACTTCGTATCGAAGATCGCCAGCCAGCAGAAAGTTGACCTCCTCCTGTTCCCCGAACTGGTGACGAGCGGCTACGAGCTTGGGGTCAAGTTCACCCAGCTTGCGCAGTTGATCCCCGGCCCGACCGTCAACCTGATCTCACAGCGGGCGCAGGAGCTGGGCGTGTACATTGGCTTTGGCATGGTGGCCAAGGAGCGCGTCGAAAGCATCCTGTACAACGCAGCGGTTCTCGTGGGGCCTGATGGCGAACTGATTGGCGAATATCACAAGACACACCTCAAAGGCGAGGAGCGCATGGCCTTCCGCGAGGGGTATAGGCTCCCTGTCTTCGAGACAGAGTTCGGTGTCCTCGGCTTCATGCTGGGATGGGATCTGGCCTTCCCTGAGGTCGCCCGTAGCCTTGTCCTGGATGGAGCAGAACTTCTCTGCGTGCTAGGCAACTGGGAGAAAAAGTACATCGACGAGTGGAAGACACTCTTGAAGGCCCGCGCTTACGAGAACGCCTGTTTTGTTGCTGGAGCTAACCGGGTCGGAGAGGATGTCACACTGACCTTTGGCGGGGAGAGCATGATCATCGGCCCGGGGGGCAAAATCCACGCCCACCTACCCGGCGAGGAGAAGGTCGAAGAACCTGCCCCCGGGCCAAAGGCGGAAGCCGAAAAAGACGACCAAGAGAAAGAAAAAGAGAAGGACGAGAAGAAAGAGAAGCCCAAGACGCAACCGCTCGAAGGCTATGCAGTGGCCCGCATTGACCTGGACGAGGTCCGCCGATTCCGCGAGCATCTCCAGACCATCCAGACGCGCCAGCCCACCCTCTACCGGACAATTGTGCGGAAGTACTAGACAAGCGACGGGCGCTTGCCTGCACCTACAACGAGGGCGGCGGCCTGCAAAGGGCCGCCGTTTTGGTATACTGTCGGATATCAACTGGAGCAGGACAGGCGCAACCTACCATCATCTGTGAGGAACGCATGGACTCCATTGACCTGCGCAGCGACACTGTAACTTGGCCCACGCCCAAGATGCGCGAGGCAATGGCCAGAGCCGAAGTAGGCGACGACGTGTGGGGTGATGACCCCACCGTGCTGCAGCTCGAAGCGCTGGCTGCCGAGCGTATGGGCAAGGAGGCAGCCCTATTTGTCGCCAGCGGCACGATGGGCAACCTGATCGCTATTCTCGTGCACTGCAAACCCGGTGATGAGATAATCATTGGCCGGATCTCGCACACCTTTGTTGATGAGGTTGGCGGCGCGGCAGCCCTGGGCGGCGTGCATTCCCACACCGTTCCCGTGCAGGCCGATGGCACACTTGCCCTCGACGATATACGCGACGCCATCCGCGACCCGTCGGACATCCATTACCCGCTCTCACGGCTGGTCGCGCTAGAGAACACCCAGAGTATGGCCGGGGGGATCCCGCTGACGGCGGAGTACACCCGGCGCGTGCGTGAGATCTGCAACGAGCACGGTCTGGCCCTGCATGTGGATGGGGCGCGCATCTGGAATGCAGCCACTGCGCTGGGCTGCGACGTGCGGGAGTTGGCGGCGCCTGCCGATTCGGTCATGTTCTGTCTTTCCAAGGGACTGTGTGCGCCAGTCGGGTCAATGCTGTGTGGCTCGGCGGAATTTATCGCGCGGGCGAGGCGCGTGCGCAAGATGCTGGGCGGCGGGATGCGCCAAGCGGGTGTCCTGGCTGCCGCCGGGATCATTGCCATCGAGGAAATGACCCGGCGGCTGGACGAAGATCACGCCACCGCCCGACGCCTGGCCGAAGGGCTGGCGCATATTGATGGCATCCGGCTCGATCTGCGGCAGGTGCAGACGAACATGGTCTTCTTCAGCCTCGACGAGGCGATCCCGTACGACGCCAAGGCGCTGAATGATCAACTGGTACAGCAATATAACATCAAATTGAACGTCATCGGCCCGCGCAGCTTCCGCGCAGTAACACACTACTGGATCACACCTGAGCGGGTTGATACTGTCCTTGAGGCGATACGCACGGTGCTGGAGGGAAGCGGTTGTTAGGCAGGCTGGGCAGCAGCGGCGGCCACGGCAAATCGGGCGGGCAGTTCTTTGTCCACCTTGCCCTACCGATGGTCTACGGAGGAGACGTGGGCGATTCGCTCACGCCGCCGCCAATCCTGCCTGTCAACCGCACACGGCTGCGCAGGCCGGTTAACCCTGGCCTGCCACCCGTATACCATGTACCGCTGCCAGCCCCCGAGGCTTATCGCCTGCTCATCCCCCAGGCTCAAGACAAGCCAACGCCACGCCAACCCCGCTTCTCTGCCGAGCGCACCCAGTTTCCGGTTGCCGGGCCGCCTGCCTTTTCACCGCTGGCTCCTGCGCCTTTCTCCGGCGACATCTCCGTCAGCGAGGCAGCAGGGGAAGCTCTGGAGGCCGCCACCCCGGATGCACGGCCAGCCTCGCTGCGCAGCCCGGGCCGAGCGTCACCCGCAGCGGCCCTGCCACTGGGCCAGCGCTTTGATCCCGTCTATCCCTTTTTGTTGTTTCTGGCACTCGGTGTTGGCACATTCTACATTGATCTGGACGTGATGGCCCGCTATACGCTGCTGTGGACTGTGCTGGTAGGTCTGGGGGCATCCCTCACCCTCGTCGATTCTCCGGTCGCGGTCCGCCCGATGACCCCCGCCAGCCTGGGCTGGGGCGTCAGCTTTGGGCTAGTCTTCAGCCTGCCATTGCTTGTTCTGGTCAGCTCCGGCTTGGCAGATATGGTTGGTCTTCTCTACCCGGAAATCGACCGGGTGACGCTGTTCCAATCGCTGGTGTTCGTAAGTCCACTGGGCGAAACGCTCTTCTTCCGCAGCGCTTTCCAGCAACGGCGGGGCCTTGCCGCCAGCGTTCTGGCAGCGGGCATCAGCGGGATCGTCCTCTACTGGCCGGCTGTTTTCCAGACACCGCTTTATCTTGTCGCAGCCGGGATCTTCACCACCGTGCTGGCTGGGGTCTACAGTTTTATCCGGTCGCGATATGGGCTGGCAGCCGCCTACCTCTGCCAGGTGACGGTCAACCTGATGCTCCTCTTTGTGCCAAGCCTGCTGGCAGGATAACAGCCCTCTGATTCAGAGACCTTCTCTCGCCGGGCTGACCGCTTCTTTCTATAATTGCGTCGTTCTGCAAACCCCGCGAAAGCCGTTCTCGGCTGGCTTTCAGGTAAACACAGGACGAGGAGCACAAGCTACCGATGGTGTTTAAGAGCAACCGCTGGTTTTGGGCCGGACTGGCGCTGATAGTCGTGCTGGCTGCCATTCCGCGCCTGCTTAGCTATGGCTTCAGCCTCCCCTACATCGACCATCCGGACGAGCCAAATAAATATCTGGAAGCGCTGGCATGGCGTGGCCTGTTCGAGCGGCATGAGGAAGGATACTATCGGGGTTATCCTCCCGGCTACCTGATCGTAAGCTACATCGTGCAGGTTATCGGTGCTCCCCTGGGCCTGCAGGGGGCGGGCGAGACCATCCGGGTGATGCGCCTGCTGTCCGTCCTCGTCAACCTGGGAACGCTGGTTTTCATTGCGCTGACGGCGCGGCTTGCGGGGGGGAATCTGGCAGGCTGGGTCGCAGGGGCGGCCTGGGGTGTGTCGCCGCTGGTGCTTGAGCACGGCGTGTATGCCATTCAAGACCCATTCGTCTATTTCTGGGTCTCAGCAGCCCTGTGGCTGGCCTCCGTTGCCATTCTCGACGAAAAGCGGAAACACTGGGCCATCTGGAGCGTGATGGCGGGGCTGACAGCGATCATCTTCAAATACTCGGTAGTCGCTGCCGTTATACCCGGCGGGCTGGTGGCCCTGGTTTACTTTGCCCGAGACCGCCGCAACTGGCGCGATCTGGCCATCCAGGCCGCCCTGGTGATCCCTGTCGGGGTATGGATGATCCCGCAGATCCAGGCTATGCAAACCTGGCAGCGCCACGCCGCCGATGCAATGGAGGGAACGCTCCAGCACCTGTTTATGCCGGAGCGCGTGCTGAACAACCTCTACCACGCCATCCTCCCGCTGGACGGCGTCGCCTTTCTGATCGTGGCGGCGATTGGCGTCGCTGCATTCATCCATGCCCGGCGGCATGATCGGCCTGGCGTCCGTTGGGAGGTTGTTGCGCTGGCGCTCATCATCACCATCACGATCCCCTGGACGGCCTCCGTCTTCAGCGAGATCACGCCCAATCGCATCAAGGATGCGCTCCCGGCAACAGCCGCCGCCTGCGCGATCCTGGGGGCAGCCGTGATGCAGATCATCCATACCGTACCCAGACATTGGTCGTCCGTTGCCTCAGCCGCGATCCCGGCGCTCCTTGTGCTGGGGGTGTTCGTGCCCCAGGCCCTCGAGGATGGGCGGCTGGTGCATGATCGGATGCTGCCGGACCGGCGGGTTGCCATGCGCCTGTGGGCAGATGTCAATCTTGAGCCGGGTACGGTGCTTGTCACTTACGAGAACGAGAAGACCTTTAACCCGTTCTGGGGGGGCATCCAGGGGCGCAAATGGTTTGACTGGCAGAGGGATGATCACTTTCCACCCCCAACGGTCGAGCAGCTCCGCGACGAGCGGGGGGTCAGTTATGCGGTTGTCCCGCTCTGGCTCTGGCAGGAGATGCAGCAGACGGAAGAGGGGCAGGCATTCCTGAGCCAGGTACTGCCGCTGCGCGCGTTCATCGGCCCCCCTGAGCAGCGCGGCCCAGAGATGATCGTGTGCCGGCTGTGGAGGATGCAGACAGAGACGCAGGTCCGTTTTGGGGAGGCCATTATGCTGATCGGCTACGACCTGGACACAAAGCAGGTCGCGCCGGGCCAGCCGGTGACGTTCCGCTTTTACTGGAACGCCCGCAGCAGGCCGCCTGAAAACTACTCTCTATTCGTTCACCTCATGCCTGTCGATCGCGTCGAGCTGATTACCCAAGCGGACGGCAACCCGGCTGCGCCGGAACGCCTGACCCAAACCTGGGATGATCCGGGCGAGACGATCATCAGCCCTCTCTTCACGCTCACCATCCCCGCCGATCTGGCGCCGGGCGAGTACCGCGCCGTGATGGGACTGTACAACTATGAGACAGGCGTTCGTCTCCCCGTGACCGACATGATCACGGGCCGGTTTCTGGGCAATATGTTCGAGGTCGCGCGTATCACCGTCATCGAGTAGGGGGCATTGGCACAGGCCGCCTTGTCGTGTGTGCTATAATCGCCTCTAAATGGGGCCTGTTCCCGTCGGGATGCCTCTCATCCCGGCATCTCAACGTATCGCCACGTCTGGAGGTGGTCTTGACATGGAAGAAAGTGGAAAGCGCAACCCTGGCATCCCGCTTGAGATGGGATGGGTACGCGCTACGGATGTCAACCGGAGCGCCGTCGAGCACCGTGCTGAGACGCTGCCCAGACGACGCACTGTCAAGAAGGAGTGGCAGGCCGCCTGGCTTCTCAAGGCCATCGCCTGCACCGACCTGACGACACTCTCCGGTGACGACACGCCCGGCAAGGTTTACCGGCTGGCGGCCAAAGCCCGCCAGCCCGTTCGCCAGGACATCCTTGATGGCCTTGGCTTGGACAGCATCCGGGTGGCAGCGGTTTGTGTCTACCACAGTCGCATCCGGGACGCCGTCACGGCGCTGAAGGGTACTGATATTCCGGTTGCCGCGGTATCAACCGGCTTTCCAGCTGGGCAGAGTCCCTTTGCCCAGCGCGTGGCCGAGATCGAGCAGTCGCTGGAGGCGGGTGCGGCGGAGGTGGACATCGTCATCTCACGCGAGCATGTGCTGACTGGCAACTGGAAGGCGCTGTACGATGAGGTGAAGCTCTTCCGGGAGACGGCGGGCGACGCTCATATGAAAACCATCCTTGCAACCGGCGAGTTGGGTACGCTGCGCAATGTATATCAGGCCAGCTTGGTGTGCATGATGGCCGGAGCCGACTTTGTTAAGACTTCGACCGGTAAGGAGAAGGTCAACGCCACGCTGCCGGTTGGCGTGACGATGACGCGCGCCATCCGTGAATATTACAATCAGACCGGCTACCGTGTGGGGTTCAAGCCTGCGGGCGGTATCCGGGCCGCCAAGGAAGCGCTGAACTGGCTGATCTTGATAAAGGAAGAACTCGGTGACGAGTGGCTGGACCGATCGTTGTTTCGCATCGGAGCCAGCAGCCTGATCGAAGATATCGAGCGCCAGCTCTCGCACCATGTTACCGGTCGCTACGCCGCCGCCCACCATATCCCGGTTGGGTAGGGGACCTAGAGGGATTGGATGCCTGCCCCGGTGTCCCAATCGGCGAGCACACGGTTTTGGATGTACTAATGAGGATACAATGCCCCACTTGTTAACCAACCAATTACGTTTCGCCCGCAGCGAGCTGATGAGATGCTTGGATGGCGTTTCTGAAGAGGACGCTTCTCGCCGCATTGGACCAATGAACTGCATCAGTTGGATCGTCGGCCACCTAGCCAACCAGGAACACCGCTATTGGGTGGAGCGCGCGCAGGGGCGGTCGGTCGTATCCGGCCTCAATGATCTTGTTGGCTCTGGCAAACCTGCCAGCACCCCCTCGCTCACAGCGATGTGGGCGATATGGCGCTCCGTTACCGCTGAGGCAGATGCGTATCTGGATGCGCTGACGCCCAGCATGCTGGCAACTTACCTCGTAGTGAATGGCCGGCCCCTCTCCGAGAACATCGGCACGCTGCTGATGCGCAACATCTTCCATTACTGGTTCCACATCGGCGAAGCGCACGCCATCCGGCAGATGCTCGGCCACGAAGACCTGCCGCAGTTCATCGGCGACCTGCCTCCATACGGCACGGAGTAGCCGGTCATTGTTCGGCAAACGAGGGTAGACAGGGAAGGCAGATTATGAGCGTCGCAGAACTGTTCAAGACGATGGAATATGGCCCCGCTCCCGAATCGGCGGAGGCGGCCAACGCCTGGCTTGACCGGCACGGGCGCCAGTTTGGGCTGTTTATTAACAACCAGTGGGTCGATCCGAGCACAGGCCAGTATTACGACAATCTCAACCCGGCGACGGGAGACCAGCTGGCCCGGACGGCGCAGGCCGGGCAGGCGGATGTGGATGCTGCGGTCAAGGCGGCCCGTGAGGCATTGGAGGGGTGGAGCGCCACTCCCGGCCACATACGGGCACGCCACCTGTACGCCATCGCCCGGCATGTGCAGAAGCATGCCCGTCTGCTGGCTGTGCTGGAGACGATGGATAACGGCAAGCCGATCCGCGAATCGCGTGATATCGACGTGCCGCTCGTCGCCCGTCACTTTTACTACCACGCCGGATGGGCGCAGCTCATGGAGCGCGAACTGCCCGGCTACGGGCCGGTCGGGGTGGTCGGGCAGATCATCCCCTGGAACTTCCCGTTGCTGATGCTGGCCTGGAAGATCGCTCCGGCGATTGCGGCAGGCAACACCGTGGTGTTGAAACCCGCCTCTTACACACGGCTCACCGCGCTCCTGTTCGCTGAGATCGTAGCCGAGGCCGGGCTGCCGCCGGGCGTGGTGAACATCATCACCGGCAGCAGCCAAGCTGGCACAATGCTTGTCGAACATCCGGACGTGGACAAGATTGCTTTCACCGGCTCAACCGAAGTCGGACGCATCCTGCGCTGCCAGACGGCAGGTTCCGGCAAGCGGCTATCGCTGGAGCTAGGCGGCAAGTCCCCCTTTATCGTGTTCGACGACGCTGACCTTGACAGCGCCGTCGAAGGGCTGGTAGACGCGATCTGGTTCAACCAAGGGCAGGTCTGCTGCGCCGGGTCGCGGCTGCTGGTGCAGGAGAGCATCGCCGGGCGCTTCATCGAGAAGCTCAAGTGGCGTATGGGCCGCCTTCGCGTGGGCAACCCGCTAGATAAGGCCATCGACATCGGCGCCATCGTGGATCAGACGCAGTGGGATACCATCGACAGGTGGGTCAAGCGCGGCATCCAGGAGGGGGCGGAAGTGTTCCAACCGGATGTACCCCTGCCTGAGAAAGGCTGCTTCTACCCGCCCACGCTGCTCACGAACGTCGAGCCGGCAGCGAGTGTCGCCCGCGAGGAGATATTTGGCCCGGTGCTCGTGGCGATGAGCTTCCGCACGCCGGAGGAAGCCGTCGAGCTGGCCAACAACACACGCTACGGCCTGGCCGCGAGCGTATGGAGCGACAACCTCAACGTTGCCCTCGATGTGGCCCAGAGGATCAAGGCGGGGACGGTCTGGATCAACTGCACCAACCTGTTCGATGCCGCCTCGGGATTCGGCGGCTACCGCGAGAGCGGTTTTGGGCGCGAGGGTGGCAGAGAGGGACTGTTCGAGTATATGCGCCCTGTATGGCAGAAGCGGATACGTCCCGACTTCGACCCGGCTGAAGCGGCCCGGAAGCCCGATCAGTGGGGGAAAGCTGCTCCGGCCCTGCCTGCGCCGCCGAACGAGAGCGCCCGAGATGGACGTGTCCTTCTGGCGGACGGAAGCTCGGCACCGAGGATCGACCGCACGCCCAAAATGTACATCGGCGGCAAGCAGAAGCGCCCCGATGCCAACTACAGCCGTCCGGTCTACGCGGCAAAGGGCGGGCTGGTTGGGGAGGTGGGCGACGGCAACCGCAAAGATATCCGCGACGCGGTTGAGGCCGCGCACGCCGCCGCCGGATGGGCCAGCCGGACGCCCTACAACCGTGCTCAGGTCCTGTACTACATTGCCGAGAATCTGGAGGCACGGGCTGAAGAATTCGCCGCGCGGCTGGCCACTATGACAGGCTGCCCGGCCAAGGCAGCCAAGGCCGAAGTTGAGCAGGCTGTGTCACGACTCTTTACCTACGCCGCCTGGGCTGACAAGTTTGGCGGGACGATCCAGGAAACCAGCCTGCAGGGGCTGACAGTGGCCCTCAACGAGCCAATTGGCGTGATCGGCATCGCCTGCCCAGACGAACCGCCGCTCCTCGCCTTCGTCTCGCTTGTTGCCCCGGCCATTGCGCGCGGCAACACCGTTGTCGTGATCCCATCCGAGCGGTACCCGCTCAGCGCCACGGATTTCTACCAGGTGCTTGATACATCTGACGTCCCTGCCGGCGTGGTCAACATCGTCACCGGCAGCCGGGATCACCTCTCGAAGGTGCTGGCCGAGCACGAAGATGTGGATGCGCTGTGGTATTTTGGCAGCGCCGAGGGCAGCTACCACGTCGAGCGGTTGTCGGCCTCAAACATGAAGCGCACCTGGGTCAACTACGGGCAGGCACGCGACTGGGCTGACAACGAACAGGGTGAGGGTGAGGAATTCTTGCGCGAGGCAACACAGGTCAAGAATATCTGGGTGCCCAGCGGGGCGTGAAGCCGCTGATTTCATCGGAATGGAGGGCGCTTGCGTGATCCAGCCAGAATACTTAGGCCCCTATATCGGCTCAAATATCATTGCGGTTGCGCTGATCGTTGTCGCGGTCCTGCGGCCCAAGATTGCCCGCGCGATCTTCGCCCTGACCTTCCTGGCGGCAGGAGTCTTCAATGCCTATACTGCCCTCACACAGCCGGAAGCTTATCTCACCTACGGCGAGCTTGCTTTCCTCCCATTCTACCGGGATTTTATCTACGGCGTTTTCAGCTTGTACACGGCGATCTTTGTCTTGGCGATTGCGGCTGGTCAGCTCATCGTGGGCATCCTGCTCGCCATTGGCCGGGACACCCTGCTGACGCTCGGAGTCATCGGCGCGATTATCTTTCTTACGGCCATTGCTCCCCTGGGCATCGGGTCGGCGTTTCCCTTCTCCATCTTTGCCATCACTGCCCTGGTCGTGATGGTTGTGAAGCTGAGACGGCAGCAGGCCACTGCCGCATCCTCGGCGGGCAGCTAGGTCGGCCCGCCTCATACCCTGATCACGTGAGGAGCTTGTGCACCGGGTTGGCTCTGGTATAATCCTGCCCTGCCACCAGACCACCTGTTCCCGTCGAGGGCAAGGTTGCGAGATGCGTCTGATCGTTTCTATCCTGTTAGGCTTGCTGGTCACGGCTGCCTGCATCAACCCAGGAGACGCTGCAACCTCGTCCCTGCCAGCTATGGCGGCTGCGCCGACCGGCACGCCGACCCCTGCGCCAACCGGTACGCACACGCCGCCTCCAACAGTGACGCTTTTCCCCACGCCGACGGTACAGGCTGACCGCATCATCGATGAGCATGGCGTCGAGATGGTCCTGATCCCTGCCGGGGTGTTCATCATGGGCAGCGACACAGGCCTGCCTGACGAGCAGCCAGTTCACGTCGTCTATCTGGACGCTTTCTATATCGACCTCAACGAGACCACCAACGCCGAGTACCGGGCCTGCGTCGATGCCGGGGTCTGCCTGCCGCCTGACTACATCGACTGCTGTGCGTCGCCGGGCACGCCGTGGTACTCCCTGCGCCCGGACTATTTTTACAACCCGGAGTATGATAGCTACCCCGCCACCTGGCTGAGCTGGGCGAAGGCAGCCACCTACTGCGAGTGGCGCGGGGCACGCCTGCCTACCGAGGCCGAATGGGAGAAAGCAGCACGCGGCACCGATGGCCGCCTCTACCCTTGGGGCAATGAGCAGCCCACGCCGGAACTGGCTAACTTCATCTGGTGGGAAGGGGATTTCGACCAGCGCCCGCTTTACAACACCGCGCCCGTCGGCAGCTACCCGGCAGGCGCTAGCCCTTACGGCGTGCTCGACATGGCAGGCAACCTGTATGAATGGGTGCAGGACCTCTACGATCCGACCTACTACGCCCGCTCCCCGTACGCTAACCCCCAGGGTCCAACCGAGGAGGAAGGCTCATGGCAGATCGCGCGCGGCGGCTCATTCTGGAACAAGCCCGATCGCCTGCGAATCCCCAACCGCAACCATACCTACCTTCCGCCGGACGTGGGGCACTTCGACGCGGGGGTACGGTGTGCGAAGGACCCGCCAGGCGGCTAGGCGTGCTCCACAGGTAGCTAAAATCGCCGCGCTGTGATGTTCAGCGCGGCGATTCTGCTTCTTCCCACACAGGGCGGGAAGGCTACCAGCCATGCTCCAAGCGGGTCGCCAGGCGCTCCGGCATATCGACCTTGCGCATACGCGCCTGCACGGCTCCAATGTCATACGGAATGCGCCGGAACTCCCAGACCTTATGCTCGGCGTCCAGCATGGCATAGGCAGCGCGCGGATCGGAGTCGCGGGGCTGCCCGACACTGCCCGGGTTAATGATGCGCCGTGCATGGTTCAGCTCGATCTCGGTGCCATATTCTGGCGCGACGGCCACCGACTCGCCCTTCTCATTCACCTGTTCGAAGATCACGGGCGTATGAGTGTGCCCAACAAGACAGTAGGGCGTCTGGTAGTGGGGGAAGTTTAGCGAGGCGATCAGTGGGTCGAGGATGTACTCCCATACCGGCTCACGCGGAGAGCCATGCGCCAGCGTGAACTCACCCAAGACGAAGGTGGTCGGCAGCGCCTCAAGAAAAGCCAGGTTGTCGTCGGTAAGCGTTTCGCGCGTCCAGGTCACTGCCTTACGGGCATCAGCGTTAAAGGTCCGTACATCGAGGCGGCCCAGTGCCGCCCAGTCGTGATTGCCTGCCAGGCATAGGTGGGGTAGGCTGCGGAGCAGGTTGATGCATTCATTGGGGTCAGGCCCGTAGCCGACCACATCACCGAGGCACCACACAAAATCGTAATCCTCGCCCAGCTTACCCGCATCTTCCAGAACCGCTTCAAACGCCGTCAGGTTAGCATGGATGTCAGAAATAATCAGGTAGCGCATGGCTGATTTTCCTTTAGTGTCAGAGCCGTGATCAGTTGAGCAACTCTGACCGGCAGCCTGATCTTACCACAGGATTTTTGTAAGCGGCAAAACCGCTGCCCCCAGCCCAGCCTGCTCGTCAGCCCTCCAGGCCTGCCCCTTGACCATCCCTGCCGGCGTTCATACAAACTCGGAAGGTGGCATTTTATTGAGCAATTAAGGGGACATTGTCATTGAACAATAACAGGCAAACGTCCCGTGTGCGAAAAGGCGGGGGAGGTAGAGAGGGGAGCAAGTGACGTCACACACACGCCAAGCCGCCCACACAAGATACCGCCCGCTAGCCGCGACTCAGCCAGGCCACAAGCGGAGCCTGCATCCGAGCCAGCCCTTTGTAAGCAGCCACTTCCGGCTCCAGAGTGCTGAGAATGTGAGCAAGCCTGGTACGCCGCCCGGAATCCTGCACGGCCTCAGAGAGGGGCTGGACGTAAGTGCGAATAGAAAAGAGCGCCCGGCCCAGGTCAGGCATGGGGTAGGTCGTCTGGCGCTCCATGCGAAGGAAGGTGCGCGCTGCAAGACGGGCGGGGTCGGCAAAGATATCATCTGGCACCGGTGGCAGGGCGGAATCGGGGTGATGGTCAAGCCGGGGATCGAGCGTGAGGCTCCACCCAAAGCGGATGAACGGCCCTTTGGTCAGAAGCGCCCTCATAACGTTGCGCCCAGCCTGGATCAGGGCTTCATTTCTGGGAATAGGGCCGTGGATGGAAGCAAAGCCGGTGTTGAGTTTGGCGCGCGGGTCCCACCGGCTGGGGAAGCAGACGTGAAGCAGCTCGGCCCGATCCGCATCAGCCGTAGCCTGCATGATGACGATATCCTCCTGGCATGAAAGGGCCAGGGCATCGGCCAAACGGGCAACTCCCGGCTGCTGTTCGAGCCAGGCGGCGACGCGCTCGCCGAGCGCGGTGGGCGCAGCAGGCTCGATCAGCGGGGAGATGCGGCGCTCAGGGGCATGGGCATGGAGGCGAATACCAAGCAGTTTGAGGGTAACTTCCTCCCCGGAGGGCGCAAGCTCCACGACATCGGGTTGATCGCGCGCCAGGAGCCGATAGACGCGCCAGAGCGCTTCGGCCAGCCCCTCCGGGTCGTCGAAGGCAATAAGGCGGCGCTTCGAGACATCCGCTTTCAGCAGGTCGAGCTTCTGGGTGATGTAGGTGTAGTAAAGCTCATCCTCCACGAAGTGAGCGCGCTCAAGCCGCCCGTTGATCTCGGCCCCAAGCGGATACAGGTCAGCCCGAATACGGAAGGTATCCTTGATCGGGAACGGCGGGTTGGGCGGCGGCAGAACAGCGGTCACGGCGCACCTTCCCTAACAAACATCCCTGCGTTTGTCCGCTGTTGATTTCTTAAGACGCGGGCAGCTCCGTCGATCTTACCGTGCATCACGTCCAGCCAGCGCTAACCCGATAGACGATCCGCTCGCCGTAGCCGGTCACGATCTTCATGTGCCCGCTCAACAGGCGGTCAACCTCGCGGTCGCCGGTATCTACAAGAAGTGGCTGCCCGTTGAGAGAAAGAATCTTGCCCAAGGTACTCACCACGATGATATGCTCCCTGCCCACCCGCCTCAACACGGCTGGGCTGATCGGCTGGTTTCCTCTCCCGAAGATGTAGCCCTGCCCTCCAATCGGCGTAACGATGACCTTCGCCGGATGGTTCTCGACAAGCGCCAGCAGCTGGGCCTCATTGGCATCTGCGGCAACCAGCCTACGCCCCTGTATCACGTCCACGCCTATCAGCGTCTTGTCCAGCCCCAGGCAGGTGAGGATGGGCCTGGTGGTCGTCCCCGGCCCGACGATATAGAGATAGTCGTCCAGCATATGGTCAATCACATCCAGCGCGATGGCTTTCAGAACGGCATCCTCGCTCGCCAAGCTGGGCGATTTTCGCGCCTGGACAAGCCGCCTCTGGTACGGGATTTTCAGGTAGCCGTATAGCTGTGGAGAGACAACGCCCTGCCGATATGCTGCCTCATCCAGGTCCATCACCTCCGCATCCCGGAGAGTCGAAACATCCCCTTGCAGGAACTGCGCAGCGAGTTCCCCGGCACTGGCCGGATTAATGCCGAACACAGCCGAATGGACCTTGACGCCAGCCGGGATACCTATCACGGGCACGGTGCTGCCGACCGCTTCGCAGATGTCGCGCGCAGTGCCATCCCCCCCGGCAAAGAGGATCAGGTCAACGCCCATCTCGCGCAGCGCACGGGCTGCCCAGCGGGTGTCCTCAGCCGTTGTCTCGCCCGGATGGATGCTGCCAATGGTAACAGGCGAGAAGCCACATCTGACGGCGGCCTCCTCGCCCATCTCGCCGGGATACGTCACGATCTCGACCATATCCCTGATCGGGCGCAGCATTGCCAGCGCTTCGACGGCGCGGTCACCCGACAGCGGCAGGGCGCCCAGCTCACGCGCCCTGCGCTGGATAGCCAGGCCGTCACTCCCTTTCAGGCCAACCCTGCCGCCCAGCCCTGCAACGGGGTTGACGATTAACCCCACCTTCTTCCGCCCCGTCGAAGTCATGCCCTGTGTCGGCCCCTCCCCCCTCTTCCAGAGTCTATCGGCCGGTTCCGGCCCGTTCAGCATGAGACATATGGAACACGGGTCGAACAAATGGAGATACGCAGATGGCCTGCGTATCTCCCCCAAAGCCCGCCGTGCGCTGCGGCATCTGTCAGGTCAATCCCAACAGGCTACGGGCCACGTGCGCTGCTTCCGCTGCATTGTCCGCATAGGCATCCGCCCCGATCTCTTCTGCCCAGGTGCTGCTGACCGGCGCGCCGCCAACGATCACCTTAACCTGCTTGCGCAGCCCAGCCTCCTCCAGCGCCTCGATCACCCGCTTCTGCTCAAGCATGGTGGTGGTCAAAAGAGCCGAAAGCCCCACCAGCCGCGCCTTTGTCTCTCCGACCGCCCGGACGAACTCCTCGGTGGGGACATCCACGCCAAGATCGTGAACCTCGAATCCGCTGGCGGTAAGCATGGTTGCCACCAGCGTTTTGCCGATCTCGTGGATATCTCCCTTGACTGTGCCGATCACTGCCCGGACCATGCCCGGATGTTCTCCGCTGCCCGTCCTGAGAACCGGCTCCAGAACGGCGATGGCGGCTTTGGTGGCCTCGGCGCCCATCACCAGATCAGGTAGAAAATACTCCCCTGTGGCGAAGCGCTCGCCGATCACATCCATGCCGGGGCGGATGCCCTGCTCGATCACGGCCACCGGATCATACTGCGCATCGACGCTCAGCCGGGCCAGTTCTCTGGCCCGCTCGCGGTCGCCGGTGACGACCGCTTCGGTCATGGCTTCGAGGAGCGTACTCAGGTCCATGGGCTTCTCCTGTTTCCGGCGGGTCAGGGCACAACGTCCTGGTTAGCCAGACGCCAGATTGCGATGGCCGTGATGTCGGCCACCGCTTTCAGGCTGTTGGCATCGATCTTGTCGGGGGTGTCCTGAGCAGAATGGTAGTACATGTCATCTGGCTTCCAGAACCATGCGCCGGGCACGCCCTCAAGGATGAACCGCGTTTCCTCGGAGGTCGAACTGGCCGTCATCCGGCCCACATAGTAGCCCAGATCGTCAGCCGCTTGCTCCAACGCCTCCATGAGCCAAGGGGAAAACTCGATAGGCCCGCTGTCGTTCCATTGACCTCCCTCAACCAGGTTCAGCCTGCCGCCAGTACCGAACATGTCCATGTTGATCACGGCCTTCATATTGGGCAGGCGCCCTTTGTTCGCCTGGACGAAGTGCCACGCGCCCGGAGCAGACCCCTCCTCCGCTGCGCTGCAAATGAACTCCAGACTCCGCAGGGGCCGGCGCTGGCTGAAGACGCGAGCCAGCTCAAGCAGGCAGCCCATAGCACTGCCGTTGTCGTTGGCACCAACGGGGTAGCCACAGTCGCGGTGACCGATGACGGCGATCCGCTCGTCGGGCCAGCGCGATCCTTCCACCACGCCACTGAGAATGACCGTGTCAACGTCGTAGATGGATGAGTCGACTCTCAGGTAAGCCCTTGTCTTCCCCTCGCCCAGATGGCGCATCAACTTCAAGCCGTCCAGAGCCGAGATGCACACGGCGGGAACCTGGCGATCAACAAACCGCTGCGCGATGTTGATATTCCCGGCCTCCATCGACATTCGATAGGGCCAGGGGAAGGGATGGATAACGACCATACCGACCGCCCCATGTTCGGCGGCCAGCTTTGAATAAGGCCCCAGCCAGAAGTGCGTAAAGCCAAGGCCCTCCTCGATCAGGACGACGATCTTGCCTGCAACATCCAGCCCTTCGTAGTCTCTCTCCGTGCCCTCACCGACAACCACGAGATCGCCTTCAACGCCGCCCGGGCTTGGCTGGGTGAAGTACGGGCTGATCGGCTGGAGGGCCGTGCCCGTGTCTGTGAGGACAAACTCGGTGCCGTTGTCCACGTAGGTCGGGACGCGGATCGGCGTCGGTTCAAGTTTGAGGCCGAGGGCTTTGAAGTGCTCTTCAAAGTAGGCCAGAGCCTTGCGATCCCCTTCCGTGCCAACGAAGCGGTCGCCGAACGCGCAGAGCTTCTCGATATGTCTGAGGGCATTGCGCCCGTGTATTTCCGATTGAATCTGCCGCTCTTCGGTTGTGAGCATCGAGGCAAACCTCCTTCTAGCAACAATCCCGGAAATCCGAGAGCATCCTTGTCAGCAGCTACGCCTGGCTCGCCAGCCCCCCCGCCAGCTCTCCGCCATCGATCACAAAGTACTGGCCGGTGATCCAAGAGGCATCGTCCGAGGCCAGGAAAGCAAAGAGCGCGGCCACATCCTCAGGCCGCCCCAGCCGTTTGAGCGGCAGCTTTTCGGAGAAGGCACGCTGCATTTCTTCTGTGTACTCGGCTTCCTGCATGGGCGTCATGATAAAGCCGGGACAGACGGCATTCACCCGGATCGTCGGTCCCAGTTCCAGCGCCATCGAACGCGACAGCTCTATGACCCCCGCTTTTGAGGCATTGTAGTCACCGTAGTAGTGGTATCCCGCCAGGCCGTTGGTCGATCCCATGTTGATGATGACACCGCCACCGCCAGCCAGCATCGACCGGGCGGCAGCTTGGGCCACATAGAACACACCGTTCAGGTTGACATCGATCACGCGCCGCCACTCCTGTGGGGTGATGTCCATGAAGCGGTGTCGGATGCTGATTCCGGCGTTGTTGATCAGCACGTCCAGCCCACCCAACTGCCGGTCGAGCTGCCCGAAAGCCTGCCTGACCGAGTCCGGGGAGGACACATCGGCAATGATGCTTTTCTCCAGGGCTGGCATTTGCTGCTCGATGCGCTGACAGGCTTCGGCGTCCCTGTCCAGGACGATAACCCGTGCCCCCTCCTCCAGAAAGCGCGCCGCCGCCGCTGTGCCGATACCACCGGCTCCGCCGGTGATCAGAACTCGCTTTCCCTTCAGACCTCTCATAGAGCCGCTCCTATCGATGACTGAGACCTTGAAAGCCACCCAATGGCCCGCGGAGAACACATCAGGCCCCCCGCTCTCTGACCTTCCGCCGATAGGCACGCCACGTCATTGCCCACTGCTGGGGATCGTCCAGCGGAGCGTGGTCGGCGCGGTGCACGGTGCTGTTGTGCGGGGCGGTCTTGACCAGCTCCGGGTTGGTGCGGGCTTCCTCAGCGATGTGACGGAGAATAGCGACATACTCATCAAGCTCCGCCCTGGTGTACGACTCGGTTGGCTCAAGCGTGTTTGGCTCAGGCACCACAAAGGGATGGTGGCTGGTCCAGTAATGGACGCCGAAGTCGGCTGCCCGCAGCCCGATGTCCTCCGAGTGCACGCCCGTCTCCTCGTACAACTCCTGCCAGCTATACCGGACCTGCTCCTTACGGCGCCTGCCCTCAGCGTAAGGCGCACTGACACCGGGGATCTCCAACATCTTGGTCAGCAGATAGTTGTTATTAAGCACCGCAACCTCGGCCACCTCGCGCAGCCCATCCGCGCCGAGGCTCATCACCCAGGCATAGGCCTTCAGGACAACCGGGGCCACCCCGTAGAAGGCGCGGACCTTGCCAATGCTGTCGGGCCGGTCGTAATCCAGGTAGTATCGGCTGCCATCCCATTCCACTACCGGCACTGGCAGGAAGCGGGCCAGCTCTTCGCTCGCACCCGCCGCGCCGCCGCCCGGCCCGCCGCAGCCGTGCGGCGTCGAGAAGGTCTTATGCAGGTTGAAGTGGCACAGGTCAAACCCGGCGTCACGCGCCCGCGTGATGCCCAAGATGCCGTTCGCGTTGGCCTGATCGTAGAAACACAGCCCACCTGCCTCGTGGACTACGCTGACAAACTCGGCGATCTCCGGGTTGAAGATACCGGTGTCCTCTGGATTGGTAATCAGGAGCGCGGCTGTCCGCTCTGATACGGCTGCTTTGAGAGCTTCGAGGCTGGGGTACCCATTCTCGTCCGGGTACAGGGTGATGACCTTATAGCCTACCATCTTGGCACAGGCCGCATCGGAGGGATGCGAGAAGATAGTTGTAATGACCTCGTCGCGCCGGTCAGCCTCGCCGCGCGCGGCGTGGTAGGCGCGGATGATCGCGGCGCAGGTATAGATGGCCTGTGATCCGGCCTGAGGCTGGAATGAGAAGCGGGCCATTCCGGAGATCTCCTTGAGCATCTGCTCGAATCGGTACATGATCTCCAGAATGCCCTGGACGGTCTCCTCTGGCTGGAGGGGGTGGAGTTCGGCTATCTTAGGCAGCCGGGCAAGTTGGTCGTTGATCTTGGGGTTGTACTTCATGGTACAGGTGCCCTGCCCGATGTCAATATTGAGGTCTGCCCCCAGGTTCTCCTGCGAAAGGCGCAGATAGTGGCGGAGCACCTGCGGCTGTGACATCTCTGGCAGGGCGGGCGGCTGCTTCCGGCGCACCGGTTCAGGGATCGTTGCTAGCACGTCCCCCACCGCTTCTTTGATCCCCCGCTCAGCTTCGGGCACCAGGAGGCCGCGCTGGCCCTTCTGGCTCAACTCGAAGATGATGGGTTCGTCCCAGCGCGCTTGATGAAACCGTCTCAGGTTGGGCTTACCGTCGGTATAGCGGTGCCTGGTGATGTCTTCAGTCATCGCACAGCCTCTTTCACTGCTGCAACTAGCCGGTCGATGTCCGCCTGCCGGTGAACTTCCGTGAAACAGTACAGGGCGCTGCTGCCCAGTTCGGGGAATTCCCTGCTCAGGTCCTTGCCCCCGAAAATGCCCTGAGCCAAAAGGGCGCGATTGATCTCAGCGACGGTCTTGCCCGCCGCGTCGAAATTCACCACGAATTCCTTGAAGAATGGCCCGGTGAAGAGGGGCGATGTCACACCGTCGATAGTGGCCAACCGCATGGCCGCGTAGTGAGAGCGCTGCATGATCCCCTCCCCGATCTCGGCCATCCCCTGAGGCCCCATCAGCGCCAGGTAAACTCCGGCGGTGATGCCCCACAGCGCAGCCGCCGTCCCAACCCACTCCTTCCCCTGCTCCCGCACCGCGAACGAAGTCCGCTCATAGGCAACATCACCAAAACCATATTCGCCCGGGACGCACGTTGGCGTGATGCCGAACAGGCGCGAGGGATACTCCATCACGTACCTCTCTTCGTCCCGCGTGGCGATGAACCCGGCGTGGCCGCCGCCGAACTGCATGTGCATGCCGAGCGGCTGGATGTCTCCGCACACGATGTCAGCCCCGTACGCGGCGGGAGGCGCCAGCACCCCCAGCGAGATCGGGTCAACGCTCACCACGCACTCCGCCCCGTGCTCGTGCGCCAGCCGGGCGATCTCGGCCCCGTGCGCCTGGATCACGCCCAGGTAGGAGGGATTCTCGAAGTAGACAGCGGCGGTCCGGGCAGAAAGGGCGGCCTCAAGGGCGCCGAGATCGACCTGCCCTGTAGTGCGCTCGAACCCGACTCGCCTGACGGTAACATCCGGCTGGCAGTAATGGGTGATCATCGAGAGCTTATCGGGGCTGACTGCCCCGCAAACGAGCGCCTCGCTGCGTCCCGTCATGCGGCAGGCCATCCGGATGGACGTGGCGGCTGCCTGGAAGCCGTCATAGGTTGGCACATTGACGACATCCATCTCAAGCAGCTCGCCCATCATGCTGGTGTACTCGAAGAGCGCCTGAAAGCGCCCGTGATCGTCGTAGGGTTCCCCGGCATAGGCGGTCAGGAACTCGCTGCGCCCGTTTATCTCATCGCACACCGCCGGAACGTAATGCTGATAGCATCCTGCGCCCAGAAAATTCAGATACTCCTTGCAGGTCGTATTCCGGGAGAGCAGTTCCTCTACATGCCTGCGCAGATCGCACTCGGACAGGAGAGGCTCCGGCAGGTCCATCCGGCGCTTCAACCGGAGGGCATCGGGGATGTCCTCGTACAACTCTTCGATGCTGGTCGCCCCGATCTCCTCAAGCATCTGCCGCTTAACGGCAGGCTCCGAGTTGGGGATGTAGGGATAGACAATGGGCCGTTTGTCGCTCATGCTTCTCTCTTTCCTCACTCAACTGCCTTCGCTAGTTGTGCGGCAAACCGGTTCCTGCCCTGGTCGATCAATCGATCGACATGGGCGGCAGCCTGTCCATACCGAACTGCCTTGCTGCCCCTAGGGTGATGGCGCGCAGTTCCGTGCGCACCTCATCTGAAACAGGTGTGGGTTTGTATGTGCTCAGCAGGTGCTCGACGCGGTCTGAGGCGCGCTCAAAGGCGGTCTTGGCGCCCTTCCGCTCCCATTCGTCCGCCGAGGATCGGTCGATAACTTCGGACGGGATGTAAAGCTCTTTTCTGAACCACTGGTGGGTGTGGGGCTGCGAGAGGTAGTCGGCCCGGTGGCCCATCTGGCGCATGAGCGTCAGCGCGATAGGCGTTTCGCGGGCCTCAATCCCGGCTATCAAGCGCCTCGCCATACTGATGATCTCCGCGTCAATCACAACCTTCTCGAAGCTCTGGCAGCTCTCAAAGTCGAGCATCCCCGGGCTTGACACCATGTTGACCCCCACCAGGGCGGCCATCAGGATGCCCCCCGCCGCTTCCAGGCCGCACTGAGCATCAACAACTTTGGCGTCACTTAAACCGAGATAGGCGTTGGTAGGCATGTTCAGCGCCTTGCCAACCTCCACGTAGGCCATGTCGATCATCCAGGTCTCGACGGCTCCCATGGGCGTTGTGCCGCTGCGCATGTCAAAAGCGGCGGGCGATCCTCCCCACACAACGGGCGCGCCCTCCTCTGCTAGCTGACAGATCGTCACCCCGCTCAGCGTCTCAGCGGTGTGCTGCACAACGGCTGCCGCCAGCGTCACCGGCGCGGTCGCCCCGGCCAACGGCATGGATATCAACTGGGTAGGGATGTGGCTGCGGGCGCAGTCGATCAGGTTCTGGCAGGTCAGGTCGCTCCAGAGCAGGGGCGGCGACGGACATACATCAAAGATAGCCACCGGCTTGGCGGCAAGCCGCGCCTCATCCCCCACGGCGGCAACCAGCAGGTCCTTCATGATCCACAGCGTCTCTTTCCCAAATGCCCCGGTGACGATTGGCTTGCGCATGAAGTTCAGGGCGATATACAGCCGGTAAAGATCGGCGATCTCTTTCGGAACATCCGAGCAGACCAGCGCCGTGCTCTGCGCGTCGAGCTGGGGGATGGTCTCCACAAGTTTCACAAACTTGACCATATCCTCCGTAACGGGCGGACGCTGCCGTTGCGTCTTGCTGTCGAGGATATTTAAGGCCGTCGAACACGGGTTAAAATGGACATCATCTCCCCCGTAGTGGACAACTGGCTCCCCGTCGAGGGTATACAGATAGAACTCAGACGGAGCCGTCTCTAGAGCCTTCCGAACAATGTCTTCGGGGATAGGTGCGATCTGGGTCTTAAAATCAACCCTGGCGCCCGCGCCGGCGAGGAGCTTAAGCGCCTCCTCGTTGTGGACCCGCACACCCGGCTCCATCAGCAGTTGGAGACCTTCATCTATGATCTGAGCGATTAACGCATCGTCAAGGACTCGAAACTGTGGCTTCATCAGGGACCTTTCCAGCACAGCATTCTGCCTGCTCTGGCAGCGGAATCAGGGAAAAGGTGGCCGGGTTGTTTCCCTGCCCGTATATGCAACGTTACGTTAAGCCGCGTCAACCTGTTCATCGTATCCGGACTGTCCAAGATAGGACTCGATCACAGCGGGGTTGTGGCGAATCTCCTTAGGGGTTCCCTCAGCAATAGTCCTGCCTTCGTTGAGGACATGAATGGAATCACACAGGCGCATGATCAGCCGCAGGTCGTGGTCGATAACGAGAATCCCGCACCCGAACTCGGGATCGGAACGGATGCCCATAATCACGCCCAGCAGATCATCCGATTCCTCATCGTTCAGCCCGGCAGCAGGCTCATCAAGCAGCAGAAATTGGGGCCGGATGCCCAAGGCCCGCGCGATCTCCAGCCGCCGTTGCACGCCATAGGGCAGAACAGAAGCCCTCGCCGTTGCCCACTGGGACAGGTTCAGGCGCTCCAAGAGATGCCCGACCTGCTCATCGACGGGCCGCTGGCGGTCTGGGGCCGTCATGACAGCCGCCTCGATATTTTCCTGGACGGACAAAGCGGCAAAGGTGCGTGCTGTCTGGAAGGTGCGGGCTACACCAAGGCTGGCAATGCGGTCAGGCTCCCAGCCGGTTACCTCGACATCGCCGACAAACACGTGCCCCTGATCAGGGCGCAGGACGCCTGTGATTACATTGAGGAGGGTTGTCTTGCCGGAGCCGTTTGGGCCGATCAAACCAAGAATCGCCTGCTTGGGCACCTGCAGGCTGACTTCGGACAGGGCACGCAGGCCCCCGAAGGTCTTTGTGATGTTCTCGACTCGCAGAATGCTCATGCCACCGTGTCCTCTATGTCCTTCCTCAGCCGGGGCCAGCCCGGCAGAGTCAGCTCCCATCCCCCCAGCAACCCCGACGGTCGGAAGATCAGGACGATCAGGATGAGCAGGGCAACAGAGAAGTGAACAACGCCGTCAAGTCTCGGCAGTTGAATCGCACCAATGACCAGCCCAGACTCCAGGGGCCTTAGCATTTCGCTGATCGCGGTCACAATGAAGCATCCGGCGATAGCCCCGGTCACCGATGCCTGTCCCCCGATGACGAGCATCGCGAGCATGTTGAAAGTGTCACGGAAGAAGAAGGTATCGGGGCCGAAGGCCACAACGTTCTGCGCCCAGAACGAGCCGCCCGCCCCCATCAGGAGCGCCCCCAGCAGCCAGCCGATCAGTCTGACAGACCCGACGCGGACGCCCAGCGACTGCGCGGCCAGGGGGTCCTCACGTGTTGCCAGAAGCCTTAACCCGACCGGCGAGGCCTTGTAAAGCAGGGCTATTCCGGCTGTCACGACCAGCCCGATCAGGGCTTTCGCCAGCGTCACGTTGCGCGGGATGCCGTAGATGCCAATCGTCCCGCGCGTAACGGCCTCCCAGTTGTTGATGGTGGTGTGAACCATCACCAGCAGAGCCAGGGTAGCCATAGCCATAGCGTTCGCTGGCATACGCGTGAGCACCACGCCGGTAAGAAGGGCGAGCAGCCCAGCGGCGATGGCTCCCCCCAGCACGGCTGGCAGGAGGCCAAACTGGATATTCTGCAGAAAAGGCGGGAGCATGGGCAGGGCGACGGCCTTAGTTTCCGGCGGGATGGTAAGGATAGCGGTTGTGTAGGCACCGGTGGCGAAGAACGCCAAGTTGCCGAAGGACACGATCCCTGAGTTGCCCAAGAAGACCTGGAGGGCCACTATCATGGCGGAGAGGATAAAGAAGCTGGTGACCAGCAGAATGAGGTTGCGGTCCCCCGTCAGAGCCGCGACCCCGGCAACAAGCGCCAGCAAGACGCTTTGCGTTAGCCAGCTGCGCAGGGCCTCACCCAACCTTCGACGCGACCAGTTGCCCATTATCGCCCTGCCTCCTTCCTACCGACCAACCCTTCCGGCCTGAGGCCGAGGATCACGACCACAATCAGCAGAGCAAATGCGTCGATGAACGGCCGCGTACTGGGCGGCAGCAGGACTTGCAGGGCTACCTCCAGGAAGGCCAGCACAAAGCCGCCCACCACCGCTCCCCACAGGTTGCCCAGCCCGCCGATCACGACCGAGATAAATGAGCTTAAAACCGGTTTGAAGCCCATAGCGGGCGTCACGCCGCCTATACGGGAGACCCACAGCACGCCGCCTATCCCGGCCAGCAGTCCGGATACCACAAAGGATAGGGAAATGACGCGGTTTGCGGGTATGCCAACCAGCCGGGCCACCTCAAAGTTGGCGGCGGCTGCCCGGATCGCGATTCCGGCGCGGGTCCTCTGCAAAAAAGTCACCAGCAAACCGATAGCCGTCAGGCTCAGTGCCAGCGTCACCAGGGACAGCGTCGCGATGCGGAAAGAACCTATGCTTACGACCGAATCGAGCACCGCCGGGACGGCGATCCCTCTGGGACGCGGCGACACTGCCTGCCGGATGAGGTTCTGGAGGAGTACAGACATGGCAAACGAGGAGAACAGGATAGCGGTAAACGATGCCTTGCGGAGCGGTCGGAAGGCGGCCATTTCGGTGAGCAGCGAGACGCCAATCGCGGCGGCTACGCCGGCCACTGCGGCTACGGCATAGGGCAGACCGGCACCATACAGAAAATAGATGGTGTACCCCACTGCCGTCACCAGCTCCCCATAGGCGAAGTTCATGAGGCGCAGCACGCTGTAGACCATAGCCAGCCCCAGGGCGAGCAGGGCGTACAGGCTCCCCAGGCTTAAGGCATTGATAAGCTGCTGGACGGCTACCTCTGTGGTCATGCAGTGCCCCCTAAGTAGGCTTGCTCCAATTCCAAACCTTTCTCTCTAAACTCGGCAGAGATGCCCTCAAACTGGATGGCTCCGGACGCCATTACGTAGACCCGGTCTGAGACCTTCAGAGCCTGATGGATGTTCTGTTCGACCAGCAGGACGGTCAGGCCATCCTGGCGAAGCTCCTGAAGGAGGTCCATAACCTTTTGAACCAAGCTGGGGGCCAGCCCCAGCGAAGGCTCATCGAGCATCAACATCCGGGGGCCGCTCATCAAGGCCCGCGCGATGGCCAACTGCTGCTGCTCCCCTCCAGAGAGCGTCACGGCCATCTGGGCGTGCCGCTGCTCCAGAACTGGGAACCGCTCGTAAACTCTGGCAAGCCGATCCGCAATCGCTTTCTGGCTCCGTTCCAGGTAGGCACCAACCTTGAGGTTCTCGAACACGGTCAGCCCGGCAAAGATGCCCCTGCCTTCGGGAACCAGCGCCAGCCCCCGCGACAGGATTTGTTCAGGCGACATCCCGGTGATGGGTTGCCCGCTGAACCGCACGGTTCCCCGTCTAGGCTCAACAAGCCCGACCAGAGTCTTCAGGAGGGTGCTTTTGCCTGCACCATTCGGTCCGAGGACAGCCACGATCTCCCCGGCCTCGACGTGCAGGGCAATCTCATGCAGCACATCTACAGGGCCATAGCCCGCCGTCAAGTCCTGTACTTCGAGCATGTGTTCCTCTGAGGCAGAAGGCAGGGCGGCCAGGGCGGGTCGGTCTTGCCCTGGCCGCCGACGATTCCGGGCTACGGCGCCGGAACATAGTCGGGGAAGAACGTATCGATATAGACAAACTGGCCATCCTGGATCTGGATCAGCGTGACCGGTTTCTGGGCAAGGTGCGTCTCCGGATCCATGCTCCAGGTACCCGTAACGCCCTTGAAGTCCGTCAGGTTCTCAAGCGCGTCCATGAGCGCGGCAGGCTCAGCCGAACCAGCAGACTCAAGAGCCTGCTTCACGGCGTAGATCTCATCGTATCCGAGCGCGTAGAAGATGTTATCCGGGCGCTTCCCGGTACCCTCTTCAAAGCGGTCGTAGAAGGCCTCCAGCTCGCTGCCAGGCAGAGGGAAGCCGTGCGTCGTGATGGGCATTCCCTCAACGGCTTGGCCGCCGTCAAGCACATTCGGGGCATCATTGGTATCCGGGGTGTAAACCGGCGTCTCCACACCAGCGGCGCGCAACTGCCGCATGAAGAGAACCGAGTCGGGATTGATCATGGGAGAGTAGATAACATCGGGCGCTGGATCAAGGCTGGCGATGGTGGTCACAATTGCCGAGTAGTCGCCAGCCTCCACCCTGAACTCTTCCTCACCGATGACTTCTCCTCCGAAGTGCTCAAAAGTCTCGCCGAAGTAGGTGGGCAGGTCCTCGACATACGGGAATTCGGTGGAGCGCAGGAGGAAGGCCGTGCGGTAGCCCGACTCATAGGCATGTTGGGCGGCTGCCGCGCCCTGGATCGTATCGTTCCAGATCATCATGAAGGCGCAATCGCCCATATCAGGAACCAGATTCGGGGCGCTGCCGATCCCGGTAGAGATGGGGATTCCGGCCTGGCACGCCACGTTTCCTTCAGCAACGATGGGGTCGCCTACCGTCCCGATGATGTAGATAACGCCCTGATCGATAAGCTCCTCAACGAGCCGGACTGTCAGGGCACTGTCATCCTGCCCATCGCGGGTGATCAGCTCCAGAGGGCGCCCCAGGACCCCGCCCGCTTGGTTGATTTCCTCAACGGCAAACAGGGCGCCATCACGCGCCGGGGTCTCAGAGAGCGCCCAGAAGCCAGCGAAGTCGCCGACAAAACCAAGCTTGATCGGCTCGCCGGCGGCCTCCTCGGCGGGGGCAGCCTCCTCAGTCGCTGCTTCTTCGGGTGGAGGCCCCTCTTCCACCGCCTCCTCCTCGGCTGGCGCGGGCGCCTGTGTGGGAGCGGCAGGCTGGCAGGCTGCCAGCAGCAGCACGAGCAGAAGTGCGCCGATTATCAATTTTCTAACCATTGTCGTTCAGCCTCCTCTTCTGACGGAAGAACCTAGATCGGCTTATTTGTGGCGGCTGCCGAGACCCCGTCATTCTCTTGATATGCCAACAGGATAGGGGCAACGGTTCAGGGTTGGGGCGCCTTGCGATCCTAGCAGGTCTGTCCACGCAGCGGCAGCCTTCTTGTGCGCTCCTTAGTTGAGATCAGCCCATTTGCTCCCCTCCGTCTTTCATATTGCTCTGGGTGCAGAACAAGCCTGCCCGGATCGATGTTTGATTGGTGCTATGTTTATAATATACTAGTAACATATTATAGGCGACCCCACCCGGAGGTCAATACTTGAGCAGAAATCGGCTGATATAATCAGCCTAGGGGCTGCGGATCGGGGGCATTCAGGGCGGATATTGTCTGCGTCGGGGCGAACTATCCGGCAGACAAACGGGGCCAGCTTTTAGGCTGCTGGATGGGGATTCATTCGAGGGTTGTGGGACTCACCGGGAGCGACGGACGAATATGCCAAACACTATCACAAAGAAGGACAGAGCCTACCAGGCGATCAAGCACGCCATTATTGCTGGCGAACTCAGGCCGGGGGAAATCTACAGCATCACGGAGCTATCTGAGACCTTTGCGGTTGGCAGGACACCGGCCAGGGAAGCATTGGTCATCCTTGCCTCAGAAGGGTTGATTGACCCCATTCCAAGGTCCGGGTATCTGGTTACGCCTGTCTCCATCCGTGATGTGCTGGAGGTTTTTCACCTGCGGGCCGTGCTCGAGGTCGAGGCGGTTGGTCTTGCTGTTGACCGGATCACCGAGGATGACATCCGCGCGCTTGAAGAGAACAACCGCAGAGAGCGCGAGGTACTGGCTGCCCAGCGTGCGACCCCCTCGTCCCCGTCATATCGCGCAGGTTATGAGCTGAATTCCGAATTTCACCTCACCATAGCGCGGGCGTCGGGCAACCTGCGGCTGGCGAGCCTGGTAGAGCAATTGCTCAACGAGATGGAGCGGATTCTGGCGCGTGACCCGTACATCGCAGACCCCCAGCAGCATGTGGGAATCCTTGACGGCTTGAGGAGACGGGAAAAGCTGGCCGCCCAGAATGCAATGAGGCAGCACTTAGAGGACACCAAGAATCGCTTATTGGGTCGCTTTTAGGCCAGGAGCGTGCCCAAAGTCTCTCTGCGCTCCCCTGATGTGCTTCTGCTTTTCCGCTCAGCCAGCCTGCGCCAGCCTGAGCACGCCTTCCGCGACCCGGCTGTCGGTGACCAGCAGGTTCACATAGCCCGCCCGCAATGCTCCCAGGATAGCCGTCATCTTGTGAGCGCCGCAGGCCACCCCGACCCGGGCCGGGATACGCCTCAGATCGTCCCGCCGGATGCCAACGGTCCGGTCACTGAAAGCCAGGTTGCAGGCTTTTCCCTCGATGTCGAAGTGATGGCCACAGATCTCGCCCACTGCCCCGGAGGCACGCAGTTCCTCCATCTCGGCAACCGAGACATGGCCGGAGAGGTAGAAGCTGGAGAACTCCGTCAGAGTGGTGGTTCCGATGCCTACCAGCGCGACGTCACACTGCTGGATTAGCCTCATCGTCTCAAGATTGGTGACATGGTTACGGAGGGCCTCGGCCATCCCAGCGTCATCAACCAGAAACGGCGCATTGAGGTAATGCGCCTCTCCTCCGAGCTTCTGGGCCGCGCGATGAACCAGCATCGCCCCGTCGTACTCCCGATTTCTGGCTCCGACCGTACCGGCCATCTGCACCACTTGCAACGGCACCGGCCTGTCGGCATCCAACGCATCGACGGTTGCGCTGATGGACATCCCCCACGCCAAGCTAAACACCAAACCCGGCGCGAGAAGGCCTTTCAGCAGGCGTGCCGCAGCCATGCCTGTGCTTCGCACCAACTGCGGGTAGTCCTGTGTCCCTGCCACTACCACCGAAGCATCCCTCAGACCGAACTGGCTGATGAGCGCCGCTTCGAGGCCGGCGTCAACCTGAAATGGCCGATTGATGCGAATCTCGACGATGCCCAGTTCTCGAGCAGCGCCTAGCATGTGAGATACTGTGGGACGGCTAACCCCCACCCGTCTAGCGATCTCCGCCTGGGTCATCCCGCGCACGTAGTACATCTCGGCCACATCCGCCAGGAACTCTTCACGGTTGTCGGGTACCCTATATGTCCTGTCCATTTGTGCGCCTTTCCCGTCACGCATCAGCCCCACCAGCGCTAACCCCGCCCCGGTGGATGGCACTGGCACCCCATGCCAAGAGGGGTATGGCATCAGGTCTACCCCTGATGTTGATATGGAGCGGAGGGGGCATTTTAGTTTTTGGGGATCAGGGCCATTATCACGCGGAGCCTCACCCCCTTTAGACCCCCTCTCCACGCCTGGAGAGGGGTAAGGCCGAGTATAAGCGAGGTCTGGGGGTGAGGCTGAACCCGCTGCCTCAAGTCCCCAGATTGAAATGCACCCTGGAGTGGACGCACGCTTGACACCGATTTACAAGTCCACTAAACTAACATCTGTAAAATTATACTTTACAAATATAAAAAATGCTAACCGTGTATCGTGCTTGATCGTGGATTGTAGACCCATCCCGGCAGATGTGCCCGTGTCTCGACGGGTTGATCTTACAGCAGTCCAGGCAAGGAGCAAAGCAGTGGCCCGCTACCACATGATCGACTACATCCACGAGGGGGCCGATGCCCTGCGCCGCACGCTGAACGACAATGAGCCAGCGGTCCAATCGATTGCCAAGCAGGTTGCCGATTGGAGTATCAAGCGGGTCATCGTCGCCGGAATTGGCAGTTCCTATACTGCTGCTGTAATGGCTGGCCCCCTCTTCAGCTATCACTGTGCGCTGCCCTCGCACATCATGGCCGCGACCGAGCTGGTTCACGTCGCGGATCGGCTGGTTAACAAAGAGGCGCTGGTTGTTATCATCTCGCGCTCAGGGGAGCGCAAGTGGGTCATCGACCCCTTGAAGGAGGCCGTTGAGCGGGAAGCTCTGGGGGTGGCGATGACAGGCTCGGCAGACAGCCTGCTGGCCCAAAGCGGCAACGTCACCCTCCTGACAGCCGAAGGGCCGGAGATCACGTTCCCCAAGACCAAAAGCGTCATTGCCTGCGCCGGGCTGCTCATGCGTCTGGCGCTTGCCCTGGCCCCCGCTAATGACGACCTGAGCCAGCGTCGTCTTGAGGCGCTGTACGCAACGCCGGAGTCTATCCGGCGCGCGGTCGAAGAAGCTGAGCCTCAGATTCAGAGGTTGATGCCGTTTGTGCAGGGACACCGCTTTGCATACATGGCCGGTTCTGCCAGCAACTACGGCGCGGCGCTGGAATCGGCGGTCAAGCTTCAGGAGACCGCTTACATCCCATCACGCGCCGAGGACACAGGCAACGCCTTTCACGGGCCGCTGGGGGTGTTTAGCGAGGAATGGCTGGCTGTTCCCCTTATCACGCCTGCTGACCTAGAACTCAGCAAGGAGTTCCTCAAGCTGACCCGCGTCTTCGGCGGACACAGCCTGAGTATCCGATCCCCCGGCCTGGAACTGGCGGGGATGTCCGACCGTGAGGTCGTGCTGCCCGATACGCCTGACCCGCTGCTGGCCGGTCTGGTGTATCTGCCCCCGGCTCAACTGCTGACGTACTACTGGGCGCTGGCCAACGGCAGGAATCCGGACGAGCCAGAGGCCATGCACGCCATGCTAGCCGCTTTCCTTCCCCCTGGCCGCCAGGAGCCGGAACTTCGCGAAAAAGAGGAGGATCGGTGACGGGACAGGGCAGCCTGCCCGGAGACCGCAACATGAGACTTGGACGGATCTACGATCTCTCGCACACCATCATACCGGGGCAGGAGGAGTATCGTCTGGAGCTTGACACCCGCCCGGTTGACCAGTGGGAGCAGTTCGCCCAATATCCCCGCATCGGCGATAGCTGGTACGTCATATCCGAAGTGACCATGAACACGCACACCGGCACCCACGTCGAGCTTCCCTTCCACCATGTCAGGGACGGCCTGGACGCCGCCACCTTCCCGCTTGAGAAGCTGGTTGGAGAGGGCACGGTGGTTGATATCTCCACCTGGGGGCACGACGAAGCCGTTACCTGCCCCGCGCTCCAGAGGCTGGCGCTTGGCCGGGTAAAGCCGGGCGACATCGTGTACTTTCACACAGGCTGCGACCGCCACTACCGGACCAGCCGCCAGCACGAACGGCCTTTCTTCATGCCAGATGCCATCGAGTGGCTTGTGCACAGCCTGCAGATCAAGGCACTGGGTATAGACGCATCCGGCATCGAGCCGCGCAGCGCCGACGGCAGCCCCTATCCCGGCCAGCCGAACCACGAGACCTTGCTGCAGGCCGGCGTCCCGCTGGTTGAGTACATGGCGAATCTGGCGCCGCTGGTCAGCAGGCGGTTTTATACCTTCATCCTGCCGGTTAAGATTGCCGGGGCCGAGGCATTCCCCGTTCGGGTCATCGCTGTCGTGCTGGAGGAATAATCATGGGCGAAGGACAAGCGGTTGATGTTGACCTAGCTCCCTTCGATCTCAGGGGGCTGGATTCCGACCTGCTGCTTGGGATGTACCGTCGCATGGTTCGCGCTCGCGAATTCGAGGAGCAACTCTACTATCTCTTCCTGACGAGCAACATGCCGGGCACCATGCACCAGGCTACGGGACAGGAGGCGGTTGCAGTCGGTGTGATGAGTGCCATCAGAGCAGACGACTACATCGCCAGCACCCACCGGGGACACGCTCACTGCATTGCTAAAGACGTGCCGGTGGAAGCGATGATGGCCGAGATGTTCGCCAAACGTACGGGTAGCTGCAAGGGGATGGGCGGATCGCTGCATCTGACAGACTCCGCCAGGGGGATGCTTGGCGCCTTTGCCATTATCGGAGCTGGAATCCCGATTGCAGCAGGCGCGGCTCTCTCGGCGCGGGTGCGGAGGTCCGGCCAGGTGTCCGTCGCCTTCTTTGGCGATGGCGCCGTCAACCAGGGCCTCTTTCACGAGACGCTCAACATGGCTGCGCTGTGGAAGCTGCCGGTGGTGTTTGTCTGCGAGAACAACCATTACGCGCTATCGATGACTGTGCCGAGTTCCTCGGCGGTCCCTGACCTCGCCAGCCGGGCCTGTTCCTATGGAATCCCCGGCCACCAGGTTGATGGGAACAACGTGGTCGCAGTCTACCGGGCAGCGAGCGCGGCGGTCGAGCGTGCCAGACGGGGCGAGGGGCCGACGCTGCTTGAATGCGTCACCTACCGCCTTCGTGGGCACTCCCGCTTCGAGCCGGCAGATTACCGCGACCCGGAGGAGGTTGACGCTTGGAAACGCCTGGATCCCATCGTGCGGTTTGAACAGGCCCTGCGGGGCGAAAACCCGGCCCTAGAGGCTGAGCTGGCCAGGATCAGGCAGGAGGTGGAGGACGAGCTTCAGGCTGCCATCGCCTTCGCACGTGGGAGCGAGGACGTGCAACCGGATGACTTCTGGCGCTACCTTGCCGAAGAGGGAGGGGGCCATGCGTAATCTAACCCTGGCCCAAGCTATCCGGGAGGCCATCTACCAGGAGATGGAGCGCGACGCCAGCATCATCATCTTGGGAGAGGACATCGGCATCTTCGGCGGGGCCTTCCATGTAACGGACGGCCTGCTGGAGGCCTTTGGCCCTGAGCGGGTACGGGATACGCCCATTTCCGAGGCCGGTTTTATGGGCCTCGCCATTGGAGCGGCGTTGACCGGTCTGCGGCCTATTGTGGAGTTCCAGTATGCCGATTTCATGTTCTGCGCCATGGACCAGATCGTCAATCAGGCGGCCAAACTCCGGCTGATGTCCGGCGGGCAGTACCGCGTGCCCCTCACCATACGCGCGCCTCAGGGGGCGAGCGGCAGAGGTGCGCAGCACTCGCAGAGCGTCGAGGCCTGGTTTATGCATACGCCGGGCCTCAAGGTGGTGGTCCCCTCGACCCCCTACGATGCCAAGGGCCTCCTGATGAGCGCCATCCGCGACGATGGACCGGTTATCTTCCTAGAGCACAAGCTTCTCTATGGATCGTCCTCACCCGGCGGAGGCAGTATCCAGACTGCCCGGGGTATTGGGAGCCTGGCTCAGACCGTCCCGGAAGAACCCTACACCATCCCGCTGGGCAAAGCTGACATCAAACGGGGGGGCCGCGATGTGACGATCATTGCAACCATGCTGATGGTCCACCATGCGCTTGCGGCTGCTGAGGCGCTATCCCATGAGGGAATTGAAGCGGAGATTATCGATCCCCGTTCGCTGGTTCCGTTAGATCGAGAGACCATCCTCGACTCGGTGCGAAAGACACACCGCGCGGTCGTTGTCTCCGAAGACGTGGCCCGGGCGGGGGTGGTGGCCGAGATCGCCGCGCTGATCAGCCGCGAGGTATTCGATTACCTCGATGCGCCGGTAGAGTGCGTGGCTGCCCTTCCCTCGCCCATTCCCTTCGCCCCTGCCGCCGAAGCGAGGGTCATACCGCAGCAGGCAGACATCACCACAGCCGTTCGCCGTGTTTTAGACCGCTGAGGGATAGTATGGCTATCCAGATCACCTTACCGCCACTGGGGGAGTCGATTACCGAGGCTACTCTGGTCGCCTGGCTCAAATCGGTCGGCGACGAAGTAAAAAGGGGTGAGGTTCTGGCCGAGATCGAAACGGCCAAAGCTGTCATGCCGCTCGAATGCCCCGCAGATGGTATTCTGCTAGCTATTGCGGTTGAGGAGGGCAGCCCTGTCGTCACGCGCCAGCTTTTGGCCGTGATCGGAGAGCGCGGCGAGCAGTGGGAGCTTCAGGGTAATGTTCCCGTGCAGAAAGAGGGGGCTGCCGTTCTGATCGAACCCTCAGGCCACGCTCCCGCGCCCGGAGGTGAACGGCTGCGCCGTGTGACGCCCAGCGCGCGGCGGCGGGCAGCCGAGCTGGGCATTGATATTGACGACGTTCAGCCCGCCCAGCCGGGGGCAAGGGTGACCACTGAGGACGTCGAGCGCCACGCAGCGCGGCAACCCGACACCCCTGCGGCGGCCCTGGAACTCCCCTCCCGCCGAATCGCGCTGAACCACATACGCCGCAGCCTGGCCGAGAGGATGGCGCAGAGCGCGTCCAGTATCCCCCAGTTTTCGGTATCGGTTGAGGCGGATGCGACCAAACTGCTCGGCTGGCAATCAGAGCTGAACCGGAAGGCACAGGCCGATGGGAGGCTCAGCCTTACGGCGCTGCTGATCTATCTGGCTGCTAGTGTGCTGCCCCACCACCCTCTCATTAACGCCCTCTTCGACGGTGATGGTATCATCGTCTACGACACCCTCAACATCGCGGTCGGTATGGCTACCCCGGCAGGTCTGGTCGCGCCCGTCCTCCGCGCCGCTGAGGAGAGAGACCTAGCCGGGATCAGGGGCTGGCTCAGGCAGGCCGCCGACGCAGCCCGGAACGGCACCCTGCTCCCGGCGGACTTTGCGGGAGCGACCTTCACCATCAGCAACCTCGGTATGTACGGCGTCCGCGAGTTCATCCCACTGGTCAATCCTCCCCAGTCGGCCATCCTGGCTGTGGGCGCGGTTCAGCCCGCCCTGGTTCCCCTGTCCGATGGCGAGCTTCTCCACACGCACCGGATGATGCTCACCGTCAGCGCGGATCACCGGGTGCTCAGCGGGGATGAAGTGGCCCTTTTTCTCGTCGATCTCAGGCAGCAGATAGAAAACTGCGGCGAGGGAGGTTGAGATCGCGACCCGGCAAGTCAGGTTCTATCGTATACCTCCGGATTAGCACAGTTGGGCAACCTCTCCCCCCTCAGCCCTGCCCTGAGGTTGTCAGCGGCCATCGTCGCCATTCTGGTGCGCGAGGCCAGACTCGAACTCGCAATGTGCGGGACGATAATACAATTGTCCAGTGTCAGCAGAGGATCATCCATCGCAATCGGCTCCGGATCGGTGACATCCAGCGCAGCCGCAGCAATGTCGCCGTTTGCGAGGGCGCGATATAGAGCCTGCGGATCAACGATGGGACCTCGCGCCGTGTTGACCAGTACGGCAGTCGGCTTCATCAGCTTCAACTCGCGCTCGCCGATCATGTGCCTCGTTTCCGGTGTGAGCGGGACGTGCAGGCTGACAAAATCCGACTCGGCTAGCAGGTCATCCAGTGAGGACGCCCTCGCGCCCAAGTGTTCACCCGACTCCGGGCTAGCATGGGGGTCGTAGTACAGCACGCGCATGGCAAAGCCCTGCGCCCGCCGCGCGATGGCCTGCCCGATGCGTCCGAACCCGATAATCCCCAGGGTGGCATGATGGATGTCGTAGCCCATCAGCAGTGTTGGCCCCCAGGTCTTCCACCGGCCCGCTTTAACGTAGCGGTCCCCCTCGACGATCCGCCGGGCGGCGGCCATCAGCAGCGCAAAGGCAAAATCGGCTGTCGTATCGGTGAGGACGCCGGGCGTATGGCCTACCGGGATGCCCCGTGCGGTTGCCGCTTCGAGATCGATATTATCGACGCCAACCGCCATCTGGCTGATGACCTTGAGCTGGCCGCCTGCCGCATCCATCAGTCTGGCATCGATGCGATCCGTGAGAAGACACACCAGCCCGTCCTTACCCTTCACCCTGCCAAGCAGTTCCTCATAAGGCGGGGGTAACTCACCGGGCCAGACTTCAGCGTCGGCAGCCGCATGGATCATCTCCATCCCTTTGTCTGGCAGTATACGAGTTACAAATACCTTGGGCCTGGACACGGCATCTCCTTTAGGCGCCTGTTGGGGAGGAAACCAGCTCTACCCGCCCTTATAATATCGGATGGCAAGTGCCCGATGCCAGCGGTCTTTTTCATACCTCGCCCGGAAGGCCCAGAATTCCGTAACCATTTTTTCTCAGCGGGGTTTCTGAGAGAAAACCTGATGCCAGAAGGGGGAAATATCCATGAGTGAACAGACCTCGCCGAGCATTGAAGCTCAGCGGCAACCGTTGCTCTCCGCGCGACAGGTGGGCATCGCGGCTGCCTTTGGGGGAGCAGCGCTGGCCCTGGTACTCGCCGGTGTCACGATCCCTATTCCGGGCACGCCGGTTGTCACCGACCCCCGTGAGATTTTCACCACAACCGGCGCATCGCTGACCGGCCCGATTGGCGGGATCGTGATCGGAATCCTGGCAGGGATTGCTGAGCCGGGCATCCCCCTTGCCAGCCTGCTGGCACATATCATTGGCGGCATATACAATGGGCTGGTATACAAGAACCTAAGCTGGCGCTTCCGCGAAAACAACGTCCTGCGCCTAGTGCTGTGGGCCGTCCAGGTCCTGGGATACTATATTGTCGTTGTAGTGCCCTTGTTCGTCGTGGGCCTGGTTATCTTCTATCCCGATCCCGAGTACGGTGGCTTCTTTGCCCTGCTGGGAGCTTTGGAGGTAGGCGCGCTGCCCGAGGCTGTGCTCACAACCATTGTGACCACCATCATCATGGCAGCCCTGCCTGCCCGGTTCCGCCGCCCTCTGTGGTAGTCCGTGCTCCTCTGCGAGGCAAAGAGCAGCGTCCAGGAAACACAGCGCTGCACGCGGAAGGCCTAAAATCAAACTACTCTTGTGATCCCAGGTCGCAGCCCAAACCGGTCTGCGGCTTGGACTGTTGCTGCTGTTCATGCGTGGCGGAAGACTATGGAACATGATGTCGAGTTTCGGGGTGTCTCATTCCAGTACGAAGGCTCCGACGCATTTGCCCTGCGTAACATTGATCTCGCCATAAGGCCAGGCGAGATCGTCCTCATCACTGGTCCGGCCGGCAGCGGCAAGACGACACTGTGTAGCTGCATCAACGGGCTGGTTCCCCACTACCATGAAGGGACGCTGACCGGTGAGGTGCTAGTCCGCGGTTATGACACCAAGCGCGCGCGAATCGGCGGGCTGGCTTCGCTGGTTGGCATGGTGTTCCAGGACCCCGAAAGCCAGCTTGTGACGGCCAGCGTGGCCGATGAGGTGGCGTTCGGGCCGGAAAACCTGGGCGTGCCGCGTGAGGAGATCAACCGGCGCGTTGATGAAGCGCTGCGAGTCACCCGGCTGGTTGGATACGAGGATCGGGTTCCGTACAGCCTCTCAGGCGGCGAGCAGCAGGCGTGTGTCATTGCGGCTGTGTACGCTATGCATCCCGAGATCTACGTGATGGACGAGCCACTTGCGAACCTTGACCCGGCGGGGCGCTCGCAGGTGCTGGGGCTGGTGGTGGACGTAGCCAAGCGGCGGGGAAAGACGCTCATCCTCGTCGAGCACTCGCTTGAAGAAGTCCTCCCCCTTGTTGACCGCGTGATCGTGCTCGACAAAGGCCAGATCGTGCGCGACGGCCCGGTAGCGGATGTTCTGGCCGCCGGTGACATTCCCCATGTCTTCACCCGGCCACCCATCGTGAGGCTTGCTGAGCGGGTGCACCTCAACCCGCTGCCGCTCAGCCCGGACGCTTTCTACCGGTCACTGGCCTCCCGCTACCGGCTTAGAACGGTCAACTTCAACAGCCATTTCTCACCGCCAGCCGGGCGCGGGTTCGGCCCGCCCGTCATTGAGATACGGGACGTCACCTATTCCTACGACCGGGTCAACGCTGCCCTCACCGGCGTCAGCCTGACCATCCGGGAGGGCGAGCTTGTGGCAATCCTGGGCCGGAACGGCTCAGGCAAGACGACGCTCGCGCGCCATATCATCGGCCTCCTGCAGCCGGAGAGCGGCCAGGTGACGGTGCTGGGCAAGGATGTCTCGGTCACGCCGACGCATGAGCTGGCTCAGGAGGTGGGCTTCTGCTTCCAGAACCCAAACCACCAGATCGTTTCGTTTAGCGTGCGCGATGAGATGGCCTTTGGCCTGAAAGCGCACAACGTGGACCCTGCCGAGATTGAGCCTCGTGTGCGCGAGGCGCTGGCGTTTGTGGACATGCTCGACTACATCGATGCCGAGGTATTCGACCTCGGCAAAGGGCAGAAGCAGCGTCTGGCGCTGGCTTCTGTCCTGACGCTCAGGCCGCGCATCCTCATCATCGATGAGCCTACCACCGGTCAGGACCCGTTCATGGTGCAGGAAATCTTCGAAATCATCAAGCGTCTGAACGATGCGGGCACCACCGTGTTGATGATCACCCATAGGGTGGACTACGCGGCTGCTTACGCGCATCGCGCTGTGGTCATGCAACAGGGCCGGGTTGCCTACGATGGCCCCGTCCTCGACCTCCTGGCCAAGCCGGAGCTGATGCAGGCCAACTCGCTTGATCTGCCGGATACCACCAAGCTGGCCCTTCTGCTGAGCCAGCACGGCGTGCCGCCCTGGCTGGTTACGCCGGAGCAACTGGAGCAAGCTGTGCAGAAGCTGGTGGAGGCGTCCAATGGCGATTGAGTACCAGAAAGGCAGCTCAACCCTGCACAGGCTGGACGCACGCACGAAAGTCCTGCTCTTTGCGGGGCTTACCGTTCTAGCGGTGATCATTGTCGAGCCGATCATCATCGCTGTGATGTTCCTGACGCTTTACCTGTTTGGCACACAGGCCATCGACCGCCGGATGCTCAACCGCAATCTGCGTGTGTTGGTGGTGATCTTCCTCACGTTCTCCGCCTTCCAGATTCTCTTCTTCACACCGAGCGACGCCACACTGCTGTTCTACCTGATCCCCGGCCGCGAGTGGATCCCCGTGACGGTCGAGGGCCTGATCCGGGGCGTGGCTGTGTTCTTCCGCTTCTTCATCGTCGTCCTGGCTGTCCACCTGATGCTGTACACCACCCCGCCGGTCGATCTGGTGCTGGCCCTGACACGGCGGGAGAAGGCGCGGCGGGCCGCCGAAGAAATAGGCGTTATCCTGCTCCTGGGTATCATCCTCTTTGCTGTGGCTGTGCTGGCGATGCCGGATCAGATCCAGCGCATCCCACTGGCCCCGCTCCCCAGAACGGCGGTGGTCGCGCTGGGTGCGCTGGTTGCGGGCTTCCTGATCGACCGTGTGGCCGGCCATGGGCTGCCGCCGGAGATGGGCGTCGCGCTCAGCATTGGCTTCGCAACGGTAGGCATTCTCTCCCAACAGACGCAGAAGATCACCGACGCCCAGAAAGCACGCGGCTACGACGTGCAACCCAAGAATCTGATCCGTCGCGTGCAGGTCCTGACGGCCCTGCTGATGCCCATCTTCCTCGCCACGCTGGAGCGCTCGCAGGACATTGCGGTCGCCATTCTGGCCCGCGCTTTCGACTATAATATTGCCAACCGGACATACCGCCGCCAGCTTGTCTTTCACACGCCTGACTACGTGGTGCTGGGCGTCATCGTGGCGCTGATGCTGGGCGGATTGACGTTAAACTACCTGGGCATCGGTAATCCGACCGAGCAACTTGTCCTGAGGCTGATGGGCCGCTGAGATTATGGAAAGGGGGATTCCCAACGATGGCTGAACACTACCTCGATGACAGCGTCACCCAGCCTTTCTGGGATAACTCTATCGAACCCCGACTGGAGATCGAACCGGGCGATACGGTGGTCTTTGAATGTCCCGAACCGTGCGGCCAGGTGACACCGGACTGGTCGGACGAAGACCTGGCTAACATCGACTTTGCGCCGATCCACGCCCTGATTGGCCCGGTCTTTGTCAAAGGGGCTAAGCCCGGCGACACCCTTCAGGTTGATGTGCTTGACCTGAAGCATAAGGGGTGGGGCTGGAGTGGCCACTTGAAGGGCTTCGGCCTACTGGCCGAGGATTTTGACTATGCCTACATCCACCACTGGAAGCTGGAGGGCGATGTCTGCTACTTCGGGGTGAACGATATTGAGATTCCGTTTGAGCCTTTCTGCGGCACGATGGGCGTCGCTCCCCAGGAGGCGGGGCGCGTCAACACCATCCCTCCCCGCTCCAACGGCGGCAACCTTGACATCCGCGACCTGGGGATTGGGTCAACCGTCTGGCTGCCGGTGTTCGTGGAAGGGGGGCTGTTCTCGTGCGGTGACTGCCACAGCGCCCAGGGCAACTCCGAGATGTGCGGTACGGGCATCGAGTCGCCCATGACAGTCACCCTGCGGTTCTCCGTCCGCAAGGACGTGCCGCTCAAGGAATTGCAGTTCCGCACGCCCAGCCCGCTGACCAAGGTTGACACAAAGGGTTACCATGTGACCACGGCTCACGGGCCGGACCTGATGGAAAACGCCAAAAATGCCGCCCGCTACATGATCGACTGGCTGGCGGAAAACAAGGGTGTGACGCGCAGCCAAGCCTACATCCTGTGTAGCCAGGCTGCTGATCTGAAGATCAGTCAGATCGTCGATGCTCCCAACTGGATCGTCTCCTGCTACATGCCGCTCAGCATCTTCAAGTCCTGAGTTAATGGACCACCGTTGCGAGCCACCTGTCCACGCAGCAGGGACAGGTGGCTCTCTCTATGGCCTCTGCCGGTTCCAGGGAGCAACTATCCTCCTGCCCACAGCCGGGCATGTGGAACAACGGTACAATACAGGGTGCGTCGCACGGCCTATGTACTGAGCCAGTCTCGTGAAAGACGGAGCGCCCCGCATGGGCCAGGCTATTCTTCTCACCGGAAAGCCCGGCAGTGGCAAAACTACGCTGATCCGGCGTGTGCTGGAATGTCTGTCCACACCGGTGGGCGGATTCTATACCCAGGAGATCCGTGAGGGGAGCACCCGGATGGGCTTTGAGATCGTCACACTCGATGGACGGCGGGCCACAATGGCCCACGTAGACATCGGGGGGCCTCACCGCGTTGGTCGATACGGTGTTGACGTGGGCGCCATAGACGAACTGGCGGTAGGGGCCGTTCGGGCGGCGTTAGCCCGCCGCGAGCTTGTCGTTATTGACGAGATCGGCCCGATGGAGATTCTGTCCGCCCGATTCCGCCAGGTGGTGCGGCAAGCGCTCGACAGCGAAAGCCCCGTACTGGGCAGCATCGTCCAGCGCAGCATGCCTTTCACCGACCCGATCAAGGCCACACCAGGCGTCAGGGTGCTTGAGGTCACGCCCCACAACCGGGACGCGCTGCTGCCCCGCATCCTTGCCATGCTGCCAGAGTTCCGCGCCTGAGACACCCCCCGGCGTGGCGCGTTAGCGCCTGCCGCCGAACTGCTGCTCCCGCCCCCAGTCGAGCAAATCTGGGTGAAGAAACGCGACAAAAGTGGAACCGTCAACTATACTCATGCGTAATTTAGATTAAGTTTCCCTAAATAGCCCGATTACAGCGTTCGGCGGGTCTGGAGACGGGGAATCGCGCCGACTGGCGGAATCCTTGGAGGAGACGGTTTATGTTTGATGTGGTCGTGCTTGGTGGTGGGCCAAGTGGTGTGACAGCCGCCTTGAGGGCGCGCGAGCTGGGCGCATCCGTCGCTTTGGTTGAGCGGGGACGCATGGGAGGAACATGCACCAATGACGGCTGCGTGCCCACCCGTGTCTTGGCTCGGGCCGCCCGGATGGTGCGCGACGCAGAGCAGTTTGCGGATTACGGGCTTGCCGGCAACCCGCCGGAGATTGACTTTGCCCGTCTGCTGGCACGCACCCAGCAGGTCGTATACCGGGTGCACGAGAAGAAGCAGCTGGAGGGCTTCCTGACTCAGGCTGGGGTGAGGCTTTACGCTAACGCTGGCAACGCCCACTTTACCGATGAGCACACGGTAGAGCTGGGGGATGGGACCCGGCTGGAAGCCAAGAAGTTCATCATCTGCGCGGGCGGCCATGCTCGGCGGTTCGACTTCCCCGGCAGTGAGCACGCCATCACGCACCACGATGTATGGTCGCTCAACCGTCTGCCCAGTTCGGTTGCCATCGTGGGCGGCGCCGCGACAGGCGCCCAACTGGCCTCAATCTTCGATGCCTTTGGCGTCCAAGTGTGGGTGCTCGAAGTGGGGCCGCACCTGTTGGGCCGCGAAGACGAGTCGGTAGCCCGTGTGATGACCGAGACCTTTGAGCGGCGCGGCATCGAGGTCGAATGTGGCATCGGCGGTGTGGAGCGCATCGACAAGACGGATGAAGGGCTGGAGCTGTGGTACACGCGTGAGGGCCGGTCACAGGCCATTACCGTCGCAGCCGTTATCCTGGCGGTTGGCTGGGTGGGCAACGTCGAGAAGCTAAATCTTGCGGCGGCCAACGTGCAGACCGAGCGGAGCTATATCATCGTGGACGACACGCTCCGCACAACTGCCCCGCATATTTACGCAGCCGGTGACATCACCGGCCGCATGATGCTGGTGCAGAGTGGCAGCCTCGAAGGGCGCATCGCCGCCGAGAACGCAGTCCTCGGCCTGGACCAGCCATACGGGCACCGGATTGTCCCGCATGGTGGCTTCACTGACCCCGAATACGGCAGTGTCGGTCTCACAGAGCAGCAGGCCCGCGCCGAGCAAGACGTTGTGGTAGCTGTGGTCCCCTACGCCGGGCTGGATCGAGCGGTGATCGATGGCCGGACGGATGGGTTCTGCAAGCTGATCGTGTCACAGG
>FWPU01002906.1_pt1 | contig 45309 bp, 60 predicted proteins | sample 2228361 | NCBI WGS metagenome assembly FWPU01 (sample SAMEA103939777, study PRJEB20133) | metagenome
TCCTGGGTGATTTCTCTCTGATCTCACCACTTCAGGAACGAGGCCTCTCTTTCCTTCCACCTCATCCTCGGGGGATCCCTCTTCCCCCGAACCAACTTTACTCATACTGCCGCGCTGCAGCCGCCAAGCGACGCCGGCAATCACGCTGGCCGCGGCGACACCGCCGGGCGACCGGCACAGCCGCGCGGGCCGCGCCAACGCCGCGGCGACGCCGCCCCGGCCGAATCAGCCGAAGCGGCCCGTTACGTAGTCCTCGGTGCGTCGGTCGGAGGGCCGCGTGAAGATCTGCGCCGTGGGCCCCATCTCGATGAGCTCGCCGTTCAGGAAAAAGGCGGTCACGTCCGCCACCCGCGCCGCCTGCTGCATGTTGTGGGTGACGATGACGATGGTGTAGTGCCGCTTGAGCTCCGTGATCAGATCCTCGATCTTGCCGGCGGCGGCGGGGTCCAGGGCCGAGGTCGGCTCGTCCATGAGGAGCACCTCCGGCTCCAGGGCCAGGGCCCGGGCGATGCAGAGCCGCTGCTGCTGCCCCCCCGAGAGGGCCAGGGCGCTCTCCCGCAGCCTATCCTTCACCTCTTCCCAGAGGGCGGCCCGCCGCAGGGACCGTTCCACCACCTCGTCCAGTTGCCGTCGCCGCCACCCGTGGATGCGCGGCCCGAAGGCCACGTTGTCGTAGATGCTCTTGGGAAAGGGGTTGGGCTTTTGGAAGACCATCCCGATGCGGTAGCGGATGTCGGTGGGATCCACTCCGTTGGCGTAGACGCTCTCCCCCCGGAAGAGGACGTCTCCCTCCATCCGCACGCCCGGGATCAGGTCGTTCATGCGGTTGAAGCAGCGCAGGAGGCTGCTTTTCCCGCAGCCGGACGGGCCGATGACGGCCGTCACCTGGCGCGGCCGGATCGCGAGATCTATCCCCTTGAGGGCCGGGCTGGAACCATAGTAGAGGTAGAGGCGGCGCGTCTCCAGAATCGGGGCCTCGTCCACGTGGCTCACCCAAGTCGAGAGTCTACCATCCGCCGCGCCCCTGGTAGCGATTGCGGAGCCAGATGGCGCCGGCGTTGGCCAGAAGCAGCACGGCCAGCAGGACCACGATCCCCGCCGCCGCCACGTGCTGAAAGTTGGATTGGGGCCGGGAGGTCCAGTTGAAAATCTGAATGGGGAGGACGGTGAAGGGGTCGAACGGCCCCGCGGGCAGGAAGGCAACGAAGGTCAGGGCCCCGATGGTGATGAGGGGCGCCGCCTCGCCCAGGGCCCTGGAAACGGCCAGGATGGCCCCCGTCAGGATGCCGGGCAGGGCCGCGGGCAGCACCACGTACCGGACCGTTTGCCAGCGCGTCGCTCCCAGGGCGAAGGAGGCTTCCCGGAGAGAGGGGGGGACGCTGCGCACAGCCTCCCGCGCCGAGACGATGATGACGGGCAGGACCAGGAGGGCCATGGTGAGGGCGCCGGCCAGGACGCTCCTGCCGAGGCCGAGCCCGCGGACGAAGACGGCCAGCCCCAGGAGCCCGTAGATGATGGAGGGGACGCCCGCCAGGTTGGCGATGTTGACCTCGACGAGGCGGCTGAGGAAACCGCGGCCCGCGTACTCCTCCAGATAGATGGCCGCCCCCACCCCCACGGGCAGCGCCAGCGGCACCAGCAGAGCCAGCAACCAGAGGCTCCCCGCCAGGGCCGAGAGGACGCCGGCCTGTTCGGGGAAACGCGAGGGAAAGCTCGTCACGAACTGCCAATCCACCCACCCCCACGCCGCCTTGACGACCCTGGCCAGGAGGAGGGCCAGGGCAGCCACTCCTGCCCAGGCCGACAGCAGGGCGAGGACGCGCAGGGCGCCGTCGGCCGCCCGCCGCCGCCAGGAGAGCCGCCGCACCATCAGCCGCGCCTCCCCGCGACGCGGTAGCCGAGCAGGTTCGTCACAAAGGTGATGAGGAAGAGGCTCAGGCCGACGGCGAACACGGTGCTGTACTCCAGGGATCCCGCCGGCACATCGCCCATGGTCACCTGGACGATGTAGCCCGTCATGGTCTGAACTCCCTCCAGGGGGTTCAGGGTGAGGCGAGGCGTGGAACCCGCGGCGATGGCCACGATCATGGTTTCCCCCACGGCGCGCGAGACGGCCAGGATGAAGGACGCGACGATGCCGGAGGAGGCGGCGGGGATGAGGACCTTGGTCACCGCCTCGTAGCGGGTGGCCCCCAGGGCGTAGGCCCCCTCCCGGAGGGTGCGGGGCAGGGCCGCTAGGGCATCCTCGCTCAGGGAGGCCACCATGGGCAGGATCATGATGCCCATGGCCAGGCTCGCGCTGGCGGCGTTGAAGATCTCGGTGTCCGGCCAGAGGGCGCGCAGAAGGGGCGTGACGCCCGTGAGGGCCAGGTAGCCGTAGACCACGGACGGGATGCCCGCCAGCACCTCCAGCACCGGCTTGAGCACCCTGCGGAGGGAGGGCGACGCCACCTCGGCCATATAGACGGCGCTGCCGAGCCCCAGAGGCAGGGCCACCAGGCTCGCCCCCAGCACCACGAGGAGCGTGCCTCCCAGGAGGGGAAGGATGCCGAAGTGCTTGTCGGCGAAGAGGGGCGTCCAGGCCGTGTCCGTGAGGAAGTCCGGGAGGGGCACGCGGGCGAAGAAGCCGGCGGCCTCCACCACCAGGGAGGCGACGATGCCCGCCGTTGTGAGGAGCGATAGGAGAGCGCAGGCCGCGAGCAAGAGGGTGACAAGCCTCTCGCTCCGCCGGCCGACCCGCCGGGGCGAGCCGGCCGGACCCGCCCCGGCCGCGCCCGCCTCCCTGCCCGCCGCCACCGTCGCGCCGCCGCCCAAAAGGGCATCCCCCCGTTACCGGGCCAGACCCAGTTCCCGCAGAGACGCCTGGTACTTTTCTTTCGGCAGCGGCACGTATCCCACCTGCCCCACGAGGCGCGCACCCTCAGTCAGATAGAAGCGTAGGAATTCCCTTACCTCCGGGCGCGAGAGGGAAGCCCGGTTGACGTACAGGAAGAGGGGACGGGAGAGAGGGTACTCCCCCGCGCGGATGTTGTCGGCGGAGGGAACCACGCAGCCCCGGCCGCCGTCCACGCCCAGGATCTTGAGCCTGTCCCTGTTCTCCTCGTAGTAGGCGAAACCGAAATAGCCGAGGGCGCCCCGCTCACCGGCCACCCCCGCCACCAGCACATTGTCGTCCTCGCTGGCCGTGTAGTCCGGCCGGCTCTTCCGCGCCTCTCCCACCACCGCCTCGGTGAAGTAATCGAAGGTGCCAGAGTCGGTGCCGGGCCCGAAGAGGCGCAGCGGGGTGTCGGGCCAGGCGGGGCGCACGTCGCGCCACCGTACCGCCTTGCTGCCGGGTTCCCATACGCGGCGCAGCTCGGCGAGAGAGAGACAGTCGGCCCAGGTGTTAGCCGGGTTGGCCACCACGGCCAGCCCGTCGTAGGCCACCGGCACCTCCGCGTACTCGATGCCCGCCGCCCGAGCCCTCTCCTTCTCAGCGTCGGTGATGGGCCGGGAGGCATCCTGGATGTCGGTCACGCCCTCCACGAACTTCTTGAACCCGCCGCCCGTGCCCGAGATCCCCACCGTCACCCGCACGGCGGGGTGCTCCTTGCCGAACTCCTCCGCCACGGCCTCGGTGATCGGGAAAACGGTGCTGGACCCGTCCACCCGGACGGTGCCCGCAAGAGCGGTCTTGCCGGGCGGAGCGGCACGGGAACAGCCCGCCGCCACACCCACCGCCGCCGCCAGCAACAGCAATGCGATCCTCCCGCCCACGCTCACCCTTCCCCCTCCTCGCCCGCCTCCGGCATCCGGCGGACATCCTCGCCCATTTAACCGGCCCGTTGTTAAAGGGTTGTTAAACCGTCCGGTGAGAGCGGGCCGACCCCGGCTTAGTGTGCTCGCGCCAGGATGGGCGATCCGCCGGCAGCATAGGGATGGATGAGGACCATCATGGCGGGTGACCCGTTCCTCCAGGGGATCATCGCTCTCCGGCTCCTCTCGGCCACGGCGGAGCTGACGGGCGCTTACTTCATGTTCCGCCTCGGCCGCCTGGAGGACGCGGTGCGCATCAACGCCCTCCTGGGTGTGGTGGGTCCGGCGGTGCTGATGCTGGCCACGGCCGTCGGCGTGGCCGGCTTGGCGGACCGCCTGCCCCTTTCCCGCCTGGCCCTGGTCCTGCTGGGGGCGGCCATCGTCGCCTTTGCCACGCGAACCCGCTGAGACGCGTCCTTCGCTGCCGGAGACCGTCTCGGCCGCGGATGGCGAGAACGAGGTTTTTGCCCCCGCACCGACGAAGTGCTATGCTTGCGTTGCCGAAAAGCAAAAGGCAAAGCCTTGCGGCGGTGGGAAAAGATCGCGCCGCCCAGGGTGGCGTCGCGGAGGAGTACCCAAGCGGTTGAAGGGGCCGGTCTTGAAAACCGGAAGGCGGCGCGAGGCCGCGCGTGGGTTCGAATCCCACCTCCTCCGCCAGGGTATCCCCGCCAGGGGGAAGGAGCGATGGCCCTCATGGACCGGTTGGAAGAGATCATGGTCCGCCTGCAGCGCCACGATTACAAGCTGACCCCCCAGCGCCAGTTGGTGGTGCAGGCGCTGCTGCGGAGCACCGGCGAGCACCTGAGCGCCGAGGAGGTCTACAACCTGGTCAAGCGGGAGAGCCCCGACATCGGCCTGGCCACCGTTTACCGCACCCTCGACCTTCTCTCGGAGCTCGGCATCCTGCACAAGATGGACTTCGGCGACGGCCGGGCGCGCTTCGAGTTCGCCGAGGAAACCCACCATCATCACCACCTCATCTGCGTCTCGTGCGGAGCCGTGGCCGAGTTTGGCGAGGACCTGCTGGACTCCCTCGAGGACGAGGTGGAAAGGCGGACCGGCTTCCACGTCACCGACCATCAGCTCAAGCTCTACGGACTCTGTCGGTCCTGCGCCGCCAAGGGGCCCGTAAGCGGGTCCACGGCCTGAGGCGGAGCAACCGCCGTGGAATGGCGCACCTTCCTCGGCACCTTCGCCATCGTCTTCCTCGCGGAACTGGGCGACAAAACCCAGCTCGCCACGGTCCTCCTGGCGGCCAGGAGTTCCCACCGGACGTGGGTCCTCCTGGGGGCGGTCCTGGCCCTTTGCGCGGCCGCCGGCCTTGGCGTGGCGGCCGGCACGCTCCTGGAGCGAGCCCTCCCCCTCCGGGTGATCCACACCGCGGCGGGGATCTCCTTCCTGGCCCTCGGGTTTCTCCTCCTGGCGGGCAAGGCGTGAGAGGGCGCCCGCCTTCCCCCCGCCGGCCCGGTGGCATATCGCACCGCTGCCATGCCGATTTACCGACGGCAAAGAAGCGGGGAAAGGCCGTGTTGCGCGGGCGAGACCGCGTCGCTATACTTTTGGTGCCGCGTTGCGCCCGTAGCTCAGAGGATAGAGCACCGGCCTCCGGAGCCGGGTGCGGGGGTTCGATTCCCTCCGGGCGCACCACCCACCTTCCCGCCGTCAGGCACCCAGCAGGAGCGAGAGGATTCCCTTGAAAACGTGGAGACGGTTTTCCGCCTGCTCCCATACCAGGGACCGCGGTCCATCCAGGACCTCCGCCGTTACCTCTTCACCGCGGTGGGCCGGGAGGCAGTGGAGGAAGACAGCCTCCGGATGGGCCCGGGCCAGGAGGGCGCCGTTCACCTGGTACGGAGCGAACATCCGCCGCCGTTCCTCGCGCTCCTCCTCGCGGCCCATGCTGGCCCACACGTCGGTGTAGACGGCGTGGGCGCCGGCCACGGCGGCGGTCGGATCGTGCCCCACCTCCACGCTGCCCCCGTAACGGGCGGCCAGCGCCGCTGCGCGCCGCACCTCCGCCGGGTCGGGCTCGTAACCGGGCGGGGTGGCCACGGCCACGTCCATGCCCACCAGGGCAGCGCCCATCAGCAGCGAATGGCAGACGTTGTTGCCGTCGCCCACGTAGGCCAGACGCAGACCCCGCCAGCGGCCGAAATGCTCCCGCAGGGTCAGGAGATCGGCCAGGGCCTGGGTCGGATGGGTCCGATCGGTGAGGCCGTTGACGACGGGCACCGCGGCGTGCCGGGCCAGCTCCTCCACCTCCTCCTGGGCGAAGGTGCGCACGAGGATCCCGTCCAGGTAGCGGGAGAGGACGCGCGCCGTGTCGGCCAGCGTCTCCCCCCGGCAGAGCTGGAGCTCGGCGGGATCCAGGACCACGGTCTGACCGCCCATCTGGGCCACCGCCGCCTGGAAGGAGAGGCGCGTCCGCGTCGAGGGCTTGGGGAAGAGCATACCCAGCACCCGCCCCCGCAGCGGTTCCTCGGCGCCGCGGGGCAGGCTCTTCCAGCGGGCCGCCTCGCCCAGGATGGCCAGGACCTCCGCAGGCGAGAGATCGGCGAGGCGGAGGAGGTCGCGTCCCCGCAGGTCGGCCGCGCCGGCCGCCTCCGCTCCCAAGAGACCGCTCATCCTCCTCCCCCTTTCTGACACGGGGCCCTCACGCTCCGCCGCCCCCTTTTCCCGGCCTGCCGGACCGGCCGCGGGGACCGGAGACCACCGCCTCCTCCATGCCCACACCGTGCACGGGCGTGCCGCACCGGGAGCAACGCCCCCTGGCCAGCCGGACCTCCTCCACGTAGAAGCCCCGCCGCACGATGAGGGGCGCTCCGCAGGCGGCGCAGGCCGTGTCGTCGTCCCCCGGCCGCCAGGTGTTGCCCACGTAAACGTGGTGCAGCCGCCGCCGGGCGAGGCCGCGGAAGCGCTCCAGGGTTGCGAAGGGCGTCGCCGGGTTCGTCAGGCGGTAGGCCGGGTGGTAGCGTGAGAGGTGGAGCGGTATCTCCGGCCCCAGCCCCGCCAGCCATTCCACCAACTCGGCGAACTGCCCCTCGTCGTCGTTCTCCCCCGTCACCACCAGGTGAGTCACCTCCAGGTGACGGCCGGCCCGCCGGATGGCCTCCACCGTCTCCAGCACCGGCCGCAGGAGCCCCCGGCAAACACGGGTGTAGAAGTCCTCGGCAAAGGCCTTCACGTCCACGTTGAAGGCGTCCACCACGCCGAGGAGATCGGCCAGGGGCTCCGCCGCGAGGAACCCGTTGGTGACCATGACCACCCTGAAACCCGCGCGCCGCAGGAGCGGCGCCGCGTCGAGGATGTACTCGAACCAGAGGCCCGGTTCGTTGTAGGTGAAGGCAACCCCGACGCAGCCCGGGTCCCGCTCACGGGCCGCAACGGCCGCGGCCACCAGCTCCTCGGGCGGCAAAAGGTCGCTGGGCGCCTCCTCCTGCGAAATCGCCCAGTTCTGGCAGAAGGCGCACGCCAGGTTGCAGCCGAAACTGCCGAAGGAGAGCACCCGATGGCCGGGATAGAAGTGGAAGAGCGGCTTCTTTTCCACGGGGTCCAGGTGCACGGCGGTGACGCGCCCGTAATTGACGGCATAGAGCCTTCCCTCGCGGTTGCGGCGTGTGCGGCAGTACCCCGCCTTTCCCGGTGCGATCCGGCAATTCTTGGGGCACAGCCGGCAGACGGCCAGGCCGTTCTTGGTTTCATAATATAAGGCCTCGTGCATATTTATGCAATCACCCTCGGCTGGGCGGATGGGGCGCCGCCGGCCGGTCCAAGCCGCGCCCCTGTCAGGTGAACCGTCTCGTCCGGAACCGTTCCACGCGCACACCCTCCCCGCCCGGGGCGATCCCCGCCTTGCGGCAGGCCAGCAGGTATTGTTGGAGGGGTGTCTCCACGCCTTCCAAGTCGGGCAGGAGCAGCCCCCGCCGCCTGCCCTGGGAGACGACGATACCGTAATACTCCGGGTCCAGCTCCTCCAGGGAAGCCACTGGCTCGGGCGGCTCCAGGACGTCCACGCTCACGGCCAAGTCCGGCAGCTCCTCCTCCCGGAGGGGGTGAAACCGCGGATCGGCGGTGGCGGCCGCCACGGCGTTGGCCGCAATCTCCTCCAGCAGGGTGGAGCGGGTGGGCGTCAGGGTGCCCATGCACCCCCGCAGGCGGCCGCGGGACTTGAGCGACACAAAGACACCCCTGGCGGGGCCCAGGAGTTCCGGGGAGCGCTCGGCCAGCGCGGGCCTCTCGGCGGCGATGCGCCGCGCCAGGCGGGCCGGGTCCGCCTCGCCCTCCGCCAAGAGGAGGAAGAGAGCTCGGCGGGCCGCGGTCACGGGGGCGGATTCCCCCTCCGCGTCCGCCGGGGCAGACGCCGCTGACGCGTCTCCGGGGGAGCCGGGGCACCACAGGGCCACGGCGTAACCGACGCCAAAGGGACCCTCGTAGGAGAGGACACGCACCTCGGTCCGGCTCCCCTCCAGCGCCCCCAGGAGCACCCCCAGGCCGGGGAGGACGTCCTGGCCCGCGCGGGCGGCCAGATCGGCCGGAAAGTCAAGGATCTCCTCGGGATCGCCCTCCCGCAGGAGCCGCACCAGGTGCTCGTCGAAGAGAGGACCCTCGGGGGCGTAGCCGGCCGGTGCGCCGGGGGAGAGGCGGTGGGACAGATCGCCGCTCGCCAAAAGGACCACGGCTCGGTCCGCGCTCTCGGCGGCGCGCCGCAAGGCGGCTCCGTAGGGGGCGGCCCGGCGCGGGGTTGCCCACGGCGGCGTCAGGATGACACAGGGCCGCAGAGCGCCGCACCGGTCCAAGAACGAAAGGGGGACGAGGGCACCGTGATCCAGGCGCCGGGGGCGGACCCGCCGCAGGGGCAGCCCCCCCGCCGCCAGCTCGCGGGCGACGGCCTCCGTCAATTCCTCGTCCACATCCACCGTGACCCCGATCCCCGGGGCGCCAAACTCGCCGAAGTCGCCGGCCAGTCGCTCGCCCGTGTACAGGCAGACCTCCTCCCTCTGCACGGGACCGTGCGGGGTCACCACCACGACGCAATCGGCGGCGGAGGAGGCTACCCGCCCGGCCACCTCCTCCAGGGCGTCGGCCGTACGGCGCACCCGTTCCGCCGCCTCGCCGCCCACCTCGGGAACGAGGACGGGGGGATGGGGTACCAGGGCTCCCAGGACTATCCCCGCCACGGGCCTACCCCTCGCCGGGAGGATGTGCATTCAGCCGCGCCACCGTTATTATAACCCCAGGCGGCGGTCGCCCGGCCGGGTGGCGGGGGTGGGGGAGCGGTGTTCGACAAGGTTTTGGTGGCCAACCGCGGCGAGATTGCGGTGCGCATCATCCGGGCCTGCCAGGAACTGGGCATCCGCACCGTGGCCGTGTATTCGGAGGCGGACGCGGGCGCCCTGCATGTCTCCCTTGCCGACGAGGCTTACTGCGTGGGACCGGCCCCCGACGTGCGGAGTTACCTCAACGTGGGCGCCATCCTGGAGGTGGCCGCCCGCACCGGAGCCGAGGCCGTGCACCCCGGGTACGGCTTCCTGGCCGAAAACCCTCACTTCGCCGCCGTATGCCGCGCCTGGGGACTCGACTTCATCGGCCCCGATCCCGAGGTCATCGAGCGTATGGGTTCCAAGGCCTTGGCCCGCCAGGCCATGCTCCAGGCCGGCGTCCCGGTGGTGCCGGGCAGTCCGGGCGTGGTGGAGAGTGTGGACGAGGCCCTGGAGATAGCCGCCGATATAGGGTATCCGGTCTTGATCAAAGCGGCCGCCGGCGGAGGCGGCCGGGGCATCCGCGTGGCCACCACCCCGGGAGAGCTGGAGGAGATGCTGGAGGCCGCCCAGCGGGAGGCGGCCCGCTTCTTCGGCAGCGGCGACGTGTACCTGGAAAAGTTCCTGGAGGATCCGCGGCACGTGGAGGTTCAGATAATGGCGGATCGCCACGGAAACGTGGCGCACCTGGGAGAGAGGGAATGCTCGGTGCAGCGCCGCCGGCAGAAGATCCTGGAGGAGGCTCCCTCTCCCGCCCTGACCCCGGCGCAGCGGCGCACCCTCTGCGAGGCCGCCGTCCGGGGTGCCGCCGCCGTGCGGTACAGCAACGCCGGCACCATGGAGTTCCTAGTGGACCGAAACGGCTCCTTTTACTTCTGCGAGATGAACACGCGCATCCAGGTCGAGCACCCGGTGACGGAGATGGTGACGGGGATAGACCTGGTCAAAGAGCAGATCCGCGTGGCGGCCGGTCTGCCCTTGAGCTTCACCCAGGAGGATGTGCGGCCGCGGGGTTGGGCCATGGAGTGCCGCGTCACGGCCGAGGACCCGGACAACCGGCTCCTTCCTTCCCCCGGCACCATCACCGAGCTCGCGCTGCCGGCCGGACCGGGCGTCCGGGTGGACAGCGGCGTGGAGGTGGGCTCTCAGGTCCCACCCTATTACGACTCCCTCATAGCCAAGGTCATCTGCTGGGGACGCGACCGGGACGAGGCGCGCGCCCGCATGGAGCGGGCCCTGGGGGAACTGCGCGTGGGGGGCATCCGCACCATCGTCCCCCTGTTGGCGGAGATCCTGCGCCATCCAGACTTCGCCGCAGGGCGCTACCACACTCGCTTCCTGGAAGAGGAGCTCCTGGCGGCCAGCCGCTGACGGGGAGCAGGCCCCGGGCCGCCGCAGCGCGCCGACGGCGCGCCACCCTCAGCGCTTGCTGTACTGGGGAGCCTTGCGGGCCTTTTTGAGGCCGTACTTGCGCCGCTCCTTCTCCCGCGGATCGCGGGTCAGGAGCCCGGCGCGCCGCAGGGTGCGCCGGAGACCCTCGTCCAGGGTGAGAAGGGCCCTCGCCAACCCGTGGCGAACCGCTCCGGCCTGGCCGGAAAGGCCGCCGCCCCGCACGTTGACCAGGACATCGTATTTGCCCTCGGTGGCCGTCAGCGCCAGAGGCTGCCGCACCTCGATCCGGTGCCTGCGGCGCGGGAAATACTCATCCAAGGGCTTGCCGTTCACGATGACGTTGCCGGCGCCGGGCACAAGCCGGACCCTCGCCACGGCCTCCTTGCGCCTGCCCGTCCCCCAGTATTGGACCCGATAACCCATGGCCTCGTCTCTCCTCGCGCTGCCTCGTGGCCGGACCGGCCCGCTCCGTCAGTCCAGCGGCCAGGCCTCGGGCCGCTGGGCCTGGTGCGGGTGCCCGGGACCGCGGTACACGCGCAGCTTGCCCATCATGGCTCGGCCCAGGGCCGTCTTGGGCAACATGCCCCGCACGGCCTTTTCCATCACGCGCTCGGGCCTGGTCCGCAAGAACTCCCGGTAGGACATGGCTCGCAGGCCCCGCGGCCAGCCGGTGTGCCGGTAGTAGACCTTTTGGTCCAGCTTTTTGCCGGTCAGGCGCACCTTGTCGGCGTTGACCACGATCACGTGGTCGCCCACGTCCAGGAAGGGAGTGTACTCGGGCTTGTGCTTGCCTTGCAGCAGCCTGGACACGGCGGTGGCAACGCGTCCCAGCGGTCTCCCGGCCGCGTCTATCACGTACCACTTGCGCTCGATCCTGGTGACATCAGGCACGAACGTCTTTTGCACCGGAAACCCTCCGCCGCCCGGGATGCCGCCGCCCCGCGCAGTAACGCTGCGCCCCCGGCCCCGCCAGGAGGCCGACGGACGGCGTCAAGTTTAGCGGCGGGTGCCGCCCCTGTCAAGCCAAGCACACGGGCCGGCCCGTACATTCACCTCGCGTTCAAAAGGTCCGTATCCTGGGGCGATAAAGATACAGCCATGCATCGCACCAAGGACGGGGCCCGAGAGCGGAGTCGAACCATGAAGGCGCGCCTCCTCCAGCCAAACGGCAAGACCGCCGCCCCTTCGCGGCACGGACCACCCCTGCTCGCCCGCCGTCTTTCCGCCCACCCCGTCCTGGAACCCGACCCGGATGTGCCCTGGCGGGCCGCCGCCACCTTCAACCCCACCGCCTGCGTCTACGGATCCGACATCCATCTCCTCTTCCGCGCGACGAGCCAGGCCCTGCCCGACGGCTGGCTCTCCTGCATCGGCCTGGCCACGTCCCGCGACGGCCTTCACTTCGAGGTCCATCCCCATCCCGTCGTGAAGCCGCCCTGCGACCCCTTCACCCCCTGCCGGGAGACGCGGGGTGTGGAGGACCCGCGCATTTCCTTCCTCGAGGATAGTTGGTACCTCCTTACCACCGCCTTCGGTGCCCGTTACCCCGGTGATTGGGGCGTGACCGTCCGCGCCAGCAGCGTGCCCTATGCCTGGCCGCGCATGGGGACCGACCCCCTCGGTCTTCCCGGCTGCAAAAACGCAGCCCTCCTGCCCGAACGGGTGGATGGCAGGCTCTGGCTCTATTTCCGCCCGCCCACGGGTGAGATCTGGGTGGCCTCCGGCCCCGCCTTGGGCCGCTGGGACGAGTTCCGCGTGGTCCTGCGACCGCTGCCCGGCCGTTGGGACAGCGCCCGGGTCGGCATCGGCCCGGCGCCGCTCCGTCTCCCCGACGGCCGCTGGCTCATGATCTACCACGGCGCCGACGAAGCCAACGTCTACCGCCTGGGCATGGCCCTCCTCCACCCTGACAGGCCCTGGGAGGTACTGACACGCCAGGAGGAACCCCTGCTGGAACCCGCACTGCCCTGGGAGAGAGACGGGCTGAAACCGGACGTGGTCTTTGCCTGCGGCATGATCTGGGCCGACGGCGACATCCTGCTCTATTACGGCGCCGCCGACACGGTCACGGGCGCCGCCGTGCTCCCGCGCAACCGGCTCCGTTCTCTGTGACTTTCCCCTGAGCCACCGGTCCCGGCGGCGCAAAGGGCACGGCGAGCCCGGCGGCCTTCTCCGGCACAAAGGTGAGCGGCGGCTCATAGAGCACGTCCATCAGGCAGAGGCCGCGGGCCGGCGCCGGCGGGCCGGCCCCAGGACCGCATCCAGCCAGGATGGCCGTCACCGCCTCCGGCGCGAGGCGGCCCCGCCCCACCCGGACCAGGGTTCCCACGATGCGCCGCGCCATCCGGTAAAGGAATCCGTCCGCCTCCAGCTCCAAGAGGAGCAGGGACTCGTCCGACGCCGCCACCTCCAGACGCCGTAGCGTACGGACGGTGCTGCGCACCGGGGTGCCGACCGCGCTGAAAGGGCGGAAGTCATGGGTCCCGACGAGAAGAGCGGCGGCCGCCCGCACGGCGGCCAGATCCAGGTCCCAACGGCAGTGCCAGGCGTACCGGGCGAGAAAGGGAGACGGCGCCTCACGGCGCCAGAGGAGGTAACGATAGATCTTGCCCCGGGCGTGGTAACGGGCATGGAACCCCTCCGGCACCGCGGCAGCTCCGGTAACCGCCACGTCGCGGGGGAGCAGGGAGTTCAGGGCCGCCGGCAATCGTTCGAGGGGAACGGGCAGGGCGGCCTCGCAGTGCACCACCTGGCCCCAGGCATGAACGCCCGCGTCGGTGCGGCCGGCGCCGTGCACCCCCACGGGCCCGCCCGCCAGGCGGGACAGGGCCTCCTCCAGAGTCTCCTGGACGGTGGGGCCGCGGGCCTGCCTCTGAAACCCCAGGTAGCGGGAGCCGTCGTAAGCGACCCGCAGGGCGAGCCGCCCGGGGGAGAGAGTCCAGCGTCTCCCGCCCTCCCGCCCCTCACCCATCGGTCGCCCCTGTCGCCGGGAAACCCCCTCAGACCAGCTCCACGATAGCGCGGGGCGCCGCGTCGCCGCGGCGCGGCCCGAGCTTGACGATGCGGGTGTACCCGCCCGGGCGCTCGGCATAGCGGGGAGCGATCTGCTCGCAAAGCTTTTTGGCCACGTCCGGGTCCAGGACGTAGCTCGCCACCAGCCGCCGGGCGTGCAGATCGCCCTTCTTGGCGGTGGTGATGAGCCTTTCCGCCACCGCCCGCACCTGCCGGCCCTTGGCCAGCGTGGTCTCTATCCGCTCCCGGGCGAAGAGTGCCGTCACGAGATGGCGTAAAAGGGCTCGCCGGTGGGAACTGTCCCGGCCGAGCTTGCCCTCCCCCACTGGTGCAAAGGCCATGGCGCCCATCACTCCTCCTCCGAGGGCTTCAAACCGAGGCCGAGCGCGGCCAGTCTCTCCTGGACCTCTTCCAGAGACTTCTGGCCGAGGTTGCGGACCTTCATCATCTCCTCGGGGGTCTTGGCCACCAGATCAGCGATGGTGTTGATCCCCGCCCTCTTGAGGCAGTTGAAGGAGCGGACGGACAGGTTCAGGGCCTCGATGCTGCTGCCGAGGAGCCGGTCCTGCTCACTCACCGCCCGGGAGCCGTCCGAGCGGGAAACCAGCCCGTCCTCGGCACCGGCAAAGAGCTGGAGGTGCCCGATGAGAATTTGGGCCGCCTCCCGCAGCGCTTCGTCGCTCCGCACGGCGCCGTTGGTCCAGACCTCCATGATGAGCCGGTCGTAGTTGGTGATCTGGCCCACCCGCGTATTCTCCACCGTGTAGTTGACCCGCCGCACAGGGGTGAAGATGGAGTCCACGGGGATGACACCTATGGGTTGGCCCGGCTTTTTGTTGCGCTCCGCCGGGACGTAGCCCCGCCCCTTCTCAACCGTCATCTCCATGCGCAATCGGCCACCCCGGTCCAGGGTGGCGAGGAGGTGGTCCGGGTTGACGATTTCCACGTCCTGGGGCAGCATGATGTCCGCCGCCGTAACGGGCCCTTCCTCCGCCCGGTCAACCCGCAAAAGGCGCGGTTCGTCGCCATCCAGGCGAATGGCCAGGCTCTTGACGTTCAGGACGATCTCCACCACGTCCTCCACCACGCCGGGCAGGGCCGAGAACTCATGCAGGACCCCGTCTATCTTTACCGAGGTTACGGCCGCCCCCGCGATGGACGAGAGCAGGACTCGCCGTAGGGAATTGCCCAGGGTGAGCCCGTAGCCCCTTTCCAGCGGTTCCACCACGAAGCGCCCGTAGCTGCCGTCGGACGACATCTCCGCGCAGTTCAGCGTCGGCCGTTCCACGTCGAGCACACCGAACCCCCCTTGGGCGGACTCGTCCTCGCCGCCCGCCTGCCTCCCCGGCCAGGCCGCCAACCGATCAACGAGCATAGTGCTCAACGATGAGCTGCTCCTTCACCGGCAAGTCTATCTCCTCCCGCTCCGGGTACCGGAGGACGGTAACCCGCATCGTCTCGTAATCGGCGGAGAGCCAGTCCGGGAGCCGTCTCGCCGCCGCAGCCTCGGCCAGTTCCTTGAACCTGGTCAGGGAACGGGAATCCTCCCGCACCTGCACCGTGTCATTCGGCCGCAAGAGGTAGGAAGGGATGTTCACCTTGCGGCCGTTCACGAGGAAATGCCCGTGGTTGACCAGTTGGCGCGCCTCGGCCCGGGAGGCGGCGAGGCCGGCGCGGTACACCACGTTGTCCAGCCGCCTTTCCAGGAGGCGCAGGAGGGCCGTGCCCGTCACGCCGCGAGTCCGCATGGCCAGGGCCACGTAACGGCGGAATTGGCGCTCCAGCACGCCGTAGAAACGGCGCACCTTTTGCTTCTCCCGCAGGTGAACCCCGTACTCCGAGAGCTTGTGCCGCTCCCGACCGTGCTGGCCCGGCGGATGCCCCTTGCGCTCCACGGCGCATTTGGACATATAGCACCTGTCACCCTTGAGAAACAGTTTGATACCTTCCCTCCGGCACATCCGGCAGAGCGGTCCCCGCTGTCTGGCCATCCCCCGACCTCCTCAGACTCGCCGCCGCTTGGGCGGGCGGCAACCGTTGTGAGGCACCGGCGTCACATCCTTGATGGAACGAACATCCAGCCCGGCCGCCTGCAGAGACCGGATGGCGGCCTCCCGCCCCGAACCGGGCCCCTTAACTTCCACCTCCACCGAACGCACACCATGCTCCATGGCCAGGCGGGCCGCATGTTCGGCCGCCAACTGGGCCGCATAGGGCGTCCCCTTCTTGGCCCCTTTGAAACCTATGGTGCCGCTCGAACCCCATGCGATGGCGTTGCCCTGGGGGTCGGTGATGGTAATGATGGTGTTGTTGAACGTTGACTGAATGTGAGCCACGGCATGCTCAACGTTCTTGCGCTCCCTCTTCCGGGGACGGGGCTTTCGCCCCTTTTCCTTCTTGACCATGGACCTCTTGCCTCCCTGACAGGGCGGTGACAGCGCCGCCCCACCAAGGCGCCGCCGCACCGACCGCACCCTCCGCGAGGGTTATTTCTTGGTAGCCTTTTTCTTGCCAGCCACGGTGCGGCGGGGCCCCTTCCGCGTCCGGGCGTTGGTACGCGTCCGCTGCCCCCGCACGGGCAGCCCCCTCCGGTGGCGCAGGCCGCGGTAGCAGCCGATATCCATGAGCCGCCTGATGTTCAACTGCACCTCCGCCCGCAGCTCGCCCTCCACCTTGAAGTTGCGCTCGATGTAGTCTCTGAGCCGGGCCACCTCGGTCTCGGTCAGGTCCCGCACGCGCGTGTCGCCGTTGATGCCCGTAGCCGCCAGTATCTCGCGGGAGCGGGAAAAGCCTATACCGTAGATGACCGGCAGGGCCGCCTCGATCCTCCTGTCCCTGGGCAGGTCAACACCTGCGATGCGCGCCACCGCCATACCCCCCGTCAACCCTGGCGCTGCTTGTGCTTGGGATTCTCACAAACAATCATTATACGCCCGTGGCGGCGAATTATCTTGCACTTCTCACAGATCTTCTTCACCGACGGCCTGACCTTCACCGCGATCCTCCCCCTCCACCGGGAACCGGCCGCTCCTCCTCACGTCCGCAGACGGTAGGTGATCCGTCCGCGGGTCAGATCATAGGGCGACAGCTCCACTGTCACGCGATCCCCGGGCAGGATCCGGATGAAATGCATCCTGATCTTGCCCGAAACGTGGGCCAGGACCTTGTGACCGTTTTCCAGTTCGACGCGGAACATGCCGTTGGGCAGCGACTCGGTCACCGTTCCCTGGACCTCAATGACGTCTTTACCGGCCATTACCCTCTCCCATCTCTCCCGGCGCCTTTCCCTGCCCGCCGGGTTTCATATCCCGCAGCGCCCTGCGCACCTCGGCGTCCGTCACCCGTCCACCCTCGGCGGCCTTGCGCGCTACCGATTCTACCACGGCCCCGGCCGGTTGCAGGTGGCGGATGTTCTTGCGTTTGGGTCTCGCCACCGTCCGCTGCTCCCCGTCCACCACCAGCACATAGCGGTCGTCCAGCACCTGGAGAACCACCAAAAGACGCCCGCTGTCGCGCCCGGCCCGCGACGCCACCACCTGACCGGGCCGTAACTGGCCTTCCCCCAACACGCCGCACCTCTCCCCCCGCCGCCCGGCCGCGCCCCCTGTCAGGGCACCGTCAGGATGCGCGGCCCCGCCGCGGTTATGGCCACGGTGTGCTCGAAATGGGCGGCCAAACCCCCGTCCTTGGTCCGCACCGTCCAACCGTCAGGGGCGGTCATGACCTCGTGGGAACCGGCCGTCACCATGGGTTCGATGGCCAGCACCATGCCGGGCTCGAGGCGCGGACCCCGACCCGGCGGCCCAAAGTTGGGGACCTGCGGGTCCTCGTGCATCTGCCGGCCGACTCCGTGACCCACGTACTCTCTCACCACGTTGAATCCGTGCCGTTCCACGTGGGTTTGGACGGCGTGCGAGATGTCGCTCAGACGTCCGCCCGGCCGGCATCTGTCTATGGCGGCGAGCAGTGCCTCCCGCGTCACCCGCATGAGCTCGACGGCGAGCCGGTCCGCCCTTCCCACCGGCCAGGTCCAGGCCGCGTCGCCGACATAGCCGCGGTACGTAGCCCCAACGTCAATGCTGATTATATCACCCTCTTGCAAAAGGCGCGGGCCCGGCAATCCATGCACCACCTCGTCGTTCACCGAGACACAGATGCTGGCCGGATAGCCGTGATAACCCTTGAAGGTCGGCACGGCCCCGACACCGCGCAGAAACCGCTCCGCCAGGCGATCCAGCTCGCCCGTGCTGATGCCCGGCCGCAGGTGCCGTGCCAGCCAGGCGTGGCACCGCGCCACGATGCGTCCCGCCTCGCGCAGATGCATCAGCTCCCGCTCGCCCTTCAGGACGATCATGGGTTCGCCGGAGCGTGTCTCCCCGCCAGTCCGGCCACCGCCGCGGCCACCTCGGCGGCTGGTCTGTCGCCCGCCACCACCCGCAGCAGTCCCCGCCGCCGGTAGTACGCGAGAACGGGCTCAGCCTGCTCCCGGTACACGGCGAGCCGCACCCGCACCGTCTCTTCCCGGTCATCGTCGCGCTGCACCAGGGTACCGCCACAGGCATCGCAAAGACCCGGCCGGGAAGGCGGAAGGAACTCCACGTGGTAGTTGGCCCCGCAGACGCTGCACACCCGCCGGCCGGAGAGCCGGCGCACCACCTCTCCGTCCGGGACTTCGAGGGCGACGGCCGCATCCAGGTCCCAACCCAGGTCGCTCAGGACGCGGTCCAGGGCCTCGGCCTGGGTCTCCGTTCGGGGGAACCCGTCCAGCACGAAGCCCCGCCGGCAGTCATCCCGTCCGAGCCGTTCGGCCACCACCGCCACCGTTACCTCGTCCGGCACCAGGCGCCCAGCCTGAAGAAACTCCGCCACCCGCCGACCGAGTTCCGTCGCCGAGGCCACGGCGGCGCGGAACAGGTCGCCGGTGGCCACGTGAGGCACACCTTCCCGCTCCGCCAGCAGCCGGGCCTGCGTCCCCTTCCCTGCCCCCGGGGGGCCCAGGAACACTACGCGCACGCCACCATCCCCTATTTCATGAAACCCTGGTAATGGCGCATGAGGAGATGCGCCTCGATCTGCTTCATGGTCTCCAAGGAGACGCCCACCACGATGAGGAGGGCCGTCCCGCCAAAGAAGATGTTGGGTATGTTGGTAAGGCGCCCGAAGAAAACGGGCAGGATGGCAACGGCGGCCAGGAAGACGGCCCCCGCCAGCGTCACCCTCTCCAGGACCCTGGCCAGGTATTGAGCCGTGGGCTTGCCCGGCCGGAGCCCAGGGATGAACCCGCCGTATTTTTTGATGTTATCGGCCACGTCGTTGGGGTTAAAGATGACGGCCGTGTAGAAAAAGGTGAAGAAAATGATGAAGGCCACATAGAGCAGGGTGTAGAGCCACGTGCCGAAACCCAAGGCGCTGGAGACGGCCCTGGCCACGGGATGCTGGACGAACTGGCTCAGGGTGGTGGGCAGGGAAAGGATGGAGGCGGCGAAGATGATGGGGATGACCCCCGCCTGGTTCACGCGAATGGGGAGGTGCGTGGACTGCCCACCGTAAACCCGCCGGCCCCTCACCTGCCGTGCGTACTGTACCGGAACGCGCCGTTGCCCCTGCTGGACCCAGACCACGCCCGCGATCACGGCCAGGCCCAGCACCACCATGACCAGGAGGTTGAAGATGGAGATGCGACCCCCTTGCAGGTACTGGACCAGGTTCGCCGCGCCCTGAGGCAGGCGCGAGACGATACCGGCAAAGACGATGAGGGAGATGCCGTTGCCCACCCCCTTTTCCGTGACCTGCTCGCCTATCCACATGAGGAAGGTGGTGCCGGCCGTGAGGGCCACCACGATCACGAGGGTCCCGATCACACCGGGGTTGAGGAGCGCCCCGCTTTGCCGCAGGAAAAAGGCCACGCCAAAGGCCTGGATAACGGCCAGGAGCACGGTGCCGTAGCGGGTGAACTGGGTGAGGCGCTTGCGTCCTTCCTCGCCCTCCTTGGCCCATCTTTCAAAGGTTGGCACCACAAGCGTCAGGAGCTGCATGATGATGGAAGCGTTGATGTAAGGGATTATGCTCATGGCAAAGACGGTGAAAGCCCGGAGCGCTCCGCCGGCAAAGACGTCCAAAAATAAAAAGAGGGAGCCGGTGGCGAAAAGCTCCTCGATCCGTTTGGGATCCACCCCCGGCACCGGGATGTGGGCACCCAGGCGGAAGACAAAAAACATCCAAAGCGTGAAGAGAACCCGCCGGCGCAGCTCCCCTACCTGCAGCGCCTGCGTGATGGTGTTCAGAACGGTTCCCGTTGCCGTGGCCACTCCCAGGTCCTCCCTTGCCGCCTACGTCAGGACTCGTCCCGGTCTGAACCTTCCTCCGGCCCGCCTATGACAACAGCCCGCCCTCCGCGGGCGGCGATCTTCTCCCCCGCCGCCGCGCTGAAGGCATGGGCCTCCACCGTGAGGCGGCGCTCCAGATCGCCATGGCCCAGGATCTTAACGCCGTCCCGCGCCGAAGAAACCAGCCCCCTGGCGACCAGGTCGGCCGGCGTGACCTGGGCCCCGTCGGGGAACACGTTTAGCTTCTCCACGTTGACCACCGCCGGTCGGCGCCGGAAACGGGCGTTGTTGAACCCCCGCCGCGGGATGCGCCGGTGGAGCGGCATCTGACCGCCCTCGAAGCCCGGTCCCTTGGCCCCGCCGCTTCTGGCCTTTTGCCCCTTGTGCCCGCGCGTGGCCGTCTTGCCGTGCCCGGAACCGGGACCGCGACCCACCCTCTTCCTCCGCTTGCGCGGAGGAGGATTCAGTTCGTGGATACCTGGCATGATCCAGTCCCCCTCAGCTCAGGCCGGCCTCGGCCTTGCCCCGCACCAGCATGACCTCATCCGGGCTCTTCAACCGGCGCAGCCCCTCCATGGTGGCATAAACCACGTTGACGGGATTGCGCGAGCCCAGCACCTTGGCGACCACGTCGTGGATGCCGGCCAGCTCCACCACCGCCCGCACCGCTCCGCCGGCGATGATGCCTGTGCCAGGCGGTGCAGGCTTTAGGATGACGAGGCCGGGGCCGAAGTGCCCTTCCACCTGGTGGGGGATGGTGCCCTCCCGCAGCGGCACATCCACCATGGCCTTCTTGGCCCGCTGGATGCCCTTGCGGATGGCCTCGGGCACCTCCGTGGCCTTGCCCAGGGCCACGCCCACCTGCCCCTGGCGATTCCCGACCACCACCAGGGCGCTGAAGTGAAAGCGGCGCCCCCCGGCCACCGTCTTGGAAACCCGGTTGATGGCCACAACCCTTTCCTCCAGCTGATCCTGAGCCTCATCCTGCCTCGCCACCAAGCGCTCCCCTTTCCCCGGCCCGCCGGCCGTAGCAACCCTCAAAATTCGAGCCCGCCCGCACGGGCTCCCTCGGCCAGGGCCGCGACCCGACCGTGGTACTTGTAACCGCCTCTGTCAAAGACCACGCGGGTTATACCCTTGGCCAAGGCGCGCCGCGCCACCGCCTGACCCACGAGCCTGGCCGCCTCCGTCTTGTTGAGGCCGCGGGCCGCGGCGCTCACCTCGGCGTCCAGGGTCGAGGCGGCCGCCAGCGTCCGGCCGGAGTCATCCTCGATGACCTGGGCGTAGATATGCCTGAGACTCCTGAAAACGTTGAGCCGGGGCCGCTCCGGCGTACCGTGGACCTTCTTTCTGAGGCGTCTGTGCCTCCGCTCCCGTCCGTCCGGCTCCCTGGAACCCATGTCCCTCTCACCAGCCCTCCGCGGCGGCGCCGGGCGCAGCGCCGCGCCTCACTTCTTGCCCGTCTTGCCCGCCTTGCGCCGGACCTTTTCGCCGGCGTAGCGGATCCCCTTGCCGAGGTATGGCTCCGGCGGCCGGATGGCGCGAATGTTGGCCGCCACCTGCCCCACCAACTGCTTGTCGGCCCCGCGCACGGCTATCTGGTTCGGCGCCGGCACGTCCAGCTCCACGCCGGTCGGCGCCTCCACCTCCACCGGGTGGGAGAAGCCGACCTGCAAAACCACCTTGCCACCCGCCTTGGCGGCCCGGTAACCGGTGCCGTGCAACTCCAGCACCCGTTCGTAACCGGCCGCCACCCCCCGGACCATGTTGGCCAGCAGCGCCCGCGCCAGCCCGTGCCGCGCCTTGAGATGGCCGTCTTCCCCCGCCCGGTGCACCAGGAGACTCCCCTCCGCCAACTCGACGCTGACACCGCCCGGCAGGACGTAGGAAAGAGTCCCCTTGGGGCCCTTGACCGTGACGGTGGCTCCCTCCACCGTCACGCTCACCCCCTCCGGCACAGGGATGGGCATCTTACCGATCCTCGACACGACCTACCACCGCCTCTCCCGGCGCAGCCCGCTCACCAGACATAGCACAGGACCTCGCCGCCCAGACCGGCGCGGCGGGCTTCTTCGTCTGTCATGAGGCCGCGCGGGGTGGAGATGATGGCCAAACCCAGCCCGTCCAGGACGCGCGGCAGACGCTCGGCCGACACGTATACCCGCCGCCCCGGACGCGACACCCGCCGCAGGTTGGTGATCACCCGCCGCCGGTTGGGACCGTACTTCATGTGCACCCGGATGGTGCCCTGCCTGCCATCCTCCACCCACTCGTAGTCCCGGATGAAACCCTCGCGTTTGAGGATCTCGGCGATCGCCCTCTTGAGCCGGGAGCCAGGTATCTCCACCTGCTCGCGGTAGACCACGTTGGCGTTGCGGATCCGCGTCAGCATGTCCGCTATGGGGTCCGAAAGGTTCATCTCCCTCTCACCTACCAGCTGGCCTTCTTGACGCCCGGTATCTCGCCCCGATGGGCCAGGGCCCGGAAACAGAGGCGGCACAGGGCGAAGCGGCGGAACACAGCCCGCGGCCGCCCGCACCGGAGGCAACGGTTGCGCCGTCGCGTCTCAAATTTGGGCTCCCGCCGGGCCTTTTCTATCTGAGCCTTGCGTGCCAAAACCCCCACCTCACCTGGTCCCACGGAGGGGCATACCCAGGAGGCGCAGGAGTTCCCTGGCCTCCTCGTCCGTCCTCGCCGTGGTGACGATCGTGATGTCCATGCCTCGTACCCGGTCCACCTTGTCATAGTCAATCTCCGGGAAAACCAGTTGTTCCCGCAAGCCGAAAGTATAATTGCCGCGGCCGTCGAAGGCATGGGGAGGGAGGCCGCGGAAGTCCCGCACCCGGGGGAGAGCCAGGTTGAAGAGCCGGTCGAGGAAGTCCCACATGCGGTTGCCCCGTAGCGTGACCCGCAGGCCGATGGCCATCCCCTTCCTGATCTTGAAGGCGGCCACCGATTTGCGCGCTCTGGTCACGGCCGGACGCTGGCCGGTGATGGCGGCCAGGTCAGCGGCCGCCGCGTCCAGGGCCTTGGGATTCTGTATGGCCTCGCCCATGCCCATGTTGATGACGACCTTTTCCACGCGCGGCACCTGCAGCGCGTTGCGGTACCCGAAGATGCGCCGCATCTCGGGTATCACCTCTCGCCGGTAACGCTCGCGCACCGAGGCCACTTCCTGAACCGTCAACGGTCCACTACCTCCCCGCAGCGGCGGCAAACCCGCACCTTTCGCCCGTCCTCCAGGAAGCGGCGCCCCGTCCGGGCCGCGCGCCCGCAGGCGGGGCAGACCAGGAGCACGTTGGAGGCGTGAATGGGCGCCGCCTTTTCCTGGATGCCGCCCTGCATGACCTTCTGGTTGGGGCGGACGTGTTTCTTCACCACGTTGACGCCCTCCACCACCACGCGGCCCTCCCGCGGCAGGGCGCTGATCACCTTGCCGCGCTTGCCCTTGTCCTTGCCGGCGATGACCTCCACCTCGTCGCCGGTCCGGACGTGCAACCCAACCCGGGCCATCCTCGCCTCACCCCGCCGCCGTGCCACGACCTAGATCACCTCGGGGGCCAGAGAAATGATGCGCATGAACTCCTTCTCTCTCAGTTCCCTGGCCACCGGCCCAAAGATGCGCGTCCCCCGCGGCTCCCTCTCGTCGCGGAGAATCACCGCCGCATTCTCGTCGAATTTGATATGGGAGCCGTCCTCCCGCCGGAGCCCGTGCCTGCTCCGCACGATGACGGCCCGCACCACGTCGCCCTTCTTAACGACTCCTCCCGGCACCGCGTCCTTGACGGAGCATACCACCACGTCGCCCACGTTGGCGTAACGGCGGTGGGCGGCCCCCAGGATCCGGATCACCATCAGTTCCCTGGCGCCTGTGTTGTCGGCCACGGCCAGGCGCGTCTGTACCTGGATCACGACCCTGCCTCCTCGGGCTCTCCCACCGCGCCGGACGGGCGCCGCCCCCGCTCCACGATCTCCACCACCCGCCACCGCTTCTCGCGGGAGAGGGGCCGCGTCTCCATGAGGCGCACCACGTCTCCCACGCGGCACTCGTTGCGCTCATCGTGGGCCTTGTAGCGCTTCGTCCACCGCATGGGCTTGCCGTACAGGCGATGGCGACGGACCGTTTCCACGGCCACCACCACGGTTTTGTCCATCTTGTCGCTGACGACCACGCCCGTCATGGTCCGGCGAGCACCCCGTTCCGCCATCTGCGGCCCCTCCCTCAGCGGCGGCCCCGCCGGGCGGCCCCGGCCGCCAGCTCCCGCTGCCGCTGGATGGTCTTGATGCGCGCGATGTCCTTGCGGACCTGGCGCAACCGATGCGACTTTTCCAACTGGCCCACCGTCTTTTGAAACCGGAGGTTGACCAGTTCCCTCTCCAACTCGGCCAGGCGCTTTTCCAGTTCGTCGTCCGCCAGTTGGACCAAATCCTCAGCCTTCACCGCCGCCCGCACCCCCCGCCGCCTCCGCCGGCGCGCGCCGGACGAAGCGGGTCCTGATGGGCAGCTTATGGGAGGCCAGGCGCATGGCCTCCCGGGCCACTTCCTCGGGCACGCCTGCCAACTCGAAGAGGATGCGGCCCGGCTTGACGGCGGCCACCCAGAACTCGGGCGAGCCCTTGCCGCCGCCCATGCGCGTCTCCGCCGGCTTTTTGGTGTAGGGCCGGTCGGGAAAGACCCTGATCCACACCTTGCCACCCCGCTTGATGTACCGCGTGAGGGCCACGCGCGCCGCCTCCAGTTGCCGGTCCGTCACCCAGGCCGCCTCCAGGGCCTGGAGCCCGAAATCGCCGTAAACCATCGTGTCGCCGCCGGAGGCCCGGCCCCGGAGGCGGGACCGGTGCTGCTTGCGCCACTCAACCCTCTTGGGCGCCAACATGGGCGTCACCGCCTTCCCCGTCCGGCTCCGCCCGCACCTCGGCGGCGCCAGCGCCGGCGCCCGCCTCCCGGGCGACGTCGGCCCTGGGCTGGGAGGCCCGGTCGGCGGGCTTTTCCTTGGGCAGCACCTCGCCCCGGTTGATCCAGCACTTGACGCCGATCCGACCGTAGGGGGTGGCGGCCTCGGCGAAGCCGTAATCCACGTCGGCGCGGAAGGTATGGAGCGGGACGGAGCCCTCGGCCGTCCACTCGGTGCGCGCCAGCTCGGCCCCCGCCAGCCGCCCTGCCACCATGATCTTGCAGCCCACGGCGCCCGATCGCATGGCCCTGGCCACGGCCTGTTTCATGGCCCGGCGGAAGGCGATGCGCTTTTCCAGCTGGGAGGCCACGCTCTCGGCCACCAACTGGGCGTCCAGCTCGGGATCGCGGACCTCCATTATGTTGAGGGAAACCTGGCGGCCCGTGCGCTGTTCCAGCTCCTGGCGCAGCTGCTCCACGCTGGCGCCGCCGCGCCCGATCACCATGCCCGGGCGTGCCGCGTGGATGTTGATGGTGAGCCGGTTGGCCGCCCTTTCGATCTCTATCCGCGAGATACCTGCGTCATAAAGCCTCCTCTTGAGGTAGGAGCGGAGCTCGATGTCCTCGTGGAGGACGCGGGCGAAGTCCCGACCCGCGTACCAGCGCGAGTCCCATCCCCTGATGATGCCTATCCTCAGCCCCTTGGGATGCACCTTCTGCCCCATCAGGAATCCTCCCGCTCCCGCAAGATGACCGTCACGTGACTCATCCTCTTGAGAACCCGAAAGACCTGGCCCCGCATCTCCGGCCGAACGCGCTTGAGGCGCGGCCCCTCGTCCACGTAGGCTCGATGGATATAGAGCCGGTCTCCGTCCATCTCGTGATTGTGGACCGCGTTGGCCGCCGCCGAGCGGACCACCTTTTCCACCACGCGGGCCGCCCTGCGGGGTATGAAACGCAGCATCCGCAGGGCCTCCTCCACGGAACGACCCCGCACCACGTCCACCACCGCCCTGGCCTTGCGCGGCGGAACCCGCACGAAGCGGGCCACCGCCCGCGCCTCTCTCACCCCGTCCGGCCCCATGGCTCCAAACCTCCCGTCCTAACGAACCGAGCTGGCCCGTTCCTGCCCGGCATGCCCCCGGAAGGTGCGCGTGGGAGCGAACTCACCGAGCCGGTGGCCCACCATCTCCTCGGTGATGAAGATGGGCACGTGCCGTCGCCCGTCATGGACCGCTATGGTGTGGCCCACCATCTCGGGGACGATGGTGGAGGCGCGCGCCCAGGTGCGGATCACCCGCTTCTCCCCCGTCCTGTTCATGGCTTCGATCTTCTCCATCAGGTTCACGTCCACGTAGGGACCCTTCTTCCGCGAGCGGCCCATGGGTCGCCCCTCCTTCCCCTAGCCCGTCTCAGCCTTTGCGCCGCCGTATTATAAACCGATCGGACGGCTTTCTCTTCTTGCGGGTCTTGACACCCAGCGCCGGCTTTCCCCACGGCGTCAAAGGATGTTTGCGCCCGACGGGGGCCCGCCCCTCGCCGCCGCCGTGGGGATGATCAACGGGGTTCATGGCGGCGCCGCGCACCGCCGGCCTCCGGCCCAGCCAACGGCTGCGCCCCGCCTTGCCTCCCACCGTGTTCTCGTGATCCGGATTCCCGACCCGACCCACCGTGGCTCTACAGTCCAGGTGCACCATCCTCACCTCGCCGGAGGGCAGGCGCACATGGGCGTACTGGCCCTCCTTGGCCACGACCTGGGCCTCCACCCCCGCCGACCTGGCCAGCTGGCCCCCGCGGCCCGGATAGAGCTCCACGTTGTGGACCACGGTGCCCGTGGGAATGTTTCTCAGGGGCAAGGTGTTTCCCGGCTTGATGTCCGCCGTCGGCCCGGACTCGATCCGGTCTCCCACCCGTACCCCGAGAGGCGCCAGTATGTACCTCTTGTCGCCGTCGGCATAGTGCAGGAGGGCGATGCGCGCCGACCGGTTGGGGTCGTACTCGATGGCAGCCACGCGCGCCGGCACGCCGTCCTTGTCGCGGCGGAAGTCCACCAGGCGATACCGCCTCTTGTGCCCGCCGCCGCGGTGGCGCACCGTCACGCGGCCCTGGAAGTTACGCCCCCCCGCCTTGCGGCCTGGTGCCAGGAGCCTCTTTTCGGGTTCCCCCTCGCTCAGCTCCTCCCGCGCCACCACCGCCATCTGCCGCCGACCGGGAGACGTGGGCTTGAACTTCTTCACCGCCATCGAGACCACCCCCTCACGCGCAGCCGCGCCTCAGCGCAGACCCTCGAAGAACTCGATCTTCTGCCCCTCCTGAAGCCACACCACGGCCTTCTTCCAATCGGGGCGCCGGCCGCGATGGACGCCGACCCGCCGCCACTTGCCGCGCACCCGCAGGGTGTTGACCCGTCGCACTCGGACATCAAAGAGCTCCTCCACCGCCCGCTTGATGGTCGGCTTGTCGGCGTTAGGGGCCACGGCGAAGGTGTACTTACCGGCCGCCATCTCCGCCATGCTCTTCTCCGTGATGACGGGCCGCATGATGACCTCGTGGGGCTTCAAGGCGCCAGCACCTCCTCCAGGCGTCGGGCCGCCTCGGCCGCCATCACGACGCGGGCGTGGGCCAGGATGTCGTAGGCGTTGAGGTCCAGGGCTCGCCTCGTCTCCACACCCGGCAGATTGCGCGCCGAGAGGTGGACGTTCCTTTCCTCGCCGTCGGTGACGAGCAGCACGGTGCCCTCGTCGGCACCCAACCGCGCCAGCAGGCGAACCACATCCTTGGTGCGGGGGCGCTCCAACCGTAATCCCTCCACGACCCGCAGGCGATCCTCGCCCGTCCTGGCCGAGAGGGCGCTCCGCAGCGCGGCCCGCCGCGCACCCCTGGGCAGAGCCTGCCGGAAATCCCTGGGCTTGGGGCCGAAGACAATACCTCCGCCCCGCCAGTGGGGTGCCCGAATGCTCCCCTGCCGCGCCCGGCCCGTGCCCTTTTGCCGCCAGGGTTTACGCCCGCCGCCGGACACCTCTCCCCTGGTCTTGGTGGAGACGGTCCCCTGCCGCCGGTTAGCCAGGTAGCAGCTCACGGCCTGGTGCAGGAGGGCGTGGTTGACGGGCGCGGCAAAGACGGCGTCCGCCAATTCTATCTCGCCCACCCGCTCCCCTTCCATGTTGAAGAGATCCAGCCTAGCCACGGTCCTTTGCACCCTTTCCACCCTTGACGGAGGAGCGGATGAGGAGGAGGCTGCCGCGCACGCCCGGCACCGCGCCCCTCACCAGCAGCAGGTTGCGATCCGGGTCCACGCGCACGACCGAGAGACCCAGCACCGTCACCCGCCTCCCTCCCAGGCGGCCGGGCATCGGCTTGCCCTTGAAGACACGCGCGGGAAAGGTGGACGCTCCCAGAGAACCCACGCGCCGGTGGTACTTGGACCCGTGGCTCATGGGACCGCGCCGGAGACCGTGGCGCTTTACCACCCCCGCGAACCCGCGCCCGCGGCTCTTGGCCGTCACGTCCACCAGCTCCCCGGGCGAGAAGATGTCCACCCGCACCTCCTGGCCGACCTGGTACGCCTCCGGGTCGGCGACCCGGAACTCGCGCAGGTATCGCACGGGCCTCACGCCCGCCCGCCGCAGGTGTCCTCGCTCCGGCCGGTTCAACCGCCGTTCCTTGACTTCGCCGAAACCGAGTTGCACGGCGGCGTACCCGTCGGTACCGGGCGTGCGCCTCTGCACCACGTAGCAGGGACCGGCCTCGACGACCGTCACCGGCACGAGCCGCCCATCCTCCTCAAAGACCTGGGTCATGCCCAGCTTCCGACCCAGAATCCCCTTTCGCACTGCAACCGGCATCAGCCTTCACCAGCCTCCGCCATCTCAGAGCTTGATCTCGATGTCCACGCCCGCAGGCAGGTCCAGCCTCATCAGGGCGTCCACCGTCTTGGGAGTGGGGTCCAGGATATCAATGAGCCGCTTGTGGGTGGCGAGCTCGAACTGTTCCCGGATGTCCTTCTCCCCGTTGGGAGCGGTCAGGACGGTGTAGACCTGGCGCTCCGTCGGCAGCGGGACGGGACCGGAAACCCGTGCCCCGGTCCGCCTCGCCGTCTCGACGATCTTGCCCGCCGACTGGTCGAGCACCCCGTGATCGAAGGCCCGCAGCCTGATCCTGATCCTTTGCTTGACCATGTGCACCCGCCTCACTCCCACTCCGTCGGACCCCGGACTGCCACGCCGACCCGTTGCCGCCTCCGCCCGGGGGGCGGCGAAACCGTCCCCCGCAATCCTTCGCGACAGACGTCAACCGGTTACCGAGGTCACCACGCCCGCGCCCACGGTGCGCCCGCCCTCACGAATGGCGAAGCGCAAACCCTCCTCGATGGCGATGGGGTCCACCAGCTCCACCTGCATGGAGATGTTATCCCCCGGCATCACCATCTCCACGTTCTCAGGCAGCTTGATGCTGCCCGTCACGTCCGTTGTGCGGAAATAGAACTGCGGTTTGTAGCCGTTGAAGAAGGGTGTGTGTCGGCCGCCCTCTTCCTTGGTAAGGACGTAGACCTCGGCACTGAACCTGCGATGGGGCTTGATGGAGCCCGGCTTGGCCAGGACGTGCCCGCGTTCCACCTCGTCCTTGTCTATGCCCCTCAGGAGGCAGCCCACGTTGTCGCCGGCCACGGCTTCGTCCAGAGTCTTGCGGAACATCTCCACACCCGTGACCACCGTCTTGCGGGGCTCCCCAGAGAAGCCGACGATTTCCACCTCGTCGCCCACCTTGACCTTGCCCCGCTCGACGCGCCCCGTCACCACGGTGCCGCGCCCCGTGATGGAGAAGACATCCTCCACCGGCATCAGGAACGGCTTATCCACATCCCGGACGGGGGTCGGGACGTGCTCGTCCACCGCGTCCATCAGCTCCAGCACGCGCCCGCACCACTGGCACTCCCTCTGGGCACAGCCGCACTCCAGCGCCTTCAGGGCCGAGCCACGGATGATGGGGATGGTGTCACCGGGAAACTCGTACTTGCTGAGGAGCTCCCGCACCTCGAGCTCCACCAGGTCCAGCAGCTCGGGGTCGTCCACCATGTCAACCTTGTTCATGAAGACGACCATGGTGGGCACGCCCACCTGCCGCGCCAGGAGGATGTGCTCCCGTGTCTGAGGCATGGGTCCGTCGGCCGCCGAGACCACCAGGATGGCCCCGTCCATCTGGGCGGCGCCCGTGATCATGTTCTTGACGTAATCGGCATGGCCGGGGCAGTCCACGTGGGCGTAGTGGCGCCTTTCCGTCTCGTACTCCACGTGGGCCGTGTTGATGGTGATGCCCCGCTCCCTCTCCTCGGGCGCCTTGTCTATCTGGTCGTAGGGCGTGTACTGAGCCTTGCCCTGCTTGGACAGGATATAGGTGATGGCCGCCGTCAGCGTCGTCTTCCCGTGGTCCACGTGACCGATGGTCCCGACGTTGATATGCGGCTTGGTCCTCTCAAACTTGGCCCTGCCCATTCCTTTCTCGCCTCCCGTCTTCCTTCTCTCGCCTTAACCCGCCCCCGGGACCCGCCGGGCCTCTCCTAGCGCCTGGCCGGCGCCCGCCCCTGGGCCTTGCTCACTATCTCCTCGGCCACATGGCGCGGAACCTCTTCGTAGTGGTCGAACTGCATGGTGTAGGTGCCGCGGCCCTGCGTGCGCGAGCGCAGGTCCGTGGCGTAGCCAAACATCTCCGCCAGCGGCACCAGCGCCTGGATGGCCCGCAGGTTGCCCCGCAGCTCCATGCCCTCGATCCGGCCGCGCCTGGCCTGAAGGTCTCCCATCACGTCCCCCATGTTATCCTCCGGCACCACCACCTCCACCTTCATGATGGGTTCCAGGAGAACCGGGTCCGCCCGGTTGGCGCCATCCTTGAATCCCATGGAGGCCGCGATCTTGAAGGCCATCTCCGAGGAGTCCACCTCGTGGTAGGAGCCATCGTAGAGGGTCACCCGCACGTCCACCACGGGGTAGCCGGCCAGCACGCCGTTCTCCATGGCCTCGCGGATCCCCGCCTCGATGGCCGGGACGTATTCCTTGGGCACCACGCCGCCCACGATCCTGTTGAGGAACTCGAAACCCTTGCCCCGCTCCAGGGGTTCCAGCTCCAGCCACACATGCCCGTACTGGCCTCGTCCGCCGGTCTGCCGGATGTATTTGCCCTCGGCCCTCACGGCCGAGCGGATGGTCTCGCGATAGGCCACCTGGGGCTTGCCCACGTTGGCCTGCACCCTGAATTCCCGCATGAGCCGGTCCACGATGATCTCCAGATGCAGTTCGCCCATGCCCGAAATGATGGTCTGCCCCGTCTCCTGGTCCGTATGGACGCGGAAGGTGGGGTCCTCCTCCGCCAGGCGCGTGAGCGACTCTCCCAATTTGTCCTGGTCAGCCTGGGTCTTGGGCTCTATGGCCACCGAGATGACCGGCTCCGGGAACTGCATGGCCTCCAGCACGATGGGCCGACCCTCGTCGCAGAGGGTGTCGCCCGTAACGGTCTCCTTGAGGCCCACCACGGCCACGATATCCCCCGTCCGCGCCTCCTCCACCTCCTGGCGGTGATTGGCGTGCATCTGGAGGAGGCGGCTCACCCGCTCCTTGCGGCCCTTGCGGACGTTGAGGACGTACGTGCCGCTCCTCAGGACGCCCGAGTAGACCCGCAGGTAGGTCAGTTTGCCCACGAAGGGGTCGGACATGATCTTGAAGGCCAGGGCGCAGAAGGGCTCGTCATCGTCGGCCCGCCGCTCCGCCGGCTCGCCCGTCTGCGGGTCGGTGCCCTGAACGGGAGGTATGTCCAAGGGTGAGGGCAGATAGTCCACCACGGCGTCTAGGAGCGGCTGCACGCCCTTGTTGCGGTAAGCCGCCCCGCACAGCACCGGCACCAGCCGGAAGGCCAGCGTGCCCCGGCGCAGGGCGTCCCTTATCTCCTCGGGTGTGATCTCCCGACCGTCCAGGTACTTGAGCATGAGGGCGTCGTCCACCTCGGCCACGGCCTCCAGGAGACGCTCGCGGTGCTCGGCGACCTGAGCCTCCATCTCGGCCGGCACCTGGGCCTGCTCCATTTCGGTGCCCAGCTCGTCGCGGTAGACGATGGCCCGGCCCGTCACCAAATCCACCATGCCGCGGAAGGAGTCCTCGGTGCCGATGGGGATCTGGACCGCCACGGGGTTGGCCCCCAGTCTCTCCTTCATCATGCGCAGGACGCGGAAGAAGTCGGCTCCCACGATGTCCATCTTGTTTACAAAGGCGATGCGAGGAACCCGGTAACGGTCCGCCTGCCGCCACACCGTCTCCGACTGGGGCTCCACGCCGCCCTTGGCGCAGAAAACGGCCACCACGCCGTCCAGAACGCGGAGGGAACGTTCCACCTCCACCGTGAAATCCACGTGACCGGGGGTGTCAATGATATTGATGCGATGATCCCGCCAGTGGCAGGTGGTGGCGGCCGAGGTGATGGTGATACCGCGCTCCTGCTCCTGGACCATCCAGTCCATGGTGGCGGCACCCTCGTGCACCTCGCCCATCTTGTGGACACGCCCCGTATAGAAGAGGATGCGCTCCGTCGTCGTCGTCTTGCCTGCGTCAATGTGAGCGGAGATCCCGATGTTCCGGATCCTCTCCAACGGATAGTCCCTGGCCACGTCGCTCACCCCTTCCCTCAGGGCGCCGCCCGCGCCACAAGCCGGGGGCACCCGGAGCAAAACATCAAAAAGAATAGCCTCACCAACGGTAATGGGCAAAGGCCCGGTTGGCCTCGGCCATACGGTGGGTTTCCTCCTTGCGTCGCACCGCGTTGCCCGCGTTGTTGGCCGCGTCGAGGAGCTCCCCCGCCAACCTCTCCACCATGGACCGCTCCGGCCGCTCCCTGGCAGCGCCCACCAGCCAGCGCAGAGCCAGGCTGAGCCGCCGCTCCGGCCTCACCTCCAGGGGCACCTGGTAGGTGGCACCCCCCACGCGCCGCGGCCGGACCTCGAGGAGCGGCGAGGCATTGCGGACGGCCGTCTCGAGGATGTCCACGGCGTTCCGCCGCGACCGCTCCTCGGCCAGCCGGAGAGCGTCGTAGACTATCCTCTCGGCCAGGCTCTTCTTGCCGTCCAGCATGACCTTGTTGATCAGCCGGGCGGCGAGCTCGCTGCCGTAGACCGGATCCGGCGCTATGACCCGCCGGGGCGCCCGACCTCTCCTCGCCATGTCAGCCTACCCCCCTGCGCCCCTACTTTTTGGGACGCTTGGCCCCGTATTTGGAACGACCCTGCCTCCGCTTGTCCACGCCGGCCGCGTCCAGCGTGCCGCGGACGATATGATAGCGCACGCCGGGCAGGTCTTTAACCCGTCCGCCTCGCACCAGGACCACGGAGTGCTCCTGCAGGTTGTGGCCCTCCCCCGGGATGTAGGCGGTGACCTCGACGCCGTTGGTGAGGCGGACGCGCGCCACCTTCCGTAGGGCCGAGTTGGGTTTCTTGGGCGTCATGGTGCGCACCTGCACGCACACACCGCGCTTTTGGGGATTGCCCCTCAGGGCCGGCGACTTGGTCTTTCTCGTCACGGCCTTGCGTCCCAGGCGAATCAACTGGTTTATGGTCGGCATCGCGCTCCCCCCTCCTCCGGACCTTGCCGGGCTCCGGGCGCTGATGTGGCCCGGAAAAGATCGTTTCCTCTCCGGGCCACACCGCAAAACGTCTGCATCGGCGCTTTGCAGGTCTCTTTCAGCCGCTCCGCCCATCACCCTGCCTTTCAGACAGGATGGCGGCCGCTGCCGCCCCTACCTCGACTCCACAGGCCCGGCCGAGCTCGTGCATCAGGTCCACCCACACCAGCTCGACCCGCCTGTCCCGACACAACCTCACCAGCGGCCCCGTGACCCTGTCCTCCGCGTCACGAGCCACGAAGACTACCGCCGCCTGACCGTTTTGGACAGCCCGCGTGGTCTGCTTGGTACCCACCACCTTGGCGGTGGCGGTGCGCAACCTGTCGAAACTGTCCCGCTCCATCAAGCTCGCCGCGCCGCGGCTCGCTCCGCGCCCACCGCGCCACCGCACCGCCACGGCAAGGGCGACCCAATTCTAGCACCCGCCCCTGGGGGTGTCAACGCAAAGGGTAGAGCCGTCATTGGGCTTCACCGGCGACGGGCAGGGGCGCGTCGGCCGCCTCCCCTTCCTCCACCGCCTGCAACTCCGGCCTCTCCGCCGTCTCCTGTCCGCCGGGCACGGCCGCGCCTGCCTCAGGAGCGGACGCCCCGGGACCGTAGGCCGCCGCGGCCAAGGCGTCCACCTCGTTTACCTCAATGCGGATGTTTCGGTAGCGCGACATGCCCGTCCCCGCCGGAATCAGCTTGCCGATGATAACGTTCTCCTTGAGGCCGATGAGGGGATCCATCTTCCCCTTGATGGCCGCCTCCGTCAACACCCGGGTCGTCTCCTGGAAGGCCGCCGCCGAGAGGAAGGAATCGGTGGCCAGGCTGGCCTTGGTGATCCCCAGCAGAACGGGCTTGCCCACGGCCGGATCGCCGCCCGCCGCCTCCACCTGGGCGTTCACCTCCGCCAGCTCGAAGACATCGACCAGCCCGCCCGGTAGGAGATCGGTGTCGCCGGCCTCCTCGATCCTCACCTTGCGCATCATTTGGCGGATGATGATCTCCACGTGCTTGTCGTTGATCTCCACTCCCTGCATCCGGTAGACGCGTTGGACCTCCTGGAGCAGGTACAGCTGGGCGGCCTCGGCCCCCTTCACCCGGAGGATGTCATGGGGATTGACAGGCCCCTCGGTGAGGACGTCGCCCATCTCCACCCGGTCCCCGTCCCGCACGCGCAGGCGTGCCCCAAAGGGTACCGGATACTCCACGCTCTGCCCCTCGTCGTCGGTGACGCGGACGAAACGCCTCCCCCGCTGCTCCACCACCTGGACGGTGCCGGCCGTATCGGCCAACACGGCCTGCCCCTTGGGACGCCTCGCCTCAAAGAGCTCCTCCACCCGCGGGAGACCCTGGGTGATATCCTCGCCCGCCACCCCACCCAGGTGGAAGGTTCGCATGGTCAACTGTGTGCCGGGTTCGCCGATGGACTGGGCGGCGATGATGCCCACCGCCTCGCCCACCGAGACGATCCTCCCCGTGGCCAGGTCGCGGCCGTAACAGCGGGCGCAAACCCCGTAGCGGCTCCGGCACGTGAGGACCGACCGCACTATCACCCGGTTGACGCCGGCCGCCGCCACGGACGCCGCCGCCTCCTCGGTGATCTCCTGCCCCGCGGCCACCATGACCTCGCCCGTCTCCGGGTGAACCACGTCCCGCAGGGCGATTCTCCCCACGATACGGCTCTCCAGGGACTCGATGAGCTCGTTGCCGTCCCGGATCTCCTCCACCTCGATGCCCTGGTCGGTGCCGCAGTCCTCCTCCCGTACGATGACGTCCTGCGCCACGTCCACCAGCCTGCGCGTCAGGTATCCCGAGTCGGCCGTCCGGAGGGCCGTGTCGGCCAGCCCTTTGCGGGCCCCGTGGGTGGAGGTGAAGAACTCCAGCACCGTGAGCCCCTCCCGGAAGCTGGATTTCACGGGGATCTCGATGGTGCGACCCGAGGGGTCGGCCATGAGACCCCGCATGCAGGCCAGCTGGGAGAGCTGGTTCCAGTTGCCCCTGGCGCCCGAGATGGCCATCATGCGAACCGGGTTGAAGGGGTCCAGCTGCTCCTTGAGCAGATCCGTCAAACGGTCCTTGGCTTGGGTCCAGATCTCGATGACCTTGTTGTAGCGTTCCTCCTCGGTGAGGAGACCCTGGCGGAACTGATCCTGCACCTCGGCCACTTGCCGCTCCGCCTCGGCCAGGATGTCCTTCTTCTCCTTGGGCGTCTCGATATCCACGATGCCGATGGTGGCTCCCGCCCGGGTGGCGAAGCGAAAACCCAGGCTCTTGAGCCGGTCCAGCATCCTGGCCGTGGCCGCGTGCCCGAGGCGGGCATAGCAGCGGGCCGCGATGGCCCCCAGCTCCTTTTTGTCCACCACGCGGTTGAGGAAGGTGTCCTCCCCCTCCCCGAACATCTCCCGCGGCAACTGCCGGTTGAAGAGGATGCGCCCAACCGTCGTCTCCAGGATGTGTCCCTCCAGACGCACCCGCACCGCGGCGTGGACGTCCACCTCTCCCAGGGACCAGGCCAGTTCGGCTTCCTCCGGCGACGAAAAGACGCGGCCTTCGCCCGCGGCGCCCGGCCTCACCTGCGTGAGGTAGTAGAGACCCAGAACCATGTCCTGGGTGGGCGTGACCACGGGCGACCCGTCCTTGGGGTTGAGGATGTTGTTGGCGGCCATCATCAGGACCCGGGCCTCGGCTTGGGCTTCGGCCGACAGGGGCACGTGCACCGCCATCTGGTCCCCATCGAAGTCGGCGTTGTAGGCCGTGCAGACGAGGGGGTGGATCTGGATGGCCCGGCCCTCCACCAGCACCGGCTCGAAGGCCTGGATGCCGAGCCGGTGGAGGGTGGGCGCCCGGTTCAGGAGGACCGGGTGCTCCGCGATGACTTCCTCCAGGACGTCCCAGACCTCCTCCTGCATCCGCTCCGCCTTGCGTTTAGCACCCTTGATATTGTGGGCGAAGCCGTAGTCCACCAGCTTCTTCATCACGAAGGGCTTGAAGAGCTCCAGAGCCATCTCCTTGGGCAGACCGCATTGGTGCATCTTGAGCTCGGGGCCCACCACGATCACGGAGCGCCCCGAGTAGTCCACCCGCTTACCGAGCAGGTTCTGGCGGAAGCGGCCCTGTTTGCCCTTGAGCATGTCGCTGAGAGACTTGAGGGCCCGGTTGCCGGGGCCGGTCACCGGCCGCCCGCGGCGACCGTTGTCTATTAGGGCATCCACGGCCTCCTGGAGCATCCGCTTCTCGTTGCGGACGATGATGTCGGGGGCCCCCAACTCCAGGAGTTTCTTCAGGCGGTTGTTGCGGTTGATGACCCGTCGGTAAAGGTCGTTGAGGTCGGAGGTGGCAAACCGCCCGCCGTCCAACTGGACCATGGGGCGCAGGTCGGGAGGAATGACGGGGATGACCTCCAGGATCATCCACTCCGGCCTGTTGCCCGACTTGCGGAAGGCCTCCACCACCTCGAGCCGGCGCACCGCCCGCATGCGCCGCTGGCCCGAGGAGGAACGGATCTCCTCCCGCAGCTCCTCGGCCATCTCCTCCAGGTCTATGCGGGCCAGGAGCTCGCGGACGGTCTCCGCCCCCATGCCCGCCCGGAACTCGTTGCCGTACCGCTCCCGCATCTCCCGGTACTCGGACTCCGTGAGCAGTTGCTTCTCGAGCAGGGGCGTCTCACCGGGATCCGTGACCACGTAGGAGGCGAAATAAAGGATCTTTTCCAGGGCGCGGGGGGAGAGATCGAGGATGAGCCCCATCCGGCTCGGTATCCCCTTGAAGAACCAGATGTGGGACACCGGCGCGGCCAGCTCGATGTGACCCATGCGCTCCCGCCTCACCCGCGACCGGGTCACCTCCACCCCGCAACGATCGCACACGATACCCTTGTAACGCACCTTCTTGTACTTCCCGCAGTGGCACTCCCAGTCCTTGACGGGACCGAAGATGCGCTCGCAGAAGAGCCCGTCCCTCTCCGGCTTGAGGGTCCGGTAGTTGATGGTCTCCGGCTTTTTCACCTCGCCCCGCGACCATTCGCGGATCTTCTCCGGCGAAGCGACGCCGATGAGGATGGAATCGAAGTAGTTCAAGTCGAGGCCGAAATTGTCGCCGGCTTCCAGACCGAGGGAATCCATGCCTCTCATCATACCGTCTGCTCTTCCTCCTCCTCCGCCTCGGAGAGAGCATACTCCTCCAGGCTCTCCTCGGCCTCCGCCTCGCCAGCCTCGCCGGCCTCGGCCGCCGTTCCGTCCGCCTCGACGGCTTCTGCCGGCGCTTCACCGTCGGCCCGCTCCCGCCGGCCGATCACCTCACCCAGGTCCAGGTCCAGGTCGCGGGCCAGCTCCGTCACATCCTCCTCCGTCTCCCGAATCTCGATGACCTGGGCATCCTCCGAGAGGATCTTGACGTCCAGCCCCAAGCTCTGCATCTCCTTGATGAGCACCTTGAAGGACTCGGGCACGCTGGGCTCGGGGATGTTGGAGCCCTTGATGATGGCCTCATATGTTTTGACGCGCCCCAGCACGTCGTCGGACTTGACGGTCAGGAGCTCCTGGAGGGTGTACGCGGCCCCGTAAGCCTCCAGGGCCCAGACCTCCATCTCGCCGAACCGCTGGCCGCCGAACTGGGCCTTGCCCCCCAGCGGCTGCTGGGTGACCAGGGAGTACGGTCCGGTGGAACGGGCGTGGATCTTGTCGTCCACCAGGTGGGCCAGCTTGAGCATGTACATCTCGCCCACCACGACCGGGTTGTCGAAGGGCTCCCCCGTGCGACCTTCGTAAAGGATGGTCTTGCCGTCGTCGGGCAAGCCGGCCTCGCGCAGAGCGCCAAAGACATCATCCTCCGTGGCACCGGCGAAGACTGGCGAGCTGACCCACAGCCCGAGGGCCCTGGCCGCCCAGCCCAGGTGGGTTTCCAGCACTTGGCCCAGATTCATCCGCGAGGGAACCCCCAAGGGATTGAGGACCACGTCCACGGGCGTGCCGTCGGGCAGAAAGGGCATGTCCTCAGCGGGCAGGATCTTGGCTATGACCCCCTTGTTGCCGTGGCGACCCGCCATCTTGTCGCCCACCGAGACCTTGCGCTTTTGCGCCACGTACACCCGCACCAGCTGATTGACGCCGGGCGAGAGCTCGTCGCCCTGCTCACGGGAAAAGACCTTGACGTCCACCACGATACCGCTCTCACCGTGAGGGACCCGCAGGGAGGTGTCGCGCACCTCCCGGGACTTCTCGCCGAAGATGGCCCGCAGCAACCGCTCCTCGGCCGTCAGCTCCGACTCGCCCTTGGGCGTCAGCTTGCCCACCAGGATGTCGCCCGGTCGCACCTCCGCCCCCACGCGGATGATGCCCCGGTCGTCCAGATCACGCAGGACCTCCTCGCCCGTGTTGGGGATCTCGCGCGAAATCTCCTCGGGACCAAGCTTGGTGTCCCGGGCCTCGCACTCGTGCTCCTCGATGTGGATGGAGGTGAAGACATCGTCCCGCACCAGGCGCTCGCTGATGAGGATGGCGTCCTCGTAGTTGTAACCTTCCCACGGGAGGAAGGCCACGAGCACGTTGCGGCCCAAGGCCAGCTCGCCCCGGTCCGTGCACGGTCCGTCGGCGATTACATCGCCGGCCTCCACCCGCTGCCCCTTGCGGACCACCACCCTCTGGTTGAAGCAGGTCCCCTGGTTGGACCGCTGGAACTTGGCCAGGCGGTAGCTGTCCACCCCGCCGTCGTCGGTCCTGATGAGCACCTCCGCGGCCGAGAGCCTCTCGACGGTGCCGGGCCGCCGCGCCAGGACCACCGCGCCCGAGTCGGCCGCCACCCGGAACTCGATGCCCGTGCCCACCAGGGGAGCCTCCGTGCCGATGAGGGGGACCGCCTGGCGCTGCATGTTGGCCCCCATGAGAGCGCGGTTGGCGTCGTCGTTCTCCAGGAAGGGGATGAGGGCCGTCGCCACGCTGACGAGCTGCATGGGCGACACGTCCATGAAGTCCACCTCTTCCCGGGGGACCATGGCGATGTGATGGCGGAAGCGCACCGGCACGTGACGTTCGGTGATGAGCCCGTCCAAGGCGAGGGGAGTGTTGGCCTGGGCGATGGCGTACTCGTCCTCCTCGTCGGCCGTCAGGTACCTGATCTCATCCGTCACCCGGCCCTCCACCACCCGCCGGTAGGGCGTAGCGATGAAGCCGTACTCGTTGACGCGGGCATAGCTGGCCAGGGCGCCGATGAGACCGATGTTGGGCCCCTCCGGCGTCTCGATGGGGCAAACCCGCCCGTAGTGGGAATGATGCACGTCCCGTACGTCGAAACCGGCCCGCTCGCGGGAAAGGCCCCCCGGACCCAGGGCGCTCAGGCGCCGCTTGTGGGTCAGCTCCGAGAGGGGATTGGTCTGGTCCATGAACTGGGAGAGCTGGCTCGACCCGAAGAACTCCTTGATGGCCGCCACAACGGGCCGAATGTTGATGAGGGCCTGGGGAGCCACCGCCTCGGCGTCCTGGATGGTCATGCGCTCCTTGATGACCCGCTCCATGCGCTGGAGACCGACCCGGAACTGGTTTTGCAGCAGCTCGCCCACGGACCGCAGCCGGCGGTTGCCGAGGTGGTCTATGTCGTCCAGCGTCCCCACGCCGTGGATCAGGCCCACCATGTAGTTGACGATGGCCAGGACGTCGTCGCGCGTCAAAGTGCGCTCGCCGGCGGGAACGTCGCCGTTGCCCAGCACGTCCACCACGCGGTCCTCGGCCGTGCGCACACGGACCTTCTTCACTCCCGCCTCCTGAATCCGCTCCGCCAGAGCCCGCTCTATGCGCTGGCCGGCAGCGGCCAGGACGGCGCCGGTCCGCGGGTCCCTGATGTCCTCGGCGGCCCAGTGACCGCTGATGCGTTGGCGGACGCCCAGCTTTTTGTTCATCTTGTAGCGGCCCACCGCCGCCAGGTCGTAGCGGCGGGAATCGAAATAGAGGCCCTCCAGGAGGGCGCGCGCGTTTTCCTCCGTGGGGTTCTCGCCCGGCCGCAGCCGCCGGTAGATCTCCTTCAGGGCTGCCACCGCCGAATCGGTGCTGTCCTTGTCCAGGGTGGAACGGACCACTTCGTTGTCGCCGAGGACCTCCAGGATCTCGGCGTTGCTCTCCACCCCAAGGGCCCGCAGGAGCACGGTGGCCGGCAGCTTGCGGGTGCGGTCCACCCGCGCGTAGAGGAGACCCGTCGCATCGTATTCCAGCTCGAGCCAGGCCCCCCGGTTGGGGATGACGGTGGCCGTAAGAATGCGGTTGCCGTTTTGGTCCAAATCCTCGGCGTAGTAGACGCCGGGCGAGCGCACGAGCTGGCTCACCACCACCCGCTCGGCCCCGTTGATGATAAAGGTGCCCTTGTCTGTCATGAGGGGGAAGTCCCCCATGAAGACCTCCGACTCCTTGACCTCACCCGTCTCCCGGTTGATGAGCTGCACCTTGACCCGCAGAGGCGCCTTGTAGGTGTCGTCCCTCTCCTTGCACTCCTCCACCGACCACTTGGGCTCCCCCAGCGAGTAGGAGACGAACTTGAGGAGCAGATTGCCCGAGAAGTCCTCGATGGGCGAAATCTCCTCGAAGAGCTGCAACAGCCCCTCCCGCAGGAACCACTCGTAGGAACTCTTCTGCACCTGAATCAGATTGGGAAGATCGAGGACCTGTTGCACTCTGCCGAAACTGCGCCGCTCCCGCGTGGGAACCTGGAAAGGACTGGACAAGGACTGTCACTCCCCTTTCCCCGTCACCGGCGGGCGACGGGGGCTCGTGAAACCCTCTCCCCTGGCGGTACAGCAAGCGCATATCTTAACAAACAACGCAGGGGCAGTCAAGGCGGCGCGCCCTCCGCGCGCTCCCTCCGACCGCCCCTTGCCTCCGCGGGGAAACGCTACTTTACCTCGACCTTGGCCCCCGCCTCGGTCAGCTTGGCCTTGATGGCCTCCGCTTCCTCCCTGCCGACTTTCTCCTTGACGGGCTTGGGCGCGCCGTCCACCAGGTCCTTGGCCTCCTTGAGCCCCAGGCCCGTTATCTCCCGGACCACCTTGATGACCTGGATCTTGTTGGCGCCCGCCTCCGCCAGGATGACATCGAACTCCGTCTGCTCCTCCGCGGCCGGCGCCGCGGCCGGTGCCCCCGCCGCAGCGGGAGCCGCCACCGCCACCGGGGCGGCGGCCGACACACCGAACTTCTCCTCGAACTGCTTCACCAGGTCCGCCAGTTCGAGAACCGTCATGCTCTCCACCAGCTCCAACACCTGCGCCACCTTGGACAACCCTATCCCACCTCTCCTTGGACGATGCTCCGCTTGGTCTCCTGTCCGGCGGGGCCCCGGATCCGCCGCCGGTACGACACGCTAGGCCGCCTCCTCCCGTCGGCGCCGCAGCTGGTCCGCCGCCACGGCAAACCCGCGCAGGAGACCGCCCAGCACCCCCACCGCCCCCGCCAACGGGGCCTTGAAGCCCCCGGCCAGCATGGCCAGCAGTTGGGACCGCGGCGGCAGTTTGGCAAGGGACTCCACCTCGGCCGCCCCGACCAGGCGCCCTTCCACGAGCCCGGCCTTGACCCGGATCTTGCCCTCGTGGGCACCGAGGGCCGCCACCAGGGCCCTGGCCGCCGCCACCGGGTCATCGTAACCGAAGGCCACCATGGTGGGGCCTTTGAGATAGGGGGTCATGGCCGTCAGCCCCAGGGACTCGCCCGCCAAGCGGGCAAGCGTATTCTTGACGACCTTGAGCTCGACCCCCTCCTCCCCGAAGCGCCGCCGCAACTCGAACATCTCGGCCACCGTGAGGCCCGTGAACTCGGCCAGCAGAGCCCCCCTGGCCCGTTCCAGACGGTCCCGGAAAGCCTGGAGCTCCCTCGCCTTTTGCTCCCGCGTCTTGGGCAACCGTCCACCTCCTCTCCGCCTTCAATGACAAGGGCTCCTCCAGACGGAGGAGCCCGCGCACCGCCAACCGGCGGCGATACCGCCAACGCGCTGGCCCCCGCCTGGGCAGGCCTCGACTTGGGCGCCCCCAGAGGGCGCACCTGCCGTCACTGGCAGGGAGAATTCCCGCCGCAGCAATATAACGCCTGCCAAAAGCTTTTACAATGATCCGCCCGGGCCGGCCGAGCGGCGCCCCCGCACCTCAGCCCGCGAGCCGTCCCGGATTGACCCGGATCCCCGGCCCCATGGTGGAGGACAGGGTGACACTCCGCACGTACTGTCCCTTGGCGCCCTCCGGCTTGGCCCGCAGGATGGCGTCCATGAGGGCGCGCAGGTTGTCGAGGAGCTGCTCGGCTCCAAAGGAAGCCTTGCCGATGGAGGCATGCACGATACCCGTCTTGTCGGTGCGAAACTCGACCTTGCCCGCCTTGACCTCGCGGACGGCCTGGCCCACGTCGAAGGTGACGGTGCCCGTCTTGGGGTTGGGCATGAGCCCCCTGGGACCGAGGATCTTCCCGACGCGGCCCACCAGCGCCATCATGTCCGGCGTGGCCACGGCGGCGTCGAAGTCCAGCCATCCTCCCTGGATCCGCTCCACCAAGTCCTCGGCGCCTACGTAGTCGGCGCCGGCGGTCTCGGCCTCCTTGGCCTTTTCCCCCCGGGCAAAGGCCAACACCCGCACCCGGCGCCCCGTCCCATGCGGCAGGACAACGGCTCCGCGCACCATCTGATCCGCGTGCCGGGGGTCCACCCCCAGCCGCACGGCCACCTCCACCGTCTCATCGAAGCGGGCGGTGGCCAGCTCCTTGACCAGCCCGACGGCCTCCTCCGGCTCGTAAAGGCGCTCCGGCTCGACCCTCTCCAGCAGGTTCGCGTACCTCTTGCCGTGCGCAGTCATCACTCCACCACCTCGATGCCCATGCTGCGGGCCGTACCGATCACCATGCTCTCGGCGGCCTCGAGGGAGACGGTGTTCAGGTCGGGCAGCTTGGTGCGCGCTATCTCCCGGACCTGCGCCCGCGTGACCCGGCCGACGACCTGCTGCCCGGGCTTGGCCGCGCCCTTTTCGACCCCCGCCGCGCGCAGGAGGAGGACGGCCGCGGGGGGAGTCTTGGTCACGAAGCTGAAGGAACGGTCCGCGTACACGGTGACCACGACGGGGATGATGAGGCCCGCGTCGTCCTTGGTCCGCTCGTTGAACTCCTTTACGAAGGCCATGATGTTCACGCCGTGCTGGCCGAGGGCCGGCCCCACGGGAGGTGCAGGGGTGGCCTTGCCCGCGGGGAGTTGCAATTTTACCTGACCGATCACCTTTTTTGCCATACCGGATCCCCCTAGACTTTTTCCAGTTGGGTGAAGTCCAGCTCCAGGGGGGTCTCCCGGCCGAACATGGAGACCAGGACCCGCACCTTGCCCCGCTGGACGTCTATCTCCTCCACGGAACCGATGAAGCCCTCGAAAGGACCGGCCTTGACCCGCACCGCCTCGCCTATCTCCAGGTCAATGCGCAGCCTGGGCTCCTCAACCCCGATCTGCTGAAGAATGGCCTGCACCTCCGCGTCCGGCAGGGGCACCGGCCGCGTCCCCGCGCCCACGAAGCCGGTGACTCCCGGCGTGTAACGCACGGCGTGCCAGGACTCGTCCGTGAGGATCATCTCCACCAGCACGTAGCCGGGGAAGACCTTTTTCTTGACGGTCTTTTTCTTGCCGTCCTTGATCTCGATCTGCTCCTCCACCGGCACCACGATGCGGAACACCTTGTCGACCAGACCCATGGTGGCGATGCGCTTTTCCAGGTTGGTCTTGACCTTGTGCTCGTAGCCGGCGAAGGTATGAACCACGTACCACTGGCGTTTGTCCTGGCCCACCTGCGTGTCCACGCCCCGCGCGACCTCCATCTCAGACGACCAACCGGAGCAAGGCGCCCAGGACCAGGTCCATGACCCAGAGAACCAGGCCCACCAGCAGCACCGACACGATGACGACCACCGTGAGAACGCCCGTTTCCCGCCGGGTCGGCCATTGGACCTTTTTCATCTCGGAGCGGACCTCGCGCAGATAGCCCACAACCCTGTTGGCCACGTCCCCGTCCCCCGCCGTCAGGCGCCCCGGCTCGGCCCGGCGCCGTGTTTGTGCCACAAAAATACTGGCAGGCCCGGAGGGACTCGAACCCCCAACCAGCGGTTTTGGAGACCGCTACTCTGCCAATTGAGCTACGGGCCTGCTCCCCAACCCGAGGGCCTGGCTACTTGGTCTCCCTGTGCAGCGTGTGCGTCCGGCACGCGGGACAGTACTTGCGCAGCTCCAGGCGCCCGGCGTCGTTCTTTTTGTTTTTGCTGGTCGTGTAATTGCGCTCCTTGCAGCGCTCGCACGCCAGCGTGACGGTCACGCGCAAGGTCCAGCCCTCCCCTGCCCGGGCTGACGGCGCCCCATACTCTAACACCCGGCCTCCGGCCCTGTCAACGCAGGAAAACAACGCCGGAAACCGGGATCGCCGCCCTCTGGAGCTGCCGACCGGAGTCGAACCGGTGACCTTCCCCTTACCATGGGGATGCTCTGCCTGCTGAGCTACGGCAGCCCTCAAAAATTTGGTTGCGGGGGCAGGATTTGAACCTGCGACCTTCGGGTTATGAGCCCGACGAGCTACCTGGCTGCTCCACCCCGCGAACCGCTCTGTCTGGCTGGTGGAGAGGGTAGGATTCGAACCTACGAAGGCGTCAGCCAGCAGATTTACAGTCTGCCCCGTTTGGCCGCTTCGGTACCTCTCCGCCCGGGAACATCATACCCGCCGCCCGCGCCACCGCAAGTGGAGCTGGCGGACGGACTCGAACCGACAACCTGCCGCTTACAAGGCGGCTGCTCTACCCGTTGAGCTACGCCAGCATCGCGGCAAAAGCCCGGCGCCCGCGCCCCGCCGGCGACGGCCGCACCGGCCGAACGCCATCATAGCACAGCCCGTGCGGCCGGATCAACCGCGCCGACTCCGGGGAGTGTGTCAAGAGGTTCCGGGGGAAATTTTTTGGAAATTGACCTCGTGCCTGAATTTGTCATTCGTTGAGCTAGTCTTTCCCCGTTGGTC
>FWPU01002909.1_pt1 | contig 45304 bp, 42 predicted proteins | sample 2228361 | NCBI WGS metagenome assembly FWPU01 (sample SAMEA103939777, study PRJEB20133) | metagenome
CGCTCCACCGCCCACGGCGCGCGTTGCAGCGTGTAGAGCCACTCCTCTTTCGACTTGGGAAAATCCAGCGTTTTCAGCACCCATTGTTCGGGGTCGAAGTTGACCATCAACGGCGGAGACGCCGCGTCAAATGTGAATTCATGGCTGGCTTGCTCCACATAGACGCGATGTTTTTGCTGTCCCTGCGCCGTCGTCACGTAGATATCAACTGGCGTCCGAAACAGCGGCGTGATGTTCGTGACCAGTTGCGTTTGCTTGACGGTGACTTTCACTTTCTTCGCCGCTTCGTCCCAAGCGTATCGCACCTGAAATTCCGGGTAGCCCGCTTTGTAGAGCCACTGCTCGAAGAACCACGTCAGGTCGCGCCCCGAAACTTCCTCCATCGCCAAACGCAGGTCAACCGTTTCGACAGCCTTGAAAGCGTTGCGGCGGGTGTAGAGGTTGATGCCCTTCCAGAACAGTTCGTCGCCGAGAACGCCGCGCAGCATGTGGAGCACACTGCCGCCTTTCGGGTAGGCGTGCCCGTCAAACATGTGCTCCGGCTCGGCGTATTGGCGATACACGACGGGGCGGCGACTGTTCCCTGTGTCGGCGGCTCGCGCTCCGTTCATCATGCCGTCCACTTCGATTTGGAAGGCGTCTTTGCCCTGGTCAAACTCCGTCCAGAGCGTGTCAAAATAGGAGGCAAAACCTTCGTTCAGCCAGATGTGCGACCAGTCCTTGCAGGTCAGCAAATCGCCCCACCACTGGTGCGCGAGTTCGTGCGCCAGCAAGCCGTCGCTGCTGATGTCCAGTTTGGCGCGAGCGTCGTGCAAACTCCCGTCGCCCACCGTCGTCGCGCTGGTATGCTCCATCCCGCCGGGAAAGTTCGACATCATCACCTGCGCATACTTGCTCCACGGATAGCGGACGCCGATTTTGTCAGAGAAGAACTTGACCATGCGCGGCGTGTTGCTCATTGCGGCTTTGGCTTCTTCGGGACGGCGGTAGGTGGGAACATAATAGACAATCGGAACGTTCTCGTAGGGCGTGTCCTTGACTTCGACGAACTCCCCGACGGCGATGGAGATGAGGTAGGTCGAATGAGGCAAGTCTTGTTTCCAGTGGAACGTTTTCGTGCCGTCGGCGTTGGTGCGCGTGGCGGCGAGCGTGCCGTTGGAAATACCCATCATGTTTTTCGGAACGGTCAGCAGCACTTCGCTGGTGCATTTGTCGTTGGGATAATCGTAGCACGGAATCCATCCCGCTGCGCCGTCCGGTTCGTTGAGGCTCCAGATTTGCGTTGGTAGAGTCGGGTTGTTGTCGTCTGGCACAACTAACCGCAGCCCCGCCCCGACGAACCCGCCGCCGGTCGGCATGGCGACTTCGTAAGTGATGGTGAGTGTAACCTTCTCTTTGGGCAGATAGGCTTTGCCCAACTCAACGGTCATCTTCCCATTTGCCTTCACGTACTTGAGCGACTGCGCCTTCTCGTTGACCACCTGCTTGATTTGCAGACCGTCTCCTGCGTCCAACTCCACCGCATTCAACGGCGTATGCAGCGGCGACAGCACGTGCGTCACGCGCCCGGAGAGTTTCCTCTTGGCGATGTCAAACGAGAACTCGCATCGAACGTGCTGGAGGTCGAACACCCGGTCGCGGGCGAATTTTTCCAGTTGCGCAAGGGCGGGGCAAAGGAATAACGCAACGATGAGCAAAGTGAAACCAAGCAAGTATCGTTTGAACAAAGAATGTGTCCTCTCTAATTATAAGGGAACGACAGGGAAGGGCAGGGAACGACGGGGAACGGCAGGGAACGGCAGGGAACAACAAGCAACTATTCGCTATTTCCTGCCGTTCCCTGTCGTTCCCTGCCCTTCCCCGCCGCCTCCCGTCGTTCCCTGCCGTTCCTACTTTCACGACAACAGTTTGGGAATTCGAGAGTTTGCTGTTTGGATTCCTCTTGTTTCGGTAATGGCAGAGCAGTAGGGCAGAGTCTCCGTCCCTGCCTTCGTTTCGCTGGCGCAAGTTGTGCGGCAAGCGAGACAAAGGCGGGGACGGAGACACCGCCCTACATCCATGCGCCAGTCATCGCAGATTACCGAAACAAATCGGCAAATAGCATCAATCGCACGGGTAATTCATCAACCTCCAAACACCCTCACCGCATACTCCCGTGCCAGACGTTCATTCTCGACCAGTGAACGGGTGATGTGCGTCTGGGCTTCGTAGGCGAGTTCGACGATGAGCGGACCGCGATAGCCGATGTCGTCTAATGCGGTTTTGACCTGACGGTAATCAATGTCGCCGTCGCCAAAGGTCTCGCTCCACATGCCGTTCACGGAGTTGCGAACGTGCAAACTCCTCGCCCGCGCGCCGGTCTCACGCAAAATCATAATGGGGTCTTGCCCGCCGCGCAAGACCCAATGAAAGTCCATGCAGAAACCGACGAGGTTGGGGTCAGTGTTCGCCAAATTTGCCCTGTGCTCGCGGGCGTTATTGCGCATTTCCGGGTCGTGGAAGTGGATGACTAAACTCAGCCCGATGTTCTTCAATTCGTGCGCGAGACGGTTAAGATACTCACCCTGCACTTTGAGTTCGTCGTCCGTCTTCTCGCGTCCGAGGGGGTTGGGGTTAACGTTCAGCATGGGACAGCCGATGTCGCGCGCTCGTTTGGCGAAGTCCAACGTTTCCGCGACGGTTTTCTCCGCCGCCTCACGCTCGTGATACGCGCCGCCTTGATACATGCTGACCAACTGCAAGCCGTGTTTCTTGAGCAGTTCGCCCGTCTGCGCCGTTTGCTCCGGCGTCGCGCACCACTTCAGCCAGCCCTCAATCGCATCAAACCCTGCCGCCCGCACCTCGCCAAATGCTTCGTCGAGACGCTCGTCCAAATTCTTTTGCTCTCGCGCGTACACCTGGAGCCAGACGTAAAGTTGAGTTGCCAACGATGTGAAATCCGCCATCTGAGAATGAAATCTCACCGCAGAGGACGCAGAGAACGCGGAGGAACAAAAGGGTATGGGAGTATGGGCGTATGGGGGTATGGGTGAGATGTCTCCCACACTCCCACACTCCCATACTCCCATACTTTACTCGGCGTTCTCCGCGTCCTCTGCGGTGAAATCGTCAAGCCACTCGAATAACCATGTATTTGATAGGCGTCTCGCCCACGTTGCGCAAGCCGTGCAGGACGTTCTCCGGGCAGAACAACGCCGTCATTGCGCTGATGACGTGCGTCTCGTCACCGATAAGGGCTTCCGCCGTGCCTTCGAGGAGGAACATGATTTCCTCCCCCGCGTGCTGATGCGGCGGGTGCGCGGCTTCGCCGGGGTTGATCACTGAAACGTGCAGCCGCAGTTGCGCCGCGCCGCAACTTTCGTTGACGAACGGCAGCGAAAAGCCTCTCTCGTGCCGTCGCGCCGCGTCTTCGTTCCACGGGATGATGCAAGGATGGGACATAAGTTGCTCTCCTTTCCGACACCCATTTTCTTCCACTTGAATTCGCCACACTACCCCACGTTCCTCCCTGCATGGAAAGGTCAACATCAAACGCGCAGAAGTCCGATAAAAAAATTTCATCTGCACTTGACAAATTCTGAACACTTGCATTATACTAAGGGGCAAATCTCAGAAAGGGGGCACAAAAAATGAAGCAAGAGGTCAGCCCGCCGGTCGTCATTGGCATTATCGTCCTCGTTGTGGCGATCGCTGTTGGCTTCATCTACATGAGGAGCCGGGCGCCCAGTTTCCAAGCCCAAACGGGGGGCAGTGAGCAGGCGATGGATAAGGTGAAACAAGGTGGCACCCTTTACCAGCCGCCGCCAGGAATTAATCCTGCCGCTCCGAAGCGGTGAGAGATTGTCCCATCGGTTATGAAAGGAGGGATGAGTAAAGACCCTAAGAGGTGTCATGGCTCTCATGCCTTTTAGTATTTCGTGGCTTTCGAAAGGAGGAGGTGTATCCATGAGAAGACGGGGTTTTACCTTGATTGAACTTCTCGTCGTCATTGCAATCATCGCTATCTTAGCCGCCATCCTGATGCCGGTGTTTGCGCAGGCGCGGGAGAAAGCGCGGGGTGCTTCCTGTCAGTCCAACCTGAAGCAAATCGCGCTGGCGTTGGGCATGTACCAGCAGGACTATGATGGGAAGATGATGAGTTCGGCATTTCTTCCACGGGTGGCGCCAGATGCGGCTGCAGTCTGCCCCAACGGACTAAACATCATTCGCATGCTTGCTGGCGGGAGCGCGTACTTCCTGAACCCCTACATTAAAAACACGCAAGTCTTTCGCTGTCCCAGCGACGCAGGCGATAACTACTGGGGACGCAGCAGCAACTGGGGATGGTCGAGCGCGCCTTACTGGGGTGTGCCCAGTTCTTACCATTTCCGCCACGTCTTTGATGTCGGCGGAGCCAGTCGTGCCGCGTGTCATCCACCTGGGACGGACAGTGGTATGGGCGGTGCCGCAGATGCCCAGTTAGGACAACCCGCTTCACAGATTGTCATCTACGAAGTGGCGGCTTTCCACAACGAGAAGCAGCCCTTGTTTGGCGGCGTCCATCCGGTGAGTCCCTCTCAAGTAAGGACCATGCGATCCATCAACGTTGCGTACGCTGACGGTCATGTGAAGGTGTTCCGCCTGAACTACCAGTTCCCAAACTGGAACCCGAACCATGACCTGAACTGGTTCACGGCAGATGAGAGCGGCAACCCGTGCAATGCTGGCCCGTGCACCAATAACACTATTCATGGTGACTTGACGAGGGGTCGTGATTAGGTTCTAAGATCGGGTGGCATTCTTCCGTCCCCGGAATCTCATTTGGTTCTATACAACAAGTCGTTGAGAATCGAGAGATTCTGGGGGCGGGGAATTGTGTTGGATGACAGTTTATACAATAGACGCTAAGATGAGGTGATGTCCTATAAGATAATTAGAGAAGGCGATGTTAGTCGAGCAAATTGGGTTACAAAGTTAGAAAGGAAAGGTGAAACTCATGGAAAGAAAGATCCCATGCTGGTTTTACGGATTACTGTTGACCGTTCTCGGTTTAACAGGCAGCAACTATGATACTGCTGCACAGCGCTTCCCATCTAACGCTCCACATACCTCTGTCCAGAGTGTTGTGCTGAATCAGGAGGATGTAAACAAGGCTTACGGCAAATTGCCTTTGAGTTTCGAAGCCAACGAGGGTCAGGCTACTACTCAGGTGAAATTCCTCTCCCGTGGTCGCGGCTACACTCTGTTCTTAACCCCCAACGAAGCGGTAATAACATTGAGGCAGTCGTCGCCTCATTCAGAGTCGAGAATCAAGACCGCTGAATCTGCTGTACTACGCATGAAACTCATCGGAGCGAACCCGCAACCGCAGGTACTGGGATTGGATAAACTTCCCGGTAAAGTTAACTACTTCGTTGGAAGTGACCCGTCTAAGTGGCGTACTAACATTTCGACCTATGCCAAAGTCGGGTACCACGATATATACCCAGGCATAGACTTGGTCTACTACGGCAATCAGCGGCAATTGGAGTACGATTTTGTTGTCGCTGCTGGTGCCAACCCGAAAGCCATTACACTTGACTTTGAAGGTGTCAACAAACTGGAAGTAGATGTCGAAGGCAATCTCGTGCTGCACACTGCCAGTGGGCAAGTCCGTCAGAAGAAGCCGCTCATCTATCAGGAGGTAGATGGAATTAGGCGGGAGATTTCTGGTGGTTACCTGCTTAAAGGCAACCATCAGGTTGGCTTTGAAGTGGCAGCGTATGATACAACTAACACCCTCATCATTGACCCAACACTCTCCTACTCTACATATCTCGGTGGCAGTGACGACGATCAAGGAAATGGCATAGCCGTAGATTCCTCCGGCTATGCCTATGTGACGGGGCAGACTTCTTCAACTAACTTCCCTACAACCAGCGGGGCGTACGACACCTCAGCGAATGGCAGTTCTGACGCTTTTGTGACGAAACTGAACACTACGGGCACCGCACTTGTTTACTCTACCTATCTCGGCGGTAGTAGCAACGATTATGGCAACGGTGTCGCAGTCGAAGGTGGCTATGCCTACGTTACTGGCTTAACTGAATCGTCCGACTTTCCTACCACCAGCGGAGCATTCCAGACTACCCGTTCCAGTAGTTCCGATGCCTTCGTGACCAAGTTAAATTCCACCGGCTCTGCGCTTTCCTACTCTACCTATCTCGGTGGTTTTGGCGATGAACGAGGTAGCGGCATTGCTGTAGACTCTTCTGGTTATGCCTACATTACAGGATGGACAGATGCATCCGATTTTCCCACGACGACGGGAGCATACGACACTACAGCCAACGGCAACTTCGATGCCTTTGTGACAAAGATGAATACCGGAGGCACTGGGCTTTCCTACTCCACTTACCTTGGCGGCAGTAACATTGAGCATGGTTATGGCATAGCAGTTCTCGATGGCTATGCGTACGTGACGGGACGTACATTTTCCCTCAACTTCCCCACAAGCGATAACGCCTTCCAAGACAAACTTGGCTCCGATCCTATCGGTGGTATTCCTGATGCCTTTGTGACAAAGTTAAACACTACTGGCTCTGCGCTCAGTTATTCCACCTACTTGGGTGGTGGTAGTAGTGATGTGGCATTCGGCATTGCGGTGGACGCCGATGGGAATGCTTATGTCACAGGTCAGACGATGTCCAGCAACTTTCCCGTCACCACCGGGGCGTATCAGACTTCTTGGGGCGGTCTTGGCGACATTTTTGTCACCAAGATGAACAGTACAGGCTCGGATACGACCTACTCCACATATATTGGCGGTGAGACTGCTGAGGGAGGATTCAGCATCGCTGTGGACTCTTCTGGGAATGCCTACATAACAGGGTATGGGACATCCGTCGATCCTGGCCAAGGCTACCCTGGGGCATTCGTGATAAAGTTGAACTCCTCAGGTTCGTCAATTGTCTACAACGAATTTCTTGGCGGCGACGACTACAGTGAAGGTCGAGGCATTGCAGTGGATAGTTCTGCTTATGCTTACGTGACAGGAGTTACTTGGGCAACTGACTTTCCTACAACCACAGGAGCGTACGATACCACAGCAAATGGCGGTTCTGATGCTTTTGTGGCGAAACGGTAGAAGCAATAAAGGGATGGTGCTGCTATCTCCTTCCAGTAGTCCGAGACAGAGATAGCAGCATTGTCCCTACTTCGGCTCGACATTTCTGAGCGGTTCTTTCACCTCAAGAAACTGGTCGACTTTGACGTCGTGCAACACGGTTTCCTGCCCGCTTGCCCATCGGATGCGTAGTTCGTCCACACGAGCGGCTTTGCCCAGTCCGAAGAGTGGTCGCACGTCGTTGCTGGAAGCGTAACTGCCGCAGGTACGCACGTCACGGCGCTGCGTGAGAGAGCCGGTCTTCACGGTGACGGTTGCGCCGATACCCTGCGGGTTGCCCCAAGAGGCTTTGAGATTGAGTTGAAGATAATGTCCGCGCGGGGTGGAGTCGTTGCGAAGCAACTGGACAGTTTCGCGCAGGTTGCAGACGAGAATATCCGTGTCGCCATCGTTATCGTAATCGCCGAATGCCGTGCCGCGACTGACGGCTTTGTGCAGCAAGGCGGAGCCGACCTGCTCGGTCGCATCTTCAAACATTCCGTTTCCCTTGTTATGCAGCAGTTGCTTGGGCTGCTTCCACTTGGCAATGTCACTGTACATTTCAATGTCGTCCATCACGTGCCCGTTGGCGACGAAAACGTCCAGCCACCCATCGCGGTCAAAGTCGAGAAAACCACAACCAAATCCCAGATTATTGAGGCTGGGCTGACCCATGCCCGCCGCGTAGGAAACGTCAACAAACGTTCCGCCCTCGTTTCTGTAAAGCGTGTTCGGTTCCTCGCTGAAGTTGGTCACGATGATGTCCATTTTGCCGTCGTTGTCGTAGTCTCCTACGTCCACTCCCATCCCCGCCCGCGACCGTCCGTCCTCGCCGAATGCCGCGCCCACGTCCAGCCCAACTTCGGTGAACGTGCCATTCTTGTTGTTGCGCCACAGCATGTTCGGCGTCTGGTCGTCGGCAACGAACAGGTCTTCCCATCCATCGCTGTTATAGTCCAACACCACGACTCCTAAACTGTTGTGGAATTCCTGACGAATCCCCGCTTTCTCGGAAACGTCCGTGAACGTGCCATCCCCGTTGTTGTGGTAAAGCGTGTTGACTTCGGGCTTGTAGAGGTTCGGTCCGCAGTAACTTTTGTGTCCCTTGAACTGGAAGCAGAAAAGGTCTTTGTCGAGTTGCCACTTCACGTAGTTGCAAACGTAGAGGTCGAGGAAACCATCGTGGTCGTAGTCGAAGAACGTCGCACTGCTGCCGAGTCGCGGGTCGCCGACGCCCGCTTTCTCGGTCACGTCCGTAAACGTCCCGTCGCCGTTGTTGTGATAGAGAACGTCAGGACCGTAATTGGTCACGTAGAGATCAAGGTATCCGTCGTTGTCGTAATCGCCCACTGCACAGCCGATGCTATAAGCCTTCTTGCCGTTGACGAAACCGCCGACGTCCGCCTTCTGCGTCACGTCCGTAAATGTCCCATCGCGGTTGTTGCGAAACAGCGCGTTGCGGAGGGGCTGCTTGCCGCGATAGCCCGGCAGCGGCGCACCGTTGCACAGATAAACGTCGAGCCAGCCGTCATTGTCAAAATCAAAAAACGCCCCCCCTGCCCCCATCTGCTCCACGAAAAACTTGCGCCCACAACTTCCGTCGCTGTGGACGAACGCTGCCAGTCCCGATTCCTTCGTCGCATCGGTGAACCAACCGGGGGCGTCAGGATGCGAGTTGGGGGTTTTAGGTTTTGGGTTCTGGGTTTTAGGTGATTGGGTGGTTAGGTGGTTGGGTGGTTGGCAACCTGCGCACAGCAAGAGCAGAAAGAGAAGTAAAAAACAGACGCGCCCATACGCCCATACCCCCATACCCTCATACCCCCATACGCCCATACGTTTTTTCACTTTTTCTCCTTCTGTTTCTTCAGTCTCTCCTGCGCCTGCTTCAGTCCCTCTTTCGCGGCAGGCAGGTTAGGGTTGCGCTTCAACGCAAATTGAAACTCTTTCAGCGCGAGTTGCGCGTTGCCTTCCTTGAGATAGCGGTTGCCCAATCGCACGTGCGCTTCAGCCGTATCAAGGAAAGACTTGGTGGCAAAAACCCGTGTCAGTCTTGCCTTGCGCCGGTCTTTCGCTTTCTGAAACAGAGCCAGATACTTCTTCGCTTGCTTCTGGTCGCCAAGTCGTCGGTAGGCTTCAGAGAGCAGGTAATAAGGTTGAATCTCCTCCGGTCCTTCCGGCACGAGACGGGCAAATCGCTCAAGATAGGGAATCGCCCGGCGCAAGTCTTCCTTGCGTCCGCGACGCGACAGAGCCATGCCCATCGAATAGAGCGCGTTGGTGTTGTTCGGGTCGAGTTTCAAGGCTTTTTCGTAAAGGGCAATCGCTTTGTCGTATCGCTTGGGGTCGCTGATGTCGTAAAAGTAGGCATCCCCCAGCGCCCAGTGATAGTGCGATTCGGCGGGGTTGAGAGCAATCGCTTTTTCCAGATACTTCCGCGCTTCCTTGTAGCGCGTCAACTTGACGTAGTAAAGTCCCACCCGCCCGTAGGCTTCGGCGTAAGACGGGTTGAGTTGAATGGCGATGAGGTTCTCTTTCAGCGCGGCGTTGAGATGACGGTTGCGTTCGTGGGCTTCCCCCAACAGATAGTGGGCTTCAGCGTCGTTAGGCGCAAGTTCTACCGCTCGTTTGAGATACTTGACAGCAAGCGGGGCGTCGTTCATCACAACCAACAGGTTGCCCAGCGAAAGCAGCAAGTCAAGGCTGGCGGGGTTCACTTCCAGCCCTTTGAGAAACGTCTGTTTCGCCTTCCCCAACTGCTTCTCGTGCAGATATAATTCCCCTAAACCACGATAGACCAGCGGCTCTTTGGGCGCGATGGCGCGGGCGCGTTCGTAGGAGGCGCGCGCCTCCTTGAGTTTTCCTGCCAACGCTTGCGCGTCGCCCAAACCAATCCATGCAAACGCCTCCTTCGGGCGCAGTCGCGTCGCGGCTTGCAGGTGGGGAATGGCGGCACCATGAAACCCCTGACGCATGTAAAACGACGCGGCTTGCAGTCGGAGTTCGTAGTTATTCGGCTGCCGCTTGATGTATTGTTCAACTTCCTGTGGCGTCGTCGGTGCGGGGGGGGCTTGCGCCCAAAGCGCGGTTGCCGCGAGAAGAGTCAGCAGTAGCGCGAGAAAGCCTTTTCCGTCTTTGACATGCTTGCCGAACACAGGCGGAATAGGCACTCTCGCCCTACCAATGTGTTCTTCTCTCCCGCTCATACCCATCATCTCGCCGACTCCGTGATCGTCACATACTTGTCTACCTCTGTCACCTTCACCGCCTGCCACTTTCCATTCGTCCAGCGAATCTTTACGTTCACCTTTGCCGGGTCGGAAATGCCGCCCAACCCAAACAGCAACCGCAGGTCGGATTGCGAAAGATAACTGGACCCGCTGCGCACTTCTTTGACCTGCAACCCGTTCGGCGTTCGCACCTCGACGCGCGCGCCGATTGCGCTGCGGTTGCTGACCGTGCCGCGCAGGGAGAGTCCGAGCCAATGATGTTTGTGGCGCGGTTCGTTTTTCAGCAGCCGCACGTGACCGCCTGAATCGTTGCCCATCACGTCCGGGGTGCCGTTATTGTCGAAGTCTCCGATGGCGATACCGCGCGCTACCGTCGCGGCTTTGAACGCCGAACCAGCGGCGGCAGACATCTCCGCGAAGTGGTCGCGCTTCACATTCTCAAACAGTTGGTCTTGCTGCTTGTAAGTCGCCGTCGTGTCGAACTCCTCCACATTGTCGAAGACGTGCCCATTGCCTACGTAGAGGTCCTCGTCGCCGTCCAGATCGTAGTCAAAGAACTTCACGCCAAATCCCAACTTGAGGAGACTGGCTTGCCCCAAACCAAAAGCGTAGACCGCGTCGGTGAAACGGTTGTTGCCCAAATTGTGATAGAGCGCGTTGGATTCGTGCTGGAAGTTCGTGACAACGATGTCGAACAAGCCATCTCCGTCGAAGTCCGCCGCATCCGTTCCCATGCCCGCCTGCATCGTGCCGTTCTCGCTGTAACCGACGCCCGCCGTCAGCGTGACGTCTTCGAATCGTCCATTCCCCAAATTGCGAAAAAGCGTGTTCGGCGTGCCGTCATTGGCGAGGTAGATGTCAGTTTTGCCATCGTTGTCAAAGTCGGCGCACACGACCCCCAATCCCGCGCCCTTTGAGCCTTCGACACCTGCTTCTTTCGCTCGCTCCGTGAACGCGCCCTTGCGGTTGTTGATGAAGAGTAGATTCCGCTGCGATTGGTATTCGTTCGGTGTGCAGCCGCCCTTGATTTTTCCGTACTGGCAGTAAGGGATCTTGGGATTGTATTTCACGTAGTCCGTCACGTAGAGGTCGAGCCAACCGTCGGCGTTGAAGTCGGCAAACGCGCAACTCGTGCCCCACAGATCGCGCGGTCCCCCTACGCCCGCTTTTTGCGTGACGTCGCTGAACGTGCCGTCGCCGTTGTTGCGCAGAAGCGTGTTGGGTCTGCCGTAGTTCGTCACGTAAAGGTCAGTGAAACCATCGTTGTCATAGTCCCCCGCGCAGCAGCCCATTCCGTAGCCATCAAGAACGACGCCCGCTTTTTCCGTCACGTCCTCAAAGCGTCCGTTCCCCAAGTTGTGAAACAACCGACTATGACTCTTCTGATGCGACCAGTTGAAGTCCTCGCCGCTCTGCACGAGAAAAACGTCCAGCCAGCCATCGTTATCATAATCAATGAACGCGCAGCCGCTCCCCATTGTTTCCACAATCGTCAACGGACGACGACTGCCGTAAACGTGCTTGAAGTTCAGCCCCACCGACTCCGCCACATCCACAAACTGCGCGGACGCTTTCACACTTTCCGCCTTCGATTCTTTCGCGCTTTCCGCCTCAAACTGTGCGTCGGCGCGCGCCCCCCGCCGCCCATTGCATGAACTTAAAGTCAGTATGGACAGGAGACAGAGCAAGAGGATACCAACCCATTGGAGGTGTTTCCCAATTCCCCAATCTCCCAATTTCCCAATTTCCCAATTTCCCAATTTCCCAATCTCCCAATCTCCCAATTTCCCAATTTCCCAATTTCCCAATTTCCTATTCCCCGCCTCTCCGCTCCAACTCCATCGCCTTCTGATAATGATGCTCTGCCTCCGCCCGCTGCCCCAAAGTCTGCAAAGCCGCTGCGATGAGGCGGTGAGCGCGAGCGTGATTGGGCTGTTGGTCAAGCACCAGACGACACACGCGCGCCGCCTTGCTCGGCTCGTCAAACATCAAATACAGTTCCGCCAGTCGCACGTGAGCGGAAACGTTCTCCCGCTCGTCGTCAATGCGCTTCTCCAAGACGTCGCGCTCGCGCATCAACGCTGCCAGCCGCTCAAACTGTTTGAGAAGTCGCTGACCTTCCTCTTTCCGCCCAACGGCGACGTACGCCTGACCCAACTGATACATCACGCTGGTCTCGGTGGGCGAGAAGCGCAAAGCGCGCTCCAGAGATTTGACGGCTCCGCGTTCGTCGCCCAATTTGCGCTGCGTGTAGCCCAGATTGTAGAGCGCGGTGACGTTCTGCGGGTCGGACGTGACGGACTGGTTGAACAGTGTCTCAGCGCGGCGGAAGTCCTCACGCGACTTCGCCTGCTCAAGCACCAGCCGCCCTAATCCCAACAACGCCCCGGCGTGTTGGGGGTGCAACTTCAAGGCACGGCGGAACGCTTTCTCTGCGTCTTTGGGACGCGCCAGACTGCGATACGTTTCGCCCATGCCGCTCCACACGTCAGGGTTCTGCGGAGCCAGTTCGGCGGCTTTCAAAAACGCTTGCAATGATTTCTTGAAGTTATACGTCTCCTGATGAGCCACGCCGAGGTCTGTCCACGCCAGCGCGTCTTGGGGGTCGAGTTCCACCGCGCGGGTGAGGGAGTTTGTGGCAGAGTAGGGGCTGCGCACCATCAGATACAGCCGGCCCAGATTAGCGTGCGCCTTCGCAAACGAGGGCTGCGCCTGCACCGCCGCCTTCAGCGCGAGCAGAGCCTCCGACTGCTTGCCCTGCGCCATGTAGGTCACGCCCAAGTCATTGAAGGCTTTTGCATGAGTGGGTTGCAGATTGACGACCTTTACGAACGCGCGCGCTGCTTCGTCCAGTTTGTTTGCCCGTGCGTAGGCAGTGCCGAGATAATAATGCACTGCCACGTCATGGGGACGTTCTTCTGCGGCAGTTTCCAATTGCTTGAGCGACAGGCGACTCCATCGCCACTCCTGATAAGCCGCCATGCCGCGAGGGAAATGCACAATGCCGCCAACTGCTACAACGAGTAAGAGGAGGACAATGAGCCACTGAAGTTTTGTCAACCCGTGGGGTCTAAAGCACATCATCCTGACCTCTATCCCGGAGGAGCGCCGCTAGGCGGCCCCATCCCGCTGCCCCCCCGCCGCTTCCCTCCGTCCAGAATGTCAGTGATTTTCCATTGCCCGTTGAACATCTTCAAACGATACCGGGCGACCTCGCTGCCCTTGAAGGGCACTTCCACTTCTGCCGCTCCTTCAGCGATGAGAACGAACTTGGTGGAAGACACCCCGATATCCCCTTCAGGAACGAGGTCCTTGAAGCGGAAGTCCATGATACCAGCGGGCGACGTGACGAAATAACCGACGACTTTGCCATCTTCTTTGAGCGGATGATAGTCCGGGCTACCGAGGTAGCGGTCGGCTTCCTCAGCATTGCCCTGTTTTGCCGCGTTGAGAAACGCCACTACCACGCGCCCCGGCGCGCCCTTGTCCCATGCCCGCAGGCGGATGTAGCGTTGAATGTCTTCCTGATAATAAGTCGCCATGCCAATGAGACCTATACCGATGGCTGTAATCACGATCAGTCGCACGATGCGTTTCCCTGCCGATTCCGGCGCTTTCGGAGCAGGTTGTTGAGCCACCTTGATTCCCCCTTCATCTGAGACGCAAGACGGTCACCGCTGCGGTCATTATAACATAAAGAGCGGGGAAAGCAAAAACGTGAAACGTGAAACGTGATGCATGAGGGGGGATTCGTGATAGTATTTTGAGGTCACGTATCACGCATCCTGTTTACGTTTCACGTTTCACATTTCACTGCTTCTTCTGCGCAAACAGCCAGTCCGTCATCTCCTTCTCGGCGTAGGCTTTGTCCCAACTGTTGTGCCCAACGCCGGGGTATTCGGTGTATTTGACCTTCGTGCCGCCGGCGGCTTTGATGGCTTCGACTATCTCGCGGGAGCGCGCCGGAGGCACAACCGTGTCGGCGTCGCCATGAAAAATCCACATCGGAATGTCTTTCAACTTCTCCGCGACGCTCTTCAGGTCTGCCCCGCGCACGCCGCCGCAGATGGGAACAACGGCGGCAAATTTGTCGGGATGCTGGGAGGCGATGAGGAAACTGCCAAACCCGCCTAATGACAACCCCGTGAGATACAAGCGGTTAGCGTCGCCGTTGTATTCGGCGACCGTTTGGTCGAGAGCCTTCAACGCAAACTCCGCCATTTTGTCTGACCAAAATTGACCGGCGGCGCACTGCGGCATGACGACCAGCGCGGGGAAACGTTCGGACGACATCCGTAAAGCCGAGCCGATGCCGACCTGCGTTTGCTTCAATCCGTCACTCCCACGTTCGCCCGCGCCGTGCAGAAACAGAATGACCGGCCACTTCTTGTTGGGCGCATAATCGCGCGGCACGTAAACGACGTACGGATACGTCGCACCGTCCATCGTCACCGTCTTATTGATGAACCCCGTCGCCACGTTTTGCGTTTGCGCCTTCGTCGTGCGTGCTGCCAAACACATCACTCCCATCAGCAAAAGTCCTAACGTCAGTTGTCGCATGGTAGTCACCTGTCAACCGATGTAGAGAGGCAAAGATACAAGGAGGCTGAGATGCAGAATTACGCGGATGTCTCAACTTGTTGTGGACGATGTGGACAGGATCCCCAACGAGTCGGGGCGTCCTTCGTTGTTGCATCCTTGTATCCTTGGATCCTACCTCCTTGTATCACTTTCCAAAGGCTGTAACTCGATCCTCCGAAAGAAAACCTCCGCCCCTTCCGACTGAAACAGAATCTTCCCTTTGCGTGGCTCTGCGCCCTTACCTTGCGCGGCGATTCTGCCGTTGACGACGTGCGTGAACTTGTCGCCGTCGGCGATGACTTCGACGACGTTCCATTCGCCCACGGGCTTTTCGAGATCGTCTTTGCCGCGAAAGTTCACCACGTCCTTCCATTCCGGCGAGCGACCGTACCAGTTGATGCGCCCTGCGACGATGCGCTTGCCATCTTCTGACAACTTGACGCCCGCGAAGTAAGGCTTCAATCTTTCTTCATACGCTATGCTGCCGCCATTGACGAGGATGACATCTCCCGTCCCGCCTTCGATGAGTTGACACTCAATGGACTTGGGCCACACGCGGTCGGGCGCGTCGGCGGGGAAGTGATACAAAATACCGCTGTCCCGCGCCTTATCTTTGCGCGGCGGATGCGTCGCCTCGCCCCACTTGAACTCGACAGTCAGATGATAATTCTCGTACTCCTGCTCCGTGCAGAAGTAGCCGAACTCCGTCCCACTGACGCGAATTATCCCATCCTTCACCGTGAATACATTGTCCGGGTCGCTGTTCTTACCTTTCGACGGGAGGAAGGTATAAAAGCCGCTCAGGTCTTTGCTGTTGAACAACTTCACAACCTTCCCTTTTTCATCACCCCATGTCCCAGACCCCAACGCAAGGCTCGCGGCGCTCACGCTGGCGGCTTGAAGAAACTCACGACGAGAATACCTCATAATCAATCCCCTCCTGTTTATGATGAATTGCCTTACTCTGGCAACCTGTAAGGACACCAGTGATCATCCGCCGCCGGACGACAGTATTGGGAGCGCGTGTCGACTCTTTCGTGCCGCACGTCAACAATCACGTCCGACGTCTCGCCCGACGGCAGGTTCACGAAGTCTACCGCGTTGCCGGTCACGCCCGGCAGCGCACGCCCATCGCGCAAGACGAGATGAAACATGCAGTAGCCCATGCCCGACTCACCGGCTTCGTCAATTCGGTTCGCAATCATGGCGGGCAAGCGCGTTGGACTGTCTTCAGAGGTAACAGAGATTCCGCTCTGGATACTTCGCCGTGATGAGGTCAATCGCCAACTTGACGTAGCCGTTGCCGTAGGGCGCGTGCTCCCCCCGGCGTCCGCAATCGGTGATACTGTCGCCGATGAAGGGAACAGTCTGTCCGTTTTGGAAAGCAAAGTCCGCCATGCTTGCTCCTGTCTAAAAAACCGTTTCATCTCACTCGCTCCGCAATCGCCGCTCGCGTTCCCGCCAAATCAAAGCACTCCTCCTGATTCGTCCGCATGAACCGCGTCGCTAAAGCCATCGCTTCGCGTTCGGTCATCAAACCTTCGTCCACCTCCGCTTGCAGGGCGCGGGTGAGCCAGCGCCGCGCTTGCATCGCGTAAGCCGCTGCCGCGTTGGGATAGCGTGTGTCGCCGCCGAAGCCGAAGAGTTTGTGGGCGGGCGCGGCGTGAATCATGCGCCGCACGAAATCGCCCGCGCTGAACGGGTCAATGCCCCACGCCCAGCACAAATCGGCGTAAACGTTCGGGTAGTGCTTGGCAAGCGCGACGAGTTCGTCGTTGTAGGGATACGCGATGTGCATGAGCACAAACTTGGCGCGGGGATACTTGATGAGCAGGGGGCATAGATTGCCGCCGCGAATGAAGTCCACCGGCATCCGACTGTGCCCCGCGTAGTAGCCCGTGTGAATTTTGAACGGCAGGTTGTGCTCTATCGCCAACTCCACGCCGCGCGCCCAGCCCCAGTCGCCGAGGCAAAGCCGTTCCTCTTCGGTGAGTCGCTCGCCTTTTGAACGCTCGTTGACACTCGCGAGTCGGAGTGCCTTTTGTAGCACGCGCTCCGCGTCGGCATCGTCCCGCTCCACCCAGCGCAGCGTGCGATTATAAGCGTGCTGCGACTTGACTGCAATGGCGCACGGCGCATACTTTGCGAAAATCGCGGACATCGCCTCGCGCAGTGAAGCAAGGTCTTTGACCTGAACGCCGACCTCTTCGTAAATCGCCGCTGCGTCAATCTGCCCGCTGCAAAAACCGACCCACGACAGATCGTAGAGGAAGAAGTCCAATCCCGACTCGTCCGGCAAACATGCCCAGCAGAAATCGTCAATCTGAACGTGGTCAAGGTTGCCGACCTCTCTGAGAATCCGCAGACGCTCGCCGGGCTGACGGAATTGGCGGTTGCGTTCCTGCGCGGCTTCCACCCCTTCGGGCGTGATGTCGTCCATACCGTAGGCGTGTTTGGCAATCAGCCGCACCGCCTCGCCATAGCCGGTGTGCTTGCACTTCTCCCAGGCGTTCTGAATTCCCCGGAATCGTCCCGCTAAGTCCGGGTCGTTGGCGTTCAGCAGTCGCTGCATCGCCTCGCCTGACGCCCCCGCCACCACCAAGTCCGCCGTGACGTAGTTGTTGAACAAATCGTTGAGCACGTCGGGACCGCCCTCCACATACTCGCGCTCCTTGAACAGGTGCTCGTGCGTGTCCATCAAAGCCGTCGCCTGAATGTGTTGCGCCAAGTCAGTCATCATTATTCGTATGGAGTAGTGGAGTAATGGAGTGGTGGAGTGATGGAGTGATGTTCCATTACTCTAATACTCCAATACTCCAATACTCCATTACTCCACTACTCCACTACTCCATCTGAAAGGTTTCTCTGTCATTCGTCTCCGCCTCTATAATTCCTCTTGGCTTGTGCCGAAAAAAGGACTTGACAAAAAATCTTACTTCGCTTAAAATTATTTTTAGTCGAGACTAAATCTATTTTTAGGAGATGAAACATGCTGAGTCAGGCGGTTGAAGATTACTTGAAGGTCATCTATAAGTTGCAGCAAGAGAACAAGCGCGTCACCACCACAGACCTTGCCAGAGCCATGAAAGTATCCCCTGCGTCCGTTACCAACATGATAAAAAAGTTGGCGAAGATGCGTCTGGTTCAGCACACCTCCTATCAAGGCGTGGGATTGACCAAAGCGGGCGAGAAGGTCGCCTTGGAAGTTGTGCGACATCATCGCCTGCTGGAACTCTATCTGAAAGAAGCGCTGGGCTATTCGTGGGACCAAGTCCACGACGAAGCCGAGAAGTTGGAGCACCACATCTCGGAAGAGTTCGAGGAGAAAATCTTCGAAGCGTTAGGACGCCCCGCGTTCGACCCGCACGGCGACCCCATCCCCACCAAAGAAGGCGAAATCCACGCGACGGACTTCGACCCGCTCTCCGACGCGGAGCCGGGCGACGTCCTCGTCATCCGCCGCGTGGACGACGGCGACCCCGAACTGCTGCGCTATCTGGAGGGGTTGGGGTTGCTGCCGATGGTGACGATTGAGGTCATGGGCAAACAGCCCTTTAACGGTCCGCTCACGGTGCGGGTGGGTGATGTGCACCATGCGCTGGGGCGAGAGTTGGCGAGCAACATCTTCGTCGCGCCCGCAAAGACGGGCTAAGAGGAGTGGGTCTATGGAGTCCATCCAGACAGATACTTTAGCGGCGCTGCATCCTGGCGAACGCGGCATTGTGGAGTCGCTGCGCTGCACCGGGCTGACGCGGCGGCGGTTGTTGGATTTGGGCATGGTGCCGGGCACGGAAGTGGAAGCCGTGATGGTCAGCCCCAACGGCGACCCCGTGGCCTATCAGGTGCGCGGCACGCTGCTCGCGCTGCGCCGGGAAGACGCGGAATCCATAGAAATACGGCGAGTCAATTGAACAGGTTGGTTGAGGTTGGCTGAGGTTGGCTGAGGTTGGCTCAAGAGCAAATCCCAGCCAACTTTAGCCAACCTCTCAACCAACCTCTCATTTGGACATTTGGAGGTTGTTCGATGGCAGAATGTGCTTGTGGAGCCACGACGTCTTGCGAGACGAAGCAGGGCTTGATTCGATTAGGCATTGATTTATCTCATTTCGATTACGTCGTTGCCATCGCGGGCAATCCGAACACGGGTAAGAGCACGGTGTTCAATGCGCTGACGGGACTCAAGCAGCACACGGGTAATTGGCCCGGAAAGACGGTCGCCCGCATGGAAGGCATGTTTGCCCACAACGGCAAACGGTTCAAGTTGGTGGACTTACCGGGCACGTATTCGCTGTTGTCCATGACGGTGGACGAAGAGGTGGCGCGGGATTTCATTTTGTTCGGTCAGCCGGATGCGACGGTCATCGTCGTGGACGCGACGAATCTGGAGCGCAACCTGAACCTCGTGTTGCAAGTGCTGGAAATCACCGACCGCGCGGTGGTGTGCCTCAACTTGATGGATGAGGCGAAACGCAGAGGCATCACGATTGACGACCGCCAGTTGGCGCGGGAGTTGGGCGTGCCCGTTGTGCCGACGGTGGCGCGTCGGCGCGAAGGGCTGGACCGTCTGGTGGAAGTCACAGCGGGCGTTGCGACAGGAGCCATTCGAACCAATCCGCGCCGCCTGCCGTGCGACCCGCAGACGCAAGCGGCTCTGGATGAACTGGTGCCACTCATTGAAAGCACGGTGCCCGGTCTGCCGAATGCCCGTTGGGTTGCCATGCGTTTGCTGGACGGAGACGAGCGCATGATCGAAGCGCTGGAAAACGGCGAACTGGCGCAATTAGTGCCCTCTAACAACGGCGCGATACCTCAAACAGAAAAGGTGGTATTGGCATGACCAGTGGGACTGTCACAACAAATCCGCATACGCGGAATCTTCTGGAACGAGCGCAAGGTTTACGCTCTCAAGTGGGCGATGTCCTGCACGACCGCATTGTGGGTGCGGTGTTTGCGGACGCGGCGGCTATCACGCGGCGCACCGTCAAGCAGTCGGGCAAACTGCGCCACGACTGGGAGCGCAAAATTGACAGCCTTCTCACCTCGCGGTTGTGGGGCTTCCCCATCATGCTTGCGCTGCTAACCGTCGTGTTCTGGGTGACTATCAAAGGCGCGAACGTGCCATCCGAGATGATTGCCACCGGGCTGTTTTGGCTGCAAGACCAGTTGGAGGCTCTCTTCAACCTGATGCACGCGCCGTGGTGGCTGACGGGGTTCTTCGTGCATGGCGTCTATCGCGGCTTGGCGTGGGTCGTATCGGTCATGCTGCCGCCGATGGCGATTTTCTTCCCTTGCTTTACGTTGATGGAAGACTTAGGCTACTTGCCTCGCGTCGCGTTCAACATGGACCGACTGTTCAAGAGGGCAGGGGCGCACGGCAAGCAGGCGTTGACCATGAGCATGGGCTTCGGTTGCAACGCCGCGGGCGTCATCGCCTGTCGCATTATTGACTCCCCCCGCGAGCGACTCATTGCTATCCTCACCAATAACTTTGTTCCCTGAAACGGACGCTGGCCCACGCTCATCATGTTGGCGACGGTGTTCGTCGGCGCGGCGTTTCCCGCGCCTCTCGGCTCCATTGCGGCGGCGTCCTCATTAGTGGCGGTGACGCTGTTCGGCATCGGCGTGACGCTGCTGGTGTCGGCGTTTCTATCCCGCACTGTTCTGAAGGGGGGCGCCTCCAGTTTTGCGCTGGAGTTGCCGCCCTATCGTCCGCCGCAAGTGCTGCGCGTGATTTATACCTCTATCATTGACCGCACCCTGCTGGTGCTCTGGCGAGCGGTGATCATGGCAGCGCCTTGCGGGGGCTTGGCATGGGTTTTAGGCAACGTTCACGTCGGCGGCGCGAGCCTCATGCAGCACATCGCCGGCTTCCTCAACCCCGTCGGTCACGCGATTGGTTTGGACGGCGTGATTCTTCTCGCTTACATTGTTGCCATCCCCGCTAACGAAATCGTCGTGCCGACCATCCTCATGGCTTACCTGAACGCCGGCATGATGACCGAGATTGACAGCATGACGGAACTCAGAGCCTTACTGGTCAACCAGCACCAATGGACGCTGCTGACCGCCGTGTGCCTCATGCTGTTCTCGCTGCTGCACAACCCGTGCTCGACGACCATCGTATGCATTTACAAAGAAACCAAAAGCAAAAAGTGGACGGCGGTCGCCGCGCTGCTGCCGCTGGCGATTGCGTTCGCCGTCTGCTTCATCGTCGCGCAGACCGCGCGATTACTGGGTTGGGCGTAACTCGAAAAACAAACAGCGGGCCAGTGCTGCCACACTCGCCCGCCGCGAAAATCAGCCAGACGTGGCAAGCCACGCTGACCGATGACACCGTGAGTTTACCACGTTTGGAAGCCTTTGTCAAAATGGGGGTGCATTTCAAACTTGTTGGTAGTGAGGCGATTTATCACCGTCCATGACGCGCAATGAATTGCGCTACTACCAACGCAAATGCAATGCACCCTCAAAATGGAGGCACGCATGAGATACATGCTCCGACGTGGTGTGTTGTTTTTTGGCTGTTTTTGTCTGATTGTCAGTTTGAGCGCAGTCGGAGCGCGAGCGGCTGAAGACCGCGCACAACCGAACTTGCGCGAACCCGGTCCCGATACCCCCGACTTCCCCGACAGCGCGTTCGCCGTGCCGCTCGGCGTGACATATCTGGAAACCTCGTTGACGCAGGAAAAGGCGAAAGATGTTGACCGCACTCGCACACTTTCAACCGCCACACTTTTGCGCTACGGTATCGCGCCCAACTGGGAACTGCGTTTGAGCAGCGACGGCTGGCTGCGCGAACGAAGCGCAACGGGCAGGCGCAGCGGCGTGGGCGACTTGGTCGTCGGTTTCAAACGGCATTTTTCCGCTGAAAAACGCGGACGACCGGCGACCGGACTCATTGCGCAGGTCAAACTCCCCACAGGCGCATCGGCGTTCAGCAACGGTAAGACGGAAGCGTTCGCATCGCTCAACTTCGACAAAACGCTGCCCGGCGACGTCGAACTCGAATGGAACATCGGCGCGAGTTGGTTGGCGGAAGACGGCGGCGGGCATTTCATTCAGGGCAACTTGCTCTGGGTTCTCGGCAAAAAGTTGAACGACCGTTGGGGCGCGTTCGTGGACGGTTTTGCCGACGTTCCCTCCGCGCCCGGCGAACGCAGCGTCGCCGTCGCAGGACCGGGCGTTTCGTATTTCGTCAACGACCGCCTGGCAATAGATGTCAGCGTTCACTTTGGACTGACGAAAGAATCACCGCAGCGCATCGTGCGGTGGGGGCTGCAGTTTGCCTACTGAGCCACGCGATAAATTTCCACCGACGAAGATTCAAACGCCCTCGTCCACAGACGGCTATGGGGCGGGTGAGCCTCTGCGCATTTTTGCCAATAGATAAAGTCGACAGAATGAACGCGCAGGAATCTGACGCGCTCTTTCACGTTCATCTTACCCGAAAAGAACCGCGCGGCTAAGTTGGACTTTTTGCGATAATCCGCCGTCAGCCCCGGATGCCCGACGAACACACGCCGCTGGGTCATCAGAGGAAGCCACATTCCCTGTTGTTCGGGAGCAAGAATCACTGCGTCGGCACTCGCATGACGACGCAAGTATGCGATAGTGGCTAACTCATCCGGCGAGAGATACTCCGGGCGGCGCGGCGGCAGGATGCGATAACTCGTGAGGGTTAAATGAAAGAGCGACGTCGGCAGGCTGAGAGCCACGAGAGCCAACGTCAGCCCCCAGCCCTGCGTTCGCACGTTGGCGAATCGGGGAACACGCCGCATCACGCGAAAAAGAACCTGCACCGCCAGCAGCGTAAGCGGAATCTGCAAGCCCTGCGACAACCGCCGCTCAAACGGCAGCAGCGGATAGATGTAAAGCAGCACAACGTTGCACAACAGCCATACTAACAGGAAAAGATTTCGTGGCGACTTGTCTACGAGTTTTGTGAGTTGCCGGGGAAATAACAATGGCAACAACGCTATTGCGCCGAATCCTGCCCCATACCACCAGATGGCAGGTGAGCGGCAGATGTTCTGCTGCTTCCATGCCGCCATCGAAGGACAGATGCGCGTGATTGCCGTGAAGTAAATCAACGCAGGCAGCGACAAGCCAACAATCAGCACAGCATACTTCAAAGATTGCCAGCGCGTTTCTGTGTTCAACAAAGCGAACACCGTCACGACAACATAAATCGTCGGCAGGTGATAAGTGTGCGTGAACCCCAGCACGAGCGCGAGTAATCCCGCGCCGACTGCCCATGACGTTCTGCCTCGTTCGCACGCCGCCAAGAAAAGCCAGTAAATTCCGATTTGCAGAATCAGCGAAAAAACGAAATGCGGAAACCACAGCATCGAAAGAAACGCGAACGCTTCGGGCACCCACAGGTCGGCACAGGACAACACGCTCTTCGTCAGCGGCGAAAACAAAACGAGCAACCAGCCGAAGCCCGTTCCCAAACTGATGAGCAGAAACGCGCACCATCGCTCTCGTTCCTCTGAAAGAAAGTAGCCGATGAATCGGTCGAGCAGCAGCAGGAAAACGAAGATGAACACAACGCGGCTGCCGTGATAGACGCTGATGAGCGACAACCCCGTGAGGCGCGAAAAAGTTCCCAACGCCCACCAGAGAATGTTGCAGTATCTGGGCTTTTCCTTCTCCCCTGTGTAGAGGTTGTCAAAGAAAAACCGCCCCGCGCGCGCCTGCGCCATCCACATCAGGTAAGTGTTCTGGTCGCGCAGGTTGTAAGTCAGTCCCGCAAACTGCCAGCCCTTCGGCGTCTGCCGCGCGCAGACAACGTAGTGCCAGGATGTGACGCAGACCAGCAAAGCCGCAAACAGAAAAACAAATTTTAAGCGGTGTGGCGCGAACATGTCCTCTCACATATCGGCTGATGAGCGTTCGCGCTTGAGGAGAAGGGAGACCGTTCGTAGTCAGGCACGGAGTATAACGGAGTGCCGTCCGTCAGCCAGCGCACTCCATCCCGATTACATCGGGATTCCGTGCGTGACTACCAACTCCCCCCTCCCGCAGCGTGGGAGAGGAATTGGGGGTGAGGGCTGAGTCGTTACGTCAACGCGCTCTGGCACACGCCGCACAGCAACTTCTCCCCCACTAACTTCACCGCCACTTCCCGCCCGCAGGCGTGACACTCGGCGGGCACGAGGGCGGGAGCGAACAGGGGCGAGTAGCGCAGCACGGAGGACGTGCCTTCGACGCGCAGGGTGACGACAGGCGCTTGCAGCGTGGCGATAGAAACAACCTCGGCTTGCATCGTGAGACGAAAACGTTGTTCCTGCTCTTGCAGCAATCGCTTGCGTTCTTCTTTGAGAGACGTGAGGGCGTTGGCGGTGCCTTTTTTCGTGATGTCGGAGGACAGTCCAAGCGCAAGTTCGGAGTCGTGCTCCATCACATCGTAAAAGGTGTTGATGCGCTGCTGCTCGCGTTGGAGCATTTCGGTCAACTCAACTTCGTGGTCGACTTTGTGAGGATACAACGCCAGTTCCAACCACTGCCGCGCAAGGGTCAGCGCGGTGGTGACGTGCTCCGGCTGTAAAGCCATCGGCGGCAGAGGATTGATGAGGTGCTTGATGAGGCTGAGGTCGGCGGCAGCGCGAACGTCGCCGCTTTCGTAGTCCACGCAGCAAGTGAGCAACCGCTCCTGCACCTGTTCGCGCACGAAGCGGACGCGGCACACGACGCGCAGAAAATAACGTTCCGATTCTTCGCCTAAACTCAGCGTCGCGCCTTCCACGAGACCGGAGTTCTGCGCCGATTCTAAAATATCTCTTGGCGTCGTGCCCAACTTCAGCCGCCCGCGATGGCAACTCATGCCCCGCTCGCGGATGAGCCGCGCCAGCAAAATCGTCAGCGCGGAGTTGGGCGACAGCAGCCGCAAATCGCTGTCCAGCAGCGCGGCGTTTTTGTCCGTTGTCACGAACAAATCCAACGTCCCGAAATGTCGCCGCAGCGTCGCGGGCAGATGCAGGTGAACCACGTTGCCCTCGTCGCTCACGACCTCCATGCGGAGGATGCGCGCGGCAGTTAAAAGAAAGTCTCGCATAACTCAATGGAGTAATGGAGTGGTGGAGTATTGGAGTATCGGATTCACCACTCCATCACTCCATCACTCCATCACTCCATCACTCCATCACTCCGTCAGTTCGTCCAACATCGCCCCGCTCGTTTTCGTCGCTTCCTGATACTCCTCGTTTGCTTTGCGAATTTCTTCGCCCAACTCTTCCATCCTTTTGGCGATGTCCTTGAAACTGCGGGCGTTGAGGACGATTTCGCTGATGCGGAACTCGATGTTGCTCTGCCCGCGCATGAACGACAGCACGGCTTCGATTTCGCCGATGACCGTGCGGAACATGTCCAACTTCGTCGTCAGAACGTGCATGATGTATTCTTCAATCGTGCCGCGCAGGAAGAGGGTGTGAACGTCCACCGCGCGCTTCTGTCCGAAGCGGTGAATGCGTCCGATGCGCTGCTCGACGCGCATGGGATTCCACGGCAAGTCGTAGTTAATCATGCGGCGGCAGAACTGCAGATTCAACCCCTGCCCGCCGGTTTCCGTCGAAAGAAAAACGTCGCTATCGCCGTCGCGAAAACGCTCCAACGCCCGCCGCTTCTGCGGACCGCTCAACCCGCCGTGAAAGATGACGGGGCGAAAACCGTGCGCGCGCAGGTGGTCGTAAAGAGAATCGAGCGTGCCCAAGAACTCCGTGTAAACAATCGTCGGCTCGCGTTCATCTTCCAGCACCTTCAGCAGCATCGGCACTTTCGCGCACATACTCAGAGACTCTGCCTGCGCTGCCAGTTCTTTCAGTTCAGCATAATCGCGCTTGTTCAAGCCTTTGATGCGTTCGCTCATGATGCCCTTGAGCGTACGCGCGACGGCTTGCGGGCTGGAGGTCGACTCCTTGAGCAGCGTGATGAGCACGAGCAGAATTTTCGGCACGACGGCTTTGCTGTCCATGCCTTCAAGGAACGCCTCCCCCTTCACGTATTCGCGGTAAACCCGCTGACAGAACTTCACCACCGCGTCGTGAAACTCCGCTTCGGGTTTCGTCAGTTCCACGTCGTGATGGTGCAGCAATCGCGGGGGGAGTTGAATGAGCGTGTTGGCGCGGCGGTTGCGAATCATCACTTCCCCGAGCAGACTGCGCAGCGTCTCGACGTTGCGGGCGCGGCGGCGGTCTTCCATGAACAGTTTGCGAAACTGGCGCGGTCCTTTCAGGTGTCCGGGGCGGGCGATGGTGATGAGGTTGTAGAGTTCGCGCAGTTCGTTCTGCACGGGCGTCGCCGACAGCAGCAGGCAGTATTTGCGGTTGAGCGAGAAGATGAACCTAAACCGCCCCGTGCGATGGTTCTTCAAAATGTGGCATTCGTCCACTACCAGCATGTCCCATGCCCGTTGCATGAGTGACACGGCGAACGCGCTCTTGGCGCGGTCAATGCTGCCGACGATGAACTGTTCGCCGCTGATGTCCTTCTTGTCGCCGAGACGGTGGAAGGTCAACCCGAACTTGTCGTGCATCTCGTCAATCCACTGGTCAATCAGCGGCGCGGGGACGAGAATGAGGCAGGAGTTGATCATCTCACGAATGAGATACTCTTTGATGACCAGCCCCGCCTCAATTGTTTTGCCCAAACCAACTTCGTCTGCGAGAATCGCGTTGCCGCGCAACTCCGCGAGCACGCGGCGCACGGCGCGAATCTGGTAGTCGTGGATTTCAACGTTGGACTGCTCCAAAGCGTGCAGCGTCTCGTAACCGCCTTTGAGCGTCAACGCCTCCGCCATCTCCCGCGTCACCCAATGCTCTAACGGCGTGATGCTGCCCTCCAACAAACGGCGCACGTCCATCTCATCCGGCTCGGACAACTCAAGGTCCGGCAGCAGCGACGGCAGCGGCTCCCATCGTGGAGGGGGCGCGACAGAAATGAGTGGCTTAGAGGGTTGAGGGATAAGGGTTAAGGGTTGTTCTCCTGTCTCCTCCCCTACCCTGTCCAATGCGGAGCGCAGCGTGTCCAGCGACAGCGGCTCGTCGGGATGGCAGCCCAACGCCTGCAAGTCCTCGCGCACCTGTGCGGGCGTGAGCGTCTCGACTGCCATGACCAGTTCAGCAAGCGTCAGAGGGTCAGAATGCAACTCCAGCGCACGGCGATACAACACGACGCGCTCAGGGTTGAGAGCAACCACATTGGACGCCTCCCCGACAAGTCGGGGTTGAGGATTGTCAGGCGCGTCCGTCATCGTAGGTTGAGCCAAATTATTCTCACGACTGTTTTCCATCCACTTTCTCCAACACCGTCAAAATATCCGCGTGAACCTTCGCGGCTCTGGCGCGAATGGCGAAACTGATGCACTCGTTGACTTCATCTTCCGTTGCCCCCGCCGCCCGGGCGTTGCGCAAGTCGCGGGGCGCTCACATCACGTTGCCCACCGCAAGGTTCGCCGCGAGATAACACAGCGACGCGGTCTTCTTGTCCAGACTGCCGGGCTTGAACGTCCAACTGGCGATGGTGCGTTCTTCGGGCATGGTTTGTCCTCCCAACATCGTCCTCGTCGTCGTCCTCGTCATCGGTCGTTTTTGGTCGTGCGGCATAAACGTCCGATGACGAGGACGACGACGAGGACGAGTTCAATATCATTCTCACAAGTTATTCGACACCCGCCCTCTCCTTCCTTTGACGATCCTTCCCTCTCATCGTATAATCCCGTCGGTGAAAAACATGAAAGTCACGCACGTCCAGACGTTTCTCGTCAACCCCGGCAGCGGGAAGAACTGGCTTTTTGTGAAGGTCTCAACCGACGAAGGCATTCACGGCTGGAGTGGGCACCCGAACGAGGAACGCGCCGAACGCGCAAAGCAGTGAGTCGAGCAAGATTTTACGCGGCATTTGCGGCAGTTTGACGAGGAGTGACTGTGAAAGTGTATTGTATCAGTTGACCGAAGGTCTCTGTCACATAGCCCCGGCTCGGTGTCATGGAGACCTTCGGTCAGACGTTGCGGCGTGGTCAGAGAAATGCTCTGAGTCCCAATCCCTTACACCCCCGGCATCAACGCTTCTGGGGCACCGGAGGGTTCCAGTGTACTGGTATTAAATCTCCCCCAACGTTAATGCTGAGGCTATAGATCTCCTGCCCCGCTTGATTGCGCCCCACTGTCTTGCGCACCAGCGCGGAGGCAAGGCTATCTGGACACATTTTTCTCACATTCAGAGTGATGTCGCTGGCGGCTCGTTGACGCATGAACTCTGTCAACTTCCGCTGTACATCAGATGGTAGAGAGTTAAGCGAGAGACCTTGACTTAACTGTGTGCGTTGAGCATCTGTGAGGCTTGTATCCAGTGATTGCACGAGGGACTGAGCACGGCTGCGGAAGGCACCAGCGAAGGTCTTATCCAGCGAGGCAGACGGACCTGCGCGCATGAGGCGTCGCATGTTGGGTGTCAGGGAGGCGTGATAGGATTCCAAAACGAACTCTTCACCGGCGATTGACCACTGCAATCCGTAGAGCAGCGCAATGGCTGTCATGGCCTCTGCCAATGGCATGTCGCGGATGGACATGGTTAGACGCAGCCCTTGTGCCTTGACAGCCTCGCTGACACTCAGTTTCACCCCGGATTTCTCCGCCAGCATCGCTACAGCCTTTGCCAAGTCCTCTCGCACGAGCGTGCCAGAGACTTTGGTGCGAAGGCTGGGATAAGCAGCGAGTCGCAAATCCGGACGAGGTCCGATTTGTTCCACCTTTCCTGCTGCCAGCACAGCGACACTCAGCGCCATCAATGCGCCGCACCCCAAAAGCCATCGGAACATCGGTTATTTTCCCTCCTTTGCCCATTTCGTATTGAACCCGAAACTGAACGGGACGGGCGGTGGCGATTCAACGTAAAGAAAAGGCTGCTGTTCTGTGACCGCGGTGCGCAATGTTGTGCCCGGCGACAACCCTTCGGTCAGCATACGGGCGAAAGGCATCTGCTGTTCTGTTGCCCACAGCAAATACCACACCGCCGGCGCTACTGTCTCCCAATTGGACATCTCACCTAAAAGCACCCCTTGACGCTGACGTTCTTCAGGCAATTGGCTCAGGAGCATCGTCAGTCTCTCACTGAGGAACGTTTCCATCTGGTACCGGCGCTGGGGATCGCTCGGTTGCGCTAAGAGTTCGCGCCTTACCTCTATTCCTAATCGAGTCATCTCATCTACACTCGGTTGCTGCCGCACTAACAACGCCTCGTCGGGGCGTTGCCGCGTGAAGGAATAAGAACTGACAGCCCACCAGATGTAACCATTGCCTTTGGTCAAGGCATCCAGCCGTTCTCTCCACGTCTTCCCGTCCACATTGACGGCACGCGCTTTGACAGCAGAGGCATCAGAGGCGTCACAAAACACATTTAGTTTCTCGCGCTCTGCGAACTGAACCAGCGCCTCATCAAAATTTCCATCACCTTCTTGAGCGCTTTCCTTAAAGTTGGTTGACCCCCACAACCTCACAGCACAGAGGCTTACAATCATACCAGCGGTGAAGAATGGGAGAATGTATCTTTTCATCTCAATCCTCCTTATGGTCGAAAAGACACCCTGGCAACAGTCATGCGATGTTGCCAGGGTGAATCTGCTTTGATGCCTTTGCTACTGGCAGCGACCGACAGCAATGGTAAATGAACTGACACTCTCTTGCGCGTTGCCTCTTGCTGATCCTGTGCCCCCCCGTGACCGACACACTGGCTGCAGTCTGAGCCAATATCGTCGCTGTCTGCGTCGGCAACAAATCTTCGTTGTTCCATGGCCCGGGGAGATCCACGCATTGCTGAATGGTTCCAGACTGAGAGACGCTATAGGAACAGCCGGGATACGTGCATCCGTTGGACATAGCCGACAAGCCTGTCCGCGCCATTGACCCTACGTTTCCGAATTGTGCCGTTGCTTGAATAGAACCCGATATACTGAGGTTCTGCGGAAAGGATGCCGTGACGTGGGCGGCCTCGATGGCGTCTCCTATCCATTGCCACTGTCTTCTCCACTGAAGCGTATATTGAGCAGAAGAGGTAGATCCCGAAGCCACTGCGTCCAATGTTGATTGGGCTGAGACAGTGGTGGTTTGGGGGTTGATATTACCCGTACTACCCGCCTGATCTGCGCCGTAAATCACGCCGACCTTGAGCTCATATACCAGTTGAAAATCTCCGAATGCTCTGCCTGCAATCGCCGGGCAAAGCAATACGAAACCCGCTATCGCGGTTGTTAGACAACTGAACATCTGTCCCCTTTTACTCATGGTTCCTCTCTCCTTTCATTTGATGGATTGACTTCACCCTCAACTTGAAACAACTGTTGACCCTCCGCTTGGCGCATCACCTCCTCAATCGCCACCATTGTAACTATTGCTATGTACTCTTCGCACCGATCCATCCAAACGCAAAACGTTAACGCCGTTGCCGGGGGACGAGCAAACGCCTAACTCTTCTTGGCTGTGCGAGGTGCCGCCATGAAAGCCTAACGCATCCGCGACAACGGTCGTGCCAATGATGTCAGCCAGGTTGTGTTCACCATCGTTGCACGTGACCCGCGAACGATTCAGCGCCTTCATATACTGCTCTGGATTGCGCCGCCCGCCGTTGTAAAACCATGCATAAACTGCCGCGTAACTCATCCCTTGACAGTGTGGCGGTTTCGGGCAACCCAATTGTGTGCCGCCCGGTTCCATCACCTTGAATCCTTCTGAGGCGGGACAGAAGAACGCACTCCACTTGTCGTTCATGTAGGGCACTAACAACCCACTGAGACGATAATTGTTCTCTTCCCCGTCAGCCTGATGAGTATAGGACAAATTCTCCTGGGAGAATCCCGCTCGGGTGAAGGGCAAACGTCCACTGGCGCCCTCGGCATACGCGCCGATCGCGAGGCTGATTTGATGGAGGTTGGATACGCAATGCGCATTCCGGACGGATGAACGGACGGTGCCGAAGGTCGGAAAAAGAAGCGCAAGAATGATAGCGATGATAACGAAGACAATGAGAAGTTCGATGAGAGTCAGTCCTGCCTCCGTCTGTGTCAGGGGAGCGGGCAGGCGATATTCCAGACCTTCCGTTGGATGACTTCCTTGTTTGCAGCGCATCTCACGTCACCTCTCATAGACATTACAAGAAGTCCTGCAAAGATGGGCTATATTCAGGATTCAAACTGTATATCCAAGTGTTGTGTGAGCATATTATACACCAGTTTTTTTTTTTTTCGTCAATAGTCTGGTCAAATTTTTTTGTCCTGTCAGGTCTCGATGCTATAATCAAACAGTGTGGAGGCGCAGAGACGCGACAATCCCACACTCCATAATCGGCGAGGTGAATCATGTCAGAACTCAAAGTCGGCGTCATCGGCTGTGGCGGTCATGCGCAGGGACATTTTGCGATGATTAAAAACGCACCGCGCATGAAGTTGGTTGCGATTGCGGAGATTGATGGAGAACGTTTGGACAGAGCCAAGGCGCAGCACGCGCCGCAATTCGCGTTCCGCGATTATCGCAACATGTTGGACAGGGTCGACCTTGACGTGGTTTATGTTGTCACCATGCCTGGTCATCTGCTGCCGATTGTGCTGGAATGTCTGGGGCGTGACTTGCACACTTCAGTTGAGAAGTCGCCGGGAATGAACGTCGGCGAAACGCAGCAGATGCTCGAAGCGGTGCGGCGGAGCAAGGGCAAGGCGATAGTGTCGCTCAACCGCCGTTACAAGCCCGAAGTGTTGGCGGTGCGCAAGTTGCTGCAAGAGCGGGGCGGCGCGGTGCAGGGTGCCGCCGATTATCACAAGCCGCCGTCACGATTCAAAGGAACGGCATGGGAGAGCCTCGCGCCGCCGGAGATTGTGTGCGATGCGATTCATCACGTCGACCTGCTGCGCTGGATGGCGGGGCGCACGCCCGCCGAAGCCGCTGACGCAACGGAGGTGTTCGCCTATGCGTGGCGCGGAGAGCGCGACGGCACGCCGCGATACAATGCCATTATCACTTTCAACAACGGCTGTCGCGGTGTGATGATGAGCCACTACGGAGTCGGCTATCGCATCCAAACGGCGGAAGTGCACGCCGAAGATATGTCCGCTTATCTCGACCTGACATCGACGCCCAAGGTCACACTCTATCTGAACGGCAAACTCTGCGAAGAGCCGCTTGACCTTAACACCGTGGGCGGCGCGAACTTCAACGAAACGCGACACTTCGCGGACTGCCGCCACGCTGACAATTAGAGCCACCACCGCATAAATGAGGTTGACCACGAGGTTCAAACAACACGCCTTCACATAATCCATTGCATCGCTCACCCCTCTCATTGCCCACGCAGTGATTTCGTTACCGTCGCATCATGCCCCTACCACCTTCGCTATCGCTTCGCGCAGGGCGGTCAGTCCGATGGGTTTGCTGACAATCACGTCGACTCCGGCGGGATGTTCGCCAGCGGCGTTCATAAACTCGCCGAAGCCGGTGAGGAGAATCACGGGCACGTGGGACCCCAACTGTTGAAGAGCCAGCGCCAGTTGGTTGCCGCTCATTTCGGGCATGGCGCGGTCGGTCACTACAAGGTCAAACTTGTCGGCGCGGAATTTCTCTAAGCCCTCGCGCCCATTGGCTGCCGGTTCGACGGCGTGCCCGTCTCGCCGCAGGTACTCGACGATGACCTCGCGCACGCGCGGTTCGTCGTCCACGACCAGAACGCGCAGAGAACGCGACACGATGTCCGCCTTCGTCGTTCTGTCTTCTCTCTTCGGCTCTATCTGCGCGGGCAGGCGAATGACAACGGTCGTTCCCTTGCCCGGCGCGCTGTCAATCTCAATCGTCCCATTGTGTCGTTGCAGGATGCCATAGACCACCGCCAGCCCCAGTCCCGACCCGCGTTCGCCTTTGGTAGAAAAGAACGGCTCCAGACAGCGACGGCGCACCTCTTCGGTCATGCCGACGCCGGTGTCGCTCACTTCAAGAACGACGTGAATCGGAGAATCGGAGAGTCGGAGAAACGGGGAAGTCTCCGTTTCCCCGTTTCCCCGTTTCCCCGTTTCATCCATTCGCGTCCGTATCATAATAACCCCGCCGTTCGGCATCGCGTCCACCGCGTTGAAAATCAGGTTGGTCAGCGCTTCGCGCAATTCGCTCTCGTTGCCGGCGACGGGCGGAACATCCTGCAAATCGGTCTGCGCGACGATGGTTCTGCCGCCTGCCTGCGCCTGGTCTTTCCACTTGGGTTGCGTCAGCAAGACGGTTTGTTCCACCAAATGATTGACATCAACGGGTAGCAAAATTTCGGCTGTATCGCGGAAGCGGTAGAACTCACGCAGGCGGCTGACCACGTTAGCGGCATCTTGCGCCGCCGCGTGAATCGTTTGCAGATAGCGCAGCACCTTCGCTTTGTCGTCGAGGTCTTGCGGGGCAAGGAGCAGGAGTTCGGCGTAGCCCAAAATCGGGGCGAGCGCGTTGTTGAAGTCGTGGGCGATGCCGCTCGCCATCGTGCCCAGCGCGCGCAGGCGTTCCTGCTGCACGAGTTGCTGCTGGGCGGCTCGAAGTTCCGCGAGGGTTTCTTCCAGACGGCGGTTGGTTTCCTGCAGCGCTTCCTGCGCCTGCTTGTGCTCGGTGATGTCTATGAGGACGCCGACGGACCCTGTGGACTGACCTGTCTCATCAAAAATCTCGACGGAACAATCGGCAACCCAGCGCATCTGTCCGTCGCGCGTGATGAGCCGAGATTCGCTCTGCCAATGTCGTAACTCTCCAGCGAGCGCCTTGCGCATCGCCTCCCTGACGCTCAACCCCGCCGCCTCGCCGAGCATCACGACCTCCGGGGTAATGCGTTCCCAGAGTTCGGGGGTCATCTCCTCAGGCGTATAGCCCGTCATCTGCAAGATGCCCTCTCCCATGAACGGATACGAATTGGTTTCATAGTCCTTCAGGTAGGGCACGGCGTTCGCGGCGGCGATAGCCTGACGATACAGTTCTTCCCTTTGATGCAGCGTCTTCTCCACCTGCAAGCGTGCCATCTCAGCGTTCACGCGGTCGGTCACGTCCAGCAGGAGGACAATCGCTCCGGACTCGTCGGCATCATCCGTCAGCGGCGCGACGGTCACTTCCACAAACCGCCTCTTTTCGTCCGCCCCACCCATCGCGAAAACTTCCGACAGCGGTGACGGTTCCGAGGAAGAACGGGCGGGGCAACATATCAGGTCCCTCTGTTTTGCCTCGGGAAAAAACCGCGCCAGCGGCGCGCCCCGTAGGGCTTGTTCCGCCCCGCCCAGCATCTCTTGCGCCCTCTGGTTGCAGTCCAGAATCAGTCCATTGCCGTCCACCATGACCACTCCAATGGACATGTAATCCATCAGCCAATTTAGATATTGCGCTCCGATGCTTCTCATAGTGCCTTGCTCTCTCCCGATGGAAAAGCCAACGGACGGCATGGTGCCACCTTTTTTTCACCGCCTCCAATTGAACAGCTGCAAATTCACCCCGTTCGTCCCGTCAAAGAACGCCAGCGTCATGCCTGCGACGGGGCTGAAGGCTTCGAGGACGAAGTGTGCGCCCTTCGCTTTAAGTTCCTCCTGCATCGCGGGCACGTCGTCCACCGCGAACGAGAGATGATGCACGCCGCACGTTGCCAACCGCTCCGGCGCGCCGTTGAAGGCGGCTTTCGGGATGAGTTCCAACTGCACGTTCCCTGCGTCCAAAAACACCGCCTCGCCGTCCACGCCCATCGCCGCCAGACTCAGCCGCTCAATCACGGGCAACCCCAGCGTCTCGACATACAACTTCTCCGCTTCCTTCACATCCTCCACCAACAATGCGATTTTCCAGATTTTCAGAGCCATCTTTCTTCCTCCCTTGAAATCGTCGTCGTCCTCGTCCTCATCCTCGTTCTCGAACTCCAAAAACGACCGACGACGACGAGGACGATTTTTCATGTGCCGTGGTGCCGACGAATCGGCATGAACAACTCCTGACTGAATGAGAGAATCGGAGAGGGGGAGAACATTTACCGTCGCTCCCCCTCCCCCATTCTCCCATTCAAACTTTTCCCCCCTCTTCATTCGCCAGCCACTCGGCAATATCCTTCGCATATTTCACTTCCGAGTCGTCCTGTGGCGCGTAGCCGATGACGCGGCGGGCGTTGGCGATGCTCCAGAACGAGCGGGCGTTTTCGCTGACGCCGTAGAAGACCTGAAACGGCACGCCGTGCTCGTTCTCGATGTTCTCGGTTTCGATGGACTTGATGAAAAGTTGCTGCATGTCGCGCTCGCTGATATACGCGCCGAGGTTGCGTTTGTATCCGACGACGTTGTTGTTCAGGCGAAACTGCTCCGCCACAATTTCGCGCGGCGCGCCGATGCGGATTTGCACGACGCCCAACTTGCGCCCACAGCCGCCGGAGGCGAAGACGAAGCCCATCTCTTCATAGGCGATCTTCGCCCAGCCGTAGAAGTTATCCGAGTGCGGCGGCGTGGCGTCGGGATAAACCATATCTAATTTGCGAGCGCGAATCAAATGCTCATACCAGTCGGCGGCATGATTCGACGACGCCATCACCACACGCTCCGCGCCTTCTTCCAACGCGAGACGGTAGACTTTATAAGCCATGTCCACGTTGACGCGCTCGGAGTAGTAGCGGTCAATCTCGGGCGCAGAGGGATGAACGTAGGCGAGATGCACAACGGTCTGTATACCCTCGAAATAGGGGCGCAACTCGTTCAGTTCGGCATTGGCAATGTCGGCGAGGATGATGTCGGCGACGACGTTGCCGTTGCGCTGTTCTTTCTTCGTGTCCATCAGCGTCAGGTCGTATCGCTCGCGGAACGCGGGAAGCAACTGCGAGGCGATGTAGCCCGACGCGCCGGTGACGAGGACCTTGCGTTTCGACATGTTATTTCAATGGGGTGAGGGAGTGGGGGAGTGGTGTCACTCCCCCACTCCTTCACCCCCTCACTCCCTCATAGATGACCCGCGAGATGTTGGCAATCAACACCTGCGCGTCGTTGTCAATCCGCCAAGATTTGTCGGCGTTGTCGGTGGTGAAGACGCAGAGAACGTAATCCGCTTTCGGGCTGTAAACGATGTCCGCATCGAGGCGGCTGGCGTCCACCGCGCCGGTTTTGTGCGCGACGGTGGCTTGCGGCGGAAGAAAGCGTTTCATCTTCGTGTCGTCATCGCACTTCTTCAGAATTTCCAGCATTTGCCGGGAGGCGTCTTTGCTGACGCACGTGCCGTTGTGAATCATCTCCAACAGCCGCGCCATTTCTTTGGGCGTGGTCGAACCGAGTCCGTACTTTTGCGAACGTTCAGGAAACACACTCGTCTCGCGCTTGAAGACCTTACTGTGAATCTTGGTGTTCGGGAAGTGCATCATCTCCATCCGCCGCGCGGTGGCAGGCAGACCGATTTTGTCGAGCACGAGGTTCGTCGCCGTGTTGTCGCTGAGAATAATCATCAGCGAAATGGCGTCGCGCAGCGTCAGTGTCATCCCGGCGTCCATGAATTGCAGCACGCCCGCGCCGGGCACTTTGTCGGCGTCGGTCAGCGTGATGGGGTCGCTCAACTTCAACTTGCCTTCCTCCACCTGCGCGAACGCTTCGACCATGACGGCAATTTTGATAACACTCGCCGTCGGAAATACCTCATCGCCACGAATGGAGAATTCTTCGTTCGTTTTCAGGTTCTTGAACGCAACGCCGACGGTGCCGCGGAAGTCTTTGATGAGCTTTTCGATGGAGGATTGCATGATGCAGGGATGCAGGGATGCAAGGATGCAGGAAGACGTCCTTGCATCCCTGCATCCCTGCATCCTTGTCTCAAGTTTCACGTCCCATAAACATAAAGTTCGCCCACTTTCAGCACCTTCGCCCGCTGCCCCGGCACGTTGAGCGCGAGGAGCGCGGTGAACTTTTCCGGGTCTTCGTGGAAGCCGGGGAACATACCGTAGTGAATCGGAATCGCCAGTTGCGGGCGGTGCAGGGCGCAGAAGTAAACGGCTTGCGTGTAGTGCAAGTTGTCGCGCGCGCTGATGGGCAGGAGCGCGACGTCAATCGGGAAAAAACTGACGCGCTCATACCAGCCCGGATAGGGCTGAATATCGCCCGTGTGATAGATGGTGACGCCGTTGCCCTGAATCATATAGCCGAGGTAATGATAGCCGTGTTCTTCGTCATAGTCAAGCCGCTGGTGCGCGGCGGGGAGGGCAGTGAGGCGCACGCCATCGCGCTCGAAAACGTCGTCGCCGCGCATGGGGTGCAATTGTTCTGGATTCGTTCCGCTTTCAATGGCGTGCTTGACGCCGACCGACGGGAGCAAAATGGTCGCTTCGGGGGATGCCTGCGCCGCGCCGGGCAGCGTTTTCTCGTCGAGGTGGTCGAGGTGGTCGTGACTGATGAGAATGAGGGACGCGCCGGTGTGTTCTTCGGGACACAGCGGCATCTCCTGCATGGATTTCGGCTCTTCGTCCTCAGCGCGGTAGAACGGGTCGAAGTAAATGACCGTTTCGCCCAACTTGAAACAGAAACTCGCCTGCCCCAGCCACCAGAACGCGGCTTGATTCTCGGCGACTTTGGTGGCGGCAATTTCCGCCTGGAGTTCTTGACCTTTCTTGACGGCGGGTGTGCGTGTCATAGTTCTCCTCGTAAGGGATGGGATTGATGAACCTGTGCTAATCTAACACGATTGCGTTTTTTTGTCAACGCTTGACAGAACACGACGGGTGCAATATAATGACGGCACTATCGCGTTCGTTGAACGCCCCGGAGCGCCGACATCGCCGAAGCGAGGCTTCGGATGTCGGCAACGGGCAGGCAAAATTGCCTGCGCCACATTTTGGAGGAGGTGACGTCAATGTTGAAAGTTGGTCCTACGATTTCCCCGGTCGTTGCAGCCATTATTATCAGTTTAGCCGTCGGGGGTGTCGGCGGCTACTACGTCCGCTTCTTTTACTATGAGTCCTCCCTCAGACCCGCCAGTGCGCCGCCGGTCGGCGGCATGGGCGGCATGGGTATGGGGGGGGGCATGGGCGGCATGGGCGGCGGCATGGGCATGGGCGGCGGGCAAGCCCAGAATTCGATGGCGCTCGTGCGCCTTGTCCGCAACCTGTCGCTCATCCAGAAAGTGCAAGGCAAGGGGTTGAATTCCCAGCAAGCCCAAGGACTTGCGCCGATTTTGAAGGAGTTGAAGTCCGCTGAGAAGTTGTCGGACAAAGACTGCGAAACAAAACTCGCGGCTATCAACAAGGTTCTCACGGACGACCAGAAAAAGACGCTGGAAGACCTTCAGCCACAGCGGAGCGGCGGCATGGGCGGCGGCATGGGACGCATGGGGGGCGGACCGTCTGGTCCACCGGGCTTCGCGGGCGCATCCGGCGGGGGCGCACCGCCTATGCCCGTGCCTGTCGCGGCTGGCGGGGGGGGCAGCGGCGCGGACCCGGAGCGACCTTTCGCCTCAGAACGCAATCGCCAGTCGCTCGAGGAATTGATGACGCTGGTGGAGGAGCAGAGCAGGAAGAAGTAGGCTTTTCTCCGTTGACACTTCCTGCACGGATGGGCTATACTGGAATCACAGGGACATCCCAACTTGCTGGACCACGTCGTCAAACAAGTTGGGAATTCCTTGCCTGAGGAGGAAAAGACGATGGCAGATGAAAAGACGACTGAGGTGGTCGTTCGCGATCGCTCCGACATTGGAATCGCCCTCGCATTTTTTGGCTTGGGCGCGCTGGTGGGCGCCACGACGGCGCTCTTGTTAGCGACGCAGTCGGGCGCGGAAACGCGGGAGGACATTAAACGAATGAGCAGCGAGATGCGCGAGCGTATCTCCTCACTGGCGAGTCAGGTGGGGGAGACGTTTGAGCGCGTCCGCGCCAAGATTGAAGAGAGACGCCACCACGCTGCCGCGCCTGCCAACGACACGAAGACAGAAACGACCGACACGACAACAGGATAGGGCATCCCCACACCGGACCGCAGGGGAACTTGGGGGATACCGAAAAGGCTGCCTCTGAGTTCCCTTTTGTTTCTTGCCCGGGAGGGTATCCGCATACATTATCCATCTCACGAAACTTTCCCTGACGGTAGGGCGTCTGTAAAGTTGAAGACTCACGTGAGGTGATTGACGATGCGTTTCAATGGAAAAGGACTCTGCCTGTTGAGTGCGGTGTGTGCGGTGTGTGTGGCGCTCTCGTTTGTGATTGCTGATGATGGAGGGACACCTGTCAAGAACTCCGCTCCGCTTCATCCGCTCTTTGAACCCGACGACTCTGAGGTCAAAGCCGCTATCACCATCGGGGAAGAAGCAGTCAAAAAGGACCGAACGATTGAGGAGTTGCTCAAGCAGTGGGCGAAATCCGTCCCCAACGCGAACGGCTACGTGATTCCGATGACGCCGACGGTGTTGATTGCCAGCGCTGCGTTTGACGCCGCCAAGTATCATAAGGACAGCGCCACCCAGCAGAAGCAGGTCGAAGCCGCCCGCCAGCGGGGGCGGGAGTATCTGGCGTTCCGCGTCGTTCTGCGCAGCAAAGGGTCGGGCACGTGGCTGTTTCCCGGCGGGATGAAGCCCGGCGACCGGCAGGCTCTTGAAGCCATCAAGTTCGTCCTCGCCGACGACAAAGAGCACTTCTTCCAGCCGCTCGACCCGGAGGCGGCCAAGCGCATCAATCAGCAGAACGTGACGGTTGGACTCCCTCTCTACTCTCAAGGGTTATACATCCCTCTGGGGCGCACCTACTTCAATCTGCCCCTTCCGTTGGGCGGAACGCGGCAGGACTTTGAAGCCCACTACGAACCGACCTTTGCCCTCCGCGACGCGCAGGGGAATCCCATTCTGACCGAGAACAACAAATCGTTCAGCCTGCGCATCATCGGACATCGCGGCGAGAAGTCCATGGAGTTCACGCTGGCGGAGTTGAGGCCGAAGGCGAAACGGTAGGCATCACGAGGTATTCGACCACCATCGCCAACGCCGCCGTCGCAATCTCACTCATGATTTCCAGTCGCTCGCCGGCGAACTGAAACTCCCTCACCTGAGTTCCTTCCGGCGTCGCCAACGCGATATAACACGCGCCCACCGGCTTGGGCGATTTGCCGCGAATCGGACCGGCGATGCCGGTCTCCGCTAATCCCAACTGCGTCCCGCTGAGGACGCGCACGCCCTCCGCCATCGCCGCCGCCGTTTCCGCGCTGACCGCGCCGAACATTTGCAGCGTCTTCGGCGGCACGCGCAGCAAGTCCACTTTCGCGCTGCGGCTGTAAGCGACAATCCCCCGCTCGAAATACTTCGAACTGCCCGGCACGCTGACGATGCGGTGACAAATCAACCCGCCGCAGGTGGTTTCAGCGACGGCAATCATCCATCGGCGCGGCGTGAGGAGTCCGCCCAGTTCTCCTTCCGGTCGCGTCATCGTTTGCCTCCGTTTTTGATTTCGTGTAGAATGATAGCACACTTCAGCAAAGTAACGCAAACTGCCCGTTTGCGTTACGAGGAGATAAAACGCCATGAAGATTTGTCGCTTCTATCATCCGCAGCAGGGGGCGCGGTGGGGCGTGGTGCAGGGGGAAGCCGTGTATGATTTGACGGCGGTGGACGAACGCTTCGGCGCGCTGGTGAATTTGTTAAATACAGGGGGATTGCAGAGTGTTTTGCTGGACGAGGTTTTGGAACATGCGGTTGAGGGCGTGCCGATGCTGCTGTCCGACCTTGACCGCGCGCCTTCGCCGAATGTCGCGCACCTGCTCGCGCCGATTGACGAGCAGGAGGTGTGGGCGGCGGGCGTGACCTATTTGCGTAGCCGCGACGCGCGCCGGGAGGAGTCGAAGAAGGCAGGAGGGGACACGTTCTACGACAGGGTGTATGAGGCAGACCGCCCGGAACTTTTCTTCAAGGCGACACCGTTTCGCACCGTCGGTCCGAACGCGGCGATTCGGATTCGGCGCGATGCCCAGTGGAACGTTCCCGAACCGGAACTCGCGCTCGTCATCAGCCCCGACCTGCGACTCGTCGGTTACACCGTTGGCAACGACGTCAGTTCCCGCGACATCGAGGGCGAAAACCCTCTGTATCTGCCGCAGGCGAAAGTTTACGTTGGATCGTGCGCGCTGGGTCCGGTTATCACGCTCGCCGAAGCGGTGGCTGACCCAAAGAGCTTGACGATAGAACTCACCATCCGTCGCAGCGGGCAGGTGACATTCAACGGTCAGACCTCCATCGCGCAGATGAAGCGCACGTTCGACGACCTCATCGCCTATCTCGGACGCGACAACGCTTTCCCGAAAGGCGTCATTCTCCTCACCGGCACCGGCGTCGTTCCGCCAGACGATTTCACGCTGGAGGAAGGCGACGAGGTGGAAATTGCGATCGCGGAGATTGGGACGTTGAGGAACGTCGTGGAAAGGCTTTAGACAGGATTGACAGGATAAACCAGAGTATCCCGTTGTATCCTGTCAATCCTGTCTGAGTTATACTTTTGCCAATGGTGTTACACATTGACCAGACCGAACTCATTGCTCTTCTCCAATCCCTGTTGCGTTTGAACACGACAAATCCGCCCGGGGATGAGGCGCCTGCGGCGCAACTCATCGCAGACTGGGCGCGGCGGTGGGACATGGAAGCAGAGGTTATTTCTGTTGCTGACAACCGCGCTAACGTAATCGTAACGGTGCGCGGAAGTGGGAATCGTCCAGCCCTGCTGTTCAACGGACACACCGACGTTGTGCCCCCCGGCGATGGTTGGACGCATGACCCGTTTGGAGGTGAAGTCAGCAATGGAAAAATCTACGGGCGGGGTTCGGCGGACATGAAGGGCGGCGTGACGGCAATGCTGGCAGCGATGCGCGCCGTCGCTCAGACGGTTCGGCGGGAGGGTGAGGCTCCTGCCGAACCGATAGCGGCGCGGACCGAACCGATAGCGGCGCGGCGGGAGCCTCACCCTCCCTTGCAAGGCGACCTCGTATTTCTCGGCACAGCGGGCGAGGAGGTTGACCACGTCGGGGCGTATCATTTCCTCCAGCACGCAACAGCGGCGAAAGTCGGCGCGGTTGTTATCAGCGAACCGACGAACATGGATTTGGTCATCGCGCATCGCGGAGCGATGTGGGTGAAACTCACGACGCACGGCAAGAGCGCGCACGGCTCCACGCCCCATCGGGGTGTGAACGCCATCGTTCACATGGCGCACGCGCTGCAGCGGTTGGCGAGGCACAGGTTCACGTTCACGCCGCATCCGCTGCTTGTTCCGCCGACGCTGAACGTGGGCGTCATTCGCGGCGGCACGAAAGAGAACGTCGTCGCCGACCGTTGTGAAGTTGAACTGGACATCCGCATCGTGCCCTCCCAGACGCCGCAGAGCGTCCTTGACGAACTTCACGGGCTTCTCTCCCCCGTTCAAAAAGAAATTCCCGATTTCCGCTACGACCTTCAACTCCTGCAAGCGCAGCCCGCCGTCGAGACCCCGCCAGAACATCCTCTGATTCAAACCGCTCAACGCATCGCCCGCGCTCTGGGCAAAGCCGACGTGACCCCGCACAGCGCGCCGTATTACACCGACGGCAGCGTGCTTCAACCGCACCTGAAAGTTCCCGTGCTGATTTGCGGACCGGGCGACTCAGCGCAGGCGCACGTGCCCGATGAGCACGTTTCTGTTGAGAGGCTGATGCAAGCGGCGGAGTTTTACGCGCAGTTGGCGGTAGCGTGGTTGTGTGTGTAAGTTGGCAAGAGGGCACGGGGCATCTCGCCCCATTCGGTTGCCCACACGCGGCGCGGACGCCGCTGCCCCTCTGCGGAGATTACCCGAACCACACCCCATAGCGGCGGAAAATCTCCGCCTCGCTCAACGACAGTAAGCCATAAATCAACCCCGCTGTGATGAAGTGTCCTAAGATAATGCCCATGAACAGCGGGATAAGTTTTTTGTAGAGCCTCATGCCGCCTAATTTGAGGATAACGGTTTTGACGATCCACACGATGAGGAACGGTCCGAAGATGGATTCGGCATAGCAACCGACCATCGCAAAGCCCAGCGGATGCAGCGGGAAGCGCAGCAGCACAACGCGAGCAATCGTGAGCAAAACGGTGATGACGAACCCCGCGCTCATTGCCGTCACGCGCTGATAGTCCGGGGCTTGGGGCGTTTTGATGAACTTGGTCAGTTCGGTGAACTCGTTGACCGCAAGTTGCGTGCGGTAGCCGCCCGACGTGGTGCCCCCTTCCAGCACGTTCGCGCCGTAGGTGTAGTAGGCGTGCAGGTGAATACCGAACGCGCCGATGAAACCCACCACGCAGGCAAACAAAAGCGTCGCCGTCATCCACCGGCGGCTCATGCCCACCTCGTCCGCTAACTTGAAGTTCTCCATCTGCGTCGCTGCAATGGAGGTAAAAAAGCCACGCGACAGAAACATCATCGTCGAGAGCATCGTCAGGTTTGCTACGCCGCCGTGGTCAATGAAGAACTGCGAGCCTAATGCGTAAATGGGCATCTTCTTCGCCTGATAATAGGGAAACAGCCAGACGTAGGGCGCGCCGGTTTCGGCGCGGATGCGCGTGTAGACGGTGGCAAACGAGAGCACCAACCCGATGTAAAGGATTGCCGTCCACCACGCCATGCCCGCAACGATGCACCAACCGACGACGAAAGCGAAGCCGAACAATGCGCCCCACGCGGCGAGGCGGTAGGGAAGGGGTTCGTTCCTATCGTCGAGGGAGGAGGGAGAAGAGAGGAGAGAGGAATCGGCTCTCATCCCTAACCCCTTATCCCTCATCCCCCATGCCGTTCTGAAAATCTGCGCGAGCGGCTGACGGGCGAAGTAGAGGAGCGCGAAAGCGAGGGCGAAATACGCGCCGGTGGCTTGCTCCTGCGGGAACGGGAAGCCCGCAATTTCGAAGCCCATCACGGCGGCAATCAGCATCTCGAACTTGAAGAGAAGATAAAACACCCAGCCCGACAGCAGCACTTCCATGGACATCAGGTAGCCCAAACCGATGAGTTCCGGGCGATACCAGATTTGAAAGGGGCGCAGCGCACTCAGCGGGCGCTCGGTAAACAACATGCCCAGGTCAAAGTGCTTGCCCGGCGCGGGAATGGAAGGATTGATGGCTTGCAGGATGTTGAGCAGGTTGTAAAACAACGACAGGCTGAAACCAATCCACGTCAGCGGGTTGCGGAAGAAGTTCGACACCCACTCGTTACCTTTGGCGGGTTCAGCGATGTCGAGAACGAGTTGCGCCACGGGGAACGTCAACCGCTCGCGGTCGGTCCACTGCCGCCGAAACAGCGTGCAGATGCAGGTGAAGGTGAAGAACAGAACGGTGAAGAAGAACGTCCACAGCAGCACCGTCGGCAGCCACGCCGCCCACGGAATTCGCTCCGCGCCTTCGTAGAACCCGCGCAGCAACTCCGGGTCGCGCGGACCGAACCAGCGCGGGATGTATTTGTTCACGGTGTCGAAGTTGTTCTCCGGTGTCGCAAAGTAAAACGGCGCGGTGATGCAGGGGAAGAACATCCGCACCACGCCGACGGCGGACATGAAGATGCCGACGCCGACGATGGTGAAGATGACGATGATTTCGCTCTGGCTCAACCCAACGCGCCGCCCGAGTTTGAACAGGAGGGGGTTGATGAGACCGAGCAGCATCACCGCCGCCACCGCCGGAATCGGCGGCACGCTCTCATCAATCTGCACCGTCAGCGTAATCAGCCCGGCGCGCTCCAGCCACAACAGCGACAGAAACAGCAGCAGCAGCCCCCCCCACACCGACCGCAGCGTCACGCCCCGCGAAGGCGTCGGAGATTGTGGTTCTTGCGATGGTCTCGTCGTCTCTCTCATGCTGGGGAGTGATGATACCACCTCTGCGCGTGGGCGTCAACTTGCCGAGCCTTTGCCGATGGCTTTCAGGGCTTCCTTGGCGTCTTCGTTATCTTCATCATGCGCCAATATCTGCTTCAGCTGTTTCTCCGCTGCTTCGACGTCCCCATGGAGCGCAAGATAAACGCCCCGCGTGAGGGCGTAGGCAACCCATTGTTGGTGTGGAGGCGATTCCTTCAACACCTGCCCCGCTTGGGCAAGACGTTCCCCTGCCTGCAATAACGTGGAGGCGTCGCTACTGCGTCTTATCAGCAGGGCGGCAAGTGCGAGGTTCGCGGTGAAATCGTTTGGCTCTAACTTCAGCGCGGCTTGCACCTGCTCTTCGGCTTTGTAGAGTTGGTCTGTTTCCATGTAGACCTTGGCCTACCCTCATCTGCCAGACATATCGAATTTTACTCGATGGCAGAAGCAGGTATCACCTTCTTAGAGCGTGTCTAAAAATTTGACGCGATTTGGCTTTTGGGATAGACTACCGAGCCATGACCGAACAGAACACCCGAAAACCGTATG
>FWPU01002910.1_pt1 | contig 45298 bp, 47 predicted proteins | sample 2228361 | NCBI WGS metagenome assembly FWPU01 (sample SAMEA103939777, study PRJEB20133) | metagenome
CCCGGCTCACTTCGGCGGTGAGCTCCTTGCTCTTGTTGCCGAGCGCGGAGACCAGGCCGGCGGACTTGTCGTCGAGCAGACGCGTCATCTCGGTCGCGCGTTGGCTGATGGCGGTGGCGATTTCGTCCGCCTTGCCCACCAGGTTGCGGGCGACGTCGTTGCTCACGCCGACCAGCAGACGCTGCACCTCGGCGGCGCTCTGTTTGAGCGTGTTGTTCACCCCGGCCGAAAGCGCGGTGAGCACGCGTTCGGCCTCGGCGGAATTCGACTTGATCGAATGGGTGATCTGCTCGGAGCGGACGCCGAGCATGTCGGCCGCCGCTTTGCTGTGGGTTTCGATCTGGCTGGCAACCGACTCGGCGCGGCCGATCAGCAGCTGCTCCAACCGCGCGATGCGTGCGTCGAGGTTGTCGGCCACTTCGGACGCGCGGGTGCCGAGGGTCTGGTCGATCTGCTCGATGCGGCGGCCGATCGTTTCCGCCAGGCGCGCGCTCTGCGCGTCGAGCGCGGTTGTCGCATCCGCAATGCGTCGGTCGAGCGCGCTGACCACTTCCCTGCCGCCTTCGGACAGGGCGGCGGCGATATCGGCGACGCGGGCGGCGAACGCCTCGTTGAGGGACTGTGTTCGGCCGTCGAGCGCCTCCTGAAAGCGCGTGAGCCGCTGATCGAGCGCGGCGGCGACCTCGGAGGTCTTGGACGCCACTTTGCTGTCGAAACCCTCGACATAGGTGCGCATCGCCTCGCTCACCTCGTGGGTGCGCTGGCCCAGGCGGTCGACCAGCTCGGTGCCGTAGGTTTTCACCGTGCGGTCGAATTCGACGAGATGGCGGGTGATGAGATTGCCGAGCGAAGAGGTGTCGCGTTCGATCTTCTCGGTCAGCTCGGTGCCGGTTCGCGTCATCAGCTCGTCGAAGCTGTGCAGGCGGGCGGTGAGCATTTCGTTCACCGCGTCGCTGCGCGCGCCGAGAACGTTGACGAGCTGCTCGGTGCTGTCGCGGAAGGTCTCGATCACCCGGCTCGCGCGTTCATCGATCGAGCTGGTGATCTGGGCGCCGGTCTGGGAAATGCGGGACACCAGATCCTCGCCCCGCAGGCTCAAGTCGAGCACAAGCGAGTCGCCTGCTGATTTGAGCGAATTGTTGACTTCGTCGGCGCGGGTGATGATGGTCTCGGCAAGACGGCTCGAAGTGTCGACCAGATTCTCGGTCACCTGCCGGGATCGTTCCTCCATCATCTGCACAATGGCCGAGGACTTCTCGGCGAAGGCGTCGGTGACGCCGGCCAGCCGCTTCTGCAGCATTTCGGTCAGGTCGGCGGCGAGCTGGCTGAACTCCTGGCTCACGTTGTCGGTCTTGACGTTCAGGCTCGAGGTGAGTTGCTCGCTTGCGGTGGCAATGGCGTGCGCGGTCTGCTGGCTCGTGCGTTCGAGCCGTTCCAGCAGATCGCCGCCGCGCTCCGACAACGTGCCGATCATCGACTCGCCGGCGCGATCGAGCGCGAGCGTGATGTGCTCGCCTTTCTCCTGCAGGGCCTGGGAAATCTTCTGCGCGCTCTCCGCGATGCGGGTGGCGACGAGGTCGGTGGTGGAATTGATGTCGCGCGTGAGATCGAGATGGATATTGGAGATGGCGTTGCGGATCTGCTCCGCCTGCACCACGAGGTTGTCGCGCTGGTTGATCAGGTTGTCGACCACGGTGCGGATGCGCACCTCGTTGTCGTGATAGGTGCGCTCGAGCTGCGCCACCTCGTTGGCCACGAGCGTCTCCAGCTCGGCGGCGCGCGCGAGCGCGCGCTCGACGCCGTCGCCCATGGCGGCGACCTCGCGGCGGATCGCCTGTCCGACGCTGACGATCGATTCGCGCGCCACCTCCTCGGGCTCGGCGAGCCGCATGGCGACACGCGCCATGGACTGCGCGATCAGGCGCAGCTCCTGCGAGCGCCAGACCATGTGGGCGAGCACGTAGAAGAAGGCGATGGGCGCCAGCACGAGCGCCGCCAATCCCACCAGCACGGCGCCGCCAGCGCCGCCCTGGGCGAGCACGCTCTGCAGATCGGGCAGATACACGCCGACGAGAACGGCGCAGCCGGCGACCCAGGCAAGCGCAAACAACGTGGCGATCAGGTAGGACGTACGCGGCGGCCGGTGTTGCAGGCTTTGCAGGATCTGGCCGATCGATTGGCGATCGTCGTTCGCTGCCCGGCGGACCGGCGGCGGTTCCGCCGCAACGGCGCGCTCCAACCGTTCCTCGCCGATCGGCGCTATCGCGGTCGCCGGCGTGGTGTCCGGGCCGGACGAGACATCAGCGGCGGCTTCCGGATCCGCTGGCCGCGCGGGTGCGTCCGTGGTGCGAATGCTGAGAGCCTCCTGGATGGCGGACAGCGCCGCCTCCGTCGGGTCTTGAATCTTCTTGGGGGAGTTTGCCATGTCCGCCGTCGCCTCGCGTTGATCTTGGACCGACGGTCGCAAGCCGGAACCGGCATCATAAGATGCGCCGTGGCGTGCGCGCGTGGTCGTGATTGTCCCCTACCGAGCTACCATGTTGCAGTTCCGGCGCTGCAACGCCTCCGCCGACCGCCTTGAGATCATCCTATCGGCTTGTGGCACCAAAGGAAACTGCGCCGGTAAGCAAATCTTAATCATCCTTAATAAGTCAACATTAAGGACCCCGGCGAAGCGTCCACTTCGGAAGTTGTTGCACCAAATTCCTCGGCCGATCGACGACCCTCCGCTGCTGCATCGTGCGCGCAGACTATCACGCTCACGCTTGCCGCGGTGAAGGATAGTGTAGCAGCGGTGCGCGCGCGATCTAGCGACAGATTAACCCTTTTCGCCATTCCCATTGAACGAAAAGCGGTTTTTTGGCCTTGCATTTACCCCGTTTTGGTCCTTCCGAGGCCAAACTCCCCACCTAATTTCAGGGGCGAAAAGCCCCGGGGGAGGCTCGTCATGATCGTGTTCTCAAAACCCGGTTCCGTGCATGCCGAGGATGGTTCGGCGACGCCACTGGCGCCGCTTTCGGAGCCTATCGATCGCGAACATCTGACGCGCATGACGCTCGGCGAACGCAGCCTCGAGCGCGAGGTGCTGGCGCTGTTCAATCGACAGGCGGAGATCCTGCTCGCGCGCATGCGCCAGTCGGCGCCGGCCGTAGCGGCGGCCGCCGCCCACACCTTGAAAGGCTCCGCACGCGGCATTGGCGCCTGGCGCGTGGCCCATGCGGCGGAGGCCGTGGAGCTCGCAGCGCCGGGCCCTGTGGCGGAATTCAAGTCCGCCCTGGCGGCGCTCTGCGAGGCGGTGGAGGAAACCAAGGTCGCCATCGCGGACCTGCTGCGCGCGAACTGAGCGCCGCCTTGCCGGAACCTCTGGCGCGGCCGCGAACGAGCCGCTACTAGACATCGCCAAATTTGCATGGTCAGCTCCGGGCGCCGTTGGCGGCGCGCCGGGATGGCCGTGTTCCGAGCTGCTGCCGGCATGCCGAAAATCACCTTCATCGACTTCAGCGGGACCGCGCGCACCATCGACGCACAGGTGGGCGCCACGGTCATGGAAACGGCGATCCACAACAACGTGCCGGGCATTGAGGCGGAGTGCGGCGGCTCTTGCGCCTGCGCCACGTGCCACGTGTACGTGGATGAGGCCTGGCGCGAGAAGACCGGCGAACCGTCGCCGATGGAGGAGGACATGCTGGATTTCGGCTACGACGTGCGGCCGAACTCGCGACTGTCCTGCCAGATCAAGGTGACGGAGGAACTCGACGGGCTGGTCGTGCACACGCCTGAGCGGCAGGCGTAGGCGATGCACTCATTCCCGCAAGGCGGGCTCCGGGAGTCCGGAGGTCGCGGACCTGGATCCGCGCATTTGCGGATGCAAGCGGAAAGGCCGCGAACGGGGACGGTCTAGCTTCGGCCGCGGTAGGTCCACCGTCCGAGGCGTGCTTTCGCTTCCTCGGTGAGCGGGCGCGGCCGGCGGGTCGTGCGGTCGATCAGCACCATGGTGAAGCGGCCGGTGGCGCAGCAGACGCCTTCGTTGAAGATCACCTGGCCGACGGTGAACGAGGAGCGGCCGAACTCCATCAGCGCGGTGCCGATCTCCACCGTGCCGGGCCAGCGCAGCTCGCGCAAAAAATCGATCTCGGCGCGCACCAGGATGTAGGTGCCGTCCGGCACGCCGATGCCGAGGTCGGGATCGCGGAACATGGCGACGCGGCCGGTCTCGAAATAGGTGGCGAAGACCGCGTTGTTGACGTGCCCCTGCGGATCGAGGTCGGCGAAGCGGATGGTGTCGGTGGCGCGATGCGGATAATCGGCAAGCTGCGGCGTCGGCTTGCGCGGGCGCTCGGTTGGCTGATCGTTCACGATGGTTTCTCCGGGCACCGGCGGGGCCGGCGTTCAGGAAGTATATTTCCGCGCGGGAATGGCGGCGTCGCTTTTCCTCTTTTCGCCGCCCCGCGCGGCCGTTAGAGAAGCGCACATGAGCGACCCCATCAAGACCGACGTGTTGATTGTCGGCGCCGGCCCGGTCGGGCTGTTCGCGGTGTTCGAGCTCGGGCTGCTCGACATGAAGGCCCATCTGGTCGACATCCTCGACAAGATCGGCGGGCAGTGCGCGGAACTCTATCCGGAGAAGCCGATCTACGACATCCCCGGCATTCCCTATACCTCGGCGCAAGGTCTGGTGGATGCGCTGATGCAGCAGATCAAGCCGTTCCACCCCCAGTTTCACCTCAACGACATGGTGGAGACCATCGAGCGCATCGGCGATCCGCTGTTCCGGGTGCAGACCGAGAACGGAAAGGTGTTTGAAGCCAAGGTGGTGGTGATCGCCGCCGGCGGCGGATCGTTCCAACCAAAACGGCCGCCGATTCCCGGCATCGAAGCCTACGAGGGCAAGTCCGTATTCTATGCGGTGCGCAAGATGGAGGCGTTGCGCGGCAAGCGCCTCGTGATCGTGGGCGGCGGCGACAGCGCGCTCGACTGGACGCTCAATTTGCAGCCGATCGCCTCGCATCTGACCCTGGTGCATCGGCGCAGCGAATTTCGCGCGGCGCCGGACAGCGTGAAGAAAATGCTGGCGCTCGCGGAGCAAAGGAAGATCGATTTCGTACTCGGGCAAGTGGCCGGGCTCGAAGGCGACGACGGGATGCTCAAGGCAGTAGTCGTCAAGCGCAACGACGGCTCGACAACTCCGCTCGCCTGCGATGCCATGCTGCCGTTCTTCGGACTGACGATGAAGCTCGGCCCGGTGGCGAACTGGGGGCTGAAGATGGAGGGCGATCTCATCGCGGTCGATACGGCTGCTTTCGAGACCAGTGTGCCGGGAATCTTTGCAATCGGCGACATCAACACCTACCCGGGCAAGCTGAAGCTGATCTTGTGCGGATTCCACGAGGCGGCGCTGATGGCGCAGAAAGCCTATCAGTACGTATTCCCCGGCAAGCGGCTGGTGTTTCAATACACGACGTCCTCGACCAGCCTGCAAAAGAAGCTCGGCGTGGCGTAAAGCCCGTTGCCGGCGCGCGCCGGGCCGAGTTCCGCATTCGCATGCCAGCCCGTTCGACCGCGGCCGAACCTTTGGCGTGAAGTAGCTTGCACTTAGGTCGCGGAGGGTGGGCCGAGCCGTTTGAGCAGATCGGTGAGCTTGATTGCTGACGCGGGGTCGAGCCGGTCGCCCACGTGGCGTTGAATCGCCTTGGCGTAGGCGTCCCACATGCGCTCGCGCAAGCTGCGGCCTGCCGGGGTGATGGCGACCCATTGGCCGCGGTGATCGTTGTTGCAGGGTTTGCGGAGGACCAAGCCCTCCTGCTCCAACCGGTCGAGCAGGCGCGAAAGGTTGTACTGAGCGAGCAGCGTCTCGCGCTCAATCTCGAACGGCCGCAGTTCGCCCTGTGGCGCGCGGGTCAAGGCCCAGAGCACGTCGTACCAGGTGAGAGGCGGATAGCCGGCGGCCTTAACGTCCCGCTCGACCGCGCCCAGCACCGCCTGCTGGGTGCGCACCAGCTGCACCCAGGCGGCCACGGTTGCCTCCGACGGTCGAACAGCTCTGCTGCTCATGCAGGGCACCTAGCAAATTAATGCATCTGCATCAATATCGACAATGTAGATGCATATGCATATAAATTGATGCAGATGCATCGACAACGGTCGGTGCCGCGCCCACAAGGAGAACTCTGCCATGGTTGATACGCAAACCGCGCCCTACGGCGCTCTCGTGCTCCGCGCCGCGCTCGGAGCAATGTGGATTTCGCATGCGCTCTTGAAGTGGTTCGTATTTACGATTCCGGGGCTGGAGGCTTTCCTTGTGGCCCAGGGACTGCCCGGATTCGCGGCTTGGCCGCTGTTTTTGGCCGAACTCATCGGCGGCCTCGCCATTCTTGCCGGGGTCTACGGCCGGATGGTGTCGCTTTTGTTGTTGCCCGTGCTCATTGTCGCAACATCGGTGCATGTGCCCAACGGCTGGGTGTTCACCGCCCAGGGTGGCGGCTGGGAGTATCCGGCCTTTCTCGTTGCTGCTTCGGTCGCGCACATCCTGATCGGCGACGGCGCCTATGCGGCAACCTCGCGGTCCTGGCCGTTGGCGAGCGCGCTGCGGTTGCGCGCCGGCTGACACCGCCGGTGTGCCCGCGACTTGAAAATCAAGAGGGCGCCGCCGGGGCGCCCTCTCCTGCTCGCGTTCGCGCCCGCTTCAGGCCGCGCCCTTCATCGCCGCCTTCACTTTTTCCGGCGTGAACGGCACCGAGCGCACCCGGATGCCGGTAGCGTCAAAGACCGCGTTCGACACCGCCGACGGAATGACCGCCGCGGCCGGTTCCCCGGCGCCCCACGGCGGCGCGTTCGGCCGGTCGACCAGATCCATGACGATGTCCGGCACCTGCGGGAAGGTGAGGATGGGATACGTCTCCCAGTCCACGCTGGTGATGCGTGAACGGTCGAACTTGACCTCCTCGATCAGCGTGCGGCTCAATGTCTGGATCACGTTGCCCTCGATCTGGTTGCGCAGACCGTCGGGATTGATGATCTGGCCGCAGTCGTGCACGACATAGAAGCGCGGCACGCGGATTTCGCCGCTGGCCCGGTTGACCTCCACATCGCAGACCGTTGCCACGTAGGTGCGGCTGTTCTCGTATTTCACGTAGCTCATGCCGCGGCCGCGCACGATGTTGCCGCTGACGTTCCGGCGCGGCGACGGCCGCGTCTCCCACTTGGCAAGGGCCTTGAGTCGTTTCAGCACCTCGATGCCGCGCTCATCTTTCGGATCGATGTACTTCAGACGGAACTCGATCGGGTCGACGTTCAAAGCCGCCGCGAGCTCGTCCATGAAACACTCGTTGGCGTACGTGTTCTGCATCCGGCCCGGCGTTCTGATCCAGGACGGACGGAACGGTGTTGTTTCAAGGCGATGACAGACCGACTTGGCGTTCGGGAATTTGTAACCGATCGCCGCGTTTTGGAAGATGTTTCCCGGCGCAATGTGGTCGTCCGCCGGCATGCCGGTGAGCGAAGCCGCAATCAGCGGCACGTGGAAGCCGCCCGGTGTCTGCTGCGGGATCCAGGACTCGTGCTCCCAGGCGACGATGTTGCCGGAGGCGTCGAGCCCGGCGCGCAGGTCGATCAGCGTGGGTGGCCCCTTCGGATCCCAGATGTGCTCGTCGCCGCGCGACCACTGCACGCGCACGGGCTTGCCCGTGATCTTGGCCAGCAGCGCGGCATCGGCTGCGGCATCCTCGTGGCCGTTGCGACCGTAGCAGCCGGAGCCTTCGAGATAAATGCAGCGCACGTCGGCCGGCTGCATGCCAAACATCTTGGCCAGCTGGTTGCGCAGGTTGTGCGTCGCCTGCGAGGCCGACCAGGAGGTCAGCTTGCCGTCCTTGAACTCCGCCACCGCGCACGACGGCCCGATCGAGCCGTGTGTGTGAATGGCGAAGTCGTAGGTGGCGCTCACCTTCTTTGCTGCGCCTGCCATGGCGGCGGCGCTGTCCCCGACCTTGCCGTATTCCTCGTCCTTGGCGATCTTCGAGGTGCGCACGTACTCCCACAGCTTGGCCGGGTCGGGCAGGGTTTCCGCCTTCGACCAATTCGCCTTGAGTGCGCGCGCGGCGCGGATCGCGTTCCATTCGGTCTCCGCCACCACGGCAAGGAAGTCGCCCTGGCGCACCACCTTGGCATTTGGGATGTGCCTGATGGAGCTTTCATCCACGCTCTCGAGCTTGGCGCCGAAGGCCGGCGGCCGCACCACGCGTCCGTGCAGCATTCCCGGCACGCGGAAGTCATGGATGTAGGTGAAGGTGCCGGTGAGCTTGGCCGGAATGTCGACGCGCGCAACCGATTTGCCGACGACGCGGTACTCCTTCGGGTCCTTGCGCTTGGGCGGCTTGGTATGATCGACCTTCAAGTTGAACTGCTTGCCGCCGATCAATTCGCCGTAAGTCAGGCGCCGCGGACCGCCGAAGATGATGCCGTTCGAGACCCGCAGATTCTCGGGCTTGGTGTTGAGGCGCTTGGCGGCCTCCTCGAGCAGCGCCTGCCGGGCGACGGCTGCGGCATTGCGCAGCTGGATGCCGCCGAGCTGAATGGTCAGGCTGCCCCAGGTGGTGCCCTGCGCCGGCGTGGTGGCGGTGTCGCCTTCGATCATCGTGATGTTGCGCATCGAAACATCAAGCTCGTCGGCGACCATCTGCATGAGCGCGGTGCGGACACCGGTCCCAAGATCGACCTTGCCGGAATAGACCGTCACGTTGCCCTTGGCGTCGATGGCAAGAAAGGAATCGACTTCGTTGAGCGCGAGCGGTTTCGTGGCTGCCGCACCCTGCGCAAGCGCTTCGCCGACCGCGCCGGCAAGCGAAAAGCTGACGACGAGTGAACCGGCGCCCTTCAGGATATCGCGTCGCGATGCATGCATATTCATGGCTCCCTCCCTCAGGCGTAACGCGCTGCGCGTTTGACGGCGCGGATGATGCGGGCGTGGGTGCCGCACTTGCAGAGATTGTGGGAGAGCGCCTGCTTGATTTGCGCATCGGTCGGCGCCGGATTGCGCGCGAGCAGCGCCGCCGCCTCCATGGCCATGCCGGTGATGCAGTAGCCGCATTGCGCCGCCTGCTCCTCGATGAACGCGCGCTGCACGCGGTGCAGGTTCTGCAAGGTGCCGAGGCCTTCCAGCGTGACCACTCGGTCCGTCGCCCGTACCTCTTTCAGCGGCTTCACGCACGACCGCACGGCGCGGCCGTTGATGTGTACGGTGCAGGCACCGCATTGCTCGAGCCCGCAGCCGAAGCGCGGGCTTTTCAAGCCCAGGTTCTCCCGCAGGGCATAAAGCAACGGCATCTCGGGGTCGTCGATCTGGATCGACACCTGCCGGCCGTTGACGTTGAGTGATTTGGAGATCGCCATGAATTCCCCCTTTGGCTTGTTGTCGTTGAGAATTTGCGGCGCGACACGCCGGCGCCCGTTCCGATGGGGCTAATTTCAGCCGAGAGCGCATTCAAACCTTAAGCGAAATTGTGGCAGCTCCCAAGCGCCGTCGCGCGGTCGCCACGAGATTTTGAAGAGGCGGCAAACAACCGGCGATTACCGCCGCCGCTGCCGGACGCCGCAGATTTGGCCGCTCCACGCCACCCTTTCACCCCACTTTTGCCAACGCCCCGATCGAGCATGCCGCCGCCATTTACTCGGATCTTTGAGGGGAGACGGGTCATGTTACTGCACCGCATTGCCGGCCGTGCGCTTGCGCTCGGCGGCTTCTTGTTGTCCACGGTCGCCTTCGCCGCCGAGAAACCGATCACGCTCGAGGCGCGGTTTGCACAGCCGGTGATGAAAGCCGGCGAAAAGCAGCTCAACTACCTGCGCATCAGTCTCAACGGCTGCAAGCCCGACCGCAGCACGGAACGCGTGCCGGTCAACGTCGCACTGGTCATCGACCGCTCCGGCTCGATGGCCGGGCATCGCATCGCGCAGGCGCGCGAGGCCGCCATCATGGCCATCAACCGGCTCGACACCAGGGACATCGCGTCGGTGGTGATCTTTGACAACACGGTCGACGTGCTGGTGCCGGCGCAAAAGGTTGCCGACCGCAAGCATTTCGCCGATGCAATCCGCCAGGTGAGCGTGCGCGGTACCACGGCGATCTATGCCGGCGTCATCGAAGGTGCCACCGAGGTGAAAAAGCACCTCGATGCGCGCCGCCTCAACCGCGTGGTGCTCTTGTCCGACGGTCTCGCCAACGTCGGCCCGAGCAAGCCGAGCGATTTTGCCCAACTCGGCCGCGAGCTGCTGAAGGCCGGCATTTCGGTCAGCACCATCGGGCTCGGCGCCGACTACAACGAGGACTTGATGCTGCAACTCGCCAAGGCCGCCGACGGCAACCATGCCTTCGCCGCGGCGCCCGATGATCTCATCAAGATCTTCAACAAGGAATTCGACGAAGTTCTTGCCTCGTGCGCGCAGACGGTCTCCATCGACGTCGATCTCAAGCCGGGCGCGCGCGTGGTACGGGCGATCAGCCGCGAGGGAGAGGTCTCCGGACAAAGCGCGAAGTTCAAGATGAACCAGATCTATCAGGAGACCGAGCACTATGTGCTGCTCGAGGTCGAGGTCGATGCCCGGGCCGCTTTCGCCGAGCGCGAGTTTGGCGAGGTGCGGGTGGCCTACACGGCTCCGGACACCGGCGCGCGGCAGACCCTGAATGCGCCGATCCGCGGCCGCTTCAGCGCCTCGGCCGCGGAAGTGAAGGACAACACCGACAAGACGGTCATGAGGGCGGTGGTCGAGCAGAACGCGCGGGAGCGCGCGCAGAGGGCGATCGCGCTGCGCGACCAGGGCAAGCTCCAGGAGGCGGCCAGGCTGTTCAAAGAGAACGTCGCCGAGATCAAGGCTTACCAGGCCGACACGGGGGAGTCCTTGCCGGGACTGAAGGAGCTGTCGGACCTCTACGAGGCTTATGCGGCCCGCGCCGCCGCGCCCGCGTCGGAGTGGAACCTGTACCGCAAGGAATTGCGCGAGCTGGATCTGAAGGCCGCGGGCTCCAAGACCAAATACTGAGCCGCCTCGTTCATCGTTAACGGCGAGATCGTCGCCCGGTGCGGCGGACGATCTCGCCGGAGCGCGGCAAACTCCCTATAATGCATCGTTACTGCCCGCCGGTGATCCTGTGCCGCATTGCACGGCATCGGTGAAGGCTGAAACGTTTGTCCTGGTCCTACTCGGCCGAACGCCAGCGTATGAACGGACCATGAGCAGAGTCGTAAGGGGTATTCTTTTGGTTGCGGCACTCGTCTGGGCGGGCGAGGCGCTGGCGCAAAAGCCGTCGAAGTCGTCGCCGCCGTCGCGGTCGGCGCCGCCGGCGAGCAGCCAATCCAAACCGCAGGCGCGGCCCCCGCAATCGCAGGCCAGCCCGGCCGAGCAACTCGAGGCCTGCCGCCGGCAGGTGACCCAGCTCGACGAGCAATTGCGCGCGCGGCAGAAGAGGCTTGTCAGTCTGCGCAACGAACGCAAGACGGTGGGCTTGAGCGGCGGGGAAGTGGCAAAGTTCAAGCTTGCCTCGCTTGATCAGGAAATTCGCGAGCTGTCGCGGCAGAGCGAGCAGCTGATCTCGCAGATCGACAGCGAGGGCGCGCGCTGCGAGCAACTGGCGGCGAAGGTCAACAACCGCGCGGCGCCCGCCCAGCCGCAACAGCAGCAGCGGCCGGCCAAACCGCCGGCCGGCCAGCGCAGCCGGCAATAGGGCCGAGCGGACTGTCGCGCCCGCCGCTGATTTCGCCCGGCCGTTGTGCTAGGGACGGCGCCGATGTTCGTCACCTTCTTTCACGAGCTGAAGGCCGCGGGCGTGCCGGTCACGCTGCGTGAGTATCTGGCGCTGATGGAGGCGATGGAGACGGACCTCGCCGGCCGGCGGGTGGAGGATTTCTACTATCTTGCGCGCGCGACGCTGGTGAAGGACGAGCGCAATTTCGACAAGTTCGACCGCGTGTTCGGCCAAGTGTTCAAGGGCATCGAGCTCTTGCAGGACGCGCTCGCGGCGGACATTCCGGCGGAGTGGCTGAAGAAGCTCGCCGAGAAATACCTGACCGAGGAGGAGAAGCGGCAGATCGAGGCCATGGGCGGCCTCGACAAGCTGCTCGAGACCTTGCGCCGGCGGCTTGCCGAGCAGCGCGGCCGGCACCAGGGCGGATCGAAGTGGATCGGCACGGCCGGCACCTCGCCGTTCGGCGCCTATGGCTACAATCCGGAAGGCGTGCGCATCGGACAGCACGAGAGCCGCCATCGCCGCGCGGTGAAGGTGTGGGACCGCCGCGAGTTCCGCGATCTCGACGACAGGGTGGAGCTCGGCACGCGCAGCATCAAGCTCGCGCTGCGGCGGCTGCGCAAGTTCGCGCGCACCGGCGCGCCGGAGGAGCTCGACCTGCGGGAGACCATCAAGACGAGCGCGCACAAGGGCTACATCGACATCCTGATGCGGCCGCAGCGGCACAACGCGGTGAAGGTTCTGCTGTTCTTCGACGTGGGCGGCTCGATGGACTGGCACATCAAGGCGACGGAGGAGCTGTTTTCGGCCGCGCGCGCCGAGTTCAAGCACATGGAGCATTTCTACTTCCACAATTGCCTGTACGAGCGGGTGTGGAAGGACAACCGCCGGCGCTGGCAGGAGACCACGCCCACGTGGGAGGTGCTGCACACCTATCCGCATGACTACAAGGTGATCTTCGTCGGGGACGCCGCGATGTCGCCGTACGAGATCGCGGCGCCGGGCGGGTCGGTCGAGCACTTCAACGAGGAGCCGGGCGCCGTGTGGATCGAGCGGGTGACGCGCACCTACCCTGCGTGCGTGTGGCTCAACCCGGTGCCGGAGGCGGAGTGGAACTTTACGCCCTCGATCGCCATGATGCGGCAGCTCATGGCCGGGCGCATGTATCCCCTGACGCTCGACGGCCTCGACCGCGCGATGCGGGAGCTGAGGCGGTGAGGTTCTAGGTATCGCCGCTGCGGCGCGATGGCTTCGAGTTTGTGTGGGTGCGCGGCTCGCACCACACGTTCGTTCACCGTCTGTCGAAGCACGTGGTCATCGCACCGTCTCCGCGCAGGGACATGCCGCCGGGGACACTGCGTTCAATCTGCCCACGGTCGGGGACGGGCCTAGATTGGTGAGGGTCAGGATGCCTCACCATATTGCCATGTGATTCACACGGAGGGCGCTACGTCGCCTGTACGCTACGCCGCCTGCGCGGTGCCGGGTTTTGCTTCGGCCGATGTGGTGGCTGCGATCTGCTCGCCCCCCGCCCCGCCTTCGCCCGCGGCCTGCCCCGCGGGGCGGTATTGCAGCGAGGCGAGCTCCTGCAACAGCCGCGCGATGTCCTTGCGGCCGGCTTCCACCGCGGCCTCCGCCATGGTGCGCGCGATCTGCTCGCGCTGCAGCTTGGCGTTGAGCACTTCGAGCTCGGTTTCGTTGGCCTGGCGGATGGCCTTGATCTCCGCCTCCAAGAGCTGGATGCGCTCTTCCAGCGTCACGATTTGCTCCTGGGCGCGGTTGTAGGCGTTCTCGCGCGTGGCCACCGCTTTGGTCGCCGCTTCGTACTGCTCGGCGAGCGTGGCGCGGGCGTGTTCCAGCTCGCGGATGCGGGCGTTGCGCTCGGCCAGCGCCTCCTCGATCAATCCGAGCTTTTCGCCGATCACCGCGTGCGTGCGCGTGGAGTCGGCGAGCTTGCGGTCGAAGGCGCGGATTTCCTCGGCGCGTTCCATGAGGCTCTGGCGCGCCTCTTCCAGCATCTTCTCGGTGAGCGCGGCGCGCGCCTGCAGAGTCTCGTAGTTGGTCTTGTGCGAGGTGATTTCGGCCTGGTGCTTCTGCTTGACGTCGTCAAGTTCGGTGACGAGGCGCTGGCGTTCGGCCTCGGCCTCGGCGAGCGCGGCTTCCGCCTTCTGCAGGCGGATTTGCGTGGCGGCGAGCGCCTTGTCGGTGTCGAGCAGACGCTGCGAGACCTGCTGCAGTTCGGCAAACGACTTGTCGAGCGACTTCTGAATGGTGGCGCGCTCCTTCTCCGCCACCTGCAGCTTCTGGCGCGTGGCCTCCACTTCGCTCTCGAGCTGCACCGTGCGTTTGTCGGCCGAGGTGATGCGTTCGCCGAGGCGGCGGTTCTCGTCGCGCGCAAGCTGCAGGTCGGCGGTCTGCTGCTGGATGCGGCGCTGCAAATCCTGCACCTGGGTGCGACGCGCGGCGAGCTCGGCGGACTGCTCGGCGCGGCCGGATTCGAGGGCGGCAAGCTTCTGCTGCGTGACGGTCGCGGCCTCGCGCAGGCGCGCGCATTCGCTCTCCAGAGTGGCGATCTTTTTCTCGGCCGCCGCCAGTTCGCTGCGCAGGTTGCTGTTGGAGATACGGGTGTTGTTGAGCGAGCTCTGCAGGCTGATCTTCTCGCTTTTCGCCTCCTCGAGCGCACGCAGCGTCTTGCTGACCGGCTCGATCAGCCGGCTGATGGAGCTCTTCACCGCATCGAGTTCATTGAGCTTGTGCTCGGCGTCGATCAGGAGGTTGCGGATGTTCTCGTTCTCTTCGCCGAGTTGGGCGGCGGCCGGCAGAAACAGGTCGTTGTCGAGCTCGAGCACCGATTTCGGCTGCGCCTCCGCCTCGGCGGCGCTGGCGAGGATCTCGGCTGCGGCGGCCTTTTCCGCGGAGGTCGCATTCTCGCTGATGGTCGGAACACTCGGCTTGCGGCCGACGATTGCGCCAAGCTTGGTCATGAAACAATCCCCCGTGCCGATCCGCCCGGCAGCGGCGACGCCGAATCACTCCCGTTAATACTAGCTTAACTTTGGGAACAACGATGGGGCGAGGGTTTATCGCGCATTTGGCCGCCCTCGCCCGCGCGAAATATTCGCGATTGTCGATCGAATTGTCAAAAAACTGGCGCGCCGATGCGCAGTTTTGAGTAAGGGGCTTCGACGTACCATTGCAACCGTTGCGGGGGTGCAGAAAGGGCAAGTGTGGCGGCTTGCGCCCGGAGACCACCATGCCGTTTGGGCAGGCCGAGAAGTCCTACATCAAGCAACGCCAGGCGCCACGCCAGCGCGAAGAGCGCCGCGTTTGGATCGACCCCGGCACCGGCGCCGTGCGGGAATGCACGTTGTGGGACATTTCGGAGGCCGGCGCGCGCATTACGGTCGATTCGCCGCGCGAGGTGCCGTTCGAGTTCTTCCTGCTGCTCTCCAAGGACGGAAAGGCGCGCCGCCGGTGCCGCGTCGTATGGCGCTCCGAAGATCAGGTCGGCGCCCGCTTCCTCGCCCCCAATGGCTCGTCATAGCGCGCGGCGTCCGTCTTCTTTTGCACGCTATCCCTCCAATCCACAAAAGCGCGACAGCGCGCACGCAAGATCGAGCAGCCTTTCGTCGCCGCCCGCCCAGCCGACGAACGAGAGGCCGATCGGACAGCCGGAAATTGTGCCGGCCGGGATCACGATCTGCGGCAGGCCGGAAAGGCCGGCGATGCAGGTGAGCCGCATCACGCGCACCCGGAACGTCTCCAGCGCCTCGGCCGGCGTGTCGATGCGCGGCGCAATACAGGGGGCCGCCGGCAACGCGAGCATGGTACCGGGAGAGACAAGCGCGCGAATGCGCGCGCGCGCGTCGTCGACGATGCGCCGGGATGCTGCGGCATCGGGTTCGCTCACCGTGGAGGCGAACGCCATGCGCTCCTTGATGCCCGGGCCGAGCTGCGGCTGCGTGCGCGCAATGAAATCGCCGAAGGTCCTCCACGTCTCGCGCGCCTGAACAATGCGAAAGGCTTCGCGCCATACGTCAAATCCGTCGGGCGCAACGCGCACGGTTTCAGGCTTTGGCAGAACAGCCGATGCCCGCTGAAGGACGGTTTTGAGAAGAGCCGCCGCTTCCGCGTCGGCCTCATCGAACGCATCGCTCGCAATCAAGAGCCGCTCGATCGGCGCCGGCGTGCGCGCACCGTCGAGAAGCACGCCGCCGACGCGGCGGAAGACGCCCGGGCTCGCGGCAAACCAGCCGGGCACGTCGAACGACGGGGCCATGGCCATGACGCCGGCAAGGTCGAGACGGCCGTGCGTTGGCCGAATGCCGTAGACGCCGCAGAAGGAAGCCGGCACGCGCACGGAGCCGCCGGTGTCGCTGCCGAGCGCAAAGTCGCAGACGCCGGCGGCGGTGGCGGCCGCGGAGCCGGAGGAGGAGCCGCCCGGCAGCCGCCCCGGCGCGCGCAGGTTCGGCGGCGTGCCGTAGTGAGCGTTGGCGCCGCTCACGCTGTAGAAGAATTCGTCACAGATCGTCTTGCCGATGATTGTGGCGCCGGAATCGAGCAGGCGCTGCACCAGCGCAGCGTGCGCGGTCGCAGGCTTCTGCGCGGCAAGCCATGCCGGACTGCCGCCGCCGGTGCGGCTGCCGGCGATGTCGTACATGTCCTTGACGGCGCAGGTGAGCCCCGCAAGCGGGCCGTCGTGCGCCCCCGCGATCGGCGCCTTTATGTCGTGCGGGACGAAGAAGCCGCTCACGAGCAATATTCCCTGAGCATGATCTTTTCCGAAACCCGGTTCCCACTTTTCGGGATCATGCTCCGCCCTTCTGCGTGCCGAGATACCAGTCGAGAATCTTCTCGCCGTTCCAGCAGGCGACGCCGGGACGGGAGAGGATTTCCTTGAACGTGCGCTCCACGTAGCCGATGCGGTGCGCGACGCCGGAAATGTAGGGATGCACGGAGATCGACATGATTTTTGCGCGCTCGGCGGACTCCTTGTAGAGCCATTCGAAGGCGTCGATCGACCGCCGATACATCTGATCGGAGGTATGACCCTGCAGCATCATCATCACGATGTCGTGCTGTTCGAAATTGTAGGGCAGCGCCACCATCGGCTTGTGCTTGGTCTTCAGCGTCACCGGCTCGTCGTCGAGCGCCCAGTCGCCGATGTATTCGATGCCGGCCTCCGACAGGTAATCGACGGTGTCGTAGGTCTGGGTTAGGCCGGGACCGAACCAGCCGCGCGGCCGGCGGCCCCAGAATTTGGTGATGACGTCCATGGTCTTGAAGATGACGGCGCGCTCGTCATCGAGCTTGTGCATGGGGAGCTGCTCGTAACTGTGCGCATTGATCTCCCAGCCGGAGTCGGCCACCGCACGGATTACTTCGGGATAGGTTTCGCAGGTGCGGGCGTTGATCGCGACCGTGGGCGTGACGTTGAGCGACTGGAACAGCCGCCTGATGCGCCAGAAGGCGACCCGCATGCCGTATTCGTGCCAGCTCCAGTTGGGATGGTCCGGCAGCATGGGCGCACCCTGCGGCGGCGTGATGACCGTGCGCGCCATGGGTCGCGAAATGTCCCAGTGTTCGAGCGAGAATACCGGCCAGATGATGAGCCTGAGCCCGTCGGGCAGCTTCAACGGCGGGCGGCGCTCGATGCCGGAATAGGGCAGGCGTTCGTGCGGCAGCATGGTGCAAATCCTCGTTTGAGTGACGCCAAAGTGTCGCGGCGGCGGTGCAGAGTCAAACCGGCCAAGGCTTTGGAAATTGCCGAGCGGAGTGCTAATCTGCGGCCAACCAAATGGGAGGATCGCCATGACGCCGAAGGATTCGACGAGGCGGAGCTTTTTGTGGCTGTCGGTCGCCCTCGCAGGAGGGCTCTTGGCGGCGCCATCTGTGCAGGCGCAGGATTATCCGAGTCGCCCGGTCAAGATCATTGTGCCGTTCCCGGCCGGCGGCACCGCAGACGCCATGCCGCGCGTGGTTGCCGACTGGCTGTCGCGCAAATGGGGCCAGTCGATCGTGATTGAGAACAAGAGCGGCGCCGGCGGCAATGTCGGCGCGGAAGCTGCGGCAAAATCCGATCCGGACGGCTACACGCTGCTTTCGGCGCCTCCGCCGCCGCTGGTGATCAATCACAATCTTTACCCCAAGCTCGGCTTCAATCCGCTGGACTTTGTGCCGATCGTCATCATGGGCCGCGTGCCGAACGCGCTGCTCGCCAATCCAAGCAACGTCCAGGCCAACACCGTTCCGGAATTCATTGCCGCCGCGAAGGCGCGCGGAGATAAGCCGTACACGTCGGCCACGCAGGGCAATGGAACCACGTCGCACCTGACCTCGGAAATGTTCAGGATGATGGCCGGGATCAAGCTGCAGCACGTGCCCTACCGCGGCGCCGCGCCAGCGCTCAACGATCTGATCGCGGGCACCTGCGACATCATGTTCGACAATCTCGGCGTCTCGCTGCAACAGGTGAAGGCCGGCAAGCTGAAGCTGCTGGGCGTGGCGTCCGCCAAGCGGCTCGCCTCACTGCCCAACGTGCCGGCGATTGCGGAGACGCTGCCGGGGTTTGAGGCCTGGGCCTGGTTCGCGATCGTGGCGCCGCCAAAGACCCCGCGGGCGATCGTCGCCAAAATCAACGCGGACGTGAACGAGGCGCTGCGCGATCCGGCGGTTCGCAAGCGCTTCGAAGAGGGTTTCTCGGCCGAGATCGTGGGCGGCACGCCGGAGGCCACGGCCGAATATTTCCGCAAGGAAGTCGACCGCTGGCACAACATCATCAAGACGGCGGGCGTGAAGCTTCACTAACACCGCCCACCGCCGTTTGGCGAAGCGCTCTGCCATGCCCTCCCCGGACCGCGCGAGGTCCGGGCGTTGGTACGCGGCGCGCGGCGCGCTATGAAAGCGCGCCGCAATGCCCGTATCTCCCCAGCCTACGCAGCCCGAACCCGCGCTCAGGCGGTTGCGCTCGTTCGCCTATTACTGGTGTGCGCGCACGGCCACGAACGGCGCCTATCAGATGCAGGTCGTGGCCGTGGGATGGCAGGTTTACGACCTGACCAACGATCCATTCGACCTGGGACTGGTCGGGCTCGTGCAGTTCGTCCCGATCCTGTTGTTCTCGCTCGCGATTGGGCAGGTGGCCGATCGCTACGACCGACGCGCGGTGGTGCGGATCTGCCAGACGGTCAAGATGCTTGCAGCGGCCGCGCTGGCGCTCGGCACTTTCGGCGGTTGGCTCGGGCGCGATGCAATCCTCGCCGTCCTGTTCGTGACGGGCGTAGCGCGCGCATTTGAGACGCCGACCATGCATGCCCTGGTGCCGGGTCTTGTGCCGCCGGAGCTGCTGCCGCGCGCCATTGCGGCCGCCGCCACTGCGACGCAGACGGCGGTGATCGGCGGACCGGCGGTCGGCGGGGCGATCTACTTTCTCGCCGGTCCGGTGGCGGTGTACACGACCTGCGCAGCAACCTTCTTCGCGGCCGCCGTGTTGCTCGGTTTGCTGCGTCTCAAGCTTGCAGCGCCGGATCGGACGCCGGTTACGCTCAGGACGCTGCTCGCCGGGTTCGACTACATCCGCAGCCGCCCAATTCTGCTTGGGGCGCTTTCGCTCGATCTTCTGACCGTATTGCTCGGCAGCGTGGCGGCGCTGCTGCCGATCTTTGCGCGCGACGTGCTGCAATCCGGCGAAAGCGGCCCGCTTGTGCTGGGCATGCTGCGATCGGCGCCGGCGATCGGGGCGCTGGCCATGTCGGCGGCGCTCTCCTGGTTCTCGCTCGATCGCAATGTGGGTCGAGCCCTGTTTTTGTCGGTCGCGGTGTACGGCTCAAGCGTCGTGGTATTTTCAATGTCGAGCTGGCTCTTGCTGTCGCTCGTCGCGCTGGCGGTCTACGGCGCGGCGGACGCCATCAGCGTGGTGATCCGCCATTCGCTCGTGCAGCTTCACACGCCGAACGAAATGCTCGGCCGGGTCTTGGCGATCAATTCGCTGTTCACCGGCAGTTCCGGTACGCTCGGGGAATTTCGCGCGGGCGCCGTTGCGGCGCTCGTGGGCGGTGTCCCGGCGGCGCTGATTGGCGGCGCCGGCGCGCTTGCGGTCGCCCTGTTGTGGGCGCGGCTGTTTCCCGCGCTCTACCGCGTGGACGCGCTGCCGACAAAGCGGGGCTGAGGCGCAGCAGCGCTGACTCCGCGCCGCGGCGGGTCTATCATCCAATGGCGCCTTGCCTAACGGGGAGATCAATCGATGAGGTACAGAATTTTTGCGCGATCGTGGATCGCGGCCGTTGCCCTCGTTTGCGCCACTGGAGCGGCGTGGTCGCAAGCCTACCCGCTGCGTCCGATCACGCTGGTCGTGCCACTGCCGGCCGGCGGCACGGCCGATGTGTTGGCGCGGATCGCCGCCGAGCAGATGCGCAACAGCCTCGGTCAGCCGGTGGTGGTGGAAAACCGACCGGGCGGCGCCGGCGGACTGGTGGGGGCGGAGTCGGTGTTTAAGGCTCCGCCGGACGGCTACACGCTGCTCTGTGCGCCACAGCTCACCTTCAGCATCGCGAACGTCCTCAACCCCAAGCTTGCCTTCGATACGCGCACCTTCGAGCCGGTCAGCGTGCTCGCCGCCTATCCGGCAATCCTGCTTGCCAAGCCGGGCCTTCCGGTTGCCAACACCGCGGAGCTGATCGCCCATGCCAGAGCCAATCCCGGCAAGCTCAACTACGGTTCGCAGGGCAAAGGCCAGATCGGGCATTTGTTCATGGAACAGCTCATGCACATGGCGAAGGTGCAAATGGTGCACGTTCCGTTCCGCGGCAGTGCGCCGGCGATTACCGCGCTCGTCTCCGGACAAATCGACGTCCTGCCGGATCTATTGCCGGTCACCAAGGGATTGATCGAGAGCGGCAAGATCAAGCTGCTGGCAACCGGGGGAACACAGCGGTTGAAGGCGTTTCCCAACGTGCCGACGGTCGCCGAAACGCTCCCCGGTTTCGAAGCCGACACCTGGATGGGCGTCGTCGCGCCGCCTGGCACGCCAAAGGAAATCGCGCGCAAGATTTCCGACGCGATCGGCAAAGCGTTCCGGACATCGGAGGTCAACGCGCGGATCGCCGCGCTGCACGTGGAGCCGCTGGGCACGACGCCGGAAGGCATGACGGAGCTGATCCGCAAGAGCGCGGCCCGTTGGACTCCGCTGATCGAGGCCGCCAAGATTAAGTTTGAGTGATCCGCCGACGCCGCGGCCGCGGCTTCACGTCAGGCACTGTCGCGGCCGTCATGGTCTGGTCGGTGTGCGGCCTCGTCATAGCCGTGTCGACTGCTGTAAAACACCAGCGCCATCAGGCCGCAGCCGATTAAGACGGAAAACAGGATGCCCAGCGCCATCGCCAGATAAAGCTCCCACGGCATGTCGGGACCTTCCAGCGCAAAACTGCGCGCGGCGTACCAAGTTGACAGCGCGAGCACAGCGAGCAGGGGTGCGACCAGCAGAACCTTGCGCATTCAAGTAATATGGTTGAATCAGTTGCAATTACCAGTCCGCGAGGCTCTGCACGGCGGAGATGCCAGCCATGACTGCGGATACCGTCTATTCGTTCAAGGCATCGGCGTTTGGATCGCCCTGGGAATTCCAACTGAAGCCGGAGGGAATCTTGTGGCGCGTTGGGCTGCGCAGCGGGCTCATTCGCTATGATCAGATCAATCGCGTGCGGTTGTCGTTTCGGCCGGTGACGATGCAGAACTACCGGTTTCAGACCGAGATCTGGTCGGAGCAGATGCCGCGACTGCATATCGCCTCAACCACCTGGCACGGGATCGTCGAGCAGAAGCGGCAGGACGACGCTTACATGGCGTTCGTTACCGAACTGCATCGGCGGCTCGCTGCGGCCGGCACCAGGGCAAAGTTTTCCACCGGAATTCCGGCGGTTAGCTACTGGGTCGGCCTTGTGGTCTTCGTTGCGGTCGCGCTCGGGCTTGCGGCGCTGACCGTGCGGGCGCTGCGGCTCGGCGAATGGGCCGCGGCGGCGTTCGTCGGCGGAATATTTGCACTCCTATTGTGGCAGCTCGGCGCCTTTTTCCGGCGCAACCGTCCTGGCATCTACCATCCGGACCGGCTGCCGGATGGCGTCCTGCCGCGCCGCCCGCTCAGCGGCGCACCACCAGCACCGAACAGGTAGCGTAACGCACCACGTGTCCGGCCTGTGATCCCAAAAAATAGGTGCGCATGCCTCTGCGATGCGAGCTCATCACGATGAGATCGGCGTCCATCGCCTTCGCCTCTTCGAGAATCTCATGGTAGATGCCGCCCTGCCGCACCACCGTGGAAATCCGTGATGGATCGAAGCCGGTCTCCTTGGCGACGATTGCCAGCGCGCTCTCGGCGGATGCCCGTTGCTGGGCGTCGAAGTCCGGCGGCACGTATTCCGCGAGCATGACCGGCGTCAGCGGCAGGACGTTGATCAGTCGGATGACTCCGTTCGATGCATTGGCCATCATCAGCGCGCTGTCGATCGCCGGCTTGGCAAGATTGGTATCGGCAAGATCTATGGGAACCAGAATACGGTGATACATTGCACGCTCCTTCCCCGATGTTGGAGCTGATGAAGGTTCCAGTTCGTCGCATTCATCGCATTGCCACGCTTGCAAGCCTATTCAGTCGCCGCAGCCAGCGAACGCGGACTCACAAAATGGTCGAGCCGACCGGCATGAGGATGCAGCTTCGCCCAATCATCAAACGGGAAATCAATGACGGCAAGGGCGGCGGTGGGAAACTTCTCGCTCAGCCGCTGACGCGCGTCGGCGTCGCCCGCGGCGATCAGCAGCTTTGCCAGCTCCTGGAGCCCGGGATTATGGCCGACCACAAGCAGGGTGGGGACCGCTTTCCGACATTCGCGGATCACCTCGAGGATCGCCTCCGGCCCGGCCTCGTACAGGCGCTCGTCGAAGACGTGCGGAGGGCGCTTGGGGAACGCGGCGGCGACGAGGTCCCAGGTTTCGCGCGTGCGCGCGGAGGGCGAAATCATGGCGCGGTCGGGGACCAGGCCGTGTCGTGCCATGTACATGCCGATCTTTGGTGCGTCGTCGCGCCCGCGGCTGTTGAGCTTGCGCGCCATGTCGTCGGCGCCAAGGGTGAGCCGTTCGGATTTGGCGTGGCGGAGCAGCAGCAGGCGGCGCATCTGGAGGATTCTCCCTGTATCCGAATGCGATTGCCGTCATCGGACCGTCTAGCATAAGGTCCCACGATGAACGGACGGGGCGGCGGGCGCAACTGCGAGGCGTGATGGGGCGAGGCGATTCGGCGATCTCCGGCACAAGCTGGTACGAGGCGACGCGGGTCGTCGATGAGGCGCGGGGCACGCTCAATATCGATCTCGACGTCGATGTCTGCGTCATCGGCGGGGGCCTTGCGGGATTGACCGCGGCGCGGGAAATCGCCCGGCGCGGATGGTCGGTGGTGCTGCTTGAAGCAAGGCGCATTGCATGGAATGCGTCGGGCCGCAACACCGGCTTTGTGCTCCCGGGGTTTGCCGCCGATCCGGAAACCATCATCGCGCGGGTCGGCCTGGACCGGGCCAAGGCACTGTGGGCGCTGTCCCAAGCCGGGTTCGACTACGTGCGCACCGCGGCTCGCGAGATGCCGGGCGTCGAGGTGACCGAAGGCGGCTGGCTGAATGTCTCCAAATTCGACAATGACGAAGAGGAAAAGAAGTCGGCCGAGCAACTGGCGGGAGATTTCGGCGTTGCGGTGGAGTTCTGGCCCTCCGAACGCGTGCAGGAGGTGCTGAAGAGTCCGTTGTATTTCGGCGGCCTGCATTATCCGAACGCATTTTCCATCCATACGCTGAACTATGCGCTCGGGCTTGCCGCCGCGGCGGAAGCAGCGGGGGCGCGCATTTTCGAGGACACGCCTGCGGTGGAAATCGATCCGGAGGGTGTGCGGAAACGCGTGGTCACGCCCAACGCGCGTGTCCGGTCGGCGCACCTCGTACTGGCCGGCAACGTGCATATTGGCCGCGCGATGCCGAAGATTGCCCGCACACTCTTGCCGATATCGGTCTATGTGCTGACGACGGCGCCGCTCGGCGAGCGGCTGAAGGAAGCAATCACATATCGCGGCGCAGTGAGCGATACCAGGCTCGCCGACAACCATTACCGCATCGTCGGCGGCGACCGATTGATGTGGTCGGGACGCAGCACGGTCTGGCAGGGCAATCCGCATCGCTACGTGCGGCCGTTGGTCGAAGACATCGAGCGCGCTTACCCGCAGCTTGGCAAGGTGCAAGTCGACTATGCCTGGACCGGCACGCTCGGAAACACGGTCCACCGCATGCCGCAAATCGGCGAGCTGATGCCCGGGTGCTGGCTTGTGAGCGGCTTTGGCGGGCACGGGATCAACACCACGGCAATGGGCGGCGAACTGATTGCGCGCGCAATCGTGGACGGAGACGCGACCTGGCGGCAATTCATTCCGTTCGAACTGGTCTGGGCCGGCGGTTTGCTGGGCCGTGCGGCGATGCAGGTCTATTATTGGACGTATCGGCGGCGTGAGCGCCTGAAGGCGCACTTTGCGCGGGAGCGGCGGCGAAAAGCGGAAATTGCCGCGCAGCGTGCTGCCGCGGACACACCGCAGGCCGCCACCAGCGGCGGGAAAAGCTGAGCGTTCACAGCGTGATGCGTTGGGGCCGGCGGAGCGGCAATCGATTCTTTGCCGCGCATTCAGGCTGGCGATTGGCGCGGCCGCCATGGTAACCGTTGCTTTACAGGGACGGAGTGAAATTGTCGGGTCGTGTGGTGGCACATGCTGGGTCGGTTGGGGATTTTGGCGTTCGTTGGGGCGGTGTTGCCGACGGCAGCGTGGGCGGTCGATGCCACCAAATACTGGACCGTAACGGTCGGCGTTGAGGCGCGCGTGGCCCCGCGCTGGCAGGGGGCCGACGACAAGTACGACACGTTCCCCGTGCCGCTGCTCGACGTGCGCCGCGCCGGAACCATGGAGCGTTTCCGCGGACCGCGCGACGGCATCAGCATCGGGCTGATCGATACCGGCTCATTCCGGCTCGGCCCCGTGGGCAAAGTCCGATTTCCCCGCAAGGTCAAGGATGACAGCAATCTCGCCGGACTGGGCGATGTCGGCTGGGCCTACGAGGTCGGCGTATTCGCCGACTACTATTTCGTCCCCTGGCTGCGCACGCGCGCGGAAGTGCGGCAGGGGTGGGGTGGACACGACGGTCTCACGGCCGACCTGATGGCGGACCTGATTGCGCAGGTCACTCCGCAACTCACACTGTCGGCGGGGCCGCGCATCAGTTTCGCGAGCACGGACGCAACCGCACCTTACTACAGCGTGACGCCGGCCCAGTCGGCGGCGTCCGGACTGCCGGTGTTCAATGCGCGCGGCGGCGTGCGGGGGGTCGGTGCCGGCGCACAGGCGCGCTATTTCTGGACGCCGCAATGGGCGACGCACGCTTTCGTCGAGTATGAGCGCCTCACCGGCGATGCGAAGAATTCTCCGATCGTGGCGCTGCGCGGCTCACCCGACCAATGGACCTTCGGCGCCGGCGTCACCTATGCCTTCGACATGAAGGCCTGGTGGTAGCGATCGGCTCCGCTCAAGTGTCGTCATCTGAAGTGGGAGACCGCGCCGGAGCCGGATCCGGCGGCGTCCGCGCGGGAAGCCGCGCGGTCAGCGCCCGCGCGGGGACCTGATCGGTCGACGCCTCCCGTCTCGGCTTGCGCGCGAGTGGGAAATCGGGGCTGCGATAGAGCTCCAGAATGCTGATACGGTCGAGACGTTGCTCGTCACATTCGATGATGGCGCCGGCCAAGAATTCCGGCGACATCTCCTCGACCGCGTAACGAATGGCTTCGGCCGCCGTGTCAAAGCGGCGGTAGCCGGCGGGTCGATTGCCTTTGCGGCTGCGGCGCGGAAACAGGTCTGCCGGGGCGCTGAAGTCGAAGCGGCTCATGCGCGATTTGAGCACATCCATCCGCGCTTTGCGAGCAAAATATCGTCGCGGCGGGTGAAGGCCGCAGAGCGAAGCGACAAGAAACGTCGCGGTCATCGAACGGTCGTATTTCGGCTGCAATTTGTTCGGGCACCGGGCAGACAATGAGCCGCAATCCGACGGAAAACACCATTGATCGCGCCGAGCTGATCGCTGACGCCGTCATCCACGCGATCGGGGTGTGTCTCGGATTGGCGGGCGCCGTCGTCCTCGTTGTCATCGCCGTGATTTCTGTTTCCGCCGTTCCATTGGCGTCGATTGCGATCTACACCGTCGGTCTAATGTCAATGCTCGGCTGCTCCGCGGCCTACAACATGTGGCCGGTTTCGCCGACCAAATGGATGCTGCGCCGGCTCGACCACTCGGCGATCTTCGTGATGATCGCCGGCACCTACACGCCGTTCCTTTGGCAGATGCCGGGGCGGATCGTATCGTCGAGCCTTCTGGCCACCGTGTGGCTGGTCGCGGTGGCCGGGGTGGCGCTCAAGATGATCCTGCCCGGTCGCTTCGATCGCGCCGCAATCGCGCTTTATCTGGTCCTTGGCTGGAGCGCCCTTTTTGCCTACGAGACCATCGCCGCCGCGATCCCGGCGTCAAGCTTGTGGCTTCTGGCGGCCGGCGGCGTATTCTATTCGACGGGCATCATTTTTCATTCCTGGCAGCGGCTGCGGTTCCAAAACGCGATCTGGCACGGCTTTGTGCTCTTGGGCGCGTGCTGTCACTACGCGGCCGTCTTGCTTTGCGTCGGCAAGGCCGATGCGTGAGCGGCTGCATGCCGCGGGCGAAGAAGTTGTCACCCGCGGCCGCTGCATTCCACGGAGTGCGGCAAGAGGCCTGTCGGCCCGCCGCACATCACGCGCAAGTGGCTTCGATGCGAGGGCTGCTTGACCGAGATCAAGGCGGGTTCGCCGGCGATTCGCGAGCTTTCTGCAATCGCAAGGCTTGGCAAGCATGTCGTCGATCACCGAGCGCATCGACAACATCACCAGAATTCCTCCGGATCGCCGGCGCGCGGTGCTGCCGGCCCCGAAAAGCGTCAAGATCGAAATTTCTCCCCGGTGCAATTACCGTTGCGGGTTCTGCGCACTGCGCTCGCGGGAAGTGCAACCGAAATGGGATATGGACTTCGACCTGTTCAAACGCATCACGCGCGAGATGCGCGAGGTGGGAGTCGAGGAGATCGGCGTCTTTTACCTCGGCGAGTCGTTTATGAATCCGCGCCTGCTGGTTGACTGCATCGAATACCTCAAGGCCGATGTCGGGATGCCATATGTTTTCTTGACCTCAAACGCGTCGATGGCATTCCCCGAAGCCGTCGAAGCGTGCATGCAGGCCGGATTGGATTCGCTGAAATGGTCGGTGAACGCCGCCGATAAGGCGCAGTTCGAACAGATCATGGCGGTCTCCGGCAAGCTGTTCGAGCGCGCCCTCGGCAACATCGAAGCGGCGTGGGAAATTCGCGCCCGCAAAGGCTACAAGACCGGTCTTTATGCTTCGTCGATCCGCTACGACGGGGCGCAGCAGGAAAAGATGGAAACGCTGCTCAAAAATCGCGTTCTCCCCTTTGTCGACCAGCATTATTGGTTGCCGCTGTACTCGATGGGAGCCTTTGCCACGCAGCGGGAGGAGGAACTTGGCTATCGACCAACCGCCGGCAATCAGGGACGCCTGGACGCGCTGCGTGACCCGCTGCCGTGCTGGTCGGCATTTACCGAGGGGCACGTGACGGCCGAAGGCAAGCTTTCGGCCTGCTGCTTCGACGCGACGTCGAGCTGGGTGATGGGCGACCTCACAAGGCAACCGTTCATGGAGGCCTGGAATTCGCCGGAATTTGTCAAGTTGCGCGAGGCGCATCTACGAAAAGACGTACGCGGAACGCTTTGCGAAGCGTGTATTGCCTACGGTTAATTGGCGACCCGTGACGGAGCACCGCGCTTGCCCAACCGGTGACGGCGAGACGAGCCGTCCCGACCCGACCTGACAAAACGCGCCCTATCGCCCCTCGCGCCGCGTCATGAAGGCGAGGCGTTCAAACAGATGAACGTCCTGCTCGTTCTTCAAGAGCGCGCCGTGCAGGGGCGGAATAAGCTTCTTCGGATCGCGCTCGCGCAAGGTCTCCGGGCCGATATCCTCGACAAGCAGAAGCTTGAGCCAGTCGAGCAGCTCGGAGGTCGACGGTTTTTTCTTCAGGCCTGGAACCTCGCGCACTTCGTAGAAGAGCTTCAGCGCCTCGGAGACCAGCCGCTGCTTGATGCCGGGAAAATGCACCTCGACGATGGCGCGCATGGTGTCGGGGTCGGGGAAGCGGATGTAGTGAAAGAAGCAACGGCGAAGGAACGCGTCGGGCAGTTCCTTCTCGTTGTTCGAGGTGATGATAACGATGGGGCGGCGGCGCGCCTTCACGGTCTCGCCGGTCTCGTAGACGTAGAACTCCATGCGGTCGAGCTCGAGCAACAGGTCGTTGGGAAATTCGATGTCGGCCTTGTCGATCTCGTCGATCAGAAGCACCGGCCGCACCTCGGAGACGAAGGCCTCCCAGAGCTTGCCGCGCTTGATGTAGTTGCGGATGTCGTGCACGCGGGGATCGCCGAGCTGGCTGTCGCGCAGGCGGGAGACGGCGTCGTATTCGTAGAGCCCCTGCAGCGCCTTGGTGGTGGACTTGATGTGCCACTCGATCAGCGGCGCGCCGAGCGATTTGGCGATTTCGAGGGCAAGGATGGTCTTGCCGGTGCCTGGCTCGCCCTTAACCAGCAGCGGACGCTCGAGCGTGATCGCGGCATTTACCGCGACCTTGAGGTCGTCGGTCGCCACATAGGTCCTTGTGCCTTCGAAACGCATCGTCCGGCCGGATCGGGGGTGCCACCAAATTGGAGCGCGGACCTTAGAGAGTGCGGCCCACGGGAGCAAGGCTTGCCGGACGCCGCAGCGAGCCGGCAAATCTTGCCGGGCAGACGCCGCATAATGCCGGCCCGATCGCGGCCCCGAAAGCTCCTAACCGATTGAAAAGCGGACAACTTTGCCGTGGCGCGGCGCTTGCAACGCGGCGCCCGGAAGTGCGGCCGCCGGCGTGCGTCATTGCGTCCGGCCGCTTCGATTTGGAGACGATGTCATGGGTATCTTCGACGCTCTGACCACGGCGGTGTCCGGCCTCAATGCGCAGGCGTATGCGCTGCAAAACATCTCTGGCAACATCGCAAACTCGCAGACCATTGCCTACAAGCGCATCAACACGAGCTTCGAGGATCTCATCGGCGACAATTTGCCGAGCAAGCAGATCGCGGGCGGTGTGCTGGCGAGCTCGGTGGCGACCAACAACGTGCAGGGCGACCTGCAGAACGTCTCCACGCCGACGTTCATGGCGATCAACGGCAACGGCTATTTCATTGTCAAGAAGCCTGACAATTTTTCGGGCAACCAGCCGGTGTTCGGCGGGGTCAACCTCTACACGCGGCGCGGCGACTTCCAGACCGACAAGAATGGTTATCTGGTGAACCAGGCCGGCTACTACCTGATGGGATTGCCGGTCGATCCGACCACCGGCAATCCGACCGGCAGCGTGCCAGTGGTGCTGCAATTCACCAACAACCTCATCCCGGCGCAACCGACCACGCAGGTGCTCTACAATGCCAACCTGCCGAGCAGTCCGATCACCGGGAGCACGCAGCCGGGGGTGCCCGGCTCGAACCTTCTCGATCCGACCGGATACTCGTCTAACCCGATTACGGGTGGCGTCGTCGTCGGCTCCGATGTGACATTGTTCGTTGATGAATCAGTGGCCGGCGGCTCGATCACCGGCTTCGACTCGCTGGGTGCGCCGGCCAATCTCCAGTTCCGCTGGGCCAAGATCGACAGCACCGAGGTGGGTGGCACAGACACTTGGAATCTTTTCTATCAGACCAACTCAAATCCGGGACCCGCCGATCCGGCGTGGATCAATGCCGGCGTCGACTTCGTTTTTGATACCGCCGGGCAGCTCAACCCTCCGATCGCCAGCATAACGCTTACCGGCGTCGTGGTGGACGGCATCACGCTTGGCGACATCACCATGGTGTTTGGCGCGAACGGCATCACGCAGTTCGCCAATTCGAACGGCACGGTGCAGGTCAACCTTCTGGATCAGGATGGCGCCCCGGCCGGACAGTTGCAGTCGATCGCGGTCGATGACCAGGGGCGCATTGTCGGCACCTATTCCAACGGGCGCATCATTCCCCTTGCGGTGGTGACGCTCGCCAACTTCAACGGGCAGAATTACCTGAAGCGGCTCGATGGCGGCGCCTATGCGGAAACGGGCGACTCCGGCCCGCCGATCATGAATGCCACCGGCAAGATTGTGGGCTCGTCGCTTGAGGCCTCGAACAGCGATATTGCCGACGAGTTCAGCAAGCTGATCGTGACCCAGCAGGCCTATTCTGCCAACACCCGCATCATCACCACCACCAACCTCATGGTCCAGGATCTGCTCAACGTGATCCGCTGACGGCGCCGCGTGCAACGCCGGCTGCTAGCGCGATGAGGCCGACGCCAACATGAGTCTCATTCAGGCGCTGAACACCGCCCTCGCAGGGTTGCAGGCGACGCAGTCCGGTCTCTCCGTCGTCGCCGGCAACGTCGCCAATGTGCAGACGCCGGATTATGTGCGCAAGACGCTCGTGCAGGTGCAGACCGGGGCGGGCGACACCATCTCCGTCCGCGTCGCGGCCATCAACCGCGAGCTCGACGAGCTCCTTCAGGCGCAGTGGCGCACCGAGTCGTCGGGGGGCGCCTACGCCGACGCCATCGACCGGCTCTATCAGCAATTGCAGGTCGTGTACGGCGCGCCGGGTTCCCCGAGCGGGCTCGACGCGATGTTCAACAATTTCATCGCGGCGTTGCAGAGGCTGATCGCATCGCCGAATTCTGCCGCTGCACAGAACACCGTGATCAGCGCGGCTCAGCTTCTCGCACAGCAGCTCAACGCCATGAGCGCGGGCATCCAAACCCTGCGCAGCGCCGCGGAACAGAGCATCGCCGCAGGGGTTGCAGCCGCCAGCGATGCGCTCCGGAACATCGCGCAGATCAACGCGCAAATCGGCAGCTTGCAGCCCGGAACGGCCGAGATCGCCGCCCTGATGGACGCGCGCGATGCATACATCAATGAGCTCGCCCGGCTGATGAGCGTGAAAGTTGTGAAGGGCGACAACAATCAGGTGTCCGTTTACACGCACAACGGCATTCAGTTGGTCGGCACTGCGGCCATGCAGCTGTCGTTCGACGCGCGCGGCACGCTGACGCCCGCTGCGGTATGGAGCAGCGATCCGAACCTGCGCGGGGTCGGCACCATCTCGCTCACACCGCCCGGCGGCGGCAGCAGCATCGACCTGATTGCGGCCGGCGCGTTCATCTCGGGCGAGCTCGCCGCCTACCTGCACATGCGCGACCAACTGCTGCCGCAAGCGCAGATGCAGCTCGACGAGTTCGCCGCGCGCATGGCGCAGGCGGTTTCCGATCTGACCACCGCGGGCACGGCCGTGACGTCGGGGCCGCAGAGCGGGTTCGAGGTCGACGTCGGCGGCTTGCTTCCGGGCAATTCGATCCGGCTGACCTACACCGACGCCGGAAGCGTGACGCACACGATCACCATCGTGCGCGTGGACGATCCTGGGGCGCTGCCGCTGGCGGATACCGTAACGGCGGATCCCGCCGACCAGGTGATCGGCGTCGATTTTTCCGGCGGCATGGCTTCGGTGGTCGGCCAGCTCACGTCCGCCCTCGGCTTAACCGGGCTGCAGTTCTCGAACCCCGCCGGCACGGTGCTGCGCGTTCTGAACGATGTCGGCGGCACGATCAGCGTCGATGCGCTTTCGGCGACCCAAACCGTGACATCGCTCGCAAGCGGCAACGCGCAACTGCCGCTGTTCATGGACGGCACCAGCGCATACTCGGGCGCGATTTCGGCGAACGGGTTGCAGCTCACCGGGTTCGCCGCGCGCATCGGCGTCAACAGCGCGCTGATTGCCAATCCGGCAAATCTGGTGGTGTTCCAGAGCGGCACGCCTGCGGGCGATCCGACGCGGCCGCTGTTCCTGTTCGATCAGCTGGCAAATGCGGCGTTCACGTTTTCGCCGGCGGCCGGAATTGGCGGCGCCGCCGCCCCATTTTCTGGATCGCTTTCCAGCTACATCGGCCAGATCATGACGGTTCAGGGCCAGGCGGCGGCCAACGCCGGCAGTCTGCGGCAAGGCCAGGAAATCGTGGTCAATGCGCTGCAGCAACGGCTCAACCGGGAGTCCGGAGTGAACATCGACGAGGAGATGATCAATCTCCTCAACCTGCAGAGCGCCTATGGGGCGAATGCGCGCGTCCTGAACGCGGTCAGAGAAATGTTTGAGATGCTGCTGAGCATGTGAGGCTCGCATGGCCATTTTGGGCGTTACCAGCTCCGCCTCCTCGGCGATCGTGCAGACGCTCGCCGAGCTGCGCGCCAAGCTCGACGATTTGCAGCGGCAACTCGGCACCGGCGAGAAATCGGAAACGTATGCGGGTCTCGGGTCGCCGCGCGCGCTGGTGGTGGGACTCAAGGCCCAGCTCGATGCAGCGGCCGCCTTCGGCGACACGATTGCCCGGGTGGAAGCGCGGCTGAGTCTCGCCCAACTGTCGCTCACCACGATCTACAATGCCGCAAAGGACATCGAACAAGCGGTGGTGATCCCCAACTTCACCCTCAGCGGCGGCGGGCTGACGGTGGACCAGCACGCCGCGCTCGGCCAACTCGACATCATGCTGTCTGCGCTCAATGCGCACGACGGAACCGGTTATCTGTTCTCGGGAGCGAGTCCGGACCAGCCGTCAACGGTCACGCTCGCCAAGTTGATGGACGGAGACGGCGTGCGTGCCGGCCTGAGACAGATCATCAGCGAACGACGGCAGGCCGATTTGGGCGATGGCCTCGGGCGGCTGGTCATCCCCGCGGCGGCCGGCACGACGGTGTCGGTGAGCGAAGACGTTGCCGGATCGCCCTTCGGCTTCAAGCTCGCCGGCGTGAGCTCGAGCTTGAGCGGCGCGACCGTCGCCGGTCCGGGCGGCGTGCCGCCGGCGATCTCGGTCGATTTCGCGGCCAATCCCAATCCGGGCGAGGTGCTGACGCTGACCTTGACGTTGCCGGACGGGACCACCGAAAGCATCACCCTGACCGCCACCACTGCAAATCCGCCCGGCCCGAACCAGTTCACCATCGGGACGACGGCGGCGGCAACCGCGGCGAATTTTCAGGCCGCGCTCACCGCGGCGGTCAGCGGCCTTGCCGGCACCTCGCTCATCGCGGCTTCGGCGGTGGCGGCGGCCGACGACTTCTTCGACATCGATGCCGCCAATCCGCCGCAACGGGTGAACGGTCCGCCGTTCGACACGGCAACCTCGCTTGTCGACGGCACCGCGGCCGACACCGTCCTATGGTACACCGGCGAAGCCGGGGCGAGCTCGGCGCGCGCCACCGCCGTTGCGCGCATCGATTCCTCGTTCACCATCGCCTACGGCCTGCGCGCCAACGAGGATGCCTTACGGGACGCGGTGAAGAACGTGGCGGTGTTCGCCGCCGTATCGTTCTCGCCGACCGATCCCGATGCGGCGAAGCAATACACCGCGCTCACCTCGCGGCTGGCGGCGAACTTCGTGCCGCCGCCGGGCGCACAGACCATCACCGGGATCTCGTCGGAACTCGCCAACGCGCAGGTGATGGCTGACAATGCCAAGCAGCGCCATCAGCAGATGACGGTGACCCTGACGGACTTCTTGCAAAGCATCACCGGCGTGGCGCCGGAACAGGTCGGCCTGGAACTGCTGGCGGTGCAGACGGCGCTGCAGGCGTCGCTGCAGACGACCGCCATGTTGTCGCGGCTCGGTCTCGTCAATTATCTCTGAGCGGGCGGCGGGCGAAGTCAGGACTTGGCGCGCAGACCGGCCGCGAGCTCCCGGTTGATGTTGATCAGCGAGGCGAGCGCTTCGCGACGGGGATTGGCGGTCACCGCCATGGTCTGATTCATGATGAAGACGCCGAGGCTCGCAATGTTGCGGCGAATCTCCGCGGGCAGTTGGTGATCGGGGCTCGTCACCGAGCTCAAGAAAATCGTCCAGAGCTTGCGATTGAAGGACAAGGCCTCCTTGAGGCCGGACTGATCGCGGTCCCAGGAATCCGACACGGCCTGCAGGCGCGCAGCGGCTTTGAGGAGCAAACTCGCCTCAAGATCACGCGGACTTGCGATCTCCTTCGCCACCGACCGGTACGCTTCCGCTGCGCTTCGCATTGGCAATCAGTTCCTGTTCGTAGGCGATCAATTTGCGCGCCTGCTTCAGCGCCTTATACATTTGGCCCGTTAAGATATGATTGTTGATGTTCTCGATGTACGGCCAGGTGGAAGGCGCCGCCACCAGAATGTCGCGCACCAACTGAAAATAGGTCTCGTGGTGGTCACAGGGGTTCTTGGCCAGATACATGAGCTGTACGGCAAGGTAGATGCGCTTGGCCGGGCTGTTGGCGGTCTCGGCCGTCAGAATGTCCTTTTCCCGCAGGATGGGTGCGTCGCCGTCGATCAACAGCCGGCTGCGTTGATCAGCGTTGGTGATCACACAATCGCCGACGATGAGCCGTTCGCCGGGTCTGAGTTCGACTTTGAGCGCCATCGCCGTTTCCAGATCGCACCGGCACCGATGGTTGCCGAAGTTTGTTAATTGCTTGTTAAGAGTTGACGGCCCTTTGCCCGGTTGCCGAACAATTGATCGGCATCGGCGTTGACCGAAGGCGAAACGGAAAACGGCGGGGCCGGGGCCCCGCCGTCGAACTTGAAAGCCGTGGACCGGAACTAGGCGAACAACCGCAACACGGCCTGATTTGCCTGCGAAGCCAGCGACAGCGCCGTGATGGAGAGCTGCTGTCGTGTCTGCAGGGCCAGCATGTTGGCGCTTTCCTCGTTCGCATCGGCCAGTGTCAGAGCATCCGCGCCGATCTTCAGCGTGTTGATTATCGCCTTGGTGAACTCCTGACGAATCTGCACGGTTGACAGGCTTGAACCGAGGGCTTGCGCCTGCGAGCGCAGCTCGGTGAGTGCGGCAGTTAGGTCGTCTCCGGCGGCGTCGATGTCGGCGTCGGCGGCCCAGTTGTTAGCGGCGGCGGCAATAACGATATCGCCGTTGGTGAGATCGGTGTTATCCACGCCGTTGATCGTCACCGTTGAGGAACCGTCCTCATTCAAATCCACCGTCAGATCGTCGCCAGCAAGCAGGTTAATGCCGTTGAACCCGGAATCCTGAGCAAGCTGCGTGATCTGGGTGCGCAGAGCGTCGAACTGGCTGGCGAGGGTGGCGCGGGTGGTCGCGTTACTGGTCTGCTTCGCCTGGCTGACCAGCGACTGCGCGGACTGCACCAGCTTGGTGATGGCCGAGATGCCGGCATCGGCAGCCTGAATCGTGCTGATCGCGTTCGACATCGAGTCGAGCAGGCTGGTCAGATCGTTGGCGCGATTGTTCAGCCCCTGCGCGGTGAAGAAGTTGATCGGATTGTCGACTGCGGAGTTGACCTTCTTGCCGGTGGCGAGCCGGTTCTGGGTCTGACTCAGCGCGTCAGCGGTTTGCTGCAGCGAGAGCAGATTCTGCCGAACGGCAGCGGTTAGAGTGATGGAGATAGCCATAGACTGAACCTTTCTGGTTGATCGCCCTTCTGGCGGTACTGCCGACCGTCTCGATCGACGCGTCGGCAATCTGCACGGCCCGCTGTAATGCCGGGTAAAAAATCGTGGTTAAAAAGCGGCTGGGCAAAGCCAAAGCAATGGCATGGCGCAGGAATTGGATGCGATATCGGTGCACATTCACCGTTGCTTCACCACCTGTGGCAACCATCTGCTAACCATAAAACCCACCGCCGCGAAGCGTTGCAAACAAGATACAGCCGGCTTGTTCGATCTCGGCGCCACCGACTCAGGTGAGCGCATCGAAGCGATGCGTCGCCGCCTGCGCGACGCTGAACGGATTCTTTCCTTCGGCAAGGGCGCGCACGATCTTGTTGCGCGCATAGGCCTGTAACCGCAGCGCCGCCCGATCCGGCACCTGCTGCAGCACCTGGCCGGTCAGCGCATCGCGCACACGAAACACGACCTTGCTGGTTTCCGGATCAATGATGACATCGCGCGCGGTTCGTTGGGGTTGTTCGACATCACGAGACTCGTCGCGCGAACGAACGGTCTCGCGGGCAAGCCGCGTGGAGTCCGCGTCGGATTGTGCGGCCGGGTGCGCGGCGCGAACGCGAATGGCCGGCTGCGCGCGGAACCATACCACGCCGACCAGTGATTTCTGGGCCATCCCTGCGTCCACAACAGCACTCCTGACCGCGGCTCCCGAAATGCCGCTGCGGGGGTGACGTGCTTCGGCCCAAGCCCCGCGCGCCATTCTCGACCCATTGGTGGGCCCGCACTGTTAAGACGCTCTTAGGAACTATAGTTAAGCGGGCAAAGATTGCGCCGCACTACTCAACGGCGAAAACGCGAGGTTAATGTCCGCTGTCGAGTGGCGCGCGCTTGAGGCGTCAAACTTCAATGTCGGCGTGCGGATCACTGGTGGAGCCCGCCGCTTTGCCTGCCGGTTGCTTGGTCTGCGCGGCGTTGTGATAGGCGCGCTGGCGCATAAGTACCTGGTTCCGGGACATGTCAAGCGCCTCCGGGTGTTCGGCGGCGCGCAGCAGCGCCTCGGCATTTTTCGCGTCTATTACGTCGCGGGCAAAAGCCTCGTCGTGGCGGCGCTGCTCGCGGTTTCTTGGACTGCTATCCGACGTCGCGCTCACCGCTTTGGTGGGCCCGAGCTCGCTTTCGACCGCTTCGCGCACGGCGATGGGATCACGCAGCCCTCGGCTGCGCGACGGCACGCTGGCCGGAAGTTTGATTCCGAGGCTGTCCATGTCGGTTCCCCGGCGTGCGGCCGTGCGAATCCCGAGACGAACCCAACCAACATACGAACAATCGCGTTAATATTGCGTTAGGAAATGATGGCGGGCGCGCAGATCAAAGCCTGCGGCTCACCATCAGCGGCTCGGCGCGCTGCGGCTGCGGGGCTGCGGCGCGACCCGAGGCGCCGTAGGTTTCCGGCATGGACTTGCGCACGAGCTGGTCGGAGACACCGCGCATGATCCCTTCGGCGACGGCGTGGGCCGTCGCGAGCACGGTGAGGTTCGTTCGCACCGCCGTCTGCAGGCGCTCATGCCGAGCGCGCAGCGCATCGAGCACATCCTTCCCCGCCTGGCGCAGAAAGACTTCGCCGGCCTTCAGCCGTTGCGTGTCGGTGAGGTAAAGTTGCGCTAGTTCGGTCTTCGGCGCCTGAAGCCGCGCCGCGGCGCTGAGCTTGCCGGCGCGCACCAGCGCGGTTTCCTGCTCGATCACCGTCAGCATGGCGTCCATCACTTCCGCCAGGCGGGCGATCACGGCGTTCGCTTCCGTCGTTGACGCGATCAGAGCGAAGGAGGCGCGCGGCGTGGCGGAAGTCATGACGCGGGTTGGGTGTGCTGCGGCTGAGCCGTGACGGTTGCTTCCTGCTGCGCGAGCAGAAAGCGCTGCACGTGGTCGGCGATGCCGAAGCCGCCGGCGCGGACAATGGTCTTGGCGTATTCGTCGGTGAGAAAAGAGCGCCACACGCCCGCGGCATAGCCGCCGCTGAAGGGCCCCTCCCCGATACCGGCGAACACCTGCTGCAACATGGCGTTGATGAACATGGCCTCGAAATCCTGCGCCGTGGCCATCACCTTGTCGGGCCCGGCAGCGTCCTTGGCCGGAGCGGCGCCGGCAACGGCCATCAAGCCAGGCGCCAGCGCAAGCGGCACGGGCATCACATCACCTCGATGTCGGCCTGGATCGCGCCCGCCGCCTTGATCGCCTGCAGGATGGTGATCAGGTCGCGTGGGCCGATGCCGAGCGCATTCAGTCCATCGACGATTTGCTGCAGCGATACGCCTTCCTTGACCACGAACAGCTTTTTGCCCTCCTCCTGCACCCCGATGCGGGTGCGCGGCACCACGGTGGTCGTGCCGCCGCGCGAGAACGGTTGCGGCTGGCTGACCTGCGGGGTTTCGGAGACGGTGACCGTGATGTTGCCCTGCGCCACCGCCACGGTGGAGACGCGCACGTCGCGGCCGATCACGACGATGCCGGAACGCTCGTCGATGACGATGCGCGCGGGCAGATCGGGCTCGACCTGTAGCTGCTCGATTTCGGTCAGAAACGAGACGATGTTCATGGGGTACTTCTTCGGCAGCGTGAGCACGACGGTGGATTGGTCGATGGGCTCGGCCATGTGTTCGCCGATGAAATCGTTGATGACGCTGGCGATGCGCTTGGCCGTGGTGAAGTCGGCGTTGCGCAGGGCGAGCCGCACCTGCGACAATCGGTTGAGCGCGAAATCCACCTCGCGCTCGACAATGGCGCCGTTGGAGATGCGGCCGACGGTGGGCACGCCGCGCGTGATCTTCGCGGCGTCGCCCTCGGCGGTGAAGCCGCCGATGGCGAGCGACCCTTGCGCGACGGCATACACGTTGCCGTCCGCGCTCAACAGCGGGGTGACCAGGAGCGTGCCGCCCATTAGGCTTTTCGCGTCGCCGAGCGCGGAAACGGTGACGTCGATGCGCGTGCCTTGGGTGGCGAAGGGCGGCAGGTTCGCCGTCACCATGACGGCGGCCACATTGCCGGTGCGGATGTTGGCGCCGCGGATGTTGACGCCGAGCCGTTCCAGCATCGCCTGCAGCGACTGCTTCGTGAACGGGATGTTGTTGAGGGTGTCGCCGGTGCCGTTGAGCCCGACGACCAAGCCATAGCCGATGAGCTGGTTCTGGCGCACCCCCTCGATGTTGACGAGGTCCTTGATGCGCGACGTGGCACCCGAAGGTCCGACGAAGCCAATGTGCAGCGATGCGGCAACGACGGCCGCAAGCGCAGCTTTGCACGTCCTCGTCATCCTCTGCTCCCTGATGAGTTGGACCGGCAAAGGCGATGCGAATCCTGTGCCATTTTGCGGCAAGCCCATACCGTTGAAATTGTGAGGATATTTTCCGGGCGGCCGCGCGGACGCCGGTCATTCGTTGCCACGTCTGCGGCAATTTCTGCCGGCTGTTTACAGTTGCTTAACCATAACAAGCCAGCCTCTGCGGCGATTTCCGAGGCGCAAGGCCTCGTCGCAAAGGCGGTCATGCGCATTCAGGGAGCAAACGCGGCGGCAGTCACGACCACCGGCCCGGCGGTTCGGCGCCGCGATTCCACCGGGACCGGATTTTCGGTCGCCGAACAGCCAGCCGCGCAAACGCCGCAGGCGGCCGCCGCCTTGCGCGCCGCGGTCGGCGTTGAGGCACTCATCGCTCTCCAGGGCGAGGGCGAGCCAGGCGCGCGGCGCCGACGGGCGGTAAGCCAAGGGCGGGCCGCGCTCGATGCGCTCGATGAGCTCAAGCACGCGCTCTTGAGTGGGACGCTCGATGCGGCAACGCTGCGCCGGCTGAAGGCGGCGGCGCTGGACCTCAGGGAGAGCTCCGGTGACCCCCGGCTCGACGAGGTGCTGGCGCAAATCGATCTGCGCTTGCAGGTGGAGATTGCCAAGCTTTCCCCAGGGTCCCCGCCGTAGCTGGCATTCCAAGCGGTACGGGGGGATGACCGCTGGACGAAATCGCCATGCGGAGCAGGTCTTGTCGCGCTGCAAAAAGTGCGGCGGGTCGGCTCCCCTTGCCTTGCTTCGCGATCGCAGCAAGCGTCGGCTCGGCGGTCTTTACTTCAGCTTCGATTCCGCGCTTGTCGGGCATTCGCCGACGCACTATAAGCTCCGCCGCAAACCGGGGGGCAACGGTGGGTTCAGTGGGGTCGCGAGTGAAGACCAAGAATGGCGGGGCTCGGCGCGACAAGAACAAGCCCTATCGCCCGAGCGAGAAAGAGCCTTTCATGAACGCGCGCCAGCGCGAGTATTTTCGCGAGAAGCTCTTGGCCTGGCGCGAGGACATTCTCAAGGAAGCGCGCGAGACGCTGCAGCACCTGCAGGATGAGAATCAGAATCATCCGGATCTCGCGGATCGCGCGTCGTCGGAGACCGACCGCGCGATCGAGCTCAGGGCGCGCGATCGACAGCGCAAGCTGATCGCCAAGATCGATGCGGCGCTGCAGCGGATCGAGGACGGCACCTACGGATATTGCGAGGAGACCGGAGAACCGATCTCGCTCAAGCGTCTGGAGGCGCGTCCGATCGCCACGCTTTCGGTCGAGGCTCAGGAGCGCCACGAACGGCGCGAGCGCGTCTATCGCGACGAATAGCGCGGGCCCTCCGGCCTGACGGAGTCGGGGCGCCGCCGCGCCTTACCCTCATCGCGCGCGTACGAGATCTTTCGGCAACAAAGAGCACCACGCGCGCCTCGCCCCGGCGTGATCTGCGCGTCGTGGCGCGGCTGACGCGGGCTCTGGCGGTCCGGCGATAAAACAACAGCCTGCTGGCGCGTCGTGTCAGTGGGACGCTATAGTGTTGTGAGAGGGGTGTCATGACGTTCGCCATGCAAGTTTCTCGCAGACAAGTGCTCGTTTCGCTCGCGGCGTTCGCCGCCTGTGCGCCGGTCCGCGCCGCGCATGGCCAGAGCTGGCCGCAAAAGCCGGTCAGGGTGATGGTCGGCTTTGCCGCTGGCGGCAATATTGACAATCTCGCGCGGCTCACCTGCCAGCGCTTGAGCGACGTGCTCGGGCAGCAATTCGTGGTGGAGAACCGCGTCGGTGCAATGGGCACGATTGCGGCGGAGTCGGTGGTGCGCGCGCAGCCGGACGGCTATACGCTGTTTTGGGCGGGGACCGGGACGGTTTCGATCTTTCCTGCGATCGGCAAACCGCCCTACGACACGGTGAAGGACTTCACTCCGGTCAGCATGATCGGCACCAGCCCGCAGGTGCTGATCGTCAATCCCAAACTGCCGGTGCAGACCGTTCAGGAATTTGTGGCCTATGTGAAAGCGCAACCGCAGAAGATGCCCTATGCCGGCGGCGGCGGTCCGGGCAGCGTCAGCAATCTGCTCATGGCGCTGTTCTTGAAGCGCGCCGGGATCGAAATGACCGCGGTGAGCTATCGCGGAACGGCGCCCGCCCTTGCTGATCTGATCGGCGGGCATATCCCGACCATGTTTGTTCCTCTGCCGGAGGCAATTCATCAGGCCGAGGCCGGCAAGATCCGCATTCTCGCGATTTCCGACGACAAGCGCTCGGCACAGGTGCCGCAGGTGCCCACCATCGCGGAATCCGGCTATCCCGGCTATCGCGGGGTGAGTTGGAACGGACTGTTCGCCCCCGCTGGCACGCCGAAGGCGATCATCGATCGCCTTGCGGCGGAGTTTCAGCGTGCGGTGAAGGATCCGCAGTTTTCGCAGGTCCTGGTGAAGCAGGGCGTGACGCCGACCGGCATGACGCCGGAGCAGTTTGGCGCGTTCCTGAAGCAGGACATGGCATTCTGGGCGGAGGCGGTGAAAGTCGCGGGCGTGACGCTCAAGCAGTAGCGCAGCGCTTGCTGGTGCCGGACCGTTCGCGTGGCATCACCGTCGTGCGTGGCACGCAAGCGGGGACAAGCGGCGTCGGCACGCCCCGATCAAGTGGATACTGAGCAGAATTACGCTCTTTACCGCCGCTCCTGGGTGCCGGGCGGATTGCCGAACAGAAGGCGTTGCGGGTTGCGGTCGAAGTTTCTGATCGTTGTCTCCAGTTGCCGCACTGCGCGCCGCACGTCGGTTGTGATGTCGGCCGTGCGCTTGTCGAGATTGTCGGCGAGCCTGTGGAACGCCTGCACCGCTTCCGGGATTTCTCCCTTGCCGTCTCCGCTGCCGGTCAATTGACCGAGCCCCGCCATGATGCGATCGACCTGCTCCGAGTTGCGGGCCAGCGCCGCGCTGAAGATGTCGATGTTCTTGATCGCCGAGCGCAGCGACTCCTGGTTCTCCGTCACCACCACTTCGAGCTTGCGCAGCACCGAGCGCGCGGTCTCGGTGACATCCTGGGTAGCCTCTTCATCCACGGGAATGATCGGCGGCGGCTCGCCCGGCAGCGCTTCAAGAAGCGGCGAGCCGGGTTCTCCGCCCCGGAGTGAAATCGAAGCGATGCCGGTGAGGCCCTGAAAACTCAAGCTCGCGCGCGTGTCGGAGCGCACTGGCGTGTACAGATCCACGCTGATCGTGGCCACGACCTGCCGCGGGTTCTGCGGCCGGAGTCTGAGTTCGGTGACCTCGCCGACGCGGATCCCGTTGAACAGCACAGCGCCCCCGGTTCGCAGCCCTTGCGCCGGCGAGTCGAAGACCACGCGGTAGAACGCCCGCTCGCCGACGCCGCCCGAGTGCTGGAACCAGTACACGAATCCGAAACCGCCGATGATCGCGACAAGCGTCAGCAGTCCGATCACCACATAGTTTGCCCTTGTCTCCATCGGCCGAACTCCTCGCAAATGACGGCATCGATCAGTCGCGCCGGCGGCTCGCTCGCTCGCCTCGGAAATAGGCCTTCATCCAGGGATGTTCCGAAGCCAGCATCGCCGACATGGGTCCCGCCGCGATGACGTGTCCTTCGGCCAGGACCGCGATCCGATCGCAGACGTTGTGCAGCGAATCGAGGTCGTGGGTTACCATGAAAACGGTCAACCCCAAAGTACGTTGCAGGGTTCGGATCAGGTGATCGAATTCGCCGGCGCTGATCGGATCGAGGCCCGATGTCGGTTCGTCCAGGAACACGATCTCGGGGTCGAGCGCGAGCGCCCGCGCCAGCGCCACCCGCTTGGTCATTCCGCCCGACAGCTCGGACGGAAATTTTTCGGCCACCTCCGGCGCAAGCCCGACCATTTCCAGCTTGGCGATGGCCACCTCGTCGAGCAGCCGATGCGACAAATCGAGATATTCCCGCATGGGAAACTGGATGTTTTGCCGCGTGGTAAGCGAGGAGAACAGGGCTCCGTGCTGGAACAGTACGCCCCACCGCCGCTCGACCGCCTGCCGCTCCTTCTCGTTCACCTGATCCAGGTCGATGCCGAACACCTCGACGCGGCCGGCGCGTTTCGGCAGAAGCCCGATGATCGTGCGCATCAGCACCGACTTGCCGGCGCCCGACGCGCCGACAAATCCGAGGATTTCGCCGCGCATGACGTCGAGCGAAATGCGATCGAGCACGGTCGTCCTGCCGAAGCCGACCACGAGATCACGCACCTTGATGACGGCTTCGTTTGGCGGGGCTGTCATGCGCTACATCTCGATTGCCGCGAAGAAGACGGCAAACAGCCCGTCCAGCACGATCACCAGAAAGATCGATTTCACCACCGAGGTGGTGGTTTGCATGCCGAGCGATTCGGCGCTGCCTTTGACCGCGAGACCCTCGGTGCAGGCCACCAAGCCGATGATCAGCGCCATGAACGGCGCCTTGATCATGCCGACGGCGAAGTGATCGAGCGTGATCGCCTCCCGCAGCCGCGACAGAAAGACGTCCGGATTGATTCCGCCATAGAGCCAGGATACCAGCCCGCCGCCATATAGCGCCGCCATCGAGCCGAGGAAGGTCAAGATCGGCACCGCCACCACGATCGCGACGATGCGCGGCAGGATCAGCACGTCGACCGGATCGAAGCCCATGGTCCGCAGCGCGTCGATTTCCTCGCGCATCTTCATGGCGCCGAGTTCCGCCGTGTAGGCGCTGCCCGAGCGCCCCGCCACCATCACGCAGACGAGCAGCACGCCGATTTCGCGCAGCACGAGAATGCCGACCATGTCGACCACGAAGATGTCGGCCCCGAATTTGCGGAAATGGAATATGCCCTGCTGTGCAATGATCGCCCCGATCAGAAACGTGATCATCAGGATGATTGGAACCGCCCGCCAGCCGACGCGGTCGATATGGTGCACCATGGACGTAAACCGAAATGTCCACGGCCGGATCATGACTCGCGCCAGCGCCACCGCCACCGCGCCCAGCATGTGCATCAGCATGACCAGCGAGCGCGCAAGGCTCGCCAGCGCCGCGCCGATGTTATTGAGGGCTTCAACCAGCTTCGGTGGCCGGCGCGCGGGCGGCGCAGGCGTGCGGCCGAGCCGGTGTGCCTCCTGCAGCAGCACGCGGTAGGTGTCTGCGACGCCGACGAGCCGGGCTTCCCGCCCGTCGCCGCTGAGCGCCCGCAGGATCCGCTCGATCAACCAGGCGCCGAAAGTGTCGAGCCGCTCGATCCCGCCGAGATCAATATCGACGCGGCGGACATCCGCACGCTGACGCAGCGCCTGCTCGATCAATCGTTCGATTGCGCGGGCGTGCGGGGCTGTCCACGGTCCTGCCGCGGCAAGTCTGAGGCTTTCGCCGTCGATGGTGCTCGTAAGCGAAGGCTCGCCGCTCACCCTTTGCTCCGCCAAAGGCGAGTCCGGCGGTGCCTCCTCGTGCCACCGGCGCGGAATCGCGAACGATGCGTCATACTTGAACCACGGCGCCTACCCTGTCGAGGCCGCCCGAAATTCGCTTGGAAGCAGTTTGGCGGGCGCCGAAAGGCAAAAGCCATTGGGCGGTGCCCGCTCAACCCAAACGTGGGGTGGCGGAGCTGCCCGCCGGGATCAAGGCGACATCTCGGTTAACGCCGCAGCGCGGCAGTTCGCCGCGTCGGACCTAAGGCATTGATAACAAACATGTGAATTCAACAGCCAAACTGTCCCAAATTGGCAGATTCCGGCGCGAAATCTGTGGCCAAATGGTCACGTTGCCGCCGGTTTTTCGAGTTTTCCCATGGACATGAGGGCCACCCCGGCCTCGAATGATTGGATCGAGCCGGGACTGTAGCTAACAAAAAGACGCTGACTGCAAGTCTGGGACGGGGTCAAAGACATGCTGCGACGTGTAGCCTTTGTAGGCGCCGTCATGGCGACGCTGACAGCAAGCGACGCTTCGGCGCTGATGCGGATACAGGAGGACATGGGCGGCCGGATCGGGCACTACGTGGAGACCTTTGCCGCGATCCGCGATTCCGGCGAGCGGGTGATGATCGACGGACCCTGCCTTTCCGCCTGCACCATGGTGCTGGGGCTCATCCCGCGGGAGCGGATTTGCGTGACCGAGCGGGCGCTTTTTGGTTTCCATGCGGCCTGGGTGCCGGGCCCGCACGGCCGTCCGGTCTACAGCCCCATTGGCACCCAGACGTTGTGGCAGGTTTACCCGGCCCACGTGAAGCGCTGGATCGTCAATAAGGGCGGACTGAGAAGGAAGATGATCTTCCTGCGTGGCCGCGAGCTTGCGGCCATGTATCCCGAGTGCCGATAAGTTCGCGTTCACGCCTTTGGCCGCACGCCGGCCCAACAGCGGGAATGGTGTCGCATGCCTGCGCAAATCCAATCGGCAACGGCCAGTCTGCTCCCGTCGATTGATTATTCGTCCGCGCCGGTCCGTGCGTCTCGCCCGGGGCCTGACCCGAAACTCATCGCCGCCCCAACCGCGCTGCCCACGAGTGAACCGGAGCGACGGGCTGCCCCCGCACCGGCACCGCCCCCCATGCCGCTCGCCACGGACACCGAACCGCCTCCCGGCGACCGTCGGCTGGCCGCACTCCAATC
>FWPU01002911.1_pt1 | contig 45297 bp, 37 predicted proteins | sample 2228361 | NCBI WGS metagenome assembly FWPU01 (sample SAMEA103939777, study PRJEB20133) | metagenome
GCAGGCACGTGACGCGCGCGTGCGCTGGCGCCTTGTCGGGCCGGCTCTACGCGGCACGGGCGCCGAGGCCGGGCCCTTCCCGGCAGAGGCCAACGACTTTGATATGGCCCTGGATACCATAGGGCGGCCTTTCCAGGCCGCCCGGTGTGGTGGGGGAACCGTGGGGCGGCCTTTCCAGGTCGCCCGGTGTGGCCCCGGCCAAGTCCAAAAGAACCGAACCGCCGGTTGCCTTCTGGCCCTCTCTGTGCTATACTGCCCCCGCAATGATCGAGACAGGGCCTGGATGAGCGATGAACGAACGCAATCGCCCTACACCGGAAAATCGCCGCTATCCTCCCTTTTATGAAAAGGCGATACCGATCGCCCTGGTGCTGATTGCCCTCGTCATCCTGGTATTGCTCGTCGCCATCCTGGCCGTGATACTGGGGGTGTTTCCCGGCGCGCGATAACGGGGGATTCGATGAACATCTGGCTGCCCTTTGCTTCGGCCGTCATCAGCCTCGCCGGTGCGGTCTTGGTCCTGCGTCGTTACCTGGTGCGCCGGGGCCCCCACCTGCTGGTGTGGGGGTTGGGGATGCTCTTTTACAGCATCGGTGGCTTTTGTGAGGCCTACTATGGTGCCTTTGGCTGGCATCCACTGGTCTTTCGCCTGTGGTATCTCTTTGGGGCCATCCTGGTGGCCGCCTGGTTGGGCCAGGGGACCGTCTATCTCCTGGCCCGGCGCAGGTGGGCCCACCTGCTGATGGTCCTGCTGCTCCTAGGCTCGATCTATGGCCTGGTGCGCATCCTGGGGGCCGAACTCGACCCCTCCCTGATGACTATGGGGGTGCACACAGGCAAAGAGTTGAGCGGCCATGCCATCATCACTCCCGGCGTGCGCACGCTCACGCCCTTTTTCAACCTCTACGGCACGGTTACCCTGGTGGGCGGCGCGGCCTGGTCGTCCGGGATATTTTGGCGCAAGCGCGTGCTGCTCTACCGCGCCATCGGGAACGTTCTCATCGCCGTTGGGGCGATCGCCCCGGCCTTGGGGGGCATCTTCAGCCGGATGGGGCTGCCCGGCGCGCTCTATGCGGGGGAACTGCTGGGGGCGGTGCTGATTCTGCTCGGCTTTATCCGGGCGACCACGCCGATGGAGACGGAAACGCCCCGCCCGCCGAGGGGTGAAAACCGACCGACGGGCTGAACGGGCCGGTTGAGATTCCGCCAGCCCCACCCAACAGGGGCGGACAGGCAGCGAGGGCTGATGATGAGCAAACTGTTGTTCCGCCGGCTGAGCTTTGCCCTGGTCGCGCTGTTGAGTATCCTCTACCTGGCCGCCCTGGGCCTGCAGATGGCCCGGGGGCTCTCCTTCCCGGACGCCCTGCCCCGGGCCGCCACAGCCACGGCTTTGTACATCGGCCATCTCCTGCAGGGAGACTTGGGCCTTTCCACCTCCCGGGGAAGGTTGCCCATCCCGGCCGGCCCGGTCATCGCCCGGACGGTGGCCAAATCCTCCCTGTTGCTGGCGGTCTCGCTGGTCGGGGCGACCGTCCTGGGGGTGCTCTTGGCCGGGGCCGCCGCCCGACGGCGGCACGCCCCCTGGTCGCTGCCGATCCTGCTGACCTCGCTCGCCGGTATCTCCACGCCCAGTTTCCTCCTGGCCCTGGCCCTGCAGGTGCTGGCGCTCCGTTTCTATCAAAATACAGGCATCCGCCTCTTTTCCTTGGGCGGGTTCACCTGGTCCTCCCTGTGGCTGCCGGCCCTGGTGCTGATGGCCCGCCCCTTTGCCCAGATCACACGGATGACCTTTTTCGCCATCTCGGAGGCGCTGGAGGAGGATTACGCCCGCACCGCCCTGAGCAAAGGGGTTGACCGACGGGACCTCCTCCGCCGGCACATCTACCGCAACGTGGCCATCCCGGTGCTGACCGCGATGGTCACTTCGCTGCGCTTTTCGCTCGTCTCGCTGCCGGTGGTGGAGTACTTTTTCTCCTGGCCAGGGGCCGGCGAGGCTCTGCTGCGCGGCATCCGCCGGCAGGACGACGCCCTGGTCTACGGCCTGCTCCTTCTCCTGGGGGCGTTGTTCATCCTGATGAACATCCTCCTGGAGGGACTCTACCGTCTGGTGGACCCCCGGTTGCGCCGGCCGGAAAGTGGGGTACAGTTGGCCCACTCCCTGCACCCCGGGTTCCGGGAAACCTGGTCGGAGTTGTGGCGCACTTTTCTGGACAGTGCGCCGCTGGCCTGGCTACGGGGGCTGTTTCGACCGAGACAGGCCCGGGAAAGCCCCTTCGCCCGCCTGGTCGGCGACCGGGCGGCGGAACGGGGGGGCGGCGAGGGGATCGGCGAACTGCACCGGCGCGAGCGACGGCGGGCCTGGTTCCGGGCGATCCTGTTGAACCCGCCGTTGCTGTTGGGGGGCGTTGGTCTGGTTCTGCTCCTGGGGATAGTCCTTCTGGGACCGCTCCTGGCCCCCCACAACCCCTACAATACGACCGGCTTTCGCTTTATCGAGGGAAAGATGCAGACGCCGCCCTTTGCCCCCGACAAAGAGTACCCCTGGGGCAGCGATGCCCTGGGACGGGATATGCTCAGCCTGGTCTTGGTCGGGGCGCAGCAGACGCTGGTGCTCGCCACCGTGGTGGTCCTGGCCCGCGTGCTCCTGGGTGGGCTGTTGGGGTTGCTGGCCGGCTGGTTTGAGGGGACCTGGTTCGACCGGTTGGTGATGACCCTGGTCGAGATTATCGCCGCCTTTCCGGCCCTGCTCTGTGCAATGGTGCTGATTCTGGCCCTGGGCATCCGCCGGGGCATGATCTCCTTCGTGGTGGGGTTGTGCTTTGTCGGCTGGGGGGAGGTAGCCCAGTTTGTGCGGGCGCAGGTTGTGGCGCTGCGGCCCCGCCTGTTCGTCGAGGCGGCGGTGGTGATGGGAAGTCGCTGGCCGGAAATCCTCTCCCGGCACATCCTGCCCAACCTGCTCACGCCGCTGGTGGGCCTGGCCGCCCTGGAGGTGGGGGCGGTGTTGATGCTGCTGGGCGAGTTGGGCTTTGTGGGCATCTTTATCGGCGGGGGGGCCTTTGCCGAACTGGTCATCTTTGGCCCACCCTACTACTACTCGGACGTACCCGAGTGGGCCGCTTTGCTGGCCAATATCCGGGGATACGCCCGCGCCTACCCCTGGATGGCCTGGCCGCCGGTGCTGGCCTTTGCCCTCTCCATCGTGGCCTTTAATCTGACCGGCGAAGGGGTCCTGCGGCTGATCGAACGGGTGGGGGTCTCCTTCACCCGCCTGCTGAACCGCTATACCGCCCTGGCGGCGGCCGCCTTTGCCCTGGTCATCCTGCTGGTGCGCATGCAGACCGGCCCGCTGGCCTTTTACCGGCCCCTGGCCCGCTCTTTTGATGGGGAAAAGGCCCTGGCCCATGTGCAGGTGCTGGCCGGGGAGTTGGGAGAGCGTTCCCTGGGCAGTGATGCCCTCGACCAGGCCGCCGACTATGTCGCCGCGCAGTTTGAGTTGGCCGGCCTGCGCCCCGCCGGCCAACTGGGGAGCTACTTTTTGGAGGTCGAGCGGGAGTACATCGCCCTGACCGCCCCGCCCACCCTGAGCCTGGCGGAGGATCTGCCCGCCTGGACCTGGCAGCGCGACTTTGCCGTGCCCTTTGACCTGCCTTATCGCGTGGACGGGCGGGGCCGCGGTGAGGTGGTCTTGGTGGGGCTGGGAACGCTCTCAGAGCCAGACCTGAGCGGCTGCGAACTGGGGGGCAAGGTAGTTCTGGTTCCCGACCTGGCCACACTCCATGCCCTGCGCCAGAGTTGGCCGGCCAGAAAGGGGCCCATCCTCGGAGCCCTCGTGGTCGAGGAGGAGCGACCCTTCGAGACCTACGCTCTGGGAACGACCTCTAGCCCCGCCGGCCGGCCCACATATCCGCTCCTGCTCATCCGGCCAGAGGTGGCCGAGGCGCTGCTGAAAGACAGCGGGTTGACCCTGGAGGGCCTGCGCCGGCAGGTCGCCCGCCTGGGAGAGCAGGGCACCCTCTGCCGACCGCTGGGAAAAACCGCCTCCCTCCAGGTCCCCGGCGAACCCCGCCGGGTGACGGTTCGCTACGTCCTGGGCTACCTCCCCGGCGGGGTGGGCACCGGCGGGGCGGCCGGCCAGCAGCGCGAGGCGGCGCAAAAGATGGACGACCAGATCCTTATCCTGATGGCCCCCTACGACGCCCCCGGCCTGGCCCCGGACGGGACGCTCTACCCGGCCGCCGGGGATGCCGCCGGCGTGGCCACCCTGATCGAACTGGCCCGTTCCTGGCAGGAGGCCGACTATCGGCCCAAACGGGCGGTGCTCTTTGCCGCCTACGTCGGCCAGGGCGCCGACCCCAACCACTCCTATCGCCGTCAGCCCGACCCGCAGGAGTTTCTCCACGCCGCAACGGGGTTCAGCGAGTACAAAATCTGGGCCGTCCTGAAACTTTCCGGGTTGGGCTATAGCCAAGGGCGACACCTGCTGGTGGACAGCGAAAGCACCCGCCTGGGGGCCTTGCTGGTGCGGGCGGCCCGGCGGATGGACGTGCCCGTGCGGCGGGTCGAGCGGGTGCTGGACCTGGAGGCGATCCAGGAGGGCGGCACTTTTTCGCTGTGGGGGGATATGCGCGGGGAACCCTTTTCCTGGGCTGAGGGGCACTGGGATGCCTCCACCGCCCCCCAGGGGACCCCGGCCGACCGGCCGGACGCGCTCTCGGCCTCCTCGCTGGAGCAGGCCGGCCGCTCTCTCTCCCTGGCCCTGATGGTCCTGGGGCGGGAGTGGAACTATTGAGGAGGCGAGCGCTGCTGCACCTGCAACGGAACGTCCCCCTGGCCGGCTACACGACAATCGGGTTGGGTGGCCCGGCGGCCTGTTTCGCCTCCTGCCGCTCGGTGGAGGAGGTGCAGGAGGCGTTGCGCTTTGCTCAGGAGGAGGGATTGCCGGTCCAGGTCCTCGGCGGGGGGAGCAATATCGTCTTTGCCGACGAGGGCTTTGCCGGGCTGGTGCTCCGGGTGGCCCTGCAGGGGGTAGCGTTTGGGGAAAACGGGGACGCGGTACAGGTCACGGTTGCCGCCGGCGAGGTCTGGGATGACCTGGTGCGCCGGTGCATCGAGCGGGACCTGGCCGGCCTGGAGTGCCTCTCCGGCATCCCCGGCTCGGCAGGGGCGACGCCGGTGCAGAACGTGGGGGCCTACGGGCAGGAGGTGGGGGAGGTCCTGGTCTCACTGCGCGCCCTGGAGCGGGGGACGCTGCGCCTGGTCACCCTCTCGGCCGAGGAGTGCGCCTTGGGCTACCGCCAGAGCCGCTTCAAGGGGCCTGACCGGGGCCGCTACATCATCCTGGAGGTGACCCTGCGCCTGCGCCCCTTCGGGCCGCCGACCCTGCGCTACCCCGAACTGCGCCGCCATCTGGAGGAGCGGGTGCGCTTGGAGGACCTGCCGGCCGGACGGCCGCGCCTGGAGACGGTGCGCCAGGCCGTCCTGGCCCTGCGCCGGGCCAAGTCTATGCTCGCCGATCCCCAGGACCCCCACGCCCGTTCGGTGGGCTCCTTCTTCCTCAACCCGCTCCTTTCCCGGCAAGAGTTCCGCGCCCTGGAGCGGCGCTGGCGGGAGGACGGCGGGCAGGGAGAGGTTCCTACCTTTCCCGAAGGGGAACGGGTCAAGGTCCCGGCAGCCTGGTTGGTAGAGCAGGCCGGCTTTCGGCGGGGCTACCGCCGGGGCGGGGTAGGAGTCTCGCCCAAACACGCCCTGGCCCTGGTCAACTATGGCGGGAGCACGCGCGACCTGCTGGCCCTGGCCGAGGCGATCCGGCGGGGCGTTTACGCACGCTTTGGCCTCCTCCTGGAGATTGAGCCAACGGTGGTGCCGCCGGTCTTTGCCCCACAGGAGATCCAATGACCGCAGAACCGCTCTTTGACGAGGCCTTTCTCCGCCGCCTAGAGCGGCTGGCCCTGGTCTCACGACGGCTCCTGGCCGGCCAGATCGAGGGGGAACGGCGCAGCCCCCGGCGCGGCGGTTCGGTCGAGTTTGCCGACTTTCGTCCCTACGTCCCCGGCGACGACCTGCGCCAGGTGGACTGGAACGCCTACGCCCGACTGGAGCGATTTTACCTGAAACTCTTTCTCCAGGAGGAGGAGGTCACCGTCCACATCCTCCTCGACGCCAGCAAGAGCATGGACTGGGGCGACCCGAACAAGTTCACCTACGCCCGCCGTCTGGCCGGTGCGCTCGGCTACATCGCCCTCTGCGGCCTGGACCGGGTCACGGTGACCGCCTTTTCCGCGGCCGGCCGGGCGGTCTGGCCCCCGCACCGGGGCAAGGACCAGGCGATGGCCCTCTTGGCCTTCCTCGGCGACCTCACCGCTGACCACCCCACCGCCCTGGCCGACTCGCTGCGGACCTGGGTCCCGCTGGCCTCCCGGCCGGGGCCGCTCCTGCTCATCTCCGACCTGCTCGACCCCACCTGGCGGGAGGGGTTGCGCGCGCTCCTGCAGCGGCCCTTTGAGGTGACGGTGCTGCACCTGCTCTCCCCGGACGAGGTGGCCCCGGCCCTGGGCGGCGACCTGCGCCTGGTGGATGTGGAGACGGGGGCGTTCCGCGAGATGACCCTGGATGCGCTGACGCTGCGGCGCTACCGCCAGGGGGTGGATGCGTGGCGGGAGGAGGTGCGGCAGCAGTGTGCCCGCTGGGGGATGACCTGCGTGCCGCTGGAGAGTGACGTACCCCTGGAGCGGCTCATCTGGGCCGTGCTGCGGAAGCGGGGAGTGCTGCGATAAAAGCCTCCCGCATCTTTTTCCCCCCATGCCGGGTTGCTCGGTCCTAAATCTTCTTAGAAGTGCTAGAAAGATTCTGGAAGTGTTGTCATATTTCTCAAAAGTATTCAAATAGTTCTTAGAAGTGCTATAGTAAGGTGTACCGGATCGCCATAATTGACCTCCTGATTTCCCTCGGTGCCTCGAAGGCAGGCCCGGCCGGTCCTGGAACCTGCTTTCCCTGGGCGACCGGTCGGGCCGGCCTGCCCCGCGGCCGGCCGAGGTGTCCGCTCGCCACACCGCACCTGGCGGCCCAAAGGTTCGCTCCGCGCTCCTTCGGGGCGGTTCGACGGTCGTTCTGGGGCTATGCTATATCCAGGGATTGCCCCACCCCTGTAGGCCAACTCCTGGGAGTTGGCCCAAGCGCCTGACCAGGCTGCACCGGCACATCCCGGTAGGAGTTGCCCCTACCGCCCCGCGGCGGGACAAAGCAGTTGCCAGATTCGGGCAACTCGGGTATGATAGGGGCGGTTTGGCGCTTATATCCAGGGTATTTTCAGTATGGAGGTTCCCGTGAACAAAGAGGCCCTTTCCCACATCTCTCCGGTCTGGAGCCGCTACACCGACCTGGTCGTGGAGCACGGCCAGGGGGCCGAGGTCTATGACGTTGCAGGGCGGCGGTATCTCGATTTCACCAGCGGGATCGGCGTGACCAACACCGGACACGCCCATCCCCGGGTGGTGCGGGCGGTGCAGGAGCAGGCCGGCCGGCTGTTGCACGCCCAGGTGAACATCTACTACCACCGGCCGCTTTTGGAACTGGCGGAGGAACTGTGCACCATCCTGCCTCCCTCGCTGGACGGCTGTTTCTTCTCCAACAGCGGGGCCGAGGCGGTGGAGGGGGCGGTCAAACTGGCCCGGCACGCTACCGGCCGGCCAAACCTCATCGCCTTCCACGGCTCCTTCCACGGCCGCACTACCCTGGCGATGGCCTTGACCTCCTCCAAGACGATCTACCGGGCCGGCTACCAGCCGCTCGTGCCGGGGGTCTTTTTCGCGCCCTATCCCTACGCCTACCGCTACGGCTGGGACCCCGCCGAGACCTCCCGCTGGTGCCTGGAGGAGTTGCGCTTCCTCCTCAAGACGCAGACGGCCCCGGAGGAGACGGCGGCGATGCTCGTCGAACCGGTGCTGGGGGAGGGCGGCTATGTCGTGCCGCCGCCCGACTTTTTGGCCGGGGTGCGCCGAATCTGCGACGAGCACGGCATCCTCCTGATCGTGGACGAAATCCAGAGCGGCTTGGGGCGCACCGGGCGATGGTTCGCCTTTGAGCACTGGGGCGTCGTCCCCGACATCCTCACCGTGGCCAAGGGGCTGGCCTCGGGGCTGCCGCTGAGCGGGGTGATCGCCCCCCGTGCGCTGATGGAGCGCTGGGCCCCCGGCTCCCACGGCGGCACCTACGGGGGGAACCCCGTCGCCTGTGCTGCGGCGGTGGCCACGATTCGGGTCATCCGCGAGGAGGGCCTGCTGGAGAACGCCCGGGTGCAGGGAGAGTGGCTGCTGGCGCAGTTGCGCCGGTTGCAGGAGCGTTTCCCGGTGATCGGGGATGTGCGCGGGCTGGGGCTGATGGTCGGGGCAGAGTTCCGTCACCCTGACCGCACACCGGCCGGCGACCTAGTCAAGCGGTTGTTGCAGGCCTGCCTGGAACGGGGGCTGCTCCTGCTCAACTGCGGCCCCTGGGGAAACACGGTGCGCTTTATCCCGCCGCTGGTCGTCACCCGTGCCGAGATGGAGGAGGCGGTGGACCTGTTCACCCAGTCGCTGGGGGAGGTGGTGGGGTAGGGAAACGTGGTAAAAGACCGGCCCCGGCGATATGGTATCATGGTGCCAGACCAACCGAACTACGCTCGACCGAGGTGCTGCGATGAAGGCGATGCTCTTGCGCCAACTGACCCAACTGCGCGAGAACCCCGCTCCGCTGGAGCCGGCCGAGGTGCCCGACCCGCTCCCCGGTCCGGGGGAGGTGCTCATCGAGGTCGCGGCCTGCGGGGTCTGCCACACCGAACTGGACGAGATCGAGGGGCGGACGCCGCCGCCGCGCCTGCCGGTCATCCCGGGCCACCAGGTCGTCGGGCGGGTGGTGGGGCACGGCCCGGGAGCCGGCCGCTCCCAGGTGGGCGACCGGGTCGGGGTGGCCTGGATCTACTCCGCCTGCGGCGAGTGCGCCTACTGCCGCTCCGGGCAGGAGAACCTCTGCCCGCACTTTCGGGCCACCGGCCGGGACGCCGACGGCGGCTATGCCGAGTACATGGTCGCCCCGGAGGCCTTTGTCCACCCCATCCCCGAGGGGTTGAGCGACCTCGAGGCGGCCCCGCTCCTCTGTGCCGGGGCGATCGGCTACCGCTCCCTGCGCCTGACCGGCCTCCGGGAGGGCCAGCGGCTGGGCCTGACCGGCTTTGGCGCGTCCGGGCATCTCGTGCTCAAGATCGCCCGGCACCGCTTCCCCAACAGCCCGGTCTATGTCTTTGCCCGCAACCCCCGCGAACGGGCCTTTGCCCTGGAACTGGGGGCGGTCTGGGCCGGCGACACCGCCGACCGGGCCCCAGAGCCGCTGGACGCCATCATTGACACGACGCCGGTGTGGAAGCCGGTCGTAGAGTCGCTGCGCAACCTGGCCCCCGGCGGCCGGCTGGTGATCAACGCCATCCGCAAAGAAGAAGGGGATCAGGAGGCCCTCCTGGGGCTGGACTACCCGAGCCAGTTGTGGCTGGAGAAGGAGGTCAAGAGCGTGGCCAACGTCACCCGGCAGGATGTGCGCGAGTTCCTGGCCCTGGCGGTGGAGGCGGGCATCCGGCCGGAGGTGCAGGAGTACCGCCTGGAGGAGGCCAACCGGGCGTTGTTGGACCTGAAGGAGCGGCGCATCCGAGGGGCCAAGGTGTTGCGGGTTAGCGGTTGAGGATTGAAAGAGGTGTTTGTGCTCAAAGCCGAGTACGGGCCGGCCGAGGCCTCGTAAAAGACAGCGGTTCGCTGCCGTCCCACAGTGGTTTTCGGACAGGCTCTAAGGGGAGGCAGTGAACCGCAGGTCTTGGAACGGTTGCACGTTCCCACGCATCAATTGTCCGGTGCGCCGGCCTGAATCCAGGCGATGACCAGGTCCAGTTCCTCCGGCGTCAGTTTGGCCGGGTGCTGCCCTCGCTGCACCTGGACCAGACTGCTGTTGTCGGGGTCTCCCGGGACAACAAAGGCCGAGACTCCGGCGTAATCGGTGGCGTTAAAGCCGCCCAGGGCCGAGGCCGCGCCGTGACAGGTGGCCCCGCACTTGCCGTTGAGGACAGGAAGGATGTCGGCCGAGAAGGAGGGCGCGGCCGCCGGGGAAGTCGGGGCCGGTGCCCCGGTCGGGCCGGGCGCGGAGGTCGGGGCCGGCCCGGCTGTTGGAGCCGGCGCGACGGTCGGGGCCGGCTCGCCGGGATGAGCCAGCCACCACTCCAGGAAGGCGATCAGGTCCTCGATCTGGGAATCGGTCAGCGGGATGGGGGGCATCTCGTCCTTCTTGCCCTCCCGAATCGCCTCGACCAGGTCCTCCCGCTCTACCCGGTTGTCGTCGGTCACCTCTTTCAACGTCGGGTGGCAGGCAGTACAGTACTGGGCGTAGACCTGCCGGCCGCGCTCCACCGGGTCGGCCACGACGGTCGGTTCGGATGTGGGAGCGGCCGTCGGGGCCGGAGACGGCGGTGTGGGGGCCGCCGTCGCTTCGGGAGAGGGGCCGGCCGTGGCCGTCGGCTCTGGCGTCGGTGTGGAGACGGGGCCGATGGGTAGCGGGAAGGGCGGCTCGATCACCGAGAGGTCCACGTAGGGCCAGGACCGGCCGTGGCAGTTGACGTTGGCGCAGAAGGTCGGCATGTCGTGGCAACCGGCGCAGGTCTCGTCTATGATGTAGCGGTGGTCGGCCATCCAGGCGCTGTCCAGGTGGTTGGGCGGCTCCCAACCGGCGCGGTAGGGAATCGGCGGGGGCGGCTCCCCCTCGGCGGCGGTCTGGGGAATCGTGTGGCAGATGTTGCAGTGCAGGCGAATCGAGGCCTGGCCATCCGGGGCAAGGTGCTTGCCGTCATGGCAGCGGAAGCAGCCGGGGGCCTCGCTGTGGCCTTCATTGTCCGGGTAGGTCTCGGGGTAGATCTCAAAGTCGGGAAAGTGGGAGATTTCATAGATCTCTTTCAACCGCGCTACCGCCTGGTTAATCTCCTCGGCTCGTTGGGCGTAGAGGTCGCGGTAGTTCTGCCGGTAAAACTCGACGATGGCCTCAATCGCCGCCAGGGCGTCTTGCTGGGTGGGGTAGGTGGCCTCCATCGTCTCGACGGCCTGCTTGTAAAAGTAGGGCAGGTCGGTTGGGAGGAGCCCGTTGGCCATCGCCTCGGTCACTGCCCGACGGGCCGAGCGAAAGATGTGCGTGGCCCGGTTGTGGCAGTCCATGCAGTCCATCACCCGGACCTCATAGTCGGCCAGGAGTTCCTCCTCCTCGAAGGAGCTGGTCACGTCCATAAAGGTGACCGTCTCGCCGTTCAGTTGGGCCCGTACCCAGGGAATCTGCTGCCGCTGCGGGTCCAGGGCGATATACTCGACCTTGTTCTCGATGTGCCAGTGGATGCCCCGTCCTTGGCCCTGGCGGAGGGTGCCCCCGCCGATCTTGACCAGCATAAAGGTGTTGCTCCGTGTGTTCTGCTCATCTTGGGCATAGTGGACGATCTCGATGGCGCGGTCCTCATAAAAGACCTCCGGCCAGTGGCACTCCTCACAGGTCTCCTTGGCCGGCCGCAGGCTTTCCACCGGCGAGGGGATCGGCGTTTCGTAGGTCCGGGTCACGTTCATCCAGAGTTCGCGGATCCCCTGCCACTTGGCCTCGACCTCGGCCCCCAATCCGGGGCCGACGTGACAGTCGGCACAGCGCACCCGGGCGTGGTAGGAGTTCTGGTAGGCGGTGTACTCGGGGGTCATGATGTGGCAGGTCGTGCCGCAGAACTCGGTCGAGTTGGCCCACACCAGGAGGCTATAGATGCCGACATAGGCCACCACACCGGCCACGATCAGGATCGGCACGGAGACAAACCAGGGGCGGTTGCCCAGCCAATGAAAGAGGCGACGCATACTCATCCTCCAATGCAAACACCCTGGCAGGAGTTGCCCCCCAATGCCAGGAGCGACCCACAGGACGGCATCATACCATACTTGGGGAAATCTGCAAGTCGGGGCAGGCTCATAGGTGCTCTGGCCCTCCCGTCGGGATGGGGCGTGTCTCCTCCTCCCACTGAAAGACCGGCAGGAGGTGCAGAGCCCAGGTGAAGAGGAGCAGGGCCAGCGCCACAATCGCCACCGTGGTGGCCCATTCGACCCAGGTGGGGAGATAGGTAGCCAGTTCCCCCACCGGTTGCCCTGGCAGGTACCCGACCCGCAGCAACTGGGCCGACATGGTGACGTCCCAACGCATCCACACCAGGCCGGCCGCGGCGAGCAGAGAGGCCCCGAGAAGGACGCCCGGCCGCTCGCGCAGACGGCGGATCAGGAGCAGGAACACCGGCACAACGCCTCCCAGAAGCATCTCCCCAATCCAAAAGGTCGCGGCCAGAGGCCCCCGGACGAGCAGTTCGATTCCCTCCGCCCGACCGGGGAGGTGGCCGTAGGTCATCGCCAGGAGGTCCCACAGCCGCATGTAGAGATAGACCGCCAGGGCCGCCCCGACGAACCGGCCCAATCGGAGGAGTGTGGGCCGGGGGACAACCTCTCGTCGGAGGACGCGGCCGGCCAAGAGGGTAGCTGCGAGCGTCAGTGCAGGGCCGGCGGCCACCGCATGGGCCAGAAAGAGGACCGCCGTCCCCGGTTTTCCCCAGAGGGGGCGAAAAGGCAAGACGCCGAAGGTCGCCCCGAGGGAGGATTGGTGCAGCAGAGAAAGGAGGAGACCGACGATAGCCAATGCCGCTGCCAGAAGGTGAACCCGCTGAAACAGGCGAGCCGGCGTCGGCCAGCGACTCTCCATCCAGTCCGCATGACCGATGACAGGCACAAACTCCAGCGAGAGCACCCCCAGGTAGAGGATCACGCACATGGTGATCTCCCAGAGCACCGAATGGGGCTGGGGAAAGGCCAGCGGATGCCAAAAGCGTTCCGGCCGGCCCAGATCCAGGAGCAAAGAGAGCGACGCCGCACTGTAGCCCAACAGGCCGACAAGTACGGCGACCCGGGCCAGCGGTTTGAGGTCATCCAGGCGCAGGAGGTGGATTGCCGCCGCAGTAAGAAAGGCCCCTGCTCCCAACCCGATCGCCGAGAGGTCCAGTGTAATCCAGAGGCCCCAGGGGACCAGGTCGTGCATGCCGGTCACGATCAGGCCCTTGCTGTAGACCTGGTAGGCCCCGACGCCTCCGCCGGCGATCAGAAACAGGAGAAAGAGGCTCCAGGGGAGGAGGAAGGGATGCTCGTCCCGCAAGGTCTTCATTTACGGACGCCTCCGTTCCGGTGGTTCGGTGGAGGGTGGGGCCACCAGGGTCGTCAGGTAGTAAACCCGCGGGGCCGTCCCCAGGTCCTCCCGCAGGCGGATGTGCGGGCGGGAGGCCAGGAGGTGGGGGACGGTGCTTGTGGGGTCGTTCAGGTCGCCAAAGAAGCGGGCCTCCACCGGGCATTCGACCACGCAGGCCGGCGTGGCATCGCGGTCTATTCCCGGCGTCAGGCCCAGGGCCAGTCCCCGCTCGATCCGTTGGATGCAGAAGGTGCACTTTTCGACCACGCCGCGCGGCCGCCGTTCGACCTCGGGAAAGCCCCAGTCGGGGATGTAGGGGTTGGGGGCCGCCCAACGCTCCCAGTTAAAGTGGCGGGCCTCGTAGGGACAGGCCACCATGCAGTACCGGCAGCCGATGCAGCGGTGGTAGTTCATCATCACGATGCCGTCGGGCCGGCGGTAGGTCGCCCCGACGGGACAGACGGCCACACAGGGTGGCTCCTGGCAGTGCATGCAGGGGCGGGGCAGGTAGATCGTCCCCCCGTCGAGTTCGGCCTGGGTAAAGACCTGGTTCCAGGGGGCGTCGGCGCGGACGTCGTTGACGGCCAGGCAGGCGTAGGTGCAATAGTGGCAGCCGATGCAGGCCCCCTGGTCAATGACCATGGCCCAGCGGTGGGGGGAGGGTTGCTCCTGGGATGGGCTCGCGGTCCGGGGTTGGTCGTCTTGGCCCAGGCGTTCGAGGATCTGCCGTGCCGGCGTGGCTAGAGGAGCCAGGCCGGCCGCGGCCAGCAGGCCGAGGAACTCTCTGCGGTTCAGTTTACGGGGCATGGCCCTGCCTCCGGCGGGATAGGCGGCCCAGCAACACACCGAGCAGGACCCCGCCCAGTGCACCGCCGGCCAGACCAAAGGCCAGGTTCCGCGTGCTGTTCTTCTCGGTGCGTTGGACCTGTTCCTCCAGCGAGGCCATCTGCTCCGTCAGGCGGGCCAGGGCCTCTTTATCCGGGGAGGGGGTGGCAAGGGGACTGTGGATGGTATCGCGGGTATGGCATTGGACGCAAGCCCGCGACTCCACCGAGAACAAGTGCCCCGTCGGCAGATGGCCCTCGACAGCGCTCGCCGGGGCGTGGTACATGTGGCAGTCAGCGCAGGTAACGTTGTGCTCGGCGTGGGTGGCATGGGCGAAATCGTCCGCCTGGGCCGTGTGACAGCCGGAGCAAAGGGCCGTGTCGGTCGCTTTGAGCAACCCCTGCGAGTGCACGGCGTGGCAACTGGCGCACTTGATCCCGCGCTGGCCGTGCCCGCTGAGGAGCCATTCCTGGTAGGTCGTCTCGTGGCAGACGCCGCAGCGCTCGGCGGCGGCATCCACGGTCATCATCACCTGGGGATGTCCCTCCTCATAGACCCCGTGACAAGACTCGCAGGTGATGCCCTCGGCGACCGGCTGACCGGTGTTGGGATTGTACCCGGTAGCGTGGCACTTGAGGCAGTAGCCCGGCCTGTCATGTTCGGCCCAGGCAGCCTGAAAGATTTCATCCTGAAAGGCCAGGGCGTGGATCGAGTCGTTCCACTCCTCAAAGATGGGGGCGTGGCACTCCTTGCAGAGATCCGGGCCCCGGTAGGCGTCCGGCGAGATGGGGACGAGGGTGGGAATCGGGCCACCTACGGTGGGGGAGGGTTCCGTTGTGGGCGGTGGGGGCGTGGTTGTCTCGGTGAGGGCTTTTTCCTGGTGACAGGCCAGGCAGGTCTCCTCGGTGCGGCCGGCATGGCTCTCCGGCAGCACCAGGTCGCCCTCGCCCTCCAGGGGATGGCAGGTCAGGCAGGCCTCCCGCCCCTCCACGGGATGGGGGATGGCCGGCCCGGCCTGAAAGCGGGGGGCGGCCAGGACCACGGCGGCCCCGGCAAAGGACAGGATACCCCCGAGAAAGAGGACAGACATGAAGGATCGTTTCACCGTCACCTCTAGTGTTGTGAAAAATAGCACGATTCTCTTGTCAGAGTAGCACAGGACCTTGATCTTCTCGCGGCCTTTTGACCCTATTGAGGAGGGACATTTGTCCCAATCAGGAGAGAAATTCCTCGATGTGGTTCTTCAGGGCATAGGTGGCTGCCTGCACGCGGGAGGAAAAGCCCAACTTGCTCAGGATCGAACTGACATAGTTGCGCACCGTCTTTTCGCGCAGCCCGACCTCCTGGGCGATCGTCTTGTTGCTCAACCCCTGGGACACCAGGGCAAGCACGCGGAGTTCCTGGTCGGTCAGGCCGGCGAAGGCCTGTCGGCGTCGCTCCTGCTCCAGTTCCCGGACGCGGGCAAAGACCATGTCGGTCACCGCCGGGTCCAGGAGGGCTTCCCCCCGGCAGACCGTCTCGATCGCATGGACCAACTCCTCGCTGCCCACCCGCTTGAGCAGGTAGCCGCTGGCTCCGGCGGCGATCGCCTCGAAAAGGAGTTCCTCCTCCTCGTACGAGGTCAGCATAATGACCCGCGTGTCGGGATAGAGGGAGCAGATCTGGCGGCAGGCCTCCAGGCCGGAGCGACCGGGCAGGCGGATATCCAGCAGGACAACGTCCGGCCGGTGCCGCTCAACCTGCTGGAGCGCCTCCCCGACGTCGCCGGCCTCGCCGACGACGCGCAGGTTGGGGTAACGCTCCAGCAAGGAGCGCAGGCCCAACCGGACGACCTCGTGGTCGTCAACGATCAAGATTCGCCACCGTGCAGATGTCATGAGCGACCTCCAGGCCAGAGTCCGCCTTACAGGGAATCCGCAACTCCAACCGGGCCCCCTCGCCGGGGCGGCTATGGATTTGCAAGGTGCCCCCCAGAATCCGGGCCCGCTGGCACATGTTGCGCAACCCCATGCCCGCCCTTTTCGCCAGGACGGCCTGAGGGTCAAAGCCGATGCCGTCATCCTGAACCGTCAGGCCCAACGTCCCCCCCATAAAGTCCAGTTCGACCTGAACCCGGTGGGCGTGGGCATGCCGGACGACGTTACTGAGGGCCTCCTGGGCGATCTGGGAGAGGTGGGCGAGAAATTCCTCCGATATAGGGTAGCGTTTTCCCCGGACGGTCAGTTCGACCTCCAGCATCGTGTTCAGGCGCAGTTCGTGGAGGATCTGCTCCAGCCGTCGCTCCAGGTTGGTCTCCCGGTGGACCTGTTTCAGGTCAAAGATGTAGGCGCGGATGTCGTCAATGACCTGGTTGAGTTCCTCCATCACGTTGCGGATCAGCGGTCGGGCCTCCTGGGGGGACCGGTCGAGGAAATGGTGAGCCTCCTCCAGGCGGAGGCCGGCGGCGTAGAGTCGCTGGATGATGCCATCGTGGAGTTCGCGCCCGATGCGCTCGCGGTCGGCCAGGAGGATCGTCCGGTGTTCCATTTCTGAAAGCAACAAGTCCGTTTCGGCCTCAAAGACCTCCAGGGCCCGGCCGATGAGCAGGGCCAGCGCCGCGCCGTCGAGGGTGCGGAGGATGGGGACAAAGACGCCGATGACATAGAGCACGGCGGGATAGCCCAGCCAGTCGCCGGGGAAGAAGGGGCCGGCCACGCCCAGGAGGACACCGACCAAGCCAAAGAGAAGCAGGGCGACGGCCGCGGCCAGCAGGTAGCGACCGATCTGGGGAAAGCCGGCCTGGCGCACCTCTCGCCGTTGCTCCAGCAACCCCAGCGAAGCCAGGGTGACGGCGGGCAGCCCCAGCAGGTAGCGGGCCAACAGGTCGCCGTTGCTGAAAAGGACCTCGCCCGGCGGACGGGTGAGCAGGTACAGACTGCCCAGGGCACCCCCCCAGATCAGGAGCAGGATGGCCGAGAGCAGGCGGGCCCTCTGCCAGGGCCGGCCCGGCGGGCGCAGCAGTTCGATGCCGAACTGGAAGAGCAGGCCCAGGGCCAGCGCCCGGACCAGCAGTTGCAGCACCGTCAGGTAGGTCACCGAGACCGGCAGGGGCAATTCCTCCTGCAGCGGAATCAGCAGGTTGCCCCACTCGTTGACCCCGTAGAGGATACCGAACCAGGCCAGCAATCCCAGGCAGCGGGCCATCCGCAGGCGGCTGTAGCGGCGTCGTTGCAGCAGCGTGGCCAGGCCCATCGAGAAAAAGGCCAGCCCGCCGATAAAGTAGACCAGCGCGCGGTTGGCGGTAAAGAACCGGTTGATCGCTTCCATCGCGCCTCCCAGTTTGTTCTTGTGCCCAGTATAACAAAAAGGGGGGAAAGGTGCAAGCGCTGTCTTGCGGGCTCTCCTCTGTTGCACCCGAAACCGGGGTGTAGTACAATGCGGAGGAGACAGGAGGTGCCGATGCATATCGCCATCGTTGGGCTGGGCGGCGTCACCCAAACCTTTCGCCAGTGGCCCGAGCGGGTCCTGGGAGAACGCCTGGTGCAACTGGGCCACCAGGTCGTCGCCTATGGCTACTACGACCGCCGCTCGCCGCACCTGAACCGGCGCGCCGAGGAGATTGGCGGCATCCAGGTGCGCCGGGTGCCGCCGCGCTTCTGGCCGAACCGGCCCCTCCGCCGGGCGATGGCCGCCGAGATCGTCCCCGACGTCGCCCACATCTTTCATCCCCGGAACGTTCTGGCCTTTTCCGCCGTCCGCCGGTTCAAAGGGTGGGGCGTCCCGATCGTCTACACCTGGCTGGGTCCCTTTCACGACGCCTACCTGGTGGACGACCGCGAAGCCCCCTACGACCACCCACCCCGCTACGACCGTCTGATCTACTCCCTCGACCAGGTCTGGAAGAGGAGTCGCCAGGACGGGCGACTGCGCCACCACCTGCGCAACTACTTTCTCCACCGGCCCCTGGCCCAAAGCGACCTCTACCTGCCCTGCTCGGAGCACGAGGCCGAGGTCCTGGCCCAGATGGGCATGCCGAGGGAGCGGCTTCGGGTGGTGCCCCTGTGGATCGAGGCGGACCTGATTCGCGCCTTTCCCCAACGGCCCCCGGAGCGGACCTTTCCCTGGCCGCGCCTCCTCTACATCGGCCAGATTACCCGGCGCAAAGGGGCCGACCTGCTGGTGGAGGCGCTGCCGGCCATCGTGCAACGCCATCCGCAGGCCTCCCTGATTGTGGTCACGCACAACCCGGCCGGCCAGCAAGACCTCCGGCAGCGGGCCGAGGCCCTGGGGGTAGCCCACAACCTCCACTTCCTGGGCCAGGTCTCGGAGGAGGAAAAGGTCGCCCTCCTGCGGCATTGCGACGTCTACGTCCTGCCGACGCGCTATGAAGGCTTTGGCCTGCCCCTTCTGGAGGCGATGGCCTGCGGGACGGCGATCGTCAGCAGCGACATCCCCGTGGTCCGCGAGGTCGTCCGGCACGGCGAGAGCGGCCTGCTCGTCCCCCGCGAGGATGTCGCCGCCCTGGCCGGGGCGATTCTGCAAGTGGTGGGCGACCCGGCCCTGCGGCAGCGGCTGGCCGAGGGGGGGGAGCGGGCCCTACGGGAGCGGTTTGACGGAGCGGTGCTGGTGCAACGGGTTCTGCACGTCTACCAGGAGGCGATTGCGCTGGGGCAGAAGCAGAGGGGGAAGCGGTGAATGGGGACCCCTTTTGCGCCCAGGAGCGCAAGTCGGCGCGGAAACTGGGCTGGGAGTACGGCCGGTTGCTGCGTCTGGCCGGCCTGGCCCACCCCGGCGAGCGCGTTCTCGACGCCGGTTGCGGGGCCGGGCCGGGGCTGCGTTTCTTCTCCGCTCAGGGGTACACCTTCATCGTCGGGTTGGACCGCGCCGGGGAGGCCCTGGAACGCTCCGCCCGCCTGGCCCCCTTGGCCCGCCTGGTGCAGGGGGATCTGCAGGAGGGCCTGCCCTTCTCCGGGGCAAGTTTCGACTTGGTCGTCCTGGGGGATGTCATCGAGCACCTGCCCGACGGCGACCGCCTCCTGCGGGAATGCCACCGGGTGCTGCGGCCGGGCGGGGCCTTGCTCCTGAGCACGGTCAACCGCTGGGACCTCCGCCGCTACTGGCAGGGAACGCGCTGGTCGGGGGTGGCGGACCCCACCCACGTGCGTCTCTACAGCCCGCCGGAGATGCGCCAGGCCCTGCGGCGGGCCGGGTTCGTCCGGGTGCGCGTGCGCGCCGGGGCCAAGCCGCTCCTGTGGCTGCCCACGCGCCGGCCGATCGGCCTCCCCTGGCCCCCGCTCATCGGGAACGGCCTGATCGCGGCGGCCTTTCGGCCGGAGGAGCAACCGAGCGCCGGCAAGGAGCCGAGATGAAGCCTGAAGAGGTCCTCGCCGCCTATGCCCGCCAGATTCCGTCTGAAGCCAAGCCGGACTATTTCCGGCTGCACCGGCGGCGCTACCTGGCCCTGTTGGAGGCACTGGCCCTGCCTCCCGGAAGCCGCGTCCTGGAGATCGGCTGCCAGCCGGGGCAGTTCACCGAGATTCTGGTGCGGGCCGGCTACCGTGTTTGGGGGCTGGACCTCTACCCGGAGGTGCGTCGGGCCCTGTGGGAGCGGCTAGGGGTGGAGGTGCGCCGGGCCAATGTCGAGGAGGAGCCGATTCCCTACGAGGAGGACACCTTTGACGCCGTGCTCTTTTCGGAGGTGATTGAGCATCTGCCGGCCTCCCCCCTGCCGGCCCTGGAGGAGATCCACCGGGTGTTGCGTCCTGGGGGGATGCTCCTCCTGAGCAGCCCGAACGCCCTCTATCTGCGTGAGCGCGTCCTGATCGGCCTGCGATTGCTCCTCTGGCGCAGTCTGGAGGCCCCAAGCGAGTTCCATCACCGCATGCGCCTGCGGGGCGAGGAGCGCTACAGCACCCACCACCGCCTCTACACCGCCGGCGAACTGCGCTGGTTGCTCCAGGAAGCCGGCTTTTCCCAGGTACGGGTGCGCTATGTGGCCGCCCGAGAGGGGGTGGGGGTCTCCTGGGGACGGCTCTCGCGCCGGCCCTGGCGGGTGCTACCCAAAGCCCTCCTCGGGGCCGTCACGACGCTGGTTCCGCCCTGGCGTTCGCTGGTCCTGGTGACGGCGCGGGCGGGGTGATTCCGCGTCCTGTTAGAATCGAGGCGGAGGCAGACGAGAGATGACGGTGTTACAGGGTGTCGGCGTCAGTCGGGGAATCGGTTTCGGGCCGGCCTTTCTCTACAGGCAGGAGCCGCTTCCCCTGCCTCGCCGCAAACCCCGCGACACAGTCGCCGAACTGGGCCGCTTCGAGCAGGCCCTGCAGCAGGCGATGGAGGAGATTCGCGCCCTCCCGACGGCGGTTCCCCCTTCGTTGCGGCGGGAGGCGGAACGGCTGCTCCAGGCCCAGAGTCTGCTCCTGGGCGACCCTTCCCTAGTGGACCGCACCCGTGGCGCCATCCTGGAGGGGACGCCGGCCGAACGGGCCTGGCAGGCGGCGGTGGAGGCCTACCTGGCGATCTTTCCTACCGGCGACGAACGCCTCCGCGCCCGCGTCACCGACCTGCAGGATATCGGCCGGCGGGTCCTGGCAGCCCTGCTGGGCCAGGCCCAACCCTCCCCCTTTGAGCAGGCCCAGGGGGCGGTCCTGGTGGCCGAACTGCTGACCCCGACCGAACTGTTGCAGTTGAACCGGCACGCCTTTGAGGGAATCGCCCTGGCCGGTGGGGCCCCCGGAACCCCGGTGGCCGTGGTAGCCCGCGCCCTGGAACTGCCCGCCGTGGTCGGACTGGGGGAGGCCCTCTGGACCCAGGTTCGGGCAGGGGAGATGCTCGTCGTGGACGGCGGCACCGGCCTGGTCGAGGTCGCCCCCGATGCAAAGACGCTGGCCCGGTACCGCGAACGGCAGGAACTGTTGCGCACCGTCCGGCCGGCCTTTGACCTGACCGCGCCGGTGCGCACCGCCGACGGCTGGCGGGTGGATGTGCGGGTAGACCTGGAGCACCCCGCCGGCCTGGTCGCGGCGATGGGCCGGGGGGCGGAGGGCCTGGGGTTGGTCCGCACCGACTTTGCCTTCCTCGGCCGTTCCACCCTGCCCACCGAGGAGGAGCAGTATCAGGCCTATCGGGGCCTGCTGGAGCAGCTCCCCGAGGGCCCGGTCCCCTTCTGCACCCTCTCTGTCGGGCTGGAGGAGCACCTGCCCTTTCCTGCGGAACCGCAGATCGGCAACCCCCTCCTGGGCCTGCGTGGGGTGCGCCTGTCGCTGGCCTACCTCTCGGCCTTTCGGGAACAGTTGCGGGCGATTCTGCGGGCGGGGGCCGGCCGGCCGCTGACGGTGGTCTTGCCCATGGTCGAGACGCTCGCCGAACTGCGGGCGGCGCGGGAATGGCTGCGCCGGGCGCAGCAGGACCTGGCCAACGCCTCCCTCCCCCACAGCGAGGAGGTCACGGTGGCCCTGCTCTTGCAGACTCCGCTGGCCGTCCTCAACCTGGAGGCCCTCCTGGAGGAGGTCGGCCAGGTCTATCTGGACCTGGACCGGCTGACCGAGTACCTGCTGGCCTGCGACCGGCAGAACCTGCGGGTGGTGCACCTCTTTCGCCCCTTTCATCCGGTGGTGCTGCGCCTGGTGCGACAGGCGGTGGAGGCAGTGCACCGGCGGGGCCTGCGCCTGGAGGTGTGTGGTGAGGGGGCCGGCCACTCCCTGGCCGTTCCGTTGCTCCTAGGGTTGGAGGTGGATGGCTTTTGCCTGCCGGCGGAGTGGATTCCTGCGGCCAAGGCGATTCTGCGCCGGTTGACCGTTCCGGAGGCCCAGCGGCTGGCCGGCCTGGCCCTGGGCCTGCAGAGTGCCCCCGAGGTGGAAATGCTGATGGAGAGGCAACTGGACTAGAGGCCGGCGCGGCCGGCCCGTTTGGAGCAGAGATGATGGAAAAAGGATTTGCCGTCTGGTTTACCGGGCTGCCCGGTTCGGGCAAGACGACCGTGGCCCTGCTGGTAGAGCAGGAGTTGCGCGCCCGCAGCCTCAAGGTGGAGCGACTGGACAGTGACGTGGTGCGCCGCCTGCTCACCCCCGACCTGGGCTACTCGCTCGAGGACCGCTGGAAGAACGTCCGCCGAGTGACCTTTGTGGCCCAACTGCTGGTGCGCAACGGGGTGATTGCGCTCTGCGCATTGGTCTCACCGCTGCGGGCGATGCGTGCGGAGGCCCGACGGGAGATCGGCCGCTTCGTCCAGGTCTATTGCCGCGCCCCCCTGGAGGTGCTGATCGAACGGGATCAAAGCGGCCTGTACGAGCGGGCCCTGCGCGGCGAATTGCCCGATTTTAGCGGCATCTCCTCCCCCTATGAGGAGCCGCAGGCCCCGGAGGTGCTCCTGGAGACCGACCGGGAACCCCCCCGGCAGAGCGCGCGCAAGGTTGTCCTGACGCTGGAAAAGTTGGGCTACATCCCTCCTGCCTCCGGAGAGGGGGTCTATACGTTAGAGGAGGAGCGGGAGATTGAGAAACGGCTGCATTCCCTGGGGTACTTTTGAGGCGCGTTATCAGCACCATGGGAGTGGATTGGTGAACGGCTACACTGAGGGACAAGACGAAAAGAAAACACGCTTTCGTGCGCTGACCGAGCGCTGGATCGTTCCCCCCGAGCGTCCCTGGTGGCGCTGGCTCTGGCGGGCAGTGCTGCAGCGGTGGAGGCACCTGCTCGTCCTCTCCCTGGGGGCGTTGGTCTTTGCCGTCATCCTGCTCCTGCCGACGCCGGCCGGCCTCTCTCCCCAGGGGCAGCGGGCCCTGGCCGTCCTGGCGCTGTGCGCCCTCTACTGGGTCAGCGGGGCCATCCCGATGGCCACCACCGGCCTGCTGGCCCTGGCCCTCCTTTCCCTGACCGGGGCGGTGCCCACGGCCTATGCCTTTGCCTCCTTTGGCAACACGGCCGTCTTTTTCATCCTGGGCGCGCTGATCCTGGCCGGGGCGATAATGCGCTCCGGGCTGAGCGCACGAATCGCCCTGGCCTTTTTGCGCCGCTTTGGGCAGAGACCGCGTTCACTTCTCCTGGCTACCCTTTTCGGCGGGGCCTTGCTCTCCTTCGTCATGCCGGAGCATGCCGTGGCCGCCCTGCTCCTGCCGATCGTCACCGAGGTGGCCGAATCGCTGAACCTGGTCCCCCGCGCCGACCGCTACGGGGAGGGCCTCTTTCTGGCCCTGGCCTGGGGGGCGATCATCGGAGGAATCGCCACCTTCCTGGGCGGGGCCCGCAACGTCCTGGCCGTGACCATGTTCCAGGAGCGCTACGGCCTGACGATCGGCTTTTTCGAGTGGATGGTCGCCGTCGTACCGATCGTCCTCCTGCTCCTGCTCCTGGCAGCCCTGCTGATGGCCTTTGTCTTTGGCCGGGAAAAGGTGACCGGCGTGGAGACGGCGCGCATCGTGATGGAGGGACGTATCGCTCGCATGGGGCCATTCAGTCGGAACGAACTGCAGGTCGGGGTGGTGCTGGGGGGGACCATCCTGGTCTGGGTCCTTTTGAACGAGCGGGTAGACCTGGCCACGACCGCCCTGCTGTCGGCGGCGATCCTCTTTCTCCTGCGGTTGGTGGACTGGAAGGCCGTCGAGGGGTACGTCAACTGGGGCATCATCCTGATGTACGGCGGGGCGATCGCCCTGGGCAGCGCACTGATGGAGACGGGGGCGACGGAGTGGCTGGCAACGGCACTGCTCCGCTCTCCCCAGATTGAACCGGAGGTCGTGGCCTTTGTCCTGCTTTTGCTCTCCTTTGTCCTGACGGTGCTGAGCAGCAATGCCGCCGTGGTGGCGATGCTCCTGCCGGTGGCCTTTAGCATCGGCGAGCGCTTTGGGCTGGGGCCGATGCTGGTGCTCTACCTGGTCACGGTCGCTGCCGGGTTGGACTTTTGCCTGCCGATCGGCACGCCGCCCAACGCGATCGCCTTTTCCTCCGGCTATCTCCGTCGGAGGACGATGTTGCGGGTCGGGCTGGTGTTGAGCGGGATTACCCTGCCGGTGCTGTGGCTGATGGCCCGCTTTTACTGGCCCCTTTTGGGGCTATGATCTGGAATCCTGTCAAAAGGGAAAAAGCCGCCACTCGCCGCTGAGGGTGGCCCAGAGCAGGTAGAGAAAGAGGAGCAGGATGAGGAACCCACAGCCGCAGCCCAGGCAGGAGCGATCCCGGCCCCAACCGAAGCGGTCCTGGAGCCAGTCAAAGAGCCAGCCGAGCAGAAGCAGTTGCAGAATCGTTCCCAGACAACCGCCACGACGGTCCAGTTCGCGCATTGGTACCTCCTAAAAGTGCTACGGAAACGGAGCGAAAAAGGTTGCAATGGCCGAGATCGGGATTGACGCCAGCCGCGTAGCGCGGCAACAGCGCACGGGGACGGAGCAGTACAGCGCCTACCTCCTGGAGGCGTTGCTGCGCCTGCCGACGCCTCACCGGCTGATCCTCTATTTCAACCGGCTTCCCGACCCCCGGCCGGCCTGGCTTGCCGGGGCCACGGTGCGGGTCATACCCTTCCCCCGGCTGTGGACGCACCTGCGCCTCTCCTGGGAGATGCTCCGTCGCCCGCCCGACCTGCTCTTTGTGCCGGCCCACGTCCTGCCCCTGGTGCGGCCCTGCCGCAGCGTCGTCACCATCCACGACCTGGGCTATCTCTTTTTCCCGCAAACGCACACACCCCGCCGACGCCTGGAACTGCACTGGAGCACCGCCTGGAACGTCCGGGTGGCCACACGGGTCATTGCCGTTTCTCAGGCCACGAAGGAGGACCTGGTGCGGCGCTATCGCGTCCCGCCGGAAAAGGTGCGCGTGGTGCACCACGGTGTGGCCCCCCGCTTTCGCCCGACGGAGGACCGTTCCGCGCCGGCCCGCTACGGTCTGCCGGAGCGGTATCTCCTCTACCTGGGCACACTACAACCGCGCAAGAACCTGGAGCGGCTCCTGCGGGCCTATGCTCGCCTGCCGGCCGCGGCCCCGCCGCTGGTGCTGGCCGGCGGCAAGGGCTGGTACTTTGAGCGCATCGCCGCGACAATCGCCGAACTGAACCTGGGTTCCCGCCTTCACCTTCCCGGCTATATCGCCGACGCCGACCTGCCGGCCCTCCTCAGCGCGGCGGTCGCCCTGGTCTACCCCTCGCTGTACGAGGGGTTTGGCCTGCCCGCGCTGGAGGCGCTGGCCTGCGGCACACCGGTCATCGCGGCGAACGCCTCCTCACTGCCCGAGGTGATCGGCCCGGCCGGACTGCTGGTGGACCCGCTGGACGAGACCGCCCTGGCGGAGGCAATGCGGCGGATCGTGGAGGATGAGGGGCTGCGCCGGGACCTGCGCCAACGGGGGTTGGAGCAGGCACGGCTCTTTTCCTGGGAGCGCTGTGCCCACGAGACGACGGCCGTGCTGGAGGAGGCGTTAGCGGTACCATAGTATACGGTTTGGCAAGTTTGTGCCGAGACCCCTTGATGAGCCGGCAGAAAACCTTCTGGGAGAAGCAGGAGATTTTGGGCAAGGTATGATAAGAGTCGGAGGTGTTGCGATGAACGATGCGGTACAGGCGATCGGCCTGCTCTCCGGCGGCCTCGATTCGACCCTGGCCCTGCGCTTGCTGGTCGAACAGGGCCTGCGCGTGGAGGCGATGCACGCGCTCCTGCCGGTGCACCCACCGGGACAACGGGCCTGGGTGGAGCAAGTGGCCGCCGCGGTCGGCGTGCCCCTGCACATCACTTCCCTGGAGGAGGAGTTTTTCCAGCGGTTGCGCCACCCGAAGCACGGCTACGGCAGCGGGATGAACCCCTGTCTGGACTGTCGCATCCTGGTCCTGCAAACAGCCCGCCGGCGGATGGAGCAGGTCGGGGCGGCCTTGGTCTTTACCGGGGAGGTGGTGGGGGAACGGCCGATGTCGCAGAACCGGTGGGCGATGCGCCTGGTGGAGGTCGAGTCAGGCCTGGAGGGTCGCCTGCTACGCCCGCTCTCGGCGAAACTGCTCCCGCCAACACTGCCGGAGCAAGAGGGGTTGGTGAACCGGGAGAACCTTTTGGCGATTCGGGGCCGCTCGCGCAAGCCACAGTACGCTCTGGCGGCCCGGTACGGCCTCCGCGAGTTCCCCTCGCCGGCCGGGGGCTGCTTGCTGACCGACCCTGGCTTTGCCCGGCGGGCGCGGGACCTGCTCGAACACCACCCCGCCTTTGACCGGAACGACTTTGACCTGCTCAAGGTGGGTCGGCACTTTCGCCTCTCCCCGCAGGCCCGGATCGCCTCGGGGCGACGGGAGGCGGAGAACCACTGCCTCGTCGCGCTGGCCCGTGAGGGAGACCTTCTTCTGGAGGTGCGCGGTTGGGGCAGCCCGGTGACGCTCCTGCGCGGGCCGGCCGACACCACGACGATCGCCGCGGCCGCCGCCATCACCGCCCGCTACAGCGACGCCCCCGGCCCCCAGGTAGTGGTGCATTACGGTTTCCCCTACCCCCACCTGGAGCACACGGTGACCGTCGCGCCGGCCTCCCCGGAGCAACTCGACACCTGGCGCATCTGAGAGGAAGGCATCATGTCCGACCGGACGGCCCCCGCCCGCATCCGGGCCGACCTGCACATCCATACCGACGTCTCGCCGGACAGCCTCCTCCAACCGGAGGACCTCCTGGCCATCTGCCGGGAGCGGGGGTTGGGCTGCGTGGCCGTCACCGACCACAACTCCGTCGCCGGGGCGTTGGAGGTGGCCGCGCTGGCCCCGTCGGGCCTGACCGTCATTGTGGGCGAGGAGGTGCTCACCCGGCAGGGGGAACTGCTGGGCCTCTTTCTCCAGGAAAACGTCCCCCCCCGTCAGGATGCCCTGGAGACGGCCGCCCAAATCCGGGCCCAAGGGGGGCTGGTGGGTGTGCCCCACCCCGGCGACCACTGGCGCTGGGCCCTCGACCCGGAGTCGCTGCGGATGCTCCACCTGGCCGGCCTGCTCGATTTCATTGAGGGGCGAAACGGGCGCGTTCTGCGGGAGGCGTACAACCGCCGGGCGGAATCGCTGGGCGCGGCCCTGGGACTGCCCCTGAGCGCGGGATCGGATGCCCACAGCGCGGGAGAGGTAGGGCAATGCTGCGTCCTGCTCCCCCCCTTCGAGGGGCCAGAAGGGTTTCTACAGGCCCTGCGGGAAGGAACGCTGGTCGGCCGGCGCAGCCGCCTCTGGGTCAAGTTCAGCAGTGTGCGCGCCCGCCGGCAAAGGTTCGCCCGCTAGCGTCTTGCTACAGGGCAAGTTCGTACCGAGCACCCTGGAAGATTATCCGTCCGCATCCGCCGATCGGCCACCCTGCAACCGGGAACCTTCGACCGCCCAACTTATACCAGCACCTCCAGCGCATCGGGGACGACCTCAAAGAGCAGCGGGGCCAGGCCGGCCTCCTCCCCGTCCAGTTCGCCGGCCAAGGGGTAGGGGCTGCGCACCTCCACCCGGCGGGCACGGTACATATCCACCGCCGGGTGGGTGACGTGCGTGCCCCGGTAGACGCGGGGGATGATGCGCAGGAACTCGAGTTTGCCGATGTCGTTGGCGATGCAGACGTCCAGCAGGCCGTCGCCGGGGTCGGCATCAGGGGTGACGTACATGCCGCCGCCAAAGTAGCAACCGTTCCCCACCACGGCCAGATAGATGCAGGCGTGCAGGGGCGGACGGTCGTCCAGGAGAATCTCGGCCGGCCGGTTCTTCCAGGTGATCAGGGTCAGCACCAGGGAGGCCAGGTAGGGAACCGTCCCCCGGATGCGGCGGAAGGTGCGGTTGGCCCGCCGGACAACGGCAGCGTCAAAGCCGATGCCGGCCACATTGATAAAGAAGCGCTGCTGCCGGGAGCCGTCCGCGGCGATAAACCCGGCCAGGCCCAGGTCCAGTCTCCGCGGTTGGGGGTGGACCAGTCGCTCGCAGGCCTCCTGCACCTCGCGGGACAGGCCGATCGTCCGGGCCAGGTCCGACCCCCGTCCGACCAGAATCAGGCCCAACCGGGCGCGGGCCTGGGGCTCCCCCGGCGCGATCAGGCCATTGACCACCTCGTTGACGGTGCCGTCGCCGCCCACGGCGACGACGGTGTGGTGGCCGGCCTGGACGGCCTGACGGGCCAGGTGGGTAGCCTCGCCCGGAGCGCGGGTGAAGGCAGCCTGAACCTCCAGCCCCAACCGCCCCAGGTGGGCACGAATCTGGGGCCAGAGCCGGCCGGCCCGCCCGCCGCCGGCGGTGGGGTTGACAACCAGGGAGAGGCTCGAGTCGGGCACAGCGCCTCCTGTCGTTTTCAATCTTTGGGGCTGAGGCCTGGCTTCAGCAATCCATATCCGAGCCCGCAGAGGACGACCCGGCCAACCCGGTGTCTCGGCGCAGAATCAACCACCGCTGCGCCCTCGGCATCCTCTGCGGCAAACAGGTACGAGTCACTCAAAACTGGCCACGGCCGCAGCCACATCCTCCCGAATCTCAAAGAGGGAGGTAAACCCGGCCATGTCCAGGACCTCCCGCACCGGCGCGGGGAGGCCGGCCAGCCGCAGGTCCCCGCCCTGCCGCCGGCAGGTCTTGCCCCCGACCAGCAGGACGCGCATCCCCGCGCTGCTGACATAGTCGGCCCGACTCAGGTCTATCACCAGGCGATAGCGCCCCTGCGCCTGCTGCTCGCGAATCAGGCGGTCCAGTTCCGGGGCGGTGGCCGCGTTGACCTCGCCGACGACGGCGATGACGGTGACGCTGTTAACGATCTGGGTGCTCAACTCCATCGGGATGGGCCTCCTTTTCCAGGTCTGTGCCAACCTTGACCACCATCAGGGTGATGTCATCCGACTGTGGGGCACCGCTGCTAAAGCGGGCGATCTGCTCGTTGACCATACGCATCAGGGCCTCGGCGGAAAGGTCGCGGTTTTCCCCGACGATCCTTTGGAGCCGCTCCTCGCCGAACTGTTCCCGTTGGGGGTTCATCGCCTCGGTGACGCCGTCGGTGTAGAGGACCAGGACGTCGCCGGCCCGCAACCGCACCTGGTGTTCTTCGAGCGGGAGGTCCTCGACCACACCCAGGGCAACCCCTTTGGCCTTGAGCAAGACCAGGCGGCGGCTGTCCCGGCCGACCAGCAGTGGGGGGTTGTGGCCGGCGTTGATGTAGGTCAGGTGCAGCGTTTGCGGGTCCAGCACGGCATAAAAGAGGGTGACGAACATCATGCTCTCGTTGTCCATCGCGATAAAGGCGTTGGCCCGCTGCAGGGCGGTCAGGACGTCGGGGCTGTCCACCGAGTAGGCCCGAATCAGGCTGCGGGAGAGGGCCATAAAGAGGGCCGCCGGCACGCCCTTGTCCGAGACGTCGGCGACGAGCAACCCCAGACGGTCCCCCTGTAGTGGGATAAAGTCGTAAAAGTCCCCCCCGACGTGGCGGGCGGGGAGGTTCATCGCGGCCAGTTCGATGCCGGGGACCCGGGGCCAGGATCGGGGGAGGAAGGACTGTTGGATTTCGTGGGCGATCTCGAGTTCGCGGACCAGCCGTTCGCGCTCGGCGGTACTGCGGGCCAGTTCCTCGGTGTAGTGGCGCAGGTCGGCGGCCATCTGGTTAAAGGCAGTGGCCAACTGGCCTAGTTCGTCCCGACTGCGCAGGGTCAGGCGGGCATCCAGGTTGCCGGCCCCGATCTCCGCCGCCCCCTGGGCCAGGTCCTGAATCGGGCGGGTGAGGGTGCGGGCAAAGAGGGTCGCCGCCCCCACGACGACCAGTACCGTCCCGGCGACGATCCAGGCGGTGTTGCGCACCAGGCTCCGGCGGGCCTGCTCCACCGTCTCTTCCATCGCGCCGGCGGTCTGCTCGATTTCGGCCTCGACCAGGAGGGCCGGTTCGTGGAACTTGGCCGCATCGGCGGTCACGGCAACCCAGCCCAAGCCGGCGGGGGAGTTGTAGCGGCCGGTGTAGTAGGGGATGGTGGCGAAAGAGAGGGCACGGGGCCGGCCCCCGGGGTGTTGCTGGTCCACCCAGTTGTACTCGACGGTTCCCGAAACGACCCCCTGGCGGTTCATCTCGCAGATGCGGGGAAAGGCCTCGTCAATAAAGCCGAACTCGTTCAGGTTGGCCGGCAGATAGCCACTGGCCGCCTGCTCGGCAAATCGCTCGGCGGTGATCGGGGGAACCGGTTGGCCCTGCTCGTCCAGGCCGGCGATGTAGTAATGCCGGGGTTGGGCAATGGCCCAGCCCTCGCTGTCAATGATGTACGAGTGCTCGCCGCTGATCGCGCTCACCTCCGGCCGATAGCGCGGAGATGCGCTGCTCATGTGGGCGGTAAACTCCATCAGGTGGGTGTGGTCCAGGGAAAGAACGACAATGCCGACCTTCCGACCCTCCTCGACGACCGGCGTGGCCAAGCGAATGATCCCCTCGAACCGCCGGCCCTCCTGCTCACCGGCGGCGTAGGCCTCGGTCGCAGGAACGTACCAGCCCAATACCCGCGAGACATACACCTCCCCCGGCTCCAGCGCCATCGTCTCGGAAAAGTAGGTCTCGGTCTTGTACGTGGTCAACTCGGGCCGGCGGACGTAGCGCAGGTCGGACTCGGCGGCCACCTGCCCGTCGCTGACCCGGACCTCCTCCCGCCCGAAGCGGTTGACAAAGGCGACCTCCCGATAGAGGGGCCTTTCTTCAAAGCGGCCCTGGGGAGTGCCATCGGCCAGCCAGACCGGGGCAGTGTGGGCCTGGTAGAAGGAGAGGTAGGCGTCCGGGTCGCGGGGTAGAATGGCCAGGGCCCGCAGGTCCTCCTCCCGCTCGTAGAGGAAACGGGCGATGCGGTGGGCCGTGTCGTAGGCCCAGAGTTCGTTCGAGTCGCGGGCGCGTTTGTCAAGGGCTTGCTTGCTCAAGGGGATGGCCCGCTCCTTCATCCGGGTCAGTCCCTCCAGGGCCGTCCGGGTGACGCTGGCATAGCCGCCCTCAATCGCCACGACGGTTAGCAGCCCCAGCGGAATCAGGGCGCAGACCAGGATGACCAGCAGCACCTTGAAAAGGACGCCGAAACGGGGGCGCAGGCGGCGTTTCTTCGCGGGCATTTTTCCTCCTGCCGTATCACGGCTAGCGGTGTTGCTCCTGCAGGTATCGTTTCAGGGCCTGGCCGGCCTCTGAATAGATGACCATCTCGTTCCAGTCTATGGGGATTTCGTTCAGGTGTTGCAGGCGGAGCAGGTCGTTGCCATCGGCCTGCGGGATGATGCCGGCCAGGGTAAAGCCGGCCATCTCGCAGTGGGCGCAGAGGGTGGCCGTGGCCGGGTCGGTCAGCGGCAGGTCCAGATGGACGCAGGCGACCCCCTTGCGGATGAGTTCGTTCAGTTTAATCCGAACCTCGGTGGCCGCGTAGCGGCCGGGTTGTTGCAGGATGATGTGGGCGGCATTGATCGCCGACAAGACCTCGGTCGAGAGGCGCGACTGGTCGGGCCGGCGGGGAAGGACAGCCGGCGGTTCGACCAGGGTGCGCTGCAGGCCCAGGCCGTCATAGATGCGCCGGAGCATCGTCCGATGGTGCAGCGGGGCGTAGATGCGGCTGCGGCCGCAGTCCCCCAGGGGAAGAAAGTTGTAGAGGAGGGTCATCCGCCGGCCCAGGGCCTGATCGCCGATCTTTTTGAAAAAGACGCTCTGGGGGATATATCCGAGCAGGAGGGCGGTGTCCTGAAAGCCCAGGTGCGCACTGGCCCGTTGGGAGAAGGGGTGGTTGGTCACCGGCTCGCCGACGAGGCCGGCCAGGCCGCGCCGGCGGGCCTCCTCGACGGCAAAGCGGAGCAGTCGGGTGAGCAGGTTCCGGTTCCGGTGGGCCGGGTCCACAGCGGCCTGGCCGATCTCGCGGATGGGGGCCTCGGGGGGGCCGGAGATGGCGCAGTGGCCGGCCACCTCGCCGGTGTCGCTGACGGCGACGATCGAGAGCATTTCCCCCCGACGGTTCATCTCGATCAACCGGTCGGGGTAGTAGATATGCTCGCCGGGGTAGGTGTAGCCGTAGGTGCGGTAGACGCAGCGGGAGACCTCGACCGCCTCGGCCCGCACCGGCCGCATCAGGCGCAGGTCGTAGGTGCCCGGCGGGGCCGGCTCGACGCGGTCGTCGTAGGGTTGCAGTTCCTCCTCTGAAAGAAAGGTGGTGATGCTGCCCTGGTCCAGGTATTTGGTCAGGTGGAGTTCGTTCCCTTCAGGCCCCTTGTGGACAAAGCGCACCTGGTCCATCATCTGCTTAATCAGGTAAAAGCCGATGCCGCCCAGTTCGCGGTCCAGACCGGCCTGGGGGTCATACTCGACCACCAGGGCCGGATTGAAGGGCAGGCCCTGGTCGGCAATCACCACGTGCAGGCCCACGTCCGACTCCTGGCCGGTGATGGTGAGGGTGGCCTCCTCCCCTGGCTCGAAGGAGGTGGCGATGATGTGGGAGCAGGCCTCGTCCACCGCCTGCTGGATGTGGCGAACCTGCTGCAGGTCAAAGCCGATGCGGCCGGCCACGGCCTCGATATAGGAACGCACCACGCCCAGGAAAGAGGGGTCGTTCGGTATGGTCAGTGTGCTGTTCTTCATCTCGTTTCTCACCTGCGTCCGGGTCCAACCGGACCTATTGTACCACTCCCAGGGGATGGGGTCAACCGGCCTTGACAATCTTCCCGGCCTGTGATACCCTGGGGGGCGTCGGAACACCGTTCCGCAGAGCACATCAACAACCCAACCGTTTCGGCGGAGGCGCCCGCAAGGCCCGGATGCCAGGGCTGAAAGGGGGAAACCGGTCAGTCCGGTGCTGTCCCGCAACTGTAAGGGGGCCGGCCAGAGGCCGTCCGCTCCCAAGCCAGGTCGCCCACCTCCGCCGTCTCGTCACAACCTTCGCGGAAAGGGGGTGAGAGAGCACGCCTTTCGCCGGTCTCGACCGCCCCCCTCTCGACAGGGGGGGCTTTTTGTATGGAGAAAAAAGGATGAACGGAAACCTTGCTTCCATCGGTCTCGCCCTACTCCTTTTCGGCCTGCTGGCCGGCATGCCGCCGGCCGCCCTGGCCGGCGGCCCCTACACCGACGCCGCCCTGGGCACGCTGACCTGGGTCGCCGCCCAGCAACAACCCGACGGCAGTTTCAGCGGCTTGGGAGCCGGCTCTACTGCCGACGCAGTCCTGGCGATCTGCGCCGTGGGCGGCGACCCCAACGGCTTTCTCGTCGCAGGTAACTCCCCCATCACCTATATCGCCGCCCACCTGGACGACCTGACCGCCAGCGCGGGCAGCACGGCCAAGACGGTCCTGGCCGTCGTCTGCGCGGGCAAGAACCCCCGCAACCTGGCCGGCGTGGACCTGCTCGCCCGCCTGGAGGCGGCCCGTGACGCCGGCGGGCACTATGGCAGCGACCTGACCGGCCACGCCTTTGCCCTGCTTGCCCTGGCCGCCACCGGCCAGCCGGTCCCGGAGGCCGCGGTCGCCTGGCTGCGCAACGCCCAGACGCCCGAGGGGGGCTGGGGCTGGGACGGCTCGCCCACATCCGGCAACGCCGACACCAACTCGACCGCCCTGGCGGTCCAGGCGTTGGTCGCCGCCGGCCTCCCCGCCGACGACCCGGCCATCGTCCGGGCCCTCGAGTATCTCCACACCCAGCAGAACGAGGACGGCGGTTTTCCCTACGCCAAACCCTCCCCCTGGGGCAGCGACACCGACGCCAACTCGACCGCTTACGTCATCCAGGCGTTGGTCGCCGCCGGCCAGGACCCCGAGGGGGCCGCCTGGACGGTCAACGGCCACACCCCGATGACGGCCCTGCTCTCGCTGCGCCTCCCTAATGGGGCCTTTCTGTGGCAGGCGGCCGTCCCTGGCGAGAACGCCCTGGCCACCTACCAGGCCGTGCCGGCGATGATGCTGCGGGCCTTTCCCCTGACCACGATGGAGGCCGGCCCGCCGCCGGCCCTTCTTCCCGAAACGGGCCGGGCGGTCCCACCGGTCACCCTCGCCCTGGCCGGCCTGCTCCTTCTGGCCACAGGGCTGCTCTTCCGGCGGAGCACCGTCCGCACCGCCCGGTAAACGACCAGGGGCCGGGTAGGGGTTTCCCTACCCGGCCAAGTCGGAAACCCGGAGGACGGGCTCCCCAGGCCGTCCGGGCGGGCTGGAAAGCCCGCCTAGGGTGGGACCAAGTTCGCCCCGGGTATTCCGACCGAATCAGGGGAAAATCATCCGGTTTTGGACCTGCTACCTCCAACTGTACCAAGGAGGCGACCATGTTCAACAACCCGCACCCTCAGGGGCCCGGCCTGATTCAGGTCTACACCGGCGACGGCAAGGGCAAGACCACCGCCGCGCTGGGGCTGGCGCTGCGCGCGGCCGGCCACGGCCTGCGCACCTACATTGGCCAGTTTATGAAGGGCGTGGACTATGGCGAACTCCACGCCGTCGCACGGCTGGCCCCCCTGGTCACCATCGAACAGTACGGTCAACCCTCCTTCATCCACGCCGAGCAGGTCACCCCGGAGGATATCCGTCTGGCCCGCGAGGGGCTGCAAAAGGCCCGCGCCGCCATGCTTTCCGGCGAGTACGACATTGTCGTCCTGGACGAGGTCTGCGTGGCCCTCCACTTCAACCTCCTCCCCCTGGACGAGGTGCTGGCCCTGCTGGAGGAAAAGCCCGGACAGGTCGAACTGCTCCTCACCGGCCGGCGGGCGCCGCAGGCGTTGATTCGGCGGGCCGACCTGGTCACCGAGATGCGCGAGGTCAAGCATCCCTACCGGCAGGGAGTGCCGGCCCGCAAAGGAATCGAGTACTGAAGCATGCGCCCGTCCCTTTCTTTCCCGGTCAAAAGAACCCTGTTGCCGGGCCTCCTGGCGCTGATGCTCCTCCTGGCCGGCCGGCCGGCGCTGCGGGCACAGGCCCCCTCCCATCAGGCCGCCGTCGTCGTGGTCCTGGAGGACGGGCGGGTCATCGCCCGGCTGGTCTCTTTTGAGGAGGAAACGATCTCCGGCCAGGACCTGCTGGAGCGTTCCGGCCTGGATGTCGCCCTGGTCGGCGGCCTGGGGCCCGGTGGGGTGGCGGTCTGTGCCATCGAAGGGGTCGGCTGCCCGCCCACCCCGCAGGAGTGCTTTTGCCGCTGCCGGGGCGGCGGCGAGTGCCGCTACTGGAGCTACTTTTCCCTTGAGGAGGGCGCATGGGTCTACTCCCCGATCGGCGCGGCGGCCCGTCGTCTGGGGGATGGCGATGTGGATGGTTGGGTCTGGGGGGATGGCAGCGACCCACCCCCCGCGCTCACCTGGGCCGAGATCGTAGCCCTGGCCGGGGTGGCGGCACCCACGGCCACACCCGTTCCCACGCCGCCCCCGACCAGCCTGCCCCCCTCCCCCACCGCCGCGCCGACGAGCCTCCCCGCCACACCGCCGACAGCGGCCCGCCCCACGCCCTCGCCGACCGCTCCCCCAACGATTCCCCCGTCGGAACCGGCCGCCGCCCCCGCCCCGACGGCCCCACCCGCGACCGAGACCCGGCCGGCCGCTTCTCCCACGCCGCCCGCCCCAACCCCGCCGGCGGCCCCCCCTCCGCCCAACGCCGGCCCCTCCCCCGCCGGCGCGGCCGCCTTTGGCGCGATGGTCCTGCTGCTCCTGGGGTTGTGGGGCTGGGTGCGCCGTCGCCGGAGGTCGGTCGCCCGATGACCTGGACCGAGCAGTTGCTGGAGGTGTACCGTCTCCTGCTGGCCGCCTACGGTCCGCAGAACTGGTGGCCGGGGGAGGGGCCGTTCGAGGTGATGGTGGGGGCCGTGCTGACCCAGAACGTCTCCTGGCGCAATGTGGAGCGGGCGTTGGAGAACCTGAAGGCGGCGGGGGTGCTCTCCCCGGCCGGCCTGCGAGCCCTGCCCCAGGAGGAACTGGAACGGCTCATCCGGCCGGCAGGGTTCTTTCGGGTCAAGGCCCGCCGTCTGCGGGCCCTGCTGGACTACCTGGAGCGGGCGCACGGGGGCGACCCGACGGCCCTGGCGCGGGGGGACCTGGCCGACCTGCGGCGGGACCTTGTGGCCATCCCCGGCATTGGGCCGGAGACGGCCGACAGCATCCTCCTGTATGCGGCCGGCCGGCCCACCTTTGTCGTGGATGCCTATACCGGCCGGCTGCTCTCTCGCCTGGGCTGGATGTCCTCGCGGACCCCTTACGAGGAGCGGCGGGCCTTTTTCATGGCCCACCTTCCCCCGCTCCCGTCCCTGTTCAACGAGTACCACGCCCTGATCGTGCGCCACGGCAAGGAGTGCTGCCGCCAAGAGGCCCCCCGTTGCTGCAGTTGCCCCCTCCGGGCGATCTGTCCCTGGCCGGCAGGGTCGGGCCGGCCTCAGCCCGGCCGCGTGGGTCGGCCCTGATCGCCACTACGCCCTTCCCTCCGGCCTGGCCAGCAGTCGCTCCACCGCCGGTTAGCGGGCCGCTTCCCGGAGGACAGGCCCTCGGGTTTACCAGGCAATCGCGCCGACCGCCTCCTCGACCGCCTCCAGGATCTCGCAGGAGCGGACCAGTTCCATCATGCGGGTGTGGTCGGGGTAGAGCGGGCGGTCCTCGTCCAGGAAATCCACATACTTGCGCACGACCCGCCGGGCCGTCTCGACCCCATGCCCGTGGGTGAAATTGCGGAAATCGAGCGCCTGGGCCGCCCCCATAAACTCAATCCCCAGGACGCCGTAGGCGTTCTCCAGAATCTGGGCGTTCTTGATCGCCGTGTTCATGCCCATCGAGACGAAATCCTCCTGGTCGGCGGCGGCGGGGATCGACTGGATGCTGGCCGGCATGGAGAGGATGCGCTGCTCGACGATCAGCATATCGGCGGTGTACTGGCTGAGCATCATCCCCGACATCATCCCGGCCCCTTTGGTCAGGAAGGGGGGCAGGCCGATACTCAAGGCCGGGTTGGTCAGGCGGTTGAAGCGCCGTTCCGAGATGACGCAGCACATCGTGATGGCGGCCCCGGCCATGTCCATAGGCAGAGAGACCGGTGTCCCCTGAAAGTTGGCCCCCGTCAGGGTCAGTTTATATTCAGGGAAAAAGACGGGGTTGTCCCCGACGCCGTTCAGTTCGATCTCGATCTGGCTCCGGGCCCAGACGAGGGCGTCGTGGGCCGCCCCCAGTACCTGGGGAGCCGAGCGCATCGAGTAGGCATCCTGGACGCGAATCTTGAGTTTGCCCGTGAGCAGGTCGCTGCCGGCGAGCAGTTGCTGGAGCGTTTCAGCGCACCAGACCGCCCCCGGAAAGCCGCGCACCTGGTGCAGGCGGACGTCGTACGGCTTTATGTTGGCATAGAGCGACTCCAGCGTCATCGCCAGGGCGATCACCGCCTGCTTGAGCCAGCGTTCCATATCGTACATCTGCAGCGCGCTCATGCCGGTAATCAGGTTGGAGCCGTTGATCGTGGCCAGTCCATCCCGGGCCTGGAGGCCGGGGATGGGGATGCCGGCCCGCCTCATCGCCTCCGCGCCGGGTAGCAGTTCTCCCTGATAGTAGGCCTGTCCCTCGCCCATCAGCAGAAGGGCAATCTGGGACATCGGCGCCAGGTCGCCGCAGGCCCCCACCGAACCTTTCTGGCAGACGTAGGGGGTGACCCCTTTGTTCAGCATCTCCACCAGCGTCTCGGCGATCACCGGCCGGCAGCCGGAGTAGCCGTGGGCCAAGACGTTCACCCGGCTGGCCATCGCCGCCCGCACATTCTCGATCGAGGTGGGGGCACCGATGCCGGCGGCGTGGTTGTAAATGAGGTATTTTTGGAACTGGCGGACCTGCTCGTCGGTCAGGACGACCTCGGAGAACTCGCCGATGCCGGTGTTGACCCCGTACATGATCTCGTGGGCCTCGATCTTTTCCTCCAGCATCGCCCGGCAGACCTTCATCCGCTCAATCGCCCCGGGGGCCAGTTCGACCTTTGCCCCATAGCGGGCGATTCGCACCAGGTTGTCCACCGTGAGACCGGAACCATCCAAGACGATCGTCATTTTCTCTTCTCCTTGAATCTTGGCCGGCGTTCAAAACGCCTACAGTATACGCCGAAGGGCGGGGGGCGTCAACTGGGTGGAGGGGAGGTCCTGACGGTGGCAAAACAACTTGTCGGGCAACTCAGCAAGTTACCCGACAAGGTCCCTGCACCGCTCCGGTCCGCCACCTGCCCACAAAAGGGAAACGCTCCCAAGGCCAGCAAGATGACTCTTCGGTTTGTTTGTGCTATAATAAGGCCGTTCCAGGAGGATGAGCCCCCTGCCTGGGGGGATATTTAAGGAGGCCATGATGAGCACGACGTATGGTTCCAAAAGACTCCAGGTTCGCCGCCCACCGCTGACGTTCAGCCTGACCCAGATAGGTGGAGGCATCCTCATCCTGTTGTTGGTTCTGGCCAGTGTCCCATTCAATTACGAAATCGTGACCGAGTTCTTCTCCTACCTGTCCCACCTGACGGGGTACTCCGACCTGGAAGAGGCAACCCGGTCTGTGTATGCCTTGTCCATCGGCATCTTTGCCCTCTTTTTCGTCCCTGCGCTGATCCGCGCTGCCATAATGGGTCTGCGGTACCTGTTTGGTGGTTTGGGCGAAATCGTGCGCCCCTGGATGCCGGCCAATATCCCCAAGCCGTTTCGGAACTATGTGGAGGTAGGCCGGGGGTTCCGGGACCGTGCGCTCAGTGTCTACAGCGCCATAGACACCTTTGTCAGTGGCGTCTTTGGCAAAAACACCATGTTCCTCTCGCCGGCCCAAAGAGGAATCGTCCAGGTGAACGCCAAACGGTTCCGCAAACGGATCGTCTGGTTCCTGTTCAGCCTGGGGGCGCTGATCTTTGTCCTGTGGTTCGTGAACTGGCTGAGCACCGAGTCGGCCGGCAATCTGCTCGGGGAGAGCGATGTGCAAGTCTTTTATGCCCTGGTCGCTGATAGCTCCAGGGGAATGGCGCGCTCGCCTTTGATCTGGCTGGTCATCCTCCAGGTCGCTCTGGGGGTGGTTGAATTTCTCTCCAGCATGCTCCTGGTCCCCAAAGCACAACCCGATACAGTGCCGCACGAGGGCTCCGAACACTACCGGGGCTTTGGGCACCCCACCCAGATCTTTACACGGTTGCCCGATCTGGCCGAACCTCTTGCCTGGGAAGGGTTCCACAACCGGGTCTATACCTCCTGGGATGAACGGGCTTCGGCCGCCGTGGGGGACACAGGCACCTTCAGTGGGTACCTGATCATTGAGCAGCAGCCGCAACCGATCGGCATCCCCGGCATGCAGGCCGCTTACCTGCTCCTGGGGGCCGGCTGGCTATTTACCCTGATCGGGTATTTTCTCCTTCTCTTCCAATTGCTCCCCGAGCCGCTGCGTCGCCTGACCAGCGATCTCTCTTCGCCCTTTCTCTACGCGCCCTTGTTCACCCTGGTCACCGGGATCACCGCCTGGATCGCCGTCCGCAACGGCCGCCACTTTATCCTCCAGTCGCGCATCCTGTTTGAGGCCACCCGTTTCTGCTCTCCGGCCATCCTCATCGAGTGTGTTGGGAACCACGCCCGCGCCGATATCCGGGTAGGCAAGGCTGTCGCTGACTCGATCGAATCAAGCAACGTGGTGGTCCGCTCGGACTTTACCGCCCGCTTCTGGGCCGCAGAACTGATCAGCGAGGCGATCCGGTTGGACGAACCGCGGGACCTGCTTGCGCTCAACGCGACACCGGAGAGCCAGCGGTGGATTGATTTCTTCAGGCATGAAATCCAAAAACTACGCGTGGAAAAGGTTCGACCGGTCGGGGTTGACCTTGTCTCCCAAGAGGTGGCCCAAATCGTGGACGCCAATGTGGCCATATCGGCGGGGCGTTCTGCTGCTGCTCAACAGGCCCGTCTCCAGGCAGGTAGCGGGGAAACGCCCCCGATTCTGCCGCAGCATCAGCCCGCGCAACTGTCTGATACACCGTTGCCGGGGGCAGTTCTACCGCCGGCAGGGGCCGAGGAGTGGAAGGAATGCCCCGAATGTGCTGAAATGGTCCGTGCCCGCGCACGCAAGTGCCGCTTCTGTGGACACCGCTTTGATGAAGAGGGCCAGACTGTCTAGATTGTCCGGCCATCCCTATTGGGCCGGGCATGGTGGGCTTTTCCAGGAATGAACGATGCACACCCAAGACCCTGCTCCTCCCCTGGTCATTGACGGCCTGCACCTCACCCTGGAGGACCTGGCCGAGGTGGCCCGGGCCGGCCGGCCGGTCCGCCTGCACCCTCAGGCCCGGCAGCAGGTCGCTGCCGGCCGCGCCTGGGTGGACCAGGTCCTCGCCGAAAAGGACCTGGTCGTCTATGGGGTCAACACCGGCTTTGGCGCCCTGGCTGATGTGCGCGTCCCCAACGAGCAGAGCGAACGGCTCTCCTACAACCTCATCGTCAGCCACGCCTGTGGGGTGGGCCCGCCCCTGCCGGAGGAGGTCGTCCGGGCGACCATGCTCATCCGCGCCAACACCCTGGCCCGGGGGCACTCGGGGGTGCGCCCGGAGGTCATTGAACGCCTCCTGGAGATGCTCAACTGGGGGGTGCACCCGGTCATTCCCGAGATCGGCTCGCTGGGGGCCAGCGGCGACCTGGCCCCCCTCTCCCACCTGGCGTTGGTGCTGGCCCGCGATCCCGACGGGGCGGAGGAGCCGAGCGGGGAGGCATTCTACCGGGGGGAGCGGCTTTCCGGGGCCGAGGCGATGCGCCGGGCCGGCCTGGAGCGGATCGTCCTGGGGGCCAAAGAGGGCCTGGCCCTGAACAACGGCACCGCCCTCTCCACCGCCCTCGCCGCGCTGGCCCTCCTGGACGGCGAACGCCTCCTCCGCCAGGCCGAGGTCGCCCTGGCCCTCTCCATGGAGGCCCTGCTGGCCATCCCAGACGCCCTGGACGAACGGATTCACCGCCTGCGCAACCAGCCGGGGCAGATCGCCTCGGCCGGCCGCCTCCGCCGCCTGCTCCAGGGCAGTACCTTCCTTGGCCGCACCGCCCGCGTGCAGGATGCCTACTCCCTCCGCTGCGCCCCCCAGGTCCTCGGCGCGGTCGGGGATGCCCTGGCCTTTGTCCGGGGCGTCCTGGAGCGGGAACTGAACGCCGTCACCGACAACCCGCTCATCTTTCCCGACCTGCCCCGGCCGAACAAGGCCCTCTCCGGGGGAAATTTTCACGGCGAGCCGGTCGCCCTGGCCGCCGACTTGTTGACCATCGCCATCGCCGAGGTGGGCAGCCTCTCCGAGCGACGCACCTTCCGCCTGGTCAGCGAGCATCTCAGCGACAACCTCCCGGCTATGCTGGTCGAGGAGCACGGCCTCAACGCCGGCCTGATGATTCCCCAGTACGTCGCCGTCGCCCTGGCCTCCCAGAACAAGACGTTGGCCCACCCCGACAGCGTGGATTCGATTCCCACCAGCGAAAGCCAGGAGGACCACGTCAGCATGAGCGCGAACGCCGCCCTCCACGCCCGGCGGGTCGTCTGGAACGTCCGCCAGATCGTGGCGATCGAACTGCTCTGTGCGGCGCAGGCGGTGGACCTGCGCTGGCGCGATTACCCCGACGCTCGCCTGGGCCAGGGCACCGCCGCGGCCTACCGGGCGGTGCGCGAGCAGGTGTCCTTCCTGGAGCACGACCGTTTCCTCCAACCGGACATCGCCCGCCTCGCCGAGATGCTCCACCGGGGGGAGGTCCTGACGGCGGTGGAGGAGGTCCTCGGGGAGGCGGCCGGCCCCGAAAGGAGGCCCTGATGCGGGCAAACCCAGGACCGGGACGATTCATCGTCCTGGAGGGACTGGATGGCTCCGGAACAACCACCCAGACCCGCCTGCTGGCCGAACGCCTGACCCCCTACGGGCCGGTCTGGGGGACCCGGGAACCGACCGGCCGGCCGATCGGCCGGCTCATCCGCACCATCCTGGCCGGCGACCTCCACGTGGACCCCCGCGTCCTGGCCCTCCTCTTTGCCGCCGACCGCCTCGACCACCTTCACCACGAGGAGGGCATCCTGCCCCGCCTCAGGCGGGGGGAGCATGTCGTCTCGGACCGCTACTACCTCTCTTCCCTGGCCTACCAGACCCTCGACGCCGGCTTCTCCTGGGTCTATCAGATCAACCGCCGGGCCCTCCGGCCGAACCTGACGGTCTTTCTCGACGTGCCGGTGCCCTGTTGCCTGGAACGAATCGGGGCCCGCCAGGGGAAGCACCAGGACCTGTTCGAGCGAGAGGAAGCCCTGGAACGCGTTCGCCTGGGGTACCTCCGGACGATCGAGCGGCTCCAGGGCCAGGAACGAATCGTCCGCCTGGACGGCTGCGGTCTGATTGAGGAGGTCGCGGAGCAGGTCTGGGAAGCGGTGCGTCCTCTCTTTGAGGCATGAAGGGGGAATCGGCTCTAAACCGTCATGCCCCTGGGCCGAAAACGGCCCTTGACAAAGCCCGCCCCCTGTGATAAAGTACGCCTGTCGAAGACGCGGTCTCGAGACAAAGGGGTCAGAGATGACCATTCTCTTACCTGCCAGGCCGGCCGAAACGTCGAGGCTCCCCCTCGGTTCGGTGGCCTTTTTTCGTCTGGTTGGGCCGGGCCGCTGCGCCCCAGAACTCAGATGGAGGTAGACCATGCGACTCTATGCCGACAGTTCCCGTTGCTGTGGCTGCCAGGCCTGCCTGTTGGCCTGCGCCTTTAGCCACTTTCGGGAGAACACGAACCGCAAAAAGGCCCTCAACGTCATCCCGCACTTTCCTACACCGGGCACCTATGAGGTGCGGGTCTGCACCCAGTGCGGCATCTGCTCGGAGGTCTGTCCGGTCGAGGCGATCCACGAGAATGAGAAAGGGGCCTACTACATTGACCCGGAGGAGTGCACCGCCTGCGGGATCTGCGTGGACGAGTGCCCCGAGGAGGTCATCTTTTGGATTCCTGGGCAGGAGGCGCCCTTCGAGTGCGACCTGTGCGGGGACTGTGTGGACTTTTGCGGCATGAACGTGCTGTCCATCGGCGAGTAGCCGAGCACTGCTGGAGGAGCGAACGATGAACGGATATGCCGGAACGATTTTGCGGGTCAATCTGTCCACGGGAGAGGTGCGCAAAGAGCCCTATCCCGCCCAGGTGGCGGAGAACTTGCTCGGCGGGCGCGGGTTGGGCATCCATATCCTGTACACGGAGGTGCCCCAGGGCGTGGACCCCCTCTCCCCGGAGAACAAACTGATCGCCTCCACAGGGCCCCTTTCCGGGCTGCTCGTCCCCGGTGCGGGCAAGATGGACTGGACGACCAAGGCTCCCCTGACCGGAGGCTATGCCAGTTCCAGCGTCGGCGGGCATCTGACCGCCGAACTCAAGTATGCCGGCTACGATGCCATCATCTTCGAAGGGGCTGCGGAAAGACCGGTCTATCTCTACATTGACGATGATACGGTCGAACTGCGGGATGCCTCCGACCTCTGGGGCAAGGGCTCGATCACCGTGGAAAAGATGCTCAAGGATCGGCTGGGCGAAGAGTTCCAGATCGCCACGATCGGGCCGGCGGGCGAGAACCTGGTCAAGTACGCCTGCATCACCCACGACTTTGGCCGGCAGGCCGGCCGCGGCGGCGTCGGCGCGGTGATGGGGGCAAAAAAGGTCAAGGCCGTGGCCGTGCGCGGAACCAGGGCCATCTCCGTCGCCGATCCGGAGCGCTTCTGGGAACTCTCCCGGTCTATGTACCGCGCCTGCAAGGAGGCCGAGGCACTGGAGGCCTGGCAGCGCTACGGCACCCCGATGGTTACCTCCTGGTGCGATGAGGTCGGGGCCTTGCCCACGCGCAACTTCCAGCAGGGGGTCTTTGAGGAGGGCAAGAGCCTCTATGCCGAGGTCATGCGCCAGACGATCGTCATCACCGACAAGGGCTGCTTTGGCTGTCCCTCTCCCTGCGGTAAATACTCCAACGCCAAAAAGCACGGCATCTTTGTCGAAGGCCCCGAGTACGAGACGATCGCCCTGCTCGGCTCCAACTGCGCTCTCTCGGACATCCAGGACGTCGCCTATGCCAACTATCTGGCCGACGAACTGGGGGTGGACAGCATCTCGGTGGGGAACGCCATCGCCTTTGCCATCGAGTGCTACGAAAAGGGCCTGCTTGGCCCCGAGGACACCGACGGCCTGGACCTGCGCTGGGGCGATCCCCAGGCGGTCTTTGCCCTGATCGAGCGAATCGCCCGCCGCGAGGGGATCGGCGACCTGCTGGCCGAAGGGGTCAAGGTGGCCGCTGCCAAGATCGGTGGGGGCAGCGAGGATTGGGCCATCCACGTCAAGGGGATGGAACAGAGCGGCTACGAGACGCACTCCGCCACCTCTATGCTCCTGGCCTACATGACCTGCGACGTCGGGGCGCACCACAACCGCGCCTGGGCGATCACCTACGACCTGGAGGCGGGCCGCGACCGCGTCGCCCCGGACAAGGTGGCCAAGGTGATCGAACTGCAGCACATCCGCCCCCTCTTTGACGCGCTGGGGGCCTGCCGGCTGCAGTGGGTCGAGTTGGGGATTGACGTGACCCAGTACGCCCCGATGTTGGCCGCCATCACCGGCCTGGAGCGCTCCTGGGAGGACCTGCTCCTCATCTCGGAGCGCATCTGGAACCTGACGCGGGTCTACTGGGCCCGCGAGATTGAGGGGTTTGGCCGGGAGTGGGACCTGCCACCGGGACGCTTTTACAAAGAGCCGGCCACCGGCGGCCCCACCGAGGGCCAGTTGACCCCACCGGAGTCGGTCCAGAAACTGCTCGACCTCTACTACGAACAGCGCGGCTGGGACCAGAACGGCATCCCCACGCCGGAGAAACTGGCCGCGCTGGGGTTGAGCGAGATCGTCAGGTAGAGCAAGGCGGCCGGGGGGCGGTGGGGACGCAATGAATCGCGCCCCCACCGCCCGTCGGCGTGCTGAGGGGCCAAGCCGCCCGCAGGGGCAACCGGCCGGTTGCCCCGCAGGCGGCTCGAACGTCACTACCGGACACCACCGGAACCCCGTTCTTGGAAGGGGGAATTTCCGACGAATGTAGGCCAGAGCGCGGAAAGGCTTTACTCCCGGCGATTCCTGCCGGGAGGCTCCCGCACCCGCGGGCAGGGACAAGCCCTGCCTCGCCAGGACCGGCTCGCCGCATCGGGACGCACGGCCGGGCAGCCCTACACGGCGCACCCCGATGCGATGCGGCTCACCGGTATCCCTCGGCCCACGGCGATACCAAAGTCGTGTCGGTGTGGCACGAATGGCCAGGGCCTGGCGCAGGCACGTGACGCGCGCGTGCGCTGGCGCCTTGTCGGGCCGACTCTACGCGGCACGGGCGCCGAGGCCGGGCCCTTCCCGG